>SXGS01657292.1_pt1 | contig 17305 bp, 13 predicted proteins | sample 3174681 | NCBI WGS metagenome assembly SXGS01 (sample SAMN11356861, study PRJNA531348) | freshwater metagenome | isolation source: freshwater sample F1-80 | place: China: Fuxian Lake, Yuxi | collected 2017-12-25 | reverse complement strand
GAGGGCTAGGGTGAGGGATCCAACAGACCGTTGAAGTCGTTTCTCAACCAAGCCAATTCGGAAGTCAATCGCCTTTCGTCCCTCACCCGGCCTTCGGCCACCCTCTCCCAAAGGGAGAGGGGAAAATAGGAGAGCCGATCATGCTCAGCCATCACGAACAAGTTCGCATCACGTCGCGCGGCCTCAGCCGACGGAACTTCCTGCACACGGTCACGGCCGGTGCGGTCGCCGCCGGAACGCTCAACCTGCGGGACTTGATGAGCCTGCAAGCCGCGGAACTTCAGAAGCAGGGCAAGTCGATGATCCTGCTCTGGATGAACGGCGCACCCAGCCAGTTCGAGACGTTCGACCCCAAACCCGACAACGCCGAAGTCACCGGCGAAACAAAAGCCATCGACACCAATGTCCCCGGCATTCAAATCGCCAACGGCTGGGACAACGTCGCCAAGGTGATGAACGAGATTGCCCTCATCCGCTCGCTGACCAACAAGGAAGGCCAGCATCAACGCGCGACCTTCCAGATGCACACCGGCTACATTCCGTCGAGCAGCGTGAAGTATCCGTCGCTCGGCTGCAACATCGCGAAGATGCTCGGTGATCTCGAGCGTGATCTGCCGACGGTTGTCTCGGTTGGCCAAACCGAAGGGGCCGGATTCCTCGGCGTCGATTACGAACCGTTCGTCGTCGATCGCCCCGGCGAGCTGCCGCAGAACGTCACTGCGTCCGCCAACGCCGATCGATTCAATCGCCGAGTTGGATTGCTCGACCAGATCGAAAAAGAATTCTCCGACCGAGGTGGCCAAGTCGTCGCCACGAACCACAAGCAGCTCTACTCGAAGGCCTCAAAGCTGGTCCTCAGCCCGGACGTCAAACGCTTTCAGTTCGATGACGAGTCCCCCACCACTCGCGACCGCTACGGCAGTTCCGAATTCGGCAAAGGCTGTCTGCTCGCTCGCCGCATGGTTGAGTCCGGCGTGCCATTCGTTGAAGTCTCTTCGCGCGGCGCACCAGGGGCCGGCGGCAATTGGGACACGCACCAAGACGTCTTCAGTCGCACCGCCTCGCTGATTCAAGCCACCGATCCCGGCATGGCCGCGCTCATCAGCGACTTGAAAGAGCGCGGACTGCTCGACAAAACGCTTCTCGTCTGGATGGGCGAGTTCGGCCGCACCCCGCGCATCAACCCGCGCGGCGGCCGAGACCACTACCCGCGCGTCTTCAACGCCGCAATGGCCGGCTGCGGCATCAAGGGTGGCCAAGTCATCGGAGCCTCCACGAAAGACGGCAGCGCGATCGATCACGACCCGGTCACGGTCCACGACCTGTTCGCGTCGATCTGCCAAGCCCTCGACGTCGATCCGGCTCACGAAAACATCAGCCCCCTCGGCCGCCCGATCAAGATCGTCGATGGCGGCAAACCGGTCACGAAGCTGTTCGCATAACTTTGGAGTGCGACGGCCCAAGCCGTCGCTTTCCAAAACGCGCTGCCGACAATTCGTCGGCCGTGCAAATCAACGACACGTTTTGAAAAGCGGCGGCTCAGGCCGCCGCACTCCAAATCAGCCCGACTGCCTCACCGCAGCCGGGCTGCTTCGTTTTGATCCGCACCGTTTCTACACTCCCGCCTCGTTTCTGATTTCGAATTTCGAGTTTCGGGTTTCAAATACGATGCCTCGCTACGACGCCAAACGCCTCGAACCCAAGTGGCAAGCCTACTGGGAAGAACATCAAACCTTCGCGACCGGCCCGTTCGATCCGGACAAAGAGAAGTTGTATGTGCTCGACATGTTCCCGTACCCGTCGGGAGCCGGTCTGCACGTCGGGCATCCCGAAGGCTACACGGCAACCGACATCGTCTGCCGATACAACCGCATGAAAGGGAAGCAAGTCCTGCATCCGATGGGCTGGGATGCCTTCGGGCTCCCCGCCGAGGAATACGCGATCAAGACCGGCACGCATCCGGCGATCACGACCGCGAAGAACATCGAGACATTCAAGCGACAACTCCAGTCGCTCGGCTTCAGCTACGACTGGAACCGCGAGCTGGCCACGACCGATCCCGATTACTTCCGCTGGACGCAGTGGATCTTCCTGCAACTCTTCGACACCTGGTACGACGCGAGTTGTGAATGGACCGGTCCTGACGGAGTCCAACGCACCGGCCGAGGGCGGCCCATCTCCGAACTGCCGATCCCGGCCGATGTCTCCGCGAATGGCGAAGCCGCGGTGCGACGCTATCAAGACCAGCATCGGCTCGCGTACCAGCACGAAGCTCCAGTCAACTGGTGCCCCGCGCTCGGCACGGTGCTCGCCAACGAAGAGGTCGTCGACGGCAAGAGCGAACGAGGCAACCACCCCGTCGAACGCATCCCGCTGCGCCAGTGGCTGCTCCGCATCACGGCTTACGGCGACCGACTCGCGACGGAGTTGGACAACCTCAACTGGCCCGAGTCGATCAAGCTGATGCAACGCAACTGGATCGGCAGGAGCGAAGGGGCGGAGGTCGATTTCTGGATCGGCAACTCTCAAGGCGAGCGGCTGGGCGTCAGCCCACCGAGTCCCAACGACACATCCTCGCTCAAATCGACTCGGTGGGCTGACGCCCAGCCGCTCGCCGAATCGCAATTCGATGCCTGGAAAACCTCCCGCGCTCAAACCGGCTTCCCGCGCGAACCGGGCGACGATGTGCTTCGCATCTACACGACTCGCCCCGACACGCTGTTCGGCGTGACGTACATGGTCCTCGCCCCGGAGCATCCGGCTGTCGATCGTCTGACGACGCCAGAACAACGTGCGGCGGTCGATGAATACCGCCAACAAGCCTCGTTCAAGAGCGACCTCGACCGCACGGAACTCGCGAAGACGAAGAGCGGCGTCTTCACCGGCGGATACGCGATCAACCCAGTCAACGGCGAGAAGGTTCCCGTCTGGATCGCCGACTACGTCCTCATCAGCTACGGCACCGGAGCCATCATGGCTGTGCCGGCACATGATGAACGCGACTTCGAGTTCGCGAAGACGTTCGGCATTCCGATCCGCCAGGTCGTGCAAGCCCACGCCCCCGCAGAATGTGTTTCGGGGCCAATCGGAGAATGCGCTTTAGGCCCGAAGGGACGAGACACGAAAGCCCAGGGCAAAGCGACCAACGGGAGCGACGTCCTGGGTAGCAATGATCAAATGGCGGCAAGCCCTGAAGGGGCGAAACTCAGAAGTGCCGCCCCTTCAGGGCTAACGGCCTCAACGCCCGAAGACCCAGGGCGGCGCGGATCGGCTCAGGCCGATCCGCTCTGCCCTGGGCTATCGAGTCCCGGCCCTTCAGGCCAAAGCGACGAGGCACATCTGAGTTCCGATCAACAACCGAATACCGCATTCACGGAGCTTGGAGTCGCGATCAACTCCGGCAAATACAGCGGCCTCGCAACGCTCGAATTCAAATCAAAAATCACCGCCGATCTCGCCGCATCGGGTCTCGGTCGCAAGGCGGTCAACTATCGCTTGCGAGACTGGCTCTTCAGCCGGCAGCGGTATTGGGGGGAGCCGTTTCCGCTGTGGCATGAGCTGGATGCCAACGGTCAGCCCACGGGACTCCTGCGAGTCGATGCCGAGTCGGCGTTGCCGATCACGTTGCCGGAGATGGCGGACTTCAAACCGACCGGCACGCCGGAGCCGATGCTTTCCAAAGCTCCGGAGTCGTGGCTCTACAAAACCGCTCCCGACGGCACGAAGCTGAAACGGGAGACCAACACGATGCCCCAATGGGCCGGCTCGTGCTGGTACTACTTGCGGTTCGTGGACAATAAAAACAGGGTGGCCTTCATCGACCCGCAGTTGGAACAGCAGTGGTTGCCCATCGACCTCTACGTCGGCGGTGCCGAGCACGCTGTGCTGCATCTGCTGTACTCTCGCTTCTGGCACAAAGTGCTGTTCGATCGCGGCCACGTTCATACCGCCGAGCCGTTTCAGCGGCTGGTCAATCAAGGCATGATCCTGGGCGAGGTCGAGTTTGCCACATACGAACCAAAGTTTGTGGGTTACGCTGAGGGAAAGGCACAGCAGAGTTATGATCGTCGCGGGGCCGATGAGGACGAACTGCGTAGAGGCCTCAACAAGAAATTGAACTGGGTTAGTGTCGAAAACGTGATTGAAGAGTCAGACGGAAGCCTGACCAATAAACTAACCGGCGAAAAACTTGCCCGGGTAATACTTCAACCACAGAGTGCAAAAAAAATCGGCGATTTGTTTGTGTTGGAAGATCATCCTCACATCCGCATCGAATCGCGAGCGTTCAAGATGTCAAAGTCGCGTGGCAACGTGATCAACCCGGACAAGGTCGTGGACGAATACGGAGCCGACTCGCTGCGGCTGTACGAGATGTTCATGGGACCGCTCGAAGCAGTGAAGCCGTGGTCGATGCAAGGGGTCGAAGGAGTCTTCCGCTTTCTGTCCCGCGTGTGGCGAACGATCACCGACGATCGTGCCGACGACGTGCGACTGAACTCCGCTGTGCAAGACGTCCCGCCCACTGAACCGCAATTGCGGCTGCTGCACAAGACGATCAAAGCCGTGACGCACGATTTCGAGACGCTGGGCTTCAACACGTCGATCAGCCGGCTGATGGAGTTCATGAACGAAGTCACGAACTGGAACGTCCGCCCGATTTCGATCCTGCGACCGTTCGTGCTGCTGCTCAGCCCGCTGGCTCCGCACATCGCCGAAGAGTTGTGGCAACTCCTCGCTGGAGTTCCGCCTTTAGGCGGCGAGCCGGCTAAAGCCGGAACTCCAACACTGGCCTACGAACCGTGGCCAACGTTCGATCCGAAGCTGGTCGAGGACTCGGTGATCGACGTCCCCGTCCAAATCAACGGTAAGCTGCGAGCCAAAATCACCGTCGCCGCGAAAGCCGACCAAACGGCCATCGAAGAGGCGGCGCGGCGAGAGGACAGCATCGTCGCGCAGCTCGAAGGCAAGACAGTCGTCAAAGTCGTGTACGTTCCGGGTCGCATGTTGAACTTTGTCGTGAAGTAGGTGGATCGTGACGAGCCGCATTGAACGAGTTCACGCCCGCGAAGTCTTCGACAGCCGAGGCAAACCGACCGTCGAAGTGGAAGTGACCTGCGCGGGTGCTCGGCCCGGCCGAGCGATGGTCCCCAGCGGGGCGAGCACTGGGCGATTCGAGGCCGTCGAACTGCGCGATCGCGGCGACTCGCGACTGGATGGCTTGGGAGTGCGGCAAGCGGTGCGGAATGTCTGCACCGAAATTGCTTCCGCGATCGTTGGACTCGATGCCGACGATCAAGCCGAAATTGATCGGCGACTGATTGAACTCGACGGCACGCCGCAGAAGTCGCGGTTGGGTGCGAACGCCATTCTCGGCACATCGTTGGCGGTGGCGTATGCGTCGGCCGAAGCACGCGGGTTATCAGCCGTCGCGCGCTTTCGAGAGATTTGGAACACAGTCCCTCTCCCCTTGAGAGAGGGTGGCCGAAGGCCGGGTGAGGGACGAGCAGCGAGTGACGTTCCGACGCGCATCGATTCACGGAGTCTGAAGAACAACGAGACAACGACGTCAACCGTGAATTGCATCCCTCACCCTAGCCCTCTCCCAAAGGGAGAGGGGACCGCTGCATGTCGCACTCACGAACTTGGTACGCGGATGCTGATGCCTTTGCCGATGATCAACATGATCTCCGGCGGCCTGCACGCGGGGCGGCAGTTGGAGTTCCAAGATTTCTTGATCCTGCCGGTCGGAGCAACATCGTACTCGCAAGCGTTCGATTGGATCGTCACGGTCTATCGTCGGCTCGGCCGAGTGCTGACCGAACGCGGACACGAAGGAATTCTGATCGGTGACGAAGGAGGCTACGGCCCGAAGCTCCACACGAACGAGGAGGCGATTGAACTCGTTGTCGCCGCTATCGAGGCCGCCGGATTGAAGCCGGACAGCGATGTCGCGATCGGTCTTGATGTCGCTAGCACGCACTTCTTCGAGGACGGCCGATATCGCTTACCGAACGTGTCGTCATCGCCGCTCTCCGCCGAGCAGATGGTCGATCTGCTCGAAGGCTGGATCGCGCGGTATCCGATCATCAGCCTCGAAGACCCGCTGGCCGAAGACGATTGGGATGGCTGGCGGCTCATCACTGAACGACTCGGCAACCGAGTCCAGCTCATCGGCGACGATTTGTTCGTGACGAATGTCGCGCGGCTGCAAGAAGGAATCGAGCGCGGCGTCGCCAACAGCGTGCTCATCAAGCTGAATCAAATCGGCACGCTCAGCGAGACGCTGGCGGCGCTCAAGCTGGCGAACGACAACGGCTATTGGCCCGTCGTGTCGGCTCGCAGCGGCGAGACGGAGGATGCGACGATCGCGGATCTCGTCGTCGCAACCGGCGCGGGGCAGTTGAAAGTCGGCTCGGTCGCGCGCAGCGAGCGGCTCGCGAAGTACAACCAGTTGCTGCGGCTGGAAGAGTCGCTTGGAGCGGACGCGAGCTATCTCGGCGGCGAGATCTTCGAGTCACTGCGATCGGAGCGGGGTTCCTGATCACCGCCGGATCGTCGCATGTCACGCGTGATGCCGGACTTTGCCGGCGACGACGACCGAGTGGGCTCGGCCTTTGACTTCCCAGCCGGCGAAGGGGGTGTTGCGACCCTTCGATTTGAACTTGGCCGGATCGATTCGCCAGGCGGTCGTCGGGTCGATGATCGTGACGTCAGCGTCGTGGCCGGATTTCAGCGTCCCTTTTTGGATGCCGAGGATCGTCGCCGGATTGATCGTCAGCTTGGCGATCAGCTTCGACCAGGTCAGATGCCCCGTTTCAATCAGTATTTTGATGCAGATTGGCAGCAGCGTTTCGAGTCCCACGACTCCAGCCGGTGCGCTGTCGAGTTCATTCTGCTTCTTTTCTTCAGCGAACGGCTGATGGTCCGAGGTGATGACATCAATCGTCCCGTCGCGCAAGCCTTCGATCAGAGCATCGATGTGCTCTTTGGATCGCAGTGGCGGATCGACTTTGAAGTTCGTTTCGTAGTTGCTCAGGCTCGCGTCGGTCAGAGCGAGATGATGCGGAGTGACTTCACAGGTGACTCGCAGCCCTTTGGCCTTCGCGCGGCGAATCTGCTCAACGGCCCCGGAGGTCGAGAGGGTCATCAGGTGGATGTGTCCGCCAGTCATCTCGGCCAGCGCGATGTCGCGAGCGACCATGATGACTTCCGCTCCGGCCGGGATGCCGCGCAGGCCCAACTGCATCGAGTAGTAGCCCTCGTGCATGATCCCCTTGGCGGCGAGTTCCGGCACCTGCGGGTGATTGAAAATCGGCCGACCGAACATGCGGGTGTATTCGAGCGCTCGTCGCATGATCTCGGCATTCGCGACCGGACTTTTGGCATCCGTGAAGGCGACCGCGCCCCCTTCAACAAGCTGGCCAATCTCGGCGAGTTCCTGACCGTCGTGATTCTTCGTGACGGCTCCCAGCGGGAAGACGTTACAGTGACCGGCTCGCGCACATTGAAGCTGGACGAACTCCGCCGCCGCGCGGTTATCGACGACCGGCGATGTATCCGGCATGCACGCGACCGAGGTCATGCCCCCCGCAAGCGCCGCCGCTGTCCCCGATTCGATGGTCTCGTCCTTCTCGTCACCCGGCTCGCGCAGCGAGACATGCAGGTCGATCAGCCCAGGGCAGACGATCATGCCGGCCGCGTCGATGACGTGATCGGCGACGGCCGCTCCGGTGTCGATCCCTTCGATACGGTCATTGCGCAAAAACAGGTTTCCGACCCGGTCAATGTTTTGACTGGGATCAACGATACGTCCGCCGCGAATCAGTGTGGTGCTCATGCAAATTCCAAACTACGGGATTACTTCCAATGATGAGCCGTCTGCCAGACGGTAAATCCGAAAGTCGCCATCGAGTGTGAAGACCTGTTTCAGACCACGAGCCTCTGCGACAGCCACGAGCGATGCGTCCGCCAAATCCATCGGCACATTGATGTACTTTTCCATGAGATCTTGCATTCGAACCATGACTTCAAGCGGCAATTCAGCAAGTTCGACCATCTCTTTGGAAATCATCTCCCACAAGGTTTGTGGCCCACGCTCGCCGTTTGCACGATCGAGGAGATACATCGCCTCGGTGACACACGGCCAAGTTGTCAGGAGTGGCCCCGCATCCAGCCGACTTGTTGCAGCAACACAATTCGCATGGTGTGGATCGCGACGATTCAGAAGTGCGACGAGCGGTCCTGTATCGGTGAGCGTCATAGCTTGCCGGCTTTCTGCTTCTCGACAAGATAGTCCGTGAATCGTTCACCGCAGTTCTCGGAAAGTGATTCGTTTGATCCATCCAGTCGGCCAATCATTTCGCCAAGGAATTCCTTCAAATTTTTGGGCGGCGTTGCTGGCAAAGGTTGGCTCAACGGGGATTGACGAAGTCTCTCCAGCGCGACCGTTTCGATAGTCTTTCCCTCGCGATTCGCTTGCTGCGTCAAATCGACTTCGAGATCGGGAGGCAAAACGATGGTGGTCATAGATGGCTCCATTGGGCGGAGATTCTCATTTCTCAAGCAACGCGAATTCCGGCAACAAAAATGAGTACTCCCGATCCAAACCACAAGAAGAGAAACAAAAATAAGAGCAACCCAATTGCAAAACGGCGAGCGGTTCGGGTCTTCACAACGGCAATGCCCCAAGCAATGTCAAAGATCATGGGAAAAACGTAAACCCAAAGATGGCGGCTCGGCTCGTCGGCTGCCCCTGAGACTTCGATCAATGGACCGTATCGCGTGATGACCCATAGACCAAGATTCTCGGCACTGTGATCTTCACCGGAAACTTTCGAAACCAAATACAGAACGAACGAAATGGCGAAAGTTACGCACCAAATGAACGTGGCAATCCAGAGACAAATTTTACCCAGCTGTGAATTGTTGGCGAGTTGAGGCTGCAAACTCGTCTCATTCGAGGATCGATCGAGTCGTTTGTCACCATCAGTTGGCATTTCCGACTCCGACAAATGAACCTTGGGGTTCTCCATCAAGTGACGTTCGCCTCTTCCTGCCGCCGATTGTGCAGCAGGTGCAGGCAAGCCATGCGGATCACGAGGCCGTTGGTGACTTGATCGAGGATGACCGAATGCGGGCCGTCGGCGACTTCGGGAGTGATCTCGACGCCGCGATTGATCGGGCCGGGAGCGAGAATCAACACGTCGGATTTCGCTCGGCGGATGCGGTCGCCGTTCATGCCGAAGAAGTGCGCGTACTCGCGGATCGACGGGAAGAACGCGGAGCGCTGCCGCTCGAACTGAATTCGCAGAAGGTTGATGCAGTCGCACTGGCCGAGTATCTCATCGAGATTGTTCGAGACCTCGACACCCAGCCGCTCGACATGCGTCGGAATCAATGTCGATGGCCCGCAGACGATGACTCGCGCGCCGAGTTTCTTCAGCCCCCAGATGTTCGACCGAGCGACGCGGCTGTGCAGGATGTCGCCGACCAGCGCGACCGTCAGGCCGGCCAGTTTCCCGCGATGCTCGCGGATCGTGAAGATGTCGAGCAGTCCTTGCGTCGGATGCTCGTGAGTGCCGTCGCCGGCGTTGAGCACGCTGGCCTTCAGCAACTTCGACAACAGATGCGGAGCACCCGATGTGCTGTGCCGGACGACGACCTGATCGACTCCCATCGCCTCGATGTTCTGAGCCGTGTCGTAAAATGTTTCGCCTTTCGACAGGCTGCTGCCTGACGCGGTGAAATCGACCGTGTCGGCCGAGAGACGCTTCGCCGCGAGACTGAAGCTGGTCCGCGTCCGAGTCGATGGCTCGAAGAAGAGGTTCGCGACGACCGTCCCTTTGAGGGCCGCCAGCTTGGTCTCGCCTTCGGCAGCCAGCCGTTTGAATTCGGCGGCCTGATCCAAAATCAACGAGATTTCGTCGGCCGAAAGTTCTTCCAAGCCGAGCAGATGTTTCTTGGTCCAACGCACCCCGGAAGCCGAAGCGGTCGCGGTGGTCATGGGGAGTCGTATCCAGCGAAAAGGCAAAGATCGAAGTTCGGGCGGGATCGTACCAACGTGGGGCAGGTTTTCAACCGGGCCGACTCGCCGAGCGATTGATCTCTGGAAGGTTGCAAACCTGCCCGACGGCCATCACGGAAACTCAACGCCGACGTGTTCGATCGTTTGTCCGCCAACGCCTTCCGTCGAAACAGTCGTCTTGATGTCGGAGCCTCGTCCCGACTGCACTTGTTGTGCTTCGGACAGAGTGCCGTTGGCAAGTTGACTGGACTTCATGCGGCCGAAAGCATGTCCGCCCAACACGGCGACAGCATAGGGGACGTTGCCGCCAACGAAGCCTCCCAACGCTCCGCCGACGTAGGTGCCGTAGGCCGGATACAAAATCTCGTAGGCATCCTTCTGAGTTTGCTCGTCCGATTCGGTCAGCAGATAACCGAGCGCGTCGTTGGTGGCTTGGGCTTCGTGATACAGAGGTGCTCCGGGGAGCAGATACACGGCGGCGTAGGTGCCCTTCCACTCGCGCTGCGCGAAATCTTTCGAGTGTCCCGCTTCGTGAACCGCGACGGCGGGCACGTCCGAATAAATGTGGATCGTGTTCGTGTATGGGTTGAAGTGATCGCCGCCGAAGAGCCGTCCGGGCAGGATCGTTTCGCCAAGCACACTGAGCGTGCCGAGCGTGTATCGCCAACCTGCTCCGACGGAATCATTCGCGGCCAGACGCCGCCAGTCGTCGCCGGGGTGATACTGATTCAGTCGCACTTTGACCGACGAGAGTTCGTTCTTCGCGAGGTAATCCGCGACGGCCGCTTCGGTCTGAGGGCCGATGCGATGATTGTCGATGCGGCGATCCCACAGAATGATCTTGTTCGGAATGCCCCACACCCAACCGAACGTGTCGAGCACTTTGTTCGGCCGGCCTCGCTCGATCGGCTGGCTAGCCGTCGTCGCTTCCAGCTCGGGAGACGTGCGATACCACTGAGCCGCTCCGAACCGGTACGGTGTCGTCGCACAACCGCTCAATCCGCAGAGCGAGATGACGATCAACAGCTTGGCTTGCCATCGACACGACGGACGTTCGAGATCGGCAGACTGACGCATGAGGTGCTCCGGGACGAGGGGCTTCATTGGGGCGGAGATGGCGAAAAATGGAGGGCAGAAAATGGAACAGGGATGCGGCCGTCATTTTCCGCCCTTCATTTTTCGCCAGCTATTCGTCTTCATGAACGGAGGGGATTAGAAACGGAAGTTTCAGAAGGGGGCGGAGTTCTAGCCCAGCCCGTTCGATTCCGGCAATCCGATTCCGCTCATCCGTCGATCAGGCCAACTGGCAACGGGAATCGGGGAACGACGGTCGGATTCACGATCGATGCCGGGCGAATTCCCAGCAACACTTCGGCGGCGTTGCGTGCTCCTCGGACTTTGGATTCGTTGCTCGATTCGACGGAACTGCCGGCGCAATGAGGAGTGAGGATCACGTTGTCCAATTCGAGCAGCGGATGAGCAGCCGACGTTCCGGGCAAGGCAAAGACGTCGATCCCCTCGAACACATCGAGCGCGGCTCCGGCGATCTTCCGCTGCTGAAGCAACGTGACCAGCGCGGCTTCGTCGATGATCGCACCACGAGCCGTATTGATCAGCACAGCGTTCGGCTTCAGTCGAGCGAGCCGATCGGCGGAGAGCAGGTGATGTGTCTCGTCACACAGCGGCAGATGGATCGACACGAAGTCGCTCTCGATGAGCAATCGGTCAAGCGGGACCAGTTCGACTCGGAGTTGCTCCGCAATGTCACGGTACTTGACCGGATCGCGAACCCAAGACAGCAACCGCAGACCGAACGAAGCCGCTCGTTGAGCGACCGCTCGCGCACTGGCACCGAAGCCAATCAGGCCGAGCGTCTGACCGGCCAAGCGATGCACTCCAGGATGATGCCGCGCGGACCAGTTGTGAGTCCGCATCGCCTCGGTCATAAACGGCAACCGCCGAGCGAACGCCAGCAGCAACGCCAACGCGTGCTCGGCTTGTTCGTTGAGGCAGAAGTCCGGCACGTTCGTGACGACGATCCCTTGACGCGTTGCCTCGGCGATATCGATCTTGTCGGTGCCTGCTCCCAGCCGAGCGATCACGCGGCAGCGAGTCAGCCGTTTGATGACCGAAGCAGGAACTCGCGACGAAACGACCAGCAGCGCATCGCAGTCTTCTGCCGCCGCAAGGATTTCGTGCGGCTCCTGCCCTTCGATCTCGACGAACTCCACGCCGGCCCGCGCGAGTTCTTGGCGTTCGACGTTGTCGATCGGGTAGGTGACCGCGTTGAGTCGGACTGCTTTGAACATGATCTTTCCTGGGCGAGCCGGGTGTGCTGCGGACTACGAATCGCGTTTCGTGAACTCTTTCACCCAGCGATCGTCCCACAACGACGGAAACGAATTCTTGCGATACGGATGCTGAGCACACACCTGCTCGTTCAATTCCAGACCGAGGCCAGGTTGGTCGGGGAGGGCGAATTCACCGTGACGGATCGGGTTCCAGCCGTGAACGAGGTCGTTACGCCACGGCACGTCGTACTCGGCGAAGTTTTCTTGGACGGCAACTTGCGGAGTCGACCAGCCGAAATGCAGCGCGGCACACAACGCGATCGGGCCGATCGAACAGTGCGGAGCGATTCGCAGATCGTTCGCCTGGCACAGCGCGGCGATCTTCTTGCCGATGCCCAATCCGCCGCAGTGAGCCAAATCCATCTGCACGATGTCGCACGCTCGAAGTGATGCGAGCCGAGCGAACTCTTCGAGCATGTAAAGCCGCTCGCCTGCCGCGATCGGGAACGACAACACTTGTTTGACCTCAAGGAGTTGGTCGAGACTGTGCGGCGTCACTGGCTCTTCGTACCACGCGGGGCGATACGGGATCAGACGGCGGCCGATCTCGATAGCGCATCCGACCGACAATCGGCCGTGGACTTCGATCATCAGGTCGATCTCGTCACCGACCGCATCGCGAACGGAGGCGACGATCTGGTCGGCGTCGGACATCTGCTCGCGAGTCATCTCTTTCCAAGCGGTGCCGAACGGATCGAACTTCATCCCACGATAACCGCGAGCGACGACCTCCTTCGCCTTCGCCGCGTAGTCGACCGGCGTGCGAGCACCTCCGTACCAGCCGTTGGCGTAGGCGGGAAGCCGCTCGCGTGCTTGGCCGCCGAGCAGCTTATAGACTGGCTGACCGCAGGCTTTGCCGACGATGTCCCAGCAGGCAATCTCGACGCCACTGATCGCTGTCAGCACGGTCGAGCCACCTTGATACTGATCCCGAATCAAATTCCCGAACACGTTTTCGATGTCGAACGGATCGACGCCGAGAATGCGATCTTCAACCCATTCGTGAAGCAAGGTCTGTACGGTGGCCTCTTGCCACTCCAACGTCGCCTCGCCGAGACCGGTCAAGCCGGTGTCGGTCGTCAGCCGCACGAACAGGTAGTTTCGCAACCCGCCATTCACCAGAAACGATTCGAGCTTTGTGATCTTCATGTCGGTAAGCCTTTCCAGGCTGACACGATACGGCACTCGATCACGATTCCAAGTCAACCGTTTATCGGGTCAGCCTGGAAAGGCTGACCTACGGAACTGCACATGACTGAACCTCAAACTGTTGCCGCAGGCGCGCTCGCCCCTTGGGAAATCGAAAACTTGCCGGAGCCGCCTCGGTCGGGGCGGAAGTTGTGGCTGGGATTGATCGGCCCCGGTGTCGTTCTGGCCGGAACAAGCATCGGCACCGGCGAGTGGCTATTCGGGCCGGTGGTGTCGGCTCAGTACGGAGCGTCGCTGTTCTGGCTGGCGCTGATCAGCATCGTGTTGCAGGGATTCGCCAACTTGATGTTTATGCGGTACGCGATCTACTGCGGCGAGCCGATGAACGTCGGCATCCTGCGGACGTGGCCGGGACCAATGGCCTGGATCGCGTTCTTCGCCATTCTCGATATCGCGTCGTTCTTTCCGTACAACGCCTCGAACGCCGCCGTTCCGTTGGCCACCGGATTCCTCGGACGCTTGCCGGACACGGTCGGCAATCCCGACGACAAGTTGCTCGTGCGCGGATTGGGCATCACGATTTTTTTGCTGTGCTTCGTGCCACTGATCTTTGGCGGCACGGTCTATCGGATGCTCGAAAAAATCATGGCGACGAAGCTCGTCGTCGTGCTGGGCTACTTGTCGATCATCGCGCTGACGATGGTTTCTGCGCCAGTCGTGTGGGATGTCTGCACCGGCTTCTTTGCGTTCGGAACAGTGCCGTTGCAGCCGGATACGTTGATCGTCGATCGGCACTTCCAAATTCGCAGGACTATCGACGGCACGGACTATGTCGCCAAAGGGACGTGGGAATTGAACAGCTCGCAAGGCAAGCCTGTGACCGGTGAGTTGTCCATCACTCGCGGCGGCAAGCGGACCAAGAACAACCTGCTGGAACGGGAGAAGCTCACGCCTGAAGCCACCAAATGGCGTGACGAGATTTTGGACCGGACGAAGCCGTTTTCCGGCTCTGGTCGGTTCTTGATCGAGTTCCGAGAACATGGCGAGTTGCTGACCGCCGAAGGACAGGTCATCGACCACCATCACTTCCAACCGACCATGCTGAGAACGGATGCCAAACGGGAATACTCCTCGTTGGAGGAAGTCCCCGAACCACAGCGGTCGCGGTTGGCGAACTATCTGCAACACGAAGGGGTCGCCTACGTCAACGCCTTCCGCTACGTCGGCGAGCATGGCAAATTGCCGCCGCTGGATTGGGCGATGGTCGTGGCGTTCGTGGCGATCGCCGGGGCGGGCGGGCTGACGAACACGATGTTCTCGAACTACGCGCGTGACAAAGGCTGGGGCATGGGCTGCCATGTCGGCGCGATCCCCAGCGCGTGTGGCGGGATCACGGTCAGTCTGTCGCACACCGGCAAAGTGTTTCCGCTCGACGGTGAGAACCGTTTCAAGTGGTTCGGCTGGATGCAGCACATTCGACGCGATCAAGCGATCTGGATGACGGCGTCGGTGATCGGTATGGCGTTGCCCTGCATGATGTCGCTGGAGTTCATTCGCAACGCCAGCGTCGTCGGCGACCGAGCCGCCGCGATGTCGGCCGAAGGGATCGCCGGTCGGTATCCGTCGTATGCCTCGCTGTTCTGGTACTTGACGTTGATCTGCGGGTTCCTGGTGCTGACTCCGGGACAGGTCAGCACCGGCGACCAGATTGCTCGGCGCTGGACCGACATGCTGTGGAACGCCAGCTCACGAGTGCGACGGACGGGCGAGGTGCGCTACGTCTATTACGGCATCATGTCGATCTATGCCGCCGGTGGACTGGTGATTCTGATTCTGTTTCCCGCCGTGGCGATCGCGAAGTTCGCCGCCGTGCTGCAAAACATCGCGCTGGGTTCGACGGCTCTCTTGTCCCTGTACGTCAACCGCAAGCTGCTGCCGAAAGAAATTCAACCGGGCTGGTTCCATCAAATCGGCATCGTGCTGTGCGGCGTGTTCTTTCTGAGCATCAGCCTCGCGCTGTTGTTCATTTGACGTCGTCACCAAACCCAATAGCTCGACGGACGAGAGTACGAGTAATGGTAGTAGAAATTCTTCGCACCCCACGGATTGAACACGCCCACGAGTGACGCCGATTGTGGCGAGCAACAAGTCGCGGCTGGCACGGAGACGCTCGTCACGGTCTTCGGCCGAATCTGGCCGAGCAGCAATTCGATCGTCGCCTCGTGCCGATAGTTGGGATTCGCGGCGTACTCGCTACGGCGGAACGGGATTGAGTTGTAGACCTCAATGTACGAGGCCGAAGTGATCCCCGCTGGCATCGCGGACTCGGCACCCGCCGTGACGACGCCAGCCGTCAAGTCTGACAACGCCTCAGACTTGGCGGCTTGAGCTTCTCGCACAGCTCGGTCGATTTTCGGTACGGGAGATGGTCCGATCGCCGGACCCGGAACGATTTCGATTTTCCAGTCGTCGGCGGGGACTTTTAGTGGCTTTGGCTCAGCCGCCTGGCTCGTAACGGCGATCAAGCCACAGGCAAGTGCGGCGATCAATGACCGGCCAAAACGAAAACTCTCTCGCCCGGACTGGCCGGGTCTCTCGATGAACGCAGACATAGCGACACCTTGGGTTCAAACTGAGGCAATGCGGAACGGAAGACCTCGTTCCCAGGTGTGAGAGTTCGATCAAGCTATCGCGGGGCGACGGGAGTTTCCAAGCCCAGCGTTTCCGGGAACAGCACGGCGACGGTAAGTCAGTCCGGTTGTGACGGCAACCGGCTGGGCGAGTATAGTCTGGCGACAGAACCTTTGGACTGCGACGACCAGAGTCGTCGCTTTTCAAGACGCATTGTCGCCGTCACGGAATACTTCAGAAGAATGCGGGCGTTTTGAAAAGCGGCGGCTCAGGCCACCGCACTCCAAAACTTGAAAGGGGACAACCAGTGGCGAAGGCATGGGGCGGGCGATTTCAACAGGCGACGGACGCTCGCGTGGAAGAGTTCACGGAGTCGATCCGCTTCGACTCGCGATTGGCAGATGCCGACATCACCGGCTCGCAGGCGCATGCGCGGATGCTGGCCAAGGTCGGACTGCTGACGGCCGCCGAGGCGGACCAGATCGTGACCGAACTGGAAGACATTCGCGGCGTGATCGCTCGTGGCGAGTTACCGTTCCGTACGGAACTCGAAGACATCCACATGCACATCGAAAGCGAGTTGATTCGCCGGCTCGGCGATGTCGGCCGCAAGCTGCACACGGGCCGAAGCCGGAACGATCAAGTCGCCACCGACCTGAAACTCTGGACGCGCGACGCGATCGGGCGGATCGACGAACTGCTCGTGAATCTGCAGCGAGCGTTCGTTGGACGCTGCGACCGAGACCTCGATGTCGTGCTACCCGGCTACACTCACTTGCAGCGAGCGATGCCGGTGCTAGCGCCGCATTTCTGGTTGGCGTGGGTCGAGAAGTTCGAGCGTGACAGACAGCGGTTGGCCGACTGTCTCACGCGAGTCAACATCTCGCCGCTCGGAGCCGCCGCGCTGGCGGGGACATCGTTGCCGATCGACCGGCACGAGACCGCGCGGCTGCTCGGCTTCACCGAGCCGGCTCGCAACAGCCTCGACGTGTCGAGTGATCGCGACTTCGTCATCGAGTTCGTCTTCGACATGTCGCTGATCGCAACGCACCTGTCGTCGTGGGCCGAGGAGTGGATCATTTGGTTCTCGACCGAGTTTGGATTTCTGAAACTGCCGGATGCGTTCACGACCGGCTCGTCGATCATGCCG
>SXGS01341925.1_pt1 | contig 17311 bp, 16 predicted proteins | sample 3174681 | NCBI WGS metagenome assembly SXGS01 (sample SAMN11356861, study PRJNA531348) | freshwater metagenome | isolation source: freshwater sample F1-80 | place: China: Fuxian Lake, Yuxi | collected 2017-12-25 | reverse complement strand
TCCCGGGAGGCAACACGCTGGTGAGCTGGGGGAGCGCCGGGGTGTTCACCGAGGTCGACGCCGACGGGGCGCTGGTGTGGTCCGGCTCCGCGGGGATCGGCACGATCGTGGGGTTCTCCGAGCTCGTGGCGGCGCCCGGCGGGCCGCTGTAGCGACCGTCCGTCGCTCAGTGGGCGGCGGCGTGTTCGCTCGCGTCGGCCACCTCGACGTCGGCGGGCGGATCGAGGTAGCTCACCACGCCCGAGTCCAGGTCGTAGTAAGCGGCGATCACGGTGAGCTTTCCACGCTCGTGCGCATGCTGCAGCACCGCGCTCCGCCGCAAGACCGCCACCTGCGCGTGGACGTTCGCGCGCACCGCGTCGTCGAGGTCCTCGGTGTGCGCGATCCCGGGACGGATGAGCGCCAGCAACGTGTCCAGGTTCGGGCCGTGGCTGTCGGCGCCCATCGCGGCCTGGACGGCGCCGCAACGCTCGTGACCCAACACCATCACCAGCTGGGTACCGAGGTGCTCGACCGCGTACTCGATGGAGCCGACGGTGACCGGTTCGGCGACGTTTCCCGCCACCCGGACCGTGAACATCTCTCCGAGGCCGGCGTTGAACAGGTGCTCAGGGGGGACGCGGGAGTCCGCGCACGTCAGGATCGTGCACGAGGGGGCCTGGGCGGGCGCGACCTGGGCGCGTCGCTCGGGGCCGACGTCCGCCACGGGCCGGCCTCCCCGGACGAACCATGCGTTGCCCCCCAAGAGCCAACGCTGCGCTTCGTCGGCGTTCACCTCGTGCGGCGGCGCGGTCGCTTCGGCCTCGGGAGGACGGAAGGCGAGGAAGCCGATCGTCGCGCCCACGGCGAGGGTCGCGACGAGGCGGGGTGCGATGGACATGCGCCCGCATCGGCGCTGGCGACGGCGTCTTGAGGGGCACCGGCCCCCGGTCCCCGTGCGCAATCACGGCCTCGGGTACAGCGGCCCATCCAGGTTCGGGAGCCACACGCCGTCGTGCACCCGGTCGGCCAATTCCAGGCCGGCGGCGGCGGCGGTGGTGCGGTCGGCCAGGCTGTCGCGCAGCTCGGGTTCGAGCCACGCCGGCGTGTCCGGCCATGTGGGGCTCGTGCCGGCGTCGTTGTCGGGCAGCTTGTCGATCGGCGCGCCGGACAACGCCGCGAGGTAGCTCGCATCGGGGTTGAGGCGCACGAAGTCGAAGCCCAGACCCTGCAGGTGGTGCGTCAACGCCGTGACGTGCGGGTTGTCCGGCACACCCAGGTAGATGTGGTCCTCTTCCGAGGCGGCGACGACGATCGCCAGGTCAGGGCGCGCGGCGGCGAGGTCGGGGAGCACCAGCGAACAGTCGCGGTCGGCCCAGAACGTCCGCAACCAGGACGTGCTCGGCAACCACCGCGGCCGCGCGCCGTCCGGGAACAGGCGCTCGGACTCGGCGTCGATGACCTCGGCCAGCTCGATCGACGGCGTCACCACGTACTTCCCGTCGTCGCCCTCGGTGGCGACCATGTACCACCAGTACTCGGGCGATTCGTAGGCGCCGCTTCCGTCCTCGTCGATGTACAGGATCCCCGGAAGGGTCACCTCCGTGCCCTGGAGCGGCATGTTGGTGAAGCCCTGCGCGGAGGGGTCGAACTGCAGCATCTCCGCGAGGGCGGGCAGGGGACAGGCGGTGTCCTCGCAGCTTCCGAGCTCGTAGGCGGGGTTGAGCTTGAACTCGTAGCTCTGGAGCTCGACGTCGAGGAACTGGTCGGTGAACGGGCCCTCCCAGGCCACCACCCACTTCACGCCGTCGACCTCCGCCGCCCGGCGCGCCAGGGCGGCGAAGGCGAGGTTGACGCCGTTGGACATCCCCGCGATCCCGACCCAGCCGAGCGCGTCGGGCACGTGGGCGGTCAGGGGGGCCCCGGCCGTGTCGACCGCGGCGCCGGTGGCGTAGTGCACGACGTCGACCAGCGCGCTCTGCGCGAGCGGACCGCGGGTGTCGAAGGTGCCGGTGCTGGCGACGCCGTCGACGTTCCCCCCGGGGAGGATCACCTCCACGACCACGAAGCCCGCCGCCTGCCACGCCGCCATCGTTCCGGTGTCCAGGAAGCTGCCGGCGCCCAGGCTCCCGCGGGCGATGACCACGACCGGCCGACCGTCGTCGTAGCGGGCGGGGACCTGCGGGTTCCAGGTCACGCGCACGCCGAGCGTCGCGCCTGCTTCGGCCGTCGCGTCGATGACCGTGTCGTAGCTGGCCCCGGCGGGGAGCGGCACCACCGTGTACGCCGGGGGGGGCGCTCGCCGCCGGTGTCCTCGGGGTCGGTGGTGCAGGCGGCGAGCAGGCCGAGGAGCATGGGCTGCCTATGCCACACCGCCCCGGCCGCGTCCACTCCGTCGTGCGACGGCGCGAGGAAGGTGCTAATGCTGTGCCCGGAGGCGACAACATGGTGTTCCTGGTGCTCATCGGCTGCGACACCGGCGGCATGCAGCAGTTCGACGGCGTGAAGATGAGCGACTACTTCGCCTTCGACGGCGCGGTGCGCGCCAACACCTACAACAACGCCGACACCGAGGCGGTCGACTGGCAGATGCTGGTCGAGAAGAAGACGCCCACCACGGTCGAGGACGGCCGCGAGCTGGTGACGATGGAGTACATCAACCTCAACACCAGCGAAGTCTTGGGGTCGGTGCAGTGGTCGTCGGTGGCCAGCGACGACGTGCGGGTGCACGGGCACTCGATCGGCGCCACCGGCGAGTTCATCACCTTCGACCCGCCGATCAGCGTCACCGACGGCGACGACGCGATGCGCATGGGCGACGAGGTCGTGTCGGAGACCACCGACTCGGCCGGCACGGCGTGGACGTTCACCTCCACCTTCGTCGAGTCGGTGTCCGCCTGCCCCTCCACCGCGCAGGACGACTTCATCAAGTGTGTGCGCATGACCATCGACGATGGCGACGGCGACGCGATGGCGGGCCCGTTGTTCAGCGGCGAATTCACCCTGGTGGCCGCGTGGGGCGTGGTCTACCAGACCATCCCCGGCTGGGAGAGCGAGTGGGAGCTCACCGACATCGACTACACGGCCGAAGGGGACGAGTAGCCCTCTTCGGGCTCGCGCTCGGCGCCTGCACCGGGCCGGAGTACACCTCCGGCGACTGGGAGGTCGACGTGGTCGCGGCGCTGCCGGTACAGGCGGAGTTCCTGCGCATCTGCGTGCAGGGCGCGGGTGTCACCACGCTCGGCGCTGGCAACGGGCGCGCCGCGGTCCGCGGGCTGCGTCCGGGCGACACCGAGGTGCGGATCGAGGTCTACGACATCGACAACGTCGGCCTCCTCAGCACCGCGTGGTTGCCGATGGGCGACGCCGACCCGGTGGTGTGGGCCTCCCCGGCCGCGTTCGGCGAGGTGCCGTGCACCGCCGAGGGGGATTTTGCGCAGGAGGGCGACGACGCCCGGCTCCTGGTCACCCGGTTCGTGCAGGAATGACCTTCCTCCTCCCGCTCCTGACGGCCTGTGCGCCTTCCGCGGACACCGCCGAGGACCTCTTCTGGGTCGAGGAGGTCGAGCCCGCCGACGGTACGATCGTCCCCAACGCGTTGGTCCTGGTGTCGTTGTACCTCAGCGACGCGCCCGACGTCTCACGCTGCACGCTGGACACCCTGCGGGTCGATGCGGTCCGGGACGACGGCTCGGTCGCGTTCTCGCCCGCAGTCGAGCTCGACGTCAGCGGCGAGCGCTTCCTCATGCTCAAGCCGGTCGGCCCCTACCTCGCGGGATGGACCTACCAGATCTCCGCCGAGGGGGGCGCGGACGGGTGCGCCGATGTAGACGGCGTGCCGATCACCCCCTTCGCCTCCACCTTCGAGGTTCCATGAGCCCCCGACTCCTCCCCCTCCCGCTCCTCCTGCTCGTCGCCTGCGAAACCACCGGCACGGGGAAGGACACCGGCGACACCGGTGGTGGCTACGTCGAGACCGGCGAGGTCGACGAGACCGGGGAGACCGGAGACACCGCCGAGACGGGGGACACGGCCGTCGAGACCGGCGACACCGGGGACACCGGCGACACCGGCGACACCGGCGAGGTGCCGACGCTGCTCGATCTCGACGCGTGGCCGACCGCGATCTCGGTCAACGTCGGCGCGACCTATGCCGTGCGCGTGGTCGCCACCGACGGCTCCCGCGAGCGCGGCGTGTACAGCGGCGCCGCCTTCACCACCGACGACAGCACCGTCGCCACGGTGGACAGCGCGGGCGTCGTCACGGCGGTCGCCCCCGGGGTCACGTCCGTCCGCGTGGCCGCCGAGGGCCTCGAAGCGGTGCTCTCGGTCGAGGTCACCGCCGAGCAGGTCGCCACCCTCACGGTGCTCGACGCGGCCGGTGCGCCGATCGACAAGGCGCGCGTGGTCAACGCCGATGTCACCTACAAGACCGACGCCACCGGCGTCGTGAGCGTGCCGGTGGCCACGGCCGGCGCCGAGACCTTCACCGTCTACAAGACCGACGACCTCTACGCGGTGAGCGTGGTGGACACCGTCAGCCGCGCGTTCACCGTCACGCTCGACAGCACCGACGCGCGCGACCCCGCGGCCGAGCTGCACGGCAGCGTCGACTTCGCCGGCCTGGTCGCCGCGAGCGCGGGCGAAGAGACCTTCGGCCTCGCCGCCGCCAGCATCCAGGTGCCGCTCACCGACTTCGTCATCGACGACCTGCTCGCGGAGGACCGCACGCTCGTCTACTACGGAGTCGACGTGGCGGTGCCGTCCAACGTGTTCGTGAAGGGCTACCTCGAAGATTACTACGCGACGGCGTTCGGCGGGTCGGTCGCGGCCTGGGGCCTCGGCGGCCCGGTGCCCATCGCCGAGCTGGCCGCCGGCCTCAACGGCACCGGCGACGCGATGGCGCTGCTCATCGGCCACCTCGACGACATGCGGTGGGGCACCGCCGGCGGGCTCACGGCGGTCGACGGCGCGACGACCGAAGCGCCCCTGGCCCCCGCCACCGCGTTCTCCGGCAGCGTCCACCTCGCGCTCCCGTCGCTCCCGATGGGGTTCGAAGGCACCGAGGAGCAGCTCGTCTGCACCTTCGACGAGAGCGCCGACGGGTTCGTGCTCACCGGCCTCGGCCTCGGCGCGGGCGTGATGGACGTGGACCGGGTGCCCGTCGGCAGTGTCCCCGCCGCCACGGGCACTTCGGTGTGGACGATGGCGCAGGTGGGGGGCCTCGGCTCCGGCCCCACGGGCACCGCCATCGCGGTCGCCGAGGATCGCGGCGCGGCCACGGTCACCTTCCCCGACCTCCAGGACGTCCCCGAGCTCGTGTCGTGGAGCTACAACACCCGCGAGCTCAGCTACGCGGTCGACGCCGACGCCACCTACGTGCGCGTGCGCATGATCGACCCCAACGGTCGCACCCACGACCTGTACGTGGGCGCGGGCGACTGGGCCGGCGTGGTCGACCTCCACAACGACGACTTCCGCCGCCCGAGCGCGGACGTCACCGTGCAGAGCTACACGATGCTCGAGGGCACCTTCGAGGAGTGGGTCAGCCGCGGCACCTTCGATCCGGGCACGCTCGGCCCCGACACCGTGTCGAGCTTCACCTACTACCCGTAGGCCGCGCTCAGCCGACGATGACCACCGTCACCATGCGGCCGCTCTGCGCCTGGAGCCACCCGCCCGCGCCCCACTCGGCCGGGAGCTCGCCCTCGATGTAGCGGACGACGGTCACCGTCGCTGCGCACGAGGCCCCTTCCGCGGCGAGCGCTCCCCCCGGGACCTCGACGTACCCGACGTCCGCGACGCCGGAGACCTGGAACCCGGGGATGCACGACCCGGCCACGGTCACCTCGACCACGCCGTCGTCGGCCGTCGCGTCCCACGTCACCACCGTCGTGGTGTCGCCGTAGAGGTAGTCGCCGTCGTTGGGGGCGGTGATCGTGAAGTCGCTGGGCACCGTCAGCACGGTGTCGAACGAGTCGTCCGCGGAGCGTTGGAAGCGCACGCCGGCGGACGTGCCGCCGCTCGGTGCGTCGATCACCGCGACGTACCCGACGGTGCCGAGCCCGAGGTCGACCTCGTCCATGGCCGTCGCCTCGTCGCCGATCACCGCCAGGAGCGCCTCGTCGCCGCCGATGGCCACCGGCTGCCACCCGAGGCCCTGGCCCTGCTGCAGTTTCGCGTCCACCTCGGTCGACGCGCCGTCGGTGCTCACGAGCACCTCGGCGTACAACTCGGCGTTGGGAACGTCGGGGGACGACACCGCGGTGCACGCGACCAGGGCGACCAGGACCATGGGGAGGGCTAACCGGGTGTGCTTCTGGGCGGCGCGACGGGCCCGTCCCGAAGCGCGGCATGGCTCGAACGCGCCGCGCTGCGGTGCGCGCCGGCTTCGGCCCCACGCCGGCCGTGAGGCCGGCACGGACGGTCGCGGCGCGCCGCCCTGGATAGGCTCCCTGCCTCCGGAGCGACCCATGGCCATCCTGCCCGCCACCACCGCCGCGACCCTCGGTGTCCGCCCCGAGGTGGTCGCCGCGGCCGACGCGGCCATCGTCCGCTGGCTCACCGAGCCCGCCTTCGCCGCGTACAAACCGCTGGTGGAGTCGCTCATCGCCGCCGAGCGGTGGAACCTGCTCGTCGACAGCTTCTGGCAGGTGATGCCGTTTGGGACGGGCGGGCGTCGGGGCACGGTCGGGGTCGGGCCCAACCGGTTCAACCCGTGGAGCTTGTCGGCGAGCGTCCAGGGTCACGTCGCGTTCTTGCGGAAGCGGCGGGGGGACCGGCCGCTTCGCGTGGTCATCGCCTACGACGTGAGGCGGTTCCGGGACGCGACCGGGGGGTTCCCGGCCGGGGTGCCCAACCCGCTGATGGGGCTCTCCAGTCGCGACTTCGCGGAGATTGCGGCTGGTGTCTACGCGGCCAACGGCGTGAGCACCTGGCTGTTGGCGCCGGGGTCCGACACCTACCTCTCGACGCCCGAGCTCAGCTACGCGATCCGTCACCTGGGTGCTGACGCCGGGCTCAACGTGTCGGCGTCGCACAACCCCCCCGACGACAACGGGGGCAAGTTCTACAACGCGCTGGGCGGCCAGGAGGTGCCCCCCGACGACGAGGAGATGGCCGTGGAGGTCGACCGGGTCGCGGAGATCCGCTCGATGCCGTTCGGCGAAGCGCGCGCGCGGGGCATGGTGACCGACTACCCGCGGAGCGCGCACGACGCCTATGTCGCCCTCAACGTCGGGACTTCCCTGGTCTCGAGCCGCTCGGCGCGGGTGGTGTTCACGGCGTTGCACGGCACGGGCGACACGTCGGCCCTCGAGGTGTTGCGGGCGGCGGGCTTCGACGCCGCGCTCGAGCCCACCCAGGCGAGCCACGACGGCGCGTTCCCCGAGGTGCCGTTTCGGACCCCCAACCCCGAGGTGCCGCAGTCGATGGACCGCGCGGTCGCGATGGCCCGCGAGGTGGGCGCCGACGTGGTGATGGCGTGCGATCCCGATGCCGATCGCATCGGCCTGGTGGCCCGCGAAGCGGACGGGAGCTGGCGCTTCTTCAACGGCAACGAGATCGCCGCGCTCGTCGCGGAGCACCGGCTGGTGCATGGCCGCGGCGCCCGCCCGATCGTCATGAAGACCGAGGTCACCAGCGAGCTGGTCACCCGGGTCGCCCGACGGCACGGTGCGCAGGTCGTGGGCGAGCTGATGGTGGGGTTCAAGTACATCGGCGACGGGCTCAAGCAGCTCGAGTCCGACGGGCGGTTCGCGGGCGTGGTGGGCGGGGCGGAGGACTTCGTCCTCGGCGTCGAGGAGAGCCATGGCGTCCTGGTCACGCCGTTGTTGCGCGACAAGGACGCCGCGGGCGCGGCCCTGGCGCTGGCCGAGATGGCGTCGGTCGAAAAGGACCGCGGGCGCACCCTGGGCGACGCGCTCCGCGGGTTGTGGGCGCGGGAGGGCTACGTCGTCAACCGCCTGGTCAGCACGGTGATGCGCGGCGCGACCGGGAAGGCCCGGATCGAGGCGATCCAGGCGTCGTTGCGCGCGGAGCCGCCGACCCACATCGCGGGGTTGGCGGTCACCGAGTTCGCGGATCGCCGGGACCCGGCCGGTCCGCTCGGGCCGATCCGCTCGGGAACCGACTTCGCGAGCCGCGACGTGCTCGTCTTCCGGTGCGGCGAAGGCAACCGGGTGATCCTCCGCCCGAGCGGCACCGAACCCAAGAACAAGGTGTACGTCGAGGTGATCGGCGCGCCGGGCGACGCGCCGGAGGTGGTCGATGCGCGCGCCGAGGCGCTCGCGTTCGACTTCGCGGCGCTGGGGTTGGCGCGGGCCGGCCTGTCGTTGCCGGGGTGGGCGCTCCGGGTCAGCGACCTTGTCGCGATCGAGCAGAAGACCGAGCTGGCGGAGCGGGTCCTGCCCGAGCTCCGGGCCCGGCTCGCGGCCGGGGTGGCGGCCCGCGACGCCGGCCTCCAGGGGTGGCTGGACGAGCAGTTGCGTCCGTTCGGCAAAGATCCACGCGGTCTGGTTGCTCCTGCAGTCCGTGCGTGGGCGGCGGAGGGGGCCGCCGATGCCGCCGCGGTGCTCGCGGCGATGGGGTAGCGCACCGATACATGTGAGACATCTCACGCGGTTCGCGGGTCGCCGCGGGCGAGCCCTTGCGTGGCGCCGGGCGCTGAGGTAGTCGCCCGGGGTGCGGGAAACCGCATGCGGTGTGGAGGCCCCCGGGGGGCCGTGGAGTGGAAGCCGGTGAAATTCCGGCGCGGTGCCGCCACCGTGAGCGTCGTTCTTCGGAGCGCCGCGAGTCGGGCCTTCTCCCCACATCGTGCTCGCCACCCACATCCCCGGTTCAGGGATGGGTGGAGACTCGAGGTGGTCTCGGTTCTCCCCCGTCGAACGATTCGGGGCGGAGTACACCATGATCCGCCTGCTTCTCCCTCTCCTCGTCGCCTGCTCCACCGCGCCCACCGACACCGGCGACACCGGCGAGGACACCGACACCGGTGAGGACACCGACACCGGCGAGGACACCGACACCGGCGACACCGGCGAGGACACCGACACCGGCGAGGACACCGACACCGGCGGGGACACCGACACCGGCGAGCCCGCGCCGATCGTGGTCGCCGGCAGCTGGGTGGACAACTGGGGCGGTTCGCACCTCGTCGACAGCACCTCCTGGCAGAACGACGGCTCGGTCTACGCCATCACGCAGTACGACAACACCATGGGCTACGCCATCGCCCAGAACGGCGCCGACAACGCCTGGAACCCGAACTTGTGGAGCCGCTTCGACTGGGGCTGGGTCGAGGGCGAGCTGATCTACTGCCAGACCGCGTACGCCGCGGCCACCGAAGGCGAGGCGATGGGGACGCCACCGGCCGACCTCTCCTCGCCCGGGAGCGGGTGCGGCGGCTACTCGTGGTCGGTGCTGCGCGCGCCGTTCTCGCTCACGGACGGGTGGGACGACGCCTGGGGCGGCGAGCACGTGATCGACGCGTTCTCGTGGCAGATGGGGACCTCGTCGTATTCGATCTCCGAGGTCGACGAAGCGGGGCGCTGGGCGGTCGCGCAGAACGGCGCGGCGAACGAGTGGAACCCGAGCGCCTGGAGCCGGTTCGACTGGGCGTGGGACGCCGACGCGTCGCTCTACTACTGCCAGACGGCGTATGCGGCGGCCACCGAGGCCGAAGCGCTCGCCACGCCGGCCGCCGATGCGGCGGACCTCGGCGGGGGCTGCGGGGGCTTCTCGTGGACCGAGCTGCGGCCGATGCTCTCGATCAACGGCGCCTGGCTCGACGGGTGGGGCGGTGACCACGACGTCAACGCCTTCGCCTGGACGTCGGGCACCTCGCGCTTCGACATCACCACCGCCGACGACGGGGCCGGGTGGCTGGTCGCCCAGAACGCGGCGACCAACGAGTGGAGCCCCGGCTTGTGGAGCCGGTTCGACTGGACGTGGGACGGCGACGGTGGCCTCTGGTACTGCCAGACGGCGTACGCCGCGACCACCGAGGCGGAGGCCATCGCCACGCCCGCCGCCGACGCGACGGACCCGGCGACCACCGGCTGCGGTTCGTTCTCCTGGTCCGCGTTGACGGCGGAGTGACGATGTTCGCCGTGTTGCTCGCGTGCACCGGCGCGGGGCCCGCCGACACCGGCGGGTCCGGCCCCGTCGACTCCGGCGACACGGCCGGCGACTCCGGCGACACGGCCGGGGACACCGGGGACACCGGGGACACCGGGGACACCGGGGACACCGGGGACACCGGGGACGTCGTGCCGGTGGTCTACGACCCGTGGCCGTTCGCCGACACCGTCGTCGACCACACGTTCGGGGAGGCAGCCGGCTACGGCCAGGACCGGTTCCCCGACGTGGTCTACGGGCCGCCCGAGTCGTCGGGAGCGGGCGGCGGTGGGCTCGATGTCTTGTCCCTCGGCGACCAGGGCAGCATCGTGCTCGCCTTCCGCGCGCTCGACGTCGTCGACGGCCCCGGGGTCGACCTGCTCGTCTTCGAGAACCCGCTCGTCGGGTGGGTCGAGACCGGCGTGGTCGGCGTGAGCGACGACGGGGTCTCCTGGGTCGAGTGGCCGTGCGACACCGCGGACGCCGATGGCGGCTACCCCGGGTGCGCCGGGGTGGCGTTGGTGTACACCAACTCCACCAACGGCATCGACGCGACCGACCCGGACGCGGCCGGGGGCGACCGCTACGACCTCGCCGACATCGGCGTGGGCCGTGCGCGCTACGTGCGCATCCGCGACAGCGGGGCCAACTCCTACGCCGGCAACAGCGGCGGCTTCGACCTCGACGCGGTCGCGATCCTCAACGGGGCGCCCTGGGAGTGAGGCGCCGGTCCGGCCCGATCCACACGACCCGGTGCGCCGCCGGGACCGGGGGGTGGCGCGCGAGGTGGTCCGGATACACCTCGTAGAAGGGGAGGAAGCGCTCGATGTAGGCGGCGGCCGCCTCCGGGGTCATCCCGCCTTCGCCGGCCGCTCGCCGCCGGGCCTCCGCCTCGATGCGCCAGGCCCGGATCGTGTCGACGGCGCCGACACGGAGCTGGATCATGGCGTCCAACCGGCCGGTCCACGCCGCGTACGCGGCGAGCGCAGCGTCGGCTCGGGCCAGCGACGGCCCTGCGGCCGCTGCGCCGACCCCCGAGAACCCGAGCATCCACCCCTCGAGCACGACCACGTCGACCGGCAGCGCGACCTCGGGCCACTGCTCCTTGGGCCGGCGGTCGCCGCGCCCGTCGAACGCGCCCTTGTCGTACCGCGGCAGGGCGACGTGCCCCGCGGCGCCGCCGAGCGCCGCGAGCACCGCGCTCCCGAGGGCGATGTCGTGGGTGCCGGGACCACCACGGACGGCCAGGAGCGGGTCGCCCGGGTGCGCGGCGGCGAGCGCCGACTGCTCGTCGTGGGTGAGGTAGAGGTCGTCGATCGACAGGGTGGCCCACCCCAGGCCCCGCGCGACCCCCCAGTGCTCGAACGACGCAGCCAGCGTGGACTTCCCCGCCCCTTGCGGGCCGTTGATGCCGAGGACGAACGGGCGCGCCGCCGGGTGGGCGCGGAGACGCGCGGCGAGCCAGCCGGTCAGAGGCAATCCGGCTCGTTCAGGTTGAAGTACAACCACCACGTGCCGTCGGGGCCCCGGGCGACGGTGGGGTTGAACCCGTCCTCGATGACCGCGGTCACCGGGCCTGGGCTCCACGTGCGGCCGTCGGTGCTCGTGCTCAGCGCGAAGGTGCCCCGGTGGCCGTTCTGCATGTAGTGCATGCGGTACCCGCCCGCCGGGTCGGGCAGGGTGTCCGCGGTGGCGGCCGCGACCTCGGTGAGCACGTCGGGCGGCGCGTCGACGTCCCACACCTCGCCGTCGGGCGAGGACCAGCCGAGCGCGTACATGTCCAGGGGCGCCGAGTACAAGATCTCGCCGCCGTCGGCGAGATCGAGCACGGTGGGGTCGGCGCCGCCGGTCGATCCTTCGCGGCTGTCGACGACGATGGTCGGGGTCGAGAAGTCGCGGAGGTCGTTGGCCGTGGAGCGGTAGAAGTGGTGCGGCATGGGGCTGAACAGCGGCCCCACTTCGTCGCTCACGTCGTCGAGGTGCACCCCCAGCCACGCCAACCGCCAGGTGCCGTCGCCGCGGCGCCCGAGGTCGGGATCGACCGCCTCCTGGGGAGCGTCGAGGTGCAGGTCGAGGTCGAGGACCTCGGTGAGGAGGCCGGGTTCGCCGCTCCCGACCGACATGCCGACCCCGCCGTACCCGAGCAGGCCCTGGCGCCACAAGCGCGCGGGGTCGGTGCGCAGAAGCTCGGTGAGCTTGTAGGGGGTGACGTCGTTGTAGACGAGCACGTGCTCCCCCGCGTCGGTGATCACGACGTCGGGGACCGAGGCGTGGGCCAGCACCCGCTCCGGCTCGCCGGTGAACGACAACCCGTCGGGCGAAGAGAGGCGGTACACCGCGTCGCAGTGAAGGGTGCCGCGTTCGTAGCCGGCCGCGAGCACCGCCTCGACGAGCACGATGTCCTCCTCGGCCAGGCAGCCCTGCGCCCCCAGGCGCGCGAGCACCCCCGGAAACGAGAGGTCGCGCCCCGGGTCGGCGGGGCTGGCGCACGCGTCCGCGCCGGTGTCTGCGGTGTCGCCGGTGTCCGCGGTGTCCGCGGTGTCCGCGGTGTCCGCGGTGTCGGCGCTGTCGAGGGGTGTCGGCGCGGCGGTGCAGCCGAGGCAGATCACCAGGCCGGCGGAGGGGAGGGGGCGCACCCCCGCAGCGTAGCCCCGCCCCGCGAGACGAGCCCGCATGTCCTGGGACGACGCCCGCGCCGCGCTGCTCCTCGGGGTGATCGTCGTGAACGCGGTGGCGGCCTTGCCGGGGTTCCCGGGGCTGCGGCGTCCGAACTTCGACCACCCGTCCGCGAGCGACGAGCTCGGCCGCATCTCGGCCGTCGGGGCGGACTGGGGCATCGAGTTCGACCCCGACACGCTCGCCGACGCCCTCTACACCGCGGCCGACACGCACCGGCGGGCCCGCGCCGCGGTCCTGCGCCCCCTGCGCCCGTGGTTCGTCTACACCGGCACGGGCCAGTCCTGGGGCCTGTTCACGTACCCGGACCGGTTCCCGTCCCGGCTCGTGGTCCAGGGCCGCACCGCCGACGGCCCGTGGGAGCGCCTGTTCGTGGCACACGACTCGAACACGGCATTTGACGAAGGGGCCTTCACCTATCGGCGGGTCCGGGCGGTGTACGACGGGCACGCCGACCGCAGCGACCGCACCTGGGAGCGGTTCTGCACCTGGGCGGCGTTGCGGGTCTTCGTGGCCCGGCCGGACGTGGTCGAGGTGCGCGTGAGCACGTTGGAGCTGCACACCCGGGAGCCCGGCGAGGCCAACGCCGCCGTGGTCGAGGGGGTCGAGCGCGGGGTGCAGCTCCGGAGCCGCCGGTGAGCCCGTGGGCGACCTGGCGCGGCCTGTGGCGCGGCGTGGAGGCGCCGACCGCGATGGCCCTGGTGCGCATCCTCCTCGCGAGTTGCCTGCTCTACGACCTGGTGCTGGTCGGTCAGCACCACCTGGTCACGCCGCTGTGGGGTCCGCTCGACGCCGGCGGGTTCGGCGACGCGCTGAACCGGAGCGAACCGGTCGAGCTCGCGGCGTGGACCGGAGGCACCGCGCGCGGCATCCGCTGGGCGTGGCGGGTGCTGGTGGTGGCGGTCACGTGTGTCGCCGTGGGCCTCTTCACCCGCCCGATGGCGCTACTGACGGTGGTCCTCTCCGCCCAGTTCGCGCGCATCCTGCCCGACGCCGACCGCGGCATCGACATGCTCATCCGCAATGTCTTCTGCATATTCGTAGCTTTTCCGTCGGGCCGGTGCTGGGGTCTGGATGCCGTCCTCTTCGGCCGCTGCGACACCATCCCGGCCTGGCCTCGCCGGCTCCTCGTGCTGCAGCTCGCGGGGGTGTACTTCGCGGCCGGCGTGCAGAAGACCGCGGTGGCGTGGTGGCCGTGGGGCGACTTCTCGGCGTTGTACATCGTGCTCCAGGACCCTGCCGTCGCGCGGGTGCCGCTCGCCGGCCTGGCGCGGCTCTACCCGCTCACGCAGCTCGCCACGGCGCTCACGATGCTCTTCGAATGGGGAGCGTGGGTCGTCCCGTTGGCCGCCTGGTACCGGTCGACCCGCGTTCGAGGCGGGCGCCTGCGGGCGTGGTTCAACCGCCTCGACGTCCGCACCGTCTGGGTCCCGATGGGGGTGGCCCTGCACCTCGGCATCGCGGCGACCCTGCAGATCGGCATCTTCCCGTGGGCGATGCTCGCCTTGTACCCCGCCTTCTTCCACCCCGACGAACTACGGGCGTTCTGGCGGCGCCGCGGCCTCGGGGGGTGACGGTTTCGCCCGGCGGTGTTCGCCGATCCAGTTCGCCTGCAGCGCGATGAACGGCTCCTTCCCCACCCGGTCCTGGTCGATGAGCGCCTCGGTGACCAGGAGCACGAAGGTCGGCCACCCTGGCGTCTCCTCCGGCCTGGCGATCACCATCGCGCCGAGCCCGGCGCTCCGATCTTGCGACACCAGCGCGAAGCGGTCCCGCCAGGTGGCGCCGAACGCGAACATCGGACCTTGTTTGCCGTGAACCACCTCGTACAGCACCACCGGCTGGTTCTCGAGGTATACGTCGTCCCAGGCCACGAGCATGTCGCGCAGCGGCTCGTACACCAGCGGGGCGGTCTCCCCTTCGGGCGGCGTGATGTGCAACCACGACACCGCGAAAAGGTCGAGCACGATGATCGGCCCGACCTGCAGCTTCAGGGTCGGGTTGGCGTCGAGCGCCCACCCGAGGGCGGCCACGTGGTCGGTGCGCGCGTCGCGGACCGACTCGAGCTTGGAGCCGAGCCCCTCGTACGGCAACAGGCCGAACGTGCCGGGGAGGTACCCCAACATCTCCGCGGACAGGTCCACGTCGAACACGTCGATCGGGGCCAGCGACAGGGTGACACCGGGGTTCACGAACGCGGGCGACACGTCCAGGCGCACCCCGGCGCCGTAGTAGGTCGACTGGAACACGATCGAGTCGCTGCGGTGCCCGTCGATGCGCGCCTGCAGCCGGGTCTCGGACAAGGCGCCGAGCGGGAACGCGGACACCGTGAGGCCCTGGCGGTACCAGAGCGCCGGCGGTTCGGCGGCCGCAGCGAGGGAGAGCAGGAAGAGCGGGGCCATGTGCCGATGGTAGCACCCTGGTGGGTTAGGAGCGCCGGGCATGCTCCTGTTCGCCAGCGCCTGGGCCGCCGAGGTCACGTTGTGGCATGCCTGGCGTGGGGAAGAGCGGGCCGCGCTCGAGGCGGCGGCGGGGCAGTACAGCGCGGCGCACCCGGGCACCACGGTGCTTCCGGTCTTCGTTCCTCACGAGGGCCTCGCTTCGAAGATCGACGCGGCGGTGCCCCGCGGCAACGGGCCCGACCTTTTCGTCTTCGCGCACGAGCGCGTGGGCGACTGGGCGGCCGGCGGCGTGGTCTTGCCGGTGCAGGCCGAGCCCGGGTTCCTCCCGGTCGCCCTCGACGCGTTGACCGTTTCGGACAAGCTCTATGGCCTTCCTCTTGCTGCAAAGTCCGTCGCGTTGTTCCGCAACACCACGATGGTGCCGGTAGCGCCGACCACCACCGACGAGCTGCTGCGGGTCGCGGCGGGCCTCACTGGCGACGGGCGGTACGGCCTCGCATGGGAGACCGCGAGCGCCTACCAGGACGCCCCGTGGATGCACGGCTTCGGGGGCGGCGTCTTCGCGGGCGACCGGGTCTTGCTCGACCGCCCCGAGAACGCCGCCGCGTTGGCCTTCGTGGTCGAGGCGGCACGTTTCGGCCCGGCCGACCCCACGGGTGCCCTGGTCACGCAGCTGTTCAACGACGGGCGCGCGGCGATGGTGGTCAACGGGCCGTGGTTCCTCGGCGAGCTCGCCGAAGGCCTGCCCTACGCGGTGTCGCCATTGCCGGTGGTGAGCGCGACGGGCCGCCCGGCCGCACCCTACGTGTCGGTCGAGACGCTTTTTCTTGCTCGAGAAGGCGCCGAGGCGCGGGAGTTCGCCGCGTGGCTCGCCGGGCCCGAGGGCGGTCGGGTACGCCAGGAAGCGGGCCGGCAGCTCGTGGCGCGCACCGACCTGCCGCGGGGCGACGATCCGGTCGCCGCGGCGTTCGCCGCGCAGCTCGAGGTCGGCGTGCCCATGCCGACGCACCCGGACATGGCGAAGACCTGGGAGCCCCTCGCCCGCGCCCTCCGTCGCCTGGTGCGCGGCACCACCAGCCCCGAAGGTGCGGTCGCCGAGGCCCAGACCGACTTCACCATCGTGACGCGGCCGGCCCCGCCGCCCGCCAACCCGACGCCGTGGCTGGTCGGGCTCGGTCTGGCCCTGGTGGCGGCGCTCGGCCTGGGCGGACGGAGCGCGGCGCGCGCGGGCCTGTCGCGGTGGGTGTGGGTGCTCCCGTGGATCGTGCCGGCCTTCGCCGCGATGACGCTCCTGGTCATGGTGCCGTTCGTGGTCGGCGCGACCGTCGCCTTCTTCGAGACCGACGGGCGGAGCTGGAGTTTCGTCGGCGTCGCCCACTTCGTGGACATCCTGCTCGCGCGCGATTTCCCGCTCTCGTCGCCCTTGTCGTTCTGGTCCACGCTGGTGGTCACCGTGGGGTGGACGGTCGCCAACCTCGTGATGCACGTGTCGCTGGGCGTGGCGCTCGCGATGTTGTTGCGCGAGCCGTGGGTTCGGATGCGGGGGGTGTTCCGCGCCGCGTTGATCCTCCCGTGGGCGGTGCCCTCCTACATCACCGCGCTCATCTGGAAGGGCATGTTTCACCGGCAGTTCGGTGCGATCAACGCCATCCTCGGGGCGTTCGGCGTCGAGCCCGTGTCGTGGTTCGGTTCGTTCGCCACGGCGTTTGCCGCCAACCTGACCACCAACACCTGGCTCGGCTTCCCGTTCATGATGGTCGTCACGCTCGGGGCGTTGGCGGCCATCCCTCGCGAGCTGGAAGAGGCGGCCGAGGTCGATGGTGCCTCGTGGTGGGACCGCTTCGTGCACGTGACGTTGCCGCTGTTGAAGCCGGCGCTCCTCCCGGCGACGATCCTCGGCAGCGTGTGGACGTTCAACCAGTTCAACGTCATCTACCTCGTGAGCGCGGGCGAGCCCGACGGCAGCACCGACATCCTGGTGTCCCAGGCCTACCGTTGGGCGTTCACGCGCGGCCACCGCTACGGGTACGCCGCCGCCTACGCGCTCTTGATCTTCTGGATCCTCGTCCTCTCTGGCCGCGTGGCCAACCGCCTGGCCGGCAAGAAGGTCGTGTAGCCCGGAGGGTGGGGCGGGGTGG
>SXGS01159645.1_pt1 | contig 17313 bp, 14 predicted proteins | sample 3174681 | NCBI WGS metagenome assembly SXGS01 (sample SAMN11356861, study PRJNA531348) | freshwater metagenome | isolation source: freshwater sample F1-80 | place: China: Fuxian Lake, Yuxi | collected 2017-12-25 | reverse complement strand
GGTCTCGGTCAGGCCGAGCTGCGCATGCGGCGCGGCGATACGCAGGTCGCAGGCGAGCAGGAGCTCGGTGCCGCCGCCGAAGGCGAAGCCGTTGATCAGGCCGATCGTCGGCTGGGGCAGCGCCTCGACGTCGTCCATCACGCGCCGAATGTTCTTCACGAAGTGCGGCACGCGAACCATGGGCATCGTCTTGCGCTCCTTCAGGTCCGCGCCGGCGACGAAGGCCTTGTCGCCACCGCCGGTGATGAGGACCGCGCGCACGCTCGTGTCGCCCTTGAGCTCATGGCACAGCTTGCGCAGGCGCCGCAGCGTCGGGAACGAGAGGCAGTTCATCACCTCGGGACGCTGGATCGTCAGCGTCACGATGTCGCCGTCGCGCTCGCAGGAGACGAGTTCCGGCTGGTCGGGGACGTCGGACGGGAAGTCGTCGATATAGCTCATGGGGCGCAGAGGATAGCGGCGGCCCCGCGAGGGCGCGCTACTCGACGCGCACGAGCGCACCGGAGCGAACGTCGGACTCGGCGATGCGCAGGCTGAGCGCGCGGCCGCCGAGCCGCGCTTGGAGGCCGCCCTCCACGCGCACAGAGCCCGCGCCCGTGTCGCTGTAGGGCACACGCAGACGCGCGACTCCGTCGGAGCCGACCACGGCACGAGCGCGATAGCCGAGCGTCCAGTTGCCGCCGCGCAGGTTCGCGAAGAGCTCGAGCGGTTCACCCGGCTGGCCGCGCACTTCGACGCGCGCGCCGGCGACGCGCTCATAGAGCAGGCCGCCGGGCTCGCGCGGGCCGCCACCCGTGCGCGCGCGGCGCTCGTCGACCTCGTCGGGCACGTGCACGAGCCGCAGGAACGGCACGGGCTCGCCTTGCAGCAGCAGGCTCGGCACGAGCGAGCCGCGCAGGCCTTCCGCGCTCGCGTCCGAGCCCACGGCGCGCGCGATCGTGGCCCACTGCTCGTCGAGGTCGCTCGTCACGAGTACGTAGCGCACGTCGCGGCGCGCAAGCAGCGCTTCCGCGGAGGCACGGTCCGAGCTTGCGAAGAAGCGGAAGCTGTCGAGGAACTCCTCTTCGCCGACGTACGAGCCGTAGGGCGACGCGACGATGGGACGCGCGGCGGACCACGTGATCGCATGGCCCTGACCCCACAGCGCGAGCGCGCACTCGCCCGGCTGCGAGTTCGTCGCGAGCCAGTCCGCGCAGCGGCGCGCGGAACGCTTGGCGACGAAATCGCCGAAGGGCGGATCGTTCCAGAAGCGACGCGCGGTGGAGGCGACGCCCTGTCCGTGCAGCGCGAGCGCCGCGATGGCGGCGAGAGCGAGTGCGTAAGGAGCTGACGCGACACGCGCAGGCAGCGCACACCACAGGCCGAGCGCGAGCGGAACGACCGCGAGCTCGGCGAAGCGTAGTTGCGACGCGGCCATGCAGCCGAACGCAGCTAGCGCAACGGCCCACGGCACGAACTCGGCGCGCCCGAGCGAGCGGCGCACGAGCAACGACAGCGCCAGCGGCGCGAGCAGGGCGCCGAAGCCGAGGAGCAGCGTGACTTTCCAGCCCGCTCCCGGTCCCACCAACGGCGCGGACTCCGCGACTTGACCCATGAAGGTCGTCTCGGCGCCGAGCCACGCGAAGGCCTCGCGCAGCGCAGGGCCGGGACCTGCGCCGCTCGCCGCGAGCGCGCAGCCGAGCAACGTGAGCGATGCAGCGACGAGCCAAGGATAATTGCGTGTCCACGGCGCGCGAGCGCTCGGGACGAGCGGCGCGAATACGAATGCGCCGAGTAACGGGAAGGCCACGTGCGACCACGAGAGGTTCACGAGCAGCCACGGGTGCGTCGTGCGCCAGGGGCTCCAGAACACCGCGGGCAGTACGGCGAGCGCGGCTGCGAGATGCAGCGCGAGACCGAAGCGCGCGAGGTGCGAGAAACGCGCGCTTCGCACGTGCTGGACGATCCAAACGCCGAGCGCCGCGTCCGCGACGACGAGCTGCAGGAGCGCCGGCGTCCACGAGCCGATCGCGAGACCGTACAGCAGCCCCAGCGCGACGCCCCAGCGCAGCGAGCGAGCTCGATCGTCGAACACACCGCGAGCGCAAGCAGCAGCGAGCAGTCCGAGCTGCAGCACGGCGAGCAACGTGGACCAGCTGTGGTAGTCGCCATTCCCCACACAGGAACGCTGGATCGCGCCGGGTGCAACGGCAAAGCACAGACCCGCGAACAAGCCGGCCGCGTCGCCGAGCATGCCGCGCGCGGCCCACGCCGCTGCGAGAGCGGTGAGCACGGCGAACAGAGCAGGCAGCGTGCAAGCGGCGCGCTCCAACCACGGCTTGCGCTCCAACGCGTCCGATGGCGCAAGCGGAGCGAGCGCAGCCCACGCGACCAACGGGTAGTACGGTGGCGCAGGGATCGCGCTTCCGCGCGGCCACGATTCGAGCGCATCGAACTCGGCCGTCGGTGGACCTTCCTCGAAGATGCGCTCGATGCGTCGGAGCTGATGCAGGCTGTCGGGATCGGTGGTGATCCATGTCGGGCTGCCCGCGAGCTGCACCTTACGATGCTGAACGTGGCGCGCGAACGCCGCGGCGAGCGCGACGAGTACGAGCGACGCGACCCAGAGCGCACGCTTCACAGTGCCCCCATCGCTCGCTCCGGCGCCGGCGAAAGTTCGATCGGATCTTGGCACTCAAATCCGCCCGAGCCCCACTGCTGGGCAGGAAGGACGCGCGCTCCCGCCAGCGGTCGGACGTCGAAACGTCGCTCGTCGAGCGAGTCGAGCACGCTCCCCGTCGCGAAAAGCAGCGCAATGAACACGACGGGGCGCACCAACCACTGCGAGAGGTGCATCGGGACGAGGGCCAGCAGCGCGTCCAGCGCGAGCGCCGCGAAGACGTACAACCCGACCTGCGCCGTCACACCCTGTCGAGCGTAGCCATAGAAGGCGAGCGTGATCAGCAGCTTGAACGCGAGCCACAGCATCCAGTCGAGGCCCACGCGTCGTCGGACGGCGAGCACGCCCCCAGCGAGACCCGCGGCGATGCAGACCGACCACCAGCCGAGCGAGCGCGGGCGCGCCACGGCGAGGTCGACAGGAGCGCGAGCGAGTTCAAGGCCGAGCGGCGAGTTCGAAGCGCCGAAGCCCAAGAAAAGTCCGTCGCAGAAGCGAGCGAGCTTGCGACCCGCGAGCGCGCACCATGCCGCCGGCTCGGCGCGCACGCGCTCCCACACGATGCCGTAGCCGTGCAGCCACAGCCGCAAGTGCGAAGGACGCCCGAACGCGAACGGCGGGTCGTTGTCGAACTCGTCGGCAAGGGCGGTGCGCGCGAATCCGCCGTCGCCAGAGAGCTCGTTCGCGAGAGCGAAGTCGAGTCGCCCCTTGGCCGAGGAGAGCGTCCAGAGCTCGAGCGGCTCCGGCCGGTAGCCGAAGGTCTCGTCGAGGAGCCGCGCGAGGTCCGCCTGTTCGACGCGCGCGGCGCTCGCGCGTCCCACGCGGTCAGTCAGCATCAGAAAGATTCCCTCGCGACAGAACGCGGGGAGTCGCTGCAGGGCCGCTCGTGCCTCGGGACTCCACGGTGGACGCGCGGCTTGCCACGGAATCGGACGCGCCTCGGCGGTGTTGAAGCGCTCGAGCGCTGCATGACTGCGGAGCATCCACGGAGCGGAGACCGCCACGAGCCCAAGCCCCGTCAGCGCTGCGCGCCCCAGCACACGGAGCCACTCCGCGCGTAATCGCAGCAACTCGAAGGCCAGCAGGAGCGCGACGAAGGCGAGGTGCTCGGAGCGCAGCAGGTTCGCGCAGCCGTGCAGCGCGCCGAGCAGCAGCGCGACCGAGAACGTGCGTCGCTCGAGCGTCCAACCATGTAGGGCGAGCGCCCCGACGACGAGGACCAGGTACGGCGCTTCGTTGTTGAGCGACGTCGCGAGCTCGTACTGGCCAAACGAAAGCGCGAGCAGCCCGGATGCGAGCACGGCTTGCCGCGGCGTCGCCCACGCGCGCAGGCCGACGAACAGCAGCCCTGCCGTCGCTCCACCGAGCGCGCACAGCGCGAGCTTGAGTCCCGAGAAAGGCGCGCGCAGGTCGCCGCCGAGGCTCTCGATCAGGAACGCCATGCCCGGCGCACGCACCGGCAAGTCGAATTCGAACGGCTGCCCCGCCCGCAGCGCGCGTGCCCACTGGATCCAGACCGGAGCGTCCCCCTCGTAGAGCGCCGAGTGCGGCCAGCCCGCTCCCTCGCTTCCGAACAGGAACAGCGCGCGCAACGCGAACGCCGCAAGTCCGAGGCCGAGCGCCCAGAGCGTGTCGGCGAACGTCCAGCGCTGCGTGTCGAAGCTCACGAGAGCGCTCCGAGCTCGGGGAAACGGACGGAGCGCATGCAACGCAGGTGCGACTCACCCGTGTTGGGGCACGTCTCGCGATGGCAGGGCCCGCACGCGACGAGCGCGCGAGCGAGGCGCGTGCGCTCGGTGAAGTCCGCGGTGTGGCGCGGATCGGTCGGGCCGCACACCACGGCGAGCGGCGTGCCCACCGCCGCGGCCACGTGGCGCGGGCCACTGTCGGCAGTGAGGACGAGCGAGGCGCGCTCGCAGAGCGCCACCAGCTCGGGCAGTCCCGCGACCTCGTCGACGCAAGCGTGCGCGTTCGGCAGCGCGGCGGCGATCTCGCGCACGGAGGTCTCTTCGCCGGGCCCGCACACCAGCAAGAACGGCTCGGAATGCAGCCGCAACGCCTCGATCCACTGTTCGACGGGATAGGCCTTCGCGGAGCCGGGGCGCCCGCCAGCGTTCACCAGCGTGAAACGATCCGTTTCCGTGAGCCCGAGGCCCGAGAGTCGTCGCGACGCGCGTGCGCGCGCCGTCGCACTCGCCGCGAGTCGCGGTCGCGGATCGTTCACGGTCACGCCGAGCCATTGCACGAGCTCGACGCACGTGTTGCCGAAGGGCCGAGGCAAGTAGCGCGCTCCACGCCCCACCGTGCCGATGCCGACCGGCGCGGCCCCGCGTTCGAGTGCCGGTTCGAAGGCCTCCGAGAGCAGCCAGCCGCGTGCGTCGCGGGACCAGCCAAGGACGCGAGAGATTGCCGCGCGACGAGCGATCCAGGCGCTGCGAAACGAGTTGACGAGCAGCACGGCGACGTCGTGACCACGCCAGTTCGCTGCGTGCGCCGCATCGACGCGCGGGCAGCCCGGCAGCGCATCTCCGAGCACTTCCATCAGGCGCGGCTTGCCGGCGAGCGTCAGCGGGCCGCAGCGTGCGTGCAGCGCGCGCAGCGCCGGCTCCGCCATCACGAGGTCGCCGAGCCAGTCGGGTACGCGCACGAGAACGCGCTCGCCGCCGCGCAGGCGCACGCTCACGCGAACGCTCCCGCGCGTGCGCGCTCGAGCACGCGATGCGCCGCCGCGACCACACGTGCGGGCTCGATGCCCGTCATGCAGCGGTGGTGCCCGAGCGGACACGTGCGCTCCATGCACGGCGAGCACTCGAGGTCGATGCGCACGACCTCGGCGAGCTCCAGCGACGTCGCGGTGAGCTCCGGGATGTTGGGCCCCATGATCGTCACGCATGGAACGTCGAACGCCGCTGCGACCCAGCGCGGACCGGAATCGCCGACGACGAGCAGGCGCGCATCCGCAACGAGCGCTTTCAGCGTCTCGAGGTTGCGCTCCGACTTGCCGAGCGAAATCGCGCCGCGCCGCGAAGCCGCGCACACAGCGCCGATCAGCGACTCTTCGCCCGGTCCGCCGCTGACGACGCTCTGCAGCCCGAGCTCGTCGTGCAGGCGATCGAGCGCGGCCGCGAAGCGATCCGCGGGCCACAGCTTCGCTGCACCGAAGGCGGCTCCGGGGCAGCACACGATGTAGCCGCGCTCGAGGGCGACGCCGAGCTCGCGCAGGGTCGCGCGCTGGCGCTCACGCAGCTCCTGTCGCACATGCAGGCGCGGATGGATCGAGTCGAGCGTGATGCCGGCGAGGCCGGCGACGTCGCGCAGGAGGTGCGCGGTCGGGATCGGCGCGCGGCGGCCGTCGCGCGCGGGCGGCACGACTGCGTGCGTGAGCAGCCAGCGGCGCTGCGAGAGGGCGCTTCCCATGCGCGTCGCCACGCCCGCGCGCCACGCGCGCCACGCGCTGCCAAAGGAGTTGGAGAGCAGGAGAACCGCATCCGGAGCGAGCTCGCGCAGGAGCTGGGTCTCCTCGCGCGCCCCATGGGCTCGCACATGCGGAGCGCAAGGTCCATCGGCGAGCAGCGGCGCAAGGTGCTTGCGCACGAGGATGCTCGTGCGAGCGACGTGCGCGCTCGTAAGCGCGGCCTCGAGTACCGGCGTCGCCATCGCGAGGTCCCCCACCCAGTTGGGAACGCAGATCGCGAGATGCTCGAGGCGTTCGATCATTGGCCGGTGACGGGGTCACGCCAGCGCGGAACGTGCGCGGCGATGCGGGCAGCCTTCGCGAGCACGGCGCGCGCGAAGCTGCGGCGCGCATCGTGCGATGAGATCTCGCGCGCGTCGAGATAGAGCACGAGGAACCGCAGGCGGGCGTGCGCGGACACGGTCGCCGGGCAGGAGTACAGCAGAGCGGCGAGGTCCTTGACGAACCAGCGCTCTCGGGGCGCGCGCTCACGGCGCACACGACCGACGTCGACGAGTGCGAGGCCCACGCCCGTCACGAGCCAGTGCGCGAGGTACAAGTCGCGGTGATACCAGCCTTGCGTGTGCAGGCGCCCGACCGCGCGCGCGAGCTCGGGGACGAATCGTGCTGCGGCGGCAGGCGCGCGGACGGCGAGGTCCCGCAACGAGCCGCAGTGCTCGAGATGCTCCATCCACATCGCGCTGCGGGCGCCGAGCGCGCCGGAGTCGCACCAGCCGAGTGGGCGCGGCACGGCCATGCCGGCGCGCGCGAGCTCGCGCAGGTTGTCGGCCTCGCGCTGGGCGATGGAGCGCGCGCGACCGCGCACGAGGTCGTGCCACAGGTCGCGCCAGTCCTGAGCGGAGTAGCGCTTGACGACCACGCTCGGGTCCGCGGGCCAGCGGAAGGTCGCGCGACCAGCCAAGGCGCGCAGAGTTGCCTCGGGCTGCGCCAGGAAGATGTCCCGCAACAAGCCGCGCGGCTCCCGGGCCGCGCCGGGCAGCTCACGCCCGACCCACGCGCGCCCCCCGCCCGGCCCCGTGCCGGCGCACTCAGCCTCGCTCGGACGCGTCGTGGAGCCCATGGGACGACATGGCACCAGCCGCGGGCCGTCCCTGCAACCGCGAAGCCTCTCGTGCGGGTCTGGAACGGTCGCGCGGGCCCGAAACGGGCTCGGGGATTCTCAAGGGGCCTCGCGGAGGCTTCAATCTTTGGCCCGTGACTCTGCGAAGGCCCCAGAGGGGCCCCGCGCGGACCGACACGGGACTCCGATTTCGAAGCCCCAACGAGACCGCCCGCGGCGCGCGCCGAGGCGGACCACGAAGACCATGTCGACCGCTCCCAAAGTCAAAGCCCCGATGGACGAGTTCAACCCCTTCCAGGCCATGGCCCAGCGCTTCGATGTCGCGTCCGACAAGCTCGGACTCGACGAAGGCCTGCGCGAGGTGCTGCGGACGCCGGACAAGGAACTCACGGTCGCCATCCCGGTGATGATGGACAGCGGCAAGCTCAAGGTCTTCACGGGCTACCGCGTGCAGCACAACTTCTCGCGCGGTCCGTGCAAGGGCGGCATCCGCTACGCGCCCGACGTGCACCTCGACGAGGTACGCGCGCTCGCGGCGTGGATGACGTGGAAGTGCTCGGTCGTCGACGTGCCGTTCGGCGGCGGCAAGGGCGGCGTGATCTGCGATCCGCGCCAGCTGTCGAAGGGCGAGCTCGAGCGCATCACCCGTCGCTACACCACCGGCATCATGGACCTGCTCGGTCCTGACCGCGACGTGCCCGCTCCGGACGTCAACACCAACGAGCAGACCATGGCTTGGCTCATGGCCACGTGGTCGATGCACGTGCGCCGCACCGAGCCGGCCATCGTCACGGGCAAGCCGCTGGCGCTCGGCGGCTCGAAGGGCCGCACGGAAGCGACCGGCCGCGGCGTGATGATCGTGACCCGCGAAGCGCTGAAGAAGCTCGGCCTGCGCCCGGAGAACGCGCGCGTGGTCGTGCAGGGCTCGGGCAACGTGGGCGGCATCGGCGCGATGCTGCTCGCGCGCGAGGGCATGAAGGTCGTGTCGATCAGCGATATCTACGGCGCGATCCACAACGAGAAGGGGCTCGACATCCCCGACGTGCTCGCCTACCTCAAGCAGAACAAGAAGCTCGAGGGCTACGCGAAGGCCGAGCACATCCCGAGCGCCGCGCAGCTCGAACTCGACTGCGACGTGCTCGTGCCCGCCGCGACCGAGAACCAGCTCACCAGCAAGAACGCCGAGCGCATCAAGGCCAAGCTCGTCGTCGAGGGCGCGAACGGCCCGACGACCGTGCTTGCCGACCAGATCCTCGAGCGCCGCGGCGTGATGGTCGTGCCCGACATCCTCGCCAACGCGGGCGGCGTGACGGTCTCCTACTTCGAATGGGTGCAGGACCGCGCCGGCTACTTCTGGACCGAGGAAGTCGTCAATTCGCGTCTAGAACACGTGATGACCACGTCGTTCGCCGCCGTCGAGGAGACCGCGCGCAAGCACAACGCGTCGCTGCGCATCGGCTCTTACATCCTCGCCGTCGGTCGCGTCGCGAACGTGTACCAGATGCGCGGCACCTACGCCTGATGCGGAGCCACCACACGATGAGCTCTCCGCAGGTAAGCTCGACTACGCCGCAGCTCGATTCGGAGAACCCGTTCGCCACGATGATGGCGAGTTTCGACGAGGCTGCGCGGCTGGCCTCGATCGCCCCGGGCGAGTACCGCATCCTGCGGCAGCCCGACCGGGAGCTCGCGGTCTCCGTGCCCGTCACGCTCGACGACGGCACGGTCGAGGTCCTCGAAGGCTGGCGTGTCCAGCACAACGCGGGACTCGGCCCCTACTTCGGGCCGCTGCGGCTCGACGGAAACCTCAAGCTCGACGACCTGCGCGCGCTCGCGGGCTGGATGACGTGGAAGTGCGCGTTGCTCGGCGTGCCGTTCGGCGGCGCGGCGGGCGGCCTGCGCATCGACCGCGACAGCGTGAGCCCGGCCGTGCTCGAGCGGGCCGTGCGCCGCTACATCGCCAACCTGCACGACGTGATCGGGCCGGACCGCGACGTGTTCACGCCCGAGAAGGCGCGCGACGAGCGCGTCATGGCGTGGATCATGGACACGGTGTCGATGCACAAGCGCCACACGACGAATGCCGTGGTCGCGGGCAAGCCCGCGGTTCTGGGCGGCACTCGCCACGGCCACGACGCAACCGCGCAGGGCCTGCGCTTCGTCGCTTCGCGCGCGGCGACGCGCGCGCGGCTCGGTCACGAGCGCGGAGGGCCGTCGGTGATCATCCAGGGCGCCGGCATGGTCGGCGGCAACCTCGCACGCATCCTGCAGGACTGCGACTGGCGCGTGGTCGGTCTCTCGGATGTCACCGGGGGCGTGTTCAACGCGAACGGCCTCGACATCCGCAAGCTGCTCGAAGCGCGCGGCCCCAACGCAACGATCACCGAGACGAAGGGCGACTTCGAGCACGTGAGCGATGAGGAGTTGCTGCTGCGACCCTGCGACGTGCTCATCCCCTGCGCGGTTGGCAACGCGATCACGATGCGCAACGTCGAAGCCGTGCTGGCGAAGATGGTGATCGAGGGCGCGCACAGCGCCGTGTCCGCGGTCGCCGATCGGCGCCTGCGCGAGCGCGGCATCACCGTCGTACCCGACATCCTTGCGCGCGGCGGCGACACGGTCGTCGCGTACTTCGAGTGGGTGCAGAACCGCATGGGCTACGCGTGGCTCGAGGGCGACGTGCTCAAGCGCATCGAGCGCTTTGTCGGCGATGCGTGGGAACGCGTGGTGGCCGAAGAGGAAGCTCGCAAAGTCTCGCTGCGCACCGCGGCGCACATCGTCGCAGTCACGCGCGTCGCGGGCGCGGACCGCCTGCGCGGCCTGTACGCCTGAGGCCCGAACCGGCCACGGATCCAGCGCGGGGCCCGCCGGGGTGCGGGCCCCGAGCATTTTTTTCGTCCCCCTTTCGGGATCGGAAACGGGACGCGTTGACCCGCGGACCCGGGAGGCAGGATCCGCCATGGGCCACCCGATAGAGTGCGAGCCAAGGCACCTCCATGACCTGGGAAAGCTGGTTCACGCTCGCCGTGCTCGCCGTGATGGTGGTCGCGCTCGCGCGCAACATCGCCACCGACCTCGCGATGGTCGCCGTGGTCGGCGTGTTCATGACGGCCGGCCTCGTCTCGGACAAGTTCCCGAGCGCCAACAAGCTCGTCGCGGGACTCGGCAACGAGGCGCTGGTCACAGTGCTCGTGCTCTACGTCGTCGTCGCGGGCCTCTCGCGGACGGGAGCGATGAGCCTCGTCACTCGGCCCCTGCTCGGGCGGCCAAAGAACGTCACGGCGGCCCAGCTACGGCTGATGATCCCGTGCGCGAGCCTGTCGGCGTTCCTGAACAACACGCCCATCGTCGCCATGTTCATGCCGGTCGTGAGCGACCTCTCCAAGCGCACCGGCATCGCGCCCTCGAAACTGTTCATCCCGCTCTCGTACGCGACGATCCTCGGCGGCGTCTGCACGCTGATCGGCACGAGCACGAACATGGTCGTGTACGGCCTAGCGGTCGCCGAGAGCGGCAGGCGCGACGTGTTCAACATGTTCGACCTCGCATGGGTCGGTGTGCCGTGCGCGATCGTGGGCATCGCGTTCCTCGTGATCACCGGGCGCTGGCTGCTCCCCGAGCGCAAGCCGTCGATCTCCGTCAGCAGCGACCCGCGCGAGTACACGGTCGAGATGGAGGTCGAGCCAGGCAGCGGGCTCGTGGGTCAGACGATCGAGGCCGCCGGCCTGCGCGGCTTGCCGGGCATGTACCTCGCCGAGATCGAGCGCGAGGGGCGCGTGCTCCCGGCCGTGTCGTCGAGCGAGGTGCTGGGCGCGAGCGACCGGCTCGTCTTCGTCGGCATCGTCGACTCGGTGCTCGACCTGCAGAAGCTGCGAGGGCTGCGCCCCGCGACCAACCAGGTGTTCAAGCTCGACGCGCCGCGCTCCGAACGCTGCATGATCGAGGCCGTGGTCTCGCCCCAGTGCCCGCTCGTAGGCCAGACGATCCGCGACGGCAAGTTCCGCGCGGTCTACAACGCCGCAGTGATCGCCGTGGCACGTCAGGGCGAGCGCCTGCGCCAGAAGATCGGCGACATCGAGCTCAAGGCTGGCGACACGCTGCTGCTCGAGGCGCACCCGACCTTTGCCGACCAGCAGCGGAACTCGCGCGACTTCTTCCTCGTCTCGCGCCTCGAGAACTCGACCCCGCCGGGTCACGAGAAGGCTTGGCTCGCCATCGGCATCCTCGTCGCGATGATCGTCGTCGCGGGTTTCGAGTGGCTCTCCATGGTGCACGCGGGCCTGCTCGCCGCGGGCGCCATGCTCGTCACCGGCTGCTGCAACGCCTCCACCGCGCGGCGCAGCATCGACTGGGAAGTGCTGATCACGATCGCGGCTGCGCTCGGCATCGGCGAGACTATGCGCTCGACCGGACTGGCGGCCGAGATCGCTAACGGCGCGATCGGCGCGATCGGCGAGCGCCCGCTTGCAGTGCTGGTCGGCGTGTACGCGGTGACGATGCTACTGACGGAGCTGCTGAGCAACAACGCGACCGCCGCGCTGATGTACCCCATCGCGATGGCCACCGCCTCCAAGCTCGGCGTGGACTACCACCCGTTCTTGATCGCGATCATGTTCGCGGCGTCCTGCGGCTTCGCGACGCCCTTCGGCTACCAGACCAACCTGATGGTCTACGGTCCGGGCGGCTATCGCTTCTCGGACTTCCTGCGCGTAGGGGTGGCGCTCGACCTCGTTGTGATGGCCGTCGCGCTGATCGCTATCCCGATCGCGTTCCCGCTCACTCCCGTGTAGCGCGGACGTCGAGCGCGAAGCGCGCGGCGACGAACAGCAGCACGCACACGAGCGCGATGCGAGCGACCTCGCCCCAGCCGGGCAGGTGCACAAGCGACGTGCCCGCGAGCGCGCCTACTACGGCCATGAGCGCGTAGGGAGCCGCGGCGCGAAAGTCGACGCGGCCGTCGCGCATGTGCAGCCAGACCGACTGCGCGGCGTTGACGATGCTCATCGCCATGCTGCAGGCGCGGGCCTCGAGGTACGTCATCTCGGGAATCGTCAGGAACAGCATCGGGATCACGAGAATGCCGCCGCCGACGCCGAGCAGGGGCGCGAGGAATCCCCCGCCGAGGCCGATGGCCACCGTCAGGAACGCTTCGAGAGCGGCGAGTTCCACGTCGTTCCGCTGCTCGACACCGCCCTGCGAGCTCAGGGTCGCAGTTCGAATCGCGGCCGCGACCATCAGGACCACGAACGCGATCTTGAGGGCGCGCACGCTTGCGCGGCTGCCCACGGCATAGCCGAGCTGGGCGCCGGGGATACTGCCTGCGAGCAGCAGCGCCACGACACTCCAGTTGATCGCTCCATCGGGCCGCATGGACTCGCCGACGGTCGCCACGACCGTCATCACGAACACGAGCACGAGTGAAATGCTGATCGCACGCGGCAACGGCACCTTGCACACGTAGTGCTGGATCGGCGTCGCGAAGATCCCGCCGCCGATGCCACAGATCGTGCCGAGCGTCGAGGCCGCGAGCCAGACCGCGAGTGCGAATGCACGCCTCGCACGGGACACGACGGGAGTCTCGCTCACGCCCCAGTCCCGCCGAGCCTCGTGGCGAAGCCCGTCGACGAGCGCGTCTTCGCGTCGCCGCAGATCGCGACCTCGATGCCGAGCTCGCGATCCACAGCTCGCTCTGGGACCGTCTCGACCGTGTAGTCGCTGCCCTTGGCGTGCACGTCAGGTCGAAGCGCGCGCAGAGTCGCCTCCATGTCGCGCTCGGCGAACGCGAGCACATAGTCCACGCAACGCAGAGCGCCGACGACCTCAGCGCGCTCCTCGAGCGGCATCAGCGGCCGCGCCGGACCCTTGAGCCCGCGCACGGACTCATCCGTGTTGAGCGCGACGACCAGCACGTCACCGCGCGCACGCGCGTCCTCGAGGTAGCGCACATGCCCGACGTGCAGCAGGTCGAAGCAACCATTCGCGAGCACGATGCGCGACCCGGATCGCTGCGCGCGCAGCCGAGCCAGCTCGCGCGCGAGCTCCTCGCGCGGCCAGATCCGCGACGCGCTCATGCCGTGCGCACCGGGACCGGCGCCAGCGGCACCGCGGCGCGGAGTTGCTCGGGCGTGCAGACCGCCGTGCCGTGTTCCATCACGACGACACCGGAAGCAGCGTTGGCCAGCGCCATGGCGCGCGGGCCATCGCAGCCCGCCGCGAGAGACAGCGTGAACACGGCCGCAGCGGTGTCCCCGGCGCCCGTTACATCGGTGACGTTGCCCGAGCCCGAAGCCTCGACGACCACACCGCGCGGCGGGCAGCCTTCTCCGAAGAGCGCCATGCCCTTGTTGCCGCGCGTGACCAGCAGCCAGCGCATCGGTACGCGCGTGAGCAGCTCGTGCGCGGCATCCGCCACCGCCCGCAGCTCGTCGAGCTCTTCCACAACGCGACCCGTGAAGCGTGCGAGCTCGCCGATGTTCGGCGTCAGCGCGGTGATCCCGGAAAAGCCCTCGGGCCCCGAGCGCGGATCGAGCACCACCGTCACGCCCTTGGAGGCCAGCGTCGCGCAGATCAATCCGAGCTCCGCATCGACCGTGCCGTAGCCGTAGTCCGAGACGAGCAGCGCGTCCGTCGAGGCCGCCATGGAGAGCAGCCGTTCGCGCACGCGCGCGCGCACCTCCGCGGGCGGCGGCACCGCGGGCTCGCGATCGACGCGCAGCACCTGTTGAAGGCTGCGGCGGGGCTCGGCCGCGACGATGCGCATCTTGGTCGGCGTGGTCCACGCGGGCGCGCTCTCGAGCCCCAAGCAGTCGATACGCTGGCTGTCGAGCAGCTCGCCGAGCTCGCGACCGCGCGCATCGCGCCCGATCGCCCCGTGCAGCCGCGTCGCGCAGCCCAGCGCCCGCACGTTGCGCGCCACGTTCGCCGCTCCGCCCGCCTGCACATGCTCGCTCGCGTAGCGCAGCACCATCACCGGCGCTTCGCGCGACAGCGAGCGAGGTTCGGTCACGAGATAGTGATCGGCGATCAGGTCTCCGACGACTCCCACCTGCAGGCGCGCGTAGTCCGGAATCGGCATGTCAGCACATCTCGCTGGCGGCCGCGGCAAGGGCGAGCTCGGCCAGCCGCTCGGGAACGGGCTTGGCGGCGGCGGTGTGCCACTCGATGCCCGCTTCCTCGGCGAGGTAGTAGTCGGAGCGTACGCCCATGAAGGCGTTGTACTTGATCGCGTAGTGGAGCTCGCCGGCCGCGACGGCTGCGGCGGAGAGCTCGGCGTCGAGCTTGCGGACGGAGAGCTTGAACGCCTCCCACTCCTCGAGCCCCATCGCGAGCACGCGCTCGACGATGCCGCGGTAGCGCGCGCTCGCAGGCGCCTCGCGATAGCGATCGAGGCGCGAGTTCACGAACCACGGCATGCAGGTCGCGAGCTTGTCGATGAACAGGTTCTCCTCCGCTCCGAAGTCCATGCACGAGGATTCGGTGAAGTCAGTGAGTTTGACCTCGCGCGCCGGATCGACATAGCCGCCCTTGAGCGCGAGCGCGTAGCTCTCGGTGCCCGGAAACGGAAAAAATAGCGAGGTACGGAAGCGGCCGATGCCGGACTTCGCGAGCACGTCGACGGTCTCCCAGCGCTCCTCGCGCGTCTCGTAGGGCAGGCCCACCATCAGGAAGCCCGACGTGTGCAGACCGAACATCTCCGCCGCCTCGACGGTATTGAAGATGTCGTCGTTCGACATGAAGCGCTGCAGCACTTCCTTGCGTACGCGCGGGGAACCTGACTCGATGCCGAGTTTGAGGATCCGGCAACCGGCCTTCGCGAGCGCCTCGGCGACGCGCGGATCGAGCTGCTTCACGTGACTGTTCACGACGAAGGGCACCTTGATCCCCGCTGCGTGGTACGCGTCGCAGACCGCGATTGCGTGCTGCACATTCTGCGTGAACAGGTCGTCGTCGAAGATGAACGTGCCGATGTTCTTGTAGCGCGCGAGCACCCACTGGATCTCCTCGATCAGGAGCTGCGGCGGGCGGAAGCGGAAGAAGCCGATCTGCGTAGTCGAGCGGCCGAGCTCGTCGCGGTAGCGATCGACGATCTTGTGATTGAGACAATAGGTGCAGCGGTACGGGCAGCCGCGCGACGAGAGCAACCCGAACCAGCCATGCTTCTGGTCGGTGATACGCTGCGTGTCGAACAGCTCGTAGTCCGGCATCGGCAGCGTGCGCATGTCCGGGAACTCGCCGACCGGATTGTGGTGCCACAGCTCGCTCAGAACCGGCGCGAATTCGGCCGCCGCGGGTCGCACGCCGCCCTTCCAAGCGAGGAAGTTGCGCACGTCGTCGGGCCGCTCGCCGCGCTCGAGGCGCGTCACGAGTTCGAGCAGCGCGTCCTCGCACTCGCCGACGCCGACGTGATCCCAGACGCCATCCGACATGACCTCGGTCGGCACCATCGTGGGGTGGATTCCGCCGACGAGCATCGGGGGCAGCTCGAACCCGCGCTGCGCCGCCGCGCGCCGCAGCCACGTTGCGAGCTCCTTCGCGGCGCGATACTGCTGGGTCAGGCACGAGAACGCGATCAGCCCGGGCTGCCAGTCGCGCACGAGCGCCAGCACGTCGTCCTCCGTCGGGACAGGCGGCAGGTTCTCGTTCTGGTTCAGGAGCCGCGTCTCGTGCCCGGCGCGCTTGAGCACCGCCGACAACGTCGCCAGCCCATGGTTGAACCCCATCTGTGTGTAGAGGTTCGGATAGACGAAAAGGACTCGCATGGGAGGGTGCAGATGCTACCGAAAACGCGCTGCGGACGCCCCCGCGCGCGCCGTGAGGGTGCGCCGCGCTCTAGCGCGGCGCGAGCAGGCCGGACTCGCGGACCGAGGTGAGGTGCGACTCGCTCCAAGCAGGGTTGGGGAGCAGGCGGATGGAGGTGCCTTGGCAGCGTAGCCATGGGTTTTCAGCGTTGCTCGGGCGCGCGGCGATCTCGTCGACCTGCGCGCGCGTGAGGACGCAGCCGACGCTGAAGCGGTCGAGCAGCGCCTCGAGGTCGGGCTCCGAGGGAACGGCTTCGGTTGCGACGAGAGCCTGCAGGCGCGCGGTCCACTCAAGGCGCGGGTACACGTTCTCGTGCTGGATGCTCTCGAGGAAGTAGCCCTTCGAGACGCGCTCGCACACGCGCTTCAGCGTGCGGCCCGGCCAGCGCGCGTCGAGGCTGACCACCACGCGCAACGCCTCGGTACTCCAGAAAGGACAGCCCGCGTACTTGCCGGCGAGCTCAGACCACTTCCACGCCACCTGACCGATCGGTTCGCGGCGTTCGTCGACGCGGATCTGCTTGTGCGACGAGTGCAGCTGAGGCGGCTCCTGCACCACGCCAGTGATGAGATAATCGCGCAGGTAGCGGACGAGGAGGCGGCGATCCTCGGGAAGGGATGAGGCGACGAGGGGATCGGGGAGCAGCACTTCGAGCGCAGGCATACCCCCATGCTCGCGCAAGAGCGGCGCACGCCGCAACGACGGAATGCGAAGAACGCTACGCTGTCGCGGACCATGACTGTTGATCCGTGGCTTGCGCTGGCACTCCTGTGCGTGGTGAACCTCGTCGCCTTCGCGGCACAGGGCATCGACAAGGTGCTCGCCGAGCGCAGCCTGCGGCGCATCAGCGAGGGCACGCTGGCGATGCTCGCGCTACCGCTCGCGAGCCCCGGCCTGTGGATCGGCATGCGGACCTTCCGGCACAAGACGCGCACGCTCTCGTTCCTCGCGCTCGCGGTCGGGGTCACGATCGTCAACGCCTCGATGGTCTCGGCGCTGATCTGGGCCTTCCAGCGCGGCTGGCTGACGCTGGAAACGCAGGGCTAGAACCGCGCGGCTTGCGCCAGCCGCGCCGTCGGAACTACGCTGCGCGCACGATGAGCACCGCGAAAACTTCGGGCGGCCCGCGCGTGGGCGTGATCATGGGCTCCAAGAGCGACTGGGAGACGATGCAGCACGCGAGCGCGACGCTGAAGGAGCTCGGCGTCGAGCACGAGTGCCAGGTCGTGAGCGCGCACCGCACGCCGGAGTGGATGGTGGAGTACGCGCGCACCGCCGAGGGCCGCGGGCTCGACGTGATCATCGCGGGTGCCGGCGGTGCGG
>SXGS01675388.1_pt1 | contig 17320 bp, 15 predicted proteins | sample 3174681 | NCBI WGS metagenome assembly SXGS01 (sample SAMN11356861, study PRJNA531348) | freshwater metagenome | isolation source: freshwater sample F1-80 | place: China: Fuxian Lake, Yuxi | collected 2017-12-25 | reverse complement strand
GATCGGACCGCCACGCAGGCGAGTCCCGGGCTCGGTTCGTCGTTTGCCGCGAGGGTGGGTTGGAGAGTGCCTCCGCCGTACGTAGCGATTCCGGAACTGCGCGGATACGCCGGCATCCTGGGGCCGCGCTGCGACCCGTTTGTGCCGCTCGGAGACAGCGGCAAATTGGTCCTGGGGGCGGGGGCGCCGGGGGCGCCGACGGCCGCGCAGAGCTTTTCCCGGCGGTCTCGGCTGCTCGGGGACCTGAACGAGCGATTTCGCGTGCGACTACCGGACGACCCGGGACTGGCGGGTCACCGCCGGCTGTACGCCCAGGCGTCTGACCTGCTGCAGTCCGAAGCGACCCGGCGGGCGATTGACCTGCGCAGCGAGCCCTCCCGCCTACGGGAACAGTACGGTGCCCATCCCTGGGGCGAGTACTTGCTGCTGGCGCGGAGATTGGTGGAGGCGGGCCGGACGTTCGTGACGGTAGTCCTGGACGGGTGGGACACCCACTACCACGCGTTTTCGGACTTGAAGCAATTGCTGCCGCCACTGGACCGGGCCCTCGCAGCGTTGATCGAGGATCTGGCGCAGCGGGGGATGCTGGAGCGCACGGTGGTCCTGGCGGTCGGCGAATTCGGGCGCACTCCTCTGGTGAATCCGCAGGGTGGGCGTGACCACTGGGCGCGGGCGATGTCTGTGCTCTGGGCGGGGGGAGGGGCGCGCGGGGGGCAGACGGTCGGCGCCACCGACAGCAAGGCAGCCGAGCCGACCGAGTCCCCGTACTCGCCCACGGATCTGGCCTACACGTTGTTTCAGCAACTCGGCATCCCGCCGGACGAACTGCGCTACACTCCGGAAGGACGCCGCTTGTTCAGTGGCGGGAAGCGAATTGCCGAGCTCTTTTAAGCGTTCCATTTCGGTGGGATGCAGCGCCTGGTTTCTGCGCCCGTACATGACGGGCGCGATAGAACATGTGGGCCCTCCGAGGGAGAGGGTATGAACACTGCCTATGTACATCGCTGGCCTGACCGTCCTTGGGGATTCCGCCGCCACGCTGATCTGCGATGGTGAGCTGATTGCGGCTGCCGAAGAGGAACGGTTCTCCCGGAAGAAGCACCACGCCGGATTTCCCCGCAACGCACTCCAGTTTTGCCTGGACCACGCCGGCATCGGCATCGCCGACGTGGAACACATCGGTCTTTACTGGAAGCCCTGGGTGCTCCGGCACAAAGCTCTCCAGGCAGCGAAGGCCTATTTTGTCAACCGGGACATGTTCAAAGCGCGGGTGGACCGCGGCGTGACCCAGGTAAGTGACAGTTACCTCGGAATGCTCAAGCTTCCGGGACGCATTCGTGAGTGGTACGGTCCGAGCAACTTCAAGTTCCACTACCTCGATCACCACCTTTGCCATGCAGCCAGTGCTTTCCTCGTCTCCGGCTTCGACTCCGCCGCGATCCTGACGATGGACGGCACCGGAGAGGACACTACCACCCTCTTCTCGGTCGGCAAGGGGACGGAGATCCGGCCTTATCGGCGGATCAAATTGCCCCATTCGCTTGGGCAATTCTATTCGGCGGTGACGTCGTTCCTCGGATTCGACATGTTTGCGGGGGACGAATGGAAGGTAATGGGCCTCGCCGGGTACGGGAAGCCGACCTACTACGAATTCTTCTCGAAGCAAGTACTGACGCTTCATGGGAAAACCGACTTCCAGTTCCACATAGACATCCTGGATCACCACCTGGCGAAGCACTACCAGTTCCCGCCCGCCATCGTAGCGGCGCTCGGCCCGCCGCGAAAACCGGAAACGGAAATCACCCAGCGCGACATGGACATCGCGTGCAGTGCCCAGCGAGTGCTGGAAGACACGGTGTTGAGCCTGGTTCACGGCCTGCAGGAAGAGACGGGCGAAGAGAACCTCTGCCTGGCGGGAGGGGTGGCTTTCAACTCCGTGATGAACGGCCGCATCATGAACGAGAGCCGGTTCAAGCGTTACTTCGTGCAGCCTGCTGCCGGTGATGGAGGCTGTTCGCTCGGGGCGGCCTTCCAGATCTGGCACGGCGTACTGGGGAACCCGCGAAAGTTCCAGATGGAGCACGGCTACTGGGGACCGTCCTTCACCAACGACGAGTGCCACGCGGCGCTCAAGGATGCGGGTCTGGCCTACGAGTTCCTCCCGGATGAGGAGTTGCTGCCCCGATTGGCGCAGATGCTCGCGGACGGCGCCATCATCGGTTGGTTTCAGGGACGCATGGAGTTCGGACCGCGCGCCCTGGGAGATCGGAGTTTCCTCGCCGACCCCCGCCGTAAGGACATGCTGGACCTGCTGAACAAGAAGGTCAAGCTGCGGGAATGGTTCCGCCCACTCGCCCCCTCCATGCTCGAGGAGACGGCCGAGAGCGTGTTCGGCGTGCCGCGATACGATCCGTTCATGATCACGGTGTTCCACGTGGCAGAGGGCACAAAGGAGCGCATGCCGGCGGTCGTCCATGTAGACGGGACGGCACGCCCGCAAACCGTGCGGAAGGACATCAACCCCCGCTACTACGGTCTGCTCAAGGAGTTCGAGAAGCTCTCCGGTGTGGGCGTGCTGTTGAACACCTCGTTCAACATCCAGGAACCGATCGTTTGTCGCCCGCAGGACGCGATCAATACCTTCAAGAACGCCAACTTCGACGCGCTCGTGCTGGAAAACAACCTGGTGCTGCGCAGTGCAGTGGACGGAACCCGGAGCGCGGGAAGTCCCGAGCAGGAAGTGAGCCGGGGATGACGAGCGGAGGGCCGAACGGCGAGCCCGCAGCAGTGGGAGGGGCGATCACTCCGCAGGTGTCGCCGGATCCCACGCCGGGTTCGCGAGTGTGCCCCGGCTGCCAGGAGCGGACGCCGTCTCCATTCTTCGGCGGCTCAGGCGGCTATACGTGGCGCCGGTGCGGCACGTGCCGGCTGGTCTACGTGGACCGCGTGCCGAGCGCCGAGGAGTTCGATGAACTGTACGGGTCGTACTATCGCCCGGACAATCTCGCCGTGCCTGCATTCCTGCGCGAGCGGGCACGCCAGATTCTGGCCCCGTTTGCCGCGTACCGGCAGACCGGGCGGTTTCTGGATGTCGGATACGGGGCGGGCCTCTTCCTGGAGATTGCGCAGGCGCAGGGATGGGAGTGCTGGGGGCAGGAAGTGGCTCCCGAAGCAGTACGGGCGGGCCGTGAGCGTGGCTGGACGATTGTGCAGGGAGACCTGCTGGATGTGCAACTGCCGAAAGGGACCTTCGATGTGGTCTGCTTCACCGAGGTGCTGGAGCATCTGGTGGAGCCGGTGGCGTACCTGAAGGCGATCTTCCATCTGCTCCGCCCCGGCGGGGTGCTGTACGCAACCACACCCAACTCCGACGCCATCACCAGCCGGCTGAAGAAGACAGACTGGTCCATCTTCACGCCCCCGGAACACATTCAGGTGTTCAACCCTCCCTCGCTCCGCCGGCTTTGCCGGCGTCTCGGTTACGGCGAGATTCGGATCAAGACCGAAGGGCTCAACCCCGCCGAACTCCGCAAGCCGCCGGCTGCGTCGGGCGGCGCCGCGCAGCCGCACCGGAACCAGACCGGGTTTGAGTTGAACGAACGGCTGGAGTCCGGCGGCGCACTGCGATTCCTGAAGCGGACCGCCAACGCCGGCCTCACACTCACCGGGTTGGGGGAAAGCCTGAAATTGTACGCAACCCGCCCGATCGAGTAGGGAACGACGGGACACGAGCCACGGGCGAAGCCGAATGTGGTTCGTGCTGGTTGCCCCCGTCCGTCATTCGCATCGCAGGAGACAACAACCGACATGTGTGGCATCGGCGGCATTCTCCAGTGGGAGGGACGAATCGGCGATGATTCGTTTCGCCCCGAGGCGATCATCCAGGCGATGCGCCATCGCGGGCCGGACGGCGACGGCTCCTGGCTTTCCCCGGATCGTCAGGTTTGGCTGGGGCACCGACGGCTCGCCATCATTGACCTGTCCGAAGCGGGGCGGCAGCCGATGGAGTATCAAGAGGCTGGATTGCTGCTCACCTTCAACGGTGAGATCTACAACTTCCAGTCCCTCCGCCGGGACCTGGAAACTCTCGGCCACACGTTCCGTACGCGCACTGACTCTGAGGTCATTCTCCACGCGTATCAGCAGTGGGGAACCGAGTGTGTGCAGCGTCTGCGCGGCATGTTTGCCTTCGCGATCTGGGATACCCGCAAGCGACGCCTGTTCCTGGCGCGGGACCGGGTGGGCAAGAAACCGCTGTTCTACACACAACAGCGGGGACGCTTCGTCTTCGCATCCGAGTTGCAGGGCCTCCTCGCCGATCCATCCGTTCCCCGCACGGTGGATTACCACGCGATTGACGGCTACCTGACGCTCGGATACGTGCCGCCGCCCCATACGGCTTACGTCGGCGTCCGGAAGCTCCTACCCGGCCACTGGATGACCGTGGACCTGGGAGGGGGTGAGCCGGTGGTGCGCACCGAGCGGTACTGGTCGCTCCAGTATCTGCCCAAGCTGCGCATCAGCGAGCGCGAAGCGTGCGAGGCGCTGCGCGAGAAGATGGCGGAGGCGGTGCGCCTCCGCATGATTTCAGATGTGCCGTTGGGTGCTTTCCTCTCCGGAGGGGTGGACTCCAGCATCGTCGTCGGCCTGATGGCCCGCGAGTCGGGCCGGCCGGTCAAGACTTTCTCGATCGGGTTCGAGGAAGCGTCCTTCAATGAGCTGTCCCACGCGAAGCGCATCGCGGAGCGGTGGCAGACGGAGCACCACGAGTTCGTGATTCGGCCCGACGCTACCGAGATTCTTCCGATGCTGGTGCGGCACTACGGGGAACCCTACGCCGACACGAGCGCGATGCCCACCTATTACCTCTCCAAGATGACCCGGGAGAGCGTCACGGTGGCGCTCAATGGCGACGGCGGCGACGAGAGCTTTGTCGGCTACGCCCGCTACAAGGGCAATCAACTCGCCGAACTCGTGCGGCGCTTCCCGGGGAGCGGGGCGATACTGAAGTTGTTCAGCGGGGTCATCCCTGCCTCCGTCCCTCCCAACCACCCGCTGCAGCGCATCCGCCGGTTCCTGGCGGCGGCCCACCAGCCGATGGTTCGCCGCTACAGTACCTGGCAGGGCGCATTCGCCGCCGAAGAACGGACGACCCTGTATACCGGTGACCTGAAGCAGGCCGTCGAGGAGCACGGACCGTGCCGGTTCCTGGACGAACTGTTCGAGGAGCACCGCAACCTCGAACCCGCCGAGGCTGCCATGGCTGTGGATGTGCAGTCTTATCTGCCCTATGACCTCCTCGTCAAAGTGGACATCGCCACGATGGCGACGTCGCTCGAGGGGCGTTCCCCGTTTCTCGACCACGAGGTGATGGAGTTCGCCGCCCGGCTCCCGCTCGATTTGAAGCTGCGCGGAGGAAACCTCAAGCATTTGCCGAAGGTGGCGTTCCAGGACCTGCTCCCGCCGGAGAACGTGAATCGCAGTAAGATGGGCTTCGGCGTCCCCGTCGGTGAGTGGATGCGCACCTCCTTGCGCAACCTGGTGCACGACACCCTCCTGTCGGACCGTTCGCTCGGTCGCGGCTACTTCCAGCCGGCGATGCTGAGGCGCCTCGTCAGTGAACACGAAGAGCGCCGCGTGGACCATACGTGGCACCTCTGGAAACTGGTCATGCTCGAATTGTGGCAACGAGATATGGTGGACGTCCGGCCCGGCCCGGCGTCCGCGTGAGCGATGGCGTCAGCTACACTGCGCACGGCCACCCTGGCGGATCGGGCGGCCATTGAGGCCCTGAAGCAACGCTGCGGGCTCGGCGGAGACAAGACCGAAGCGGACTGGCGTCACCTTTACGACGCGAATCCGGCCATGCGTCGCCTCGGGGTGGAGTTGCCGATCGGCTGGGTGCTGGAGGTGGGGGATCAGATCGTCGGGAACTTCGGCAGCATCCCGATGTTGTTCCATTCCGGCCGCCGGACGGTGCCGGTTGCGGCGAGCAACTCCTATGCGGTGGACCCGGAGCACCGCGGCCACAGTATCAAGGTGCTGACCCCCTTCATGAAGCAGGGGGGCGTAGAGATGGTGATGGTGACAACGGCCGGCGACATCACCAGCAAGCTGTGTCACCAGTTGTTCAAGGCCGAGGCCCTGCCGCAGCCTGACTACTTTCAGGCGCTGTTCTGGGCACTGCGTACCGGTCCGGTGGCACGCGAGTACCTGAAGAAGCGGGCACTCCGGGGGCCGACGCTCATCGCCGCACGATTTCTGCTCCCCACGTTGCTCCGCTGCGAAGGACTTGTGCGCGGGCGGCGGCCCGGAGCGCCGGCCGCCGGCCTGACGGTGGAGCGGTGTGCGCCCGAGCAGATCGGTCCGGAGTTCGACGAACTGTGGCAGCGTCGCACGCTGGACGAGACACCCTTTATGGCCGAACGCAGCGCCGAAGTCCTGCGGTGGCGCTTTGGGTTGCCCAGAAACCGGGAACGCACCCGGATCATTGTGTGCCGGCGAGGCGGACACCTTGTGGGATACGGGGTCGTGGAGCGCACGGGCCGAGTTCCGGACCTGGTGCGGGGCAACCTCTCGGATCTGCTTGCGGAAGGCGACGATCCGGCGGTGATCGGTGCGATCCTCCGGGGCGCCCACGATCATGCACGGGCGGACGGCTGCGACATCCTGGAAGTGGTGGGACTGCCTCCCCGGGTCCGCCGGGCACTGCACACCGCGCGACCGTACACCCGCCAGATTGTGACCGGTGGTATCGGGTCGTACATCTACCGCTGCCGGGAGCCGGCGCTGTCCGAAGTGCTGCGGGCTCCGGAAGCCTGGTACGCGTGCAGCAGCGATGGGGATACGGGGCTCTGATGCAGGCACTGCGACGCATGCTGGCAGCGGCAGGGGCTGTGGTGGGGCCTGCTTTTCTGGCGGCACAGCGCCGGCGCGGCGCCGGAGTGGTAGCGCTCTACCACCGGGTCTCGCCGGACCCGGACCCGTCCTATCCGCCGGTCCGGCCCGATGTATTCGCGCGTCATCTGGACTACCTGGCCCGCAGTTTCGCGCTGCTCCCGATCCGCGAGTTCCTGGACCGCCGGCGCGCCGGGCGTGCCTTGAGCGGCTGCTGTGCCCTCACGTTCGATGACGGCTACCGGGACTTCCGTGATCACGCTGCGCCGGCTCTCCGGAAGCGGGGCATCGTGGTGGGCCACTATCTGGTAACTGATTGTCTAAACACCGGTCGGGCGACCTGGAATCTCCGGCTGAACCGGGTCCTGCGCTGGAGCCACCCGTCCTCCACCCTCCGAGACGGCAACAAGGAAGCGGGGCCGGGAGCCGCGGCGTCCGGCCGCATCCCGTCGGGCGGCGCCGCGTCAGCGACCACTGACGGCTGGGTTCTCCCGAACGGCGACTGCGTATCCCCCGCTGACCTGAAAGATCGCCTTGGAAGCCTCTCCCCCGAGGCGCGCGAGGCCTGGCTGTTGCAGGCGGAGGCCGGCCTATCGGGCGCTCCCCCGGAACCGCCGCTGCTCACACTGGACGAGGTGCGACAGTGGGACCCGGGGACGGTCGAGTGGGGCTCCCACACCACGTCGCACGCAAATCTGGGCTCATGCCCGCCAGCGCTCATCGAGCGGGAGCTGCGCGGGTCCCGCGAACTGTTGGAGCAGGCACTGGGACGAGAAATTCGGGTGATTTCCTATCCAAACGGCTCGTACTCTCCCGACGTGCTGCGGATCGCAGCGGAGGCCGGTTACACGGAGGGGTTTGCGGTGGATCAGCAGGAGGTTGGGGCCGGTGCGCCGCTGCTGGCGATCCCGCGTTTCGACATCGGACTGATGCCGGAAACCATGCTCGCGTTGGAACTCAGTGGTGCGCTGTCCGCCGGTCGCGGCGCGCGTGGCCGCCTGCGTGGCAGGCGGAGCGGATAGGGAGCGAGCGGCGTTGAAACTCATGGAGGCATTGCGTCTGGCACGGGCTCCTGCCGACGCGGAACCGTTCCCGGTTTTCCTCGCGTGTGGGTTCACGCCGCTGCACCTCGCATCGTTCCTGGCCGCGCACCTCCGGCGCCTGCACCCTCGTCTCGCGCCCGTTGTGTCGGTCGGGCTCTACGGCGATGTCCCCGGAAGTCTGATCCGCATCGCCGAGCAGCAGCCCGCCGCCGCCGTTGTACTGCTGGAGTGGGCGGATCTGGATCCGCGTCTGGGGCGGCGGAGCGCGGCTGGAGTGGCTCTGGCTGACCTCCCGGATGTCCTGGCCGGCGTGCAGGAACGGGTGGAGTTGCTCCTCGCCCGCCTGGGAGCCGCGGCGGAGCGCGTGCCGACTGCTCTCTGTCCCCCTACTTTGCCGCTCCCGGCGATGTCGGCCGCGGCCGGATGGCAGGCGCACGGGTTCGAGTTACGAATGCAGGCGGAGCTGGCCGGGCTTCTGGCGACCGCCGCCGAGATGCCGAACGTGCGGGTGCTGGCGTCACGCCGGCTGGACCGGGTCTCGCCCCCAGGCGCCCGCCTCGACCCCCGGTCTGAGTTCCTGAGCGACTTCCCCTATCGGCTTGAGCATGCCTCCGCGCTCGCGGAGCAACTGGCGGCCCTCCTCGCGCCTCCGCCACCCCTGAAAGGCCTGATCACCGACCTGGACGACACCCTGTGGCGTGGGTTGCTCGGTGAGGTGGGGGTCGCAGGGGTGCATTGGAACCTGGAGGGGCACAGTCAGGTTCACGCGCTCTACCAGCAGATGCTCCGCCGGCTCAGCGAGGCCGGCGTGCTCCTGGCGGTGGCGAGCAAGAATGACGGCGAACTGGTGCGGGTCGCGCTCACCCGTGAAGATCTCGTCGTGTCGGACGCGCGCTTCTTCCCGGTGGAGGCGCACTGGTCCCCCAAATCGGAGTCGGTGGCCCGCATCCTGCGTGCATGGAACATTGGCGCGGACGCGGTTGCCTTCGTGGATGACAGCCCGATTGAACTGGCCGAAGTGGGAGAAGCGTTCCCCGACCTGCTCTGTCTCCGCTTTCCTACCGACGACGAGGGCGCGGCGCTCGATTTGATGGAGCAACTGCAGGATCGTTTTGGGAAGCCTACAGTGCGCAGTGAGGATGCGCTCCGGGCCGTCTCGCTGCGGGCGGATCAGGAGTTCCGCCGGGCGTCCACTCCGTCCCCCTCGGATGGAGGGGACGGGACCGACACCTTTCTGGCCCGGGCCGACGCACACGTGGTGCTGGAATTCTCTACGGATCCGACCGATGGACGTGCCCTCGAACTGGTGAACAAGACCAATCAGTTCAACCTCAACGGCAGGCGATATACTGAAGGCGCATGGCGAGACGAACTGACCAAGGTGGGGAGCTTTCTCCTGACGGTGACATACCAGGACCGGTTCGGTCCACTCGGCAAGATTGCAGTGCTCACCGGACGGTGCGATGGGGCGGAAGTCCGGGTGACGAGCTGGGTGATGAGTTGCCGTGCTTTTGCGCGGCGGATCGAGCATCGGTGTGTGGAAGCGCTGTTCCAGCGGTTCGCAACCGAACAATTGGTGCTGGAGTACGCAGCCACTCCCCGCAACGGTCCGCTGCGGGAGTTCCTGACCCCTTATCTGGGAGATGTGACCGCGTCGGAATGCGTGCTGCGACGGGACGATTTTGACCGGCACTGCCCGCCGTTGTTCCACCACGTAGAGGTGCGGTGAGAATGGAAGAGCTGCGTGAACGGCTGAGCCAGTGTGTGGCCGCCGTTTTCCCCGACCTGACACCCCAGGAAATCCCTGTTGCGTCCGTCGCCTCGGTATCTAATTGGGACTCGATGGCTACAGTGACCCTGCACACGCTCGTGCAGGAAGAGTTCGGCATCGAAATAGATCCGGACGACCTGGAGCAATTCGTATCCTACGAACTGATCCTGGCATATCTCCAGGAGGCCGGAGTCGGCCGTTGAGCGATGCCCCCGCCGTGTTTTCCGCCGACGAACTCCGAGCCGGGCTCTCCGCGGAGTTTGAGCGAGAACTCACACAGGACGATGTGCTGGCTTTCGCCGCGGTCTCGGGAGACCACAACCCGCTCCACGTGGATCCCGAGTACGCGCGTCACAGCAATTACCAGGGCTGCATCGCACACGGCGCGCTGCAGGTGGGGCTCGCATCGGCGCTGATCGGGATGCACCTCCCCGGGCGAAGCGTCCTATTGGGAGGCGTGAACGCGCGCTTCCTCTCCCCTCTTTATCCGCCCTGCCGGGTGCGGGTGCGGGGCGAAATCGGCGCCTGGAACCGGGAAACGCGGGGTGGCTCCCTGCGGGTGACGGTCCTGGATGCGGCTCGTGACTTCCCCTACTCCGAGATCACGATGCCCTTCACGCTACACGAGCAGCGCGCGGAACGGGACGGTCCGCCTGCCGGCAGCACGAACACAGCGTGTGAAGATGGCTCCGCACAATCCGAACTGCCGGCGCGGACAGTGCTGGTGACCGGGGCGGCCGGCGGCCTGGGTTCGGTGATTGCGGGCGACCTTGCGCGCAGCTCCCACGTACTGGCGGGGGTGAACCGTCAGGGACTGTCGCCGGACCTGGCAACGCGTGACCACGTGACCCCGGTCCGCCTGAATCTGAACGCGCCGGACTGGGAAGCGGAACTGGAAACCCTCCTCGGAGACCGGGCGCTTACCGCAATCGTTCACGCCGCCTGGCCCGGCGCGCCCCAGGGGGGGTTGCTGCAAGTCGAGGAGAGTGCGGTCCAGCAGCAGGTGTTCCACGGAAGCACGGGCCTCATTCGCCTGGCGCGGCTCCTTGCCCGGCGCTGTGGACCGGAGGGGGGCAGCCTCGTCGCGCTCGGTTCGACCTACGCGACCCGGAAGCCGGCCCTGAACCTCGCCGCGTACTCACTGGGAAAAGCGGCGCTGGAACACACCGTCCGCCTGCTCGCCCCGGAGCTGGCCCGCAAGCGCATCACGATCAACGCTCTCTGCCCGTCATTCGTACCCACCGGGATGAACCGCGCCGTCGCCGACAGGCAGCGCCTGATGGAAACCGCGCGTGTCCCGTTGGGCCGACTCTGTGAGCCGGAGGATGTGGTGGGAGCCGTGCGCTACCTGCTGTCCGCCGATGCACGCTTCCTGACGGGCGAGACCCTGACCCTGACGGGGGGAACACTGTGATCCAGCCGATCACCAATGCACTCACCATCGACTTCGAGGACTGGTACCAAGGACTCGAGATCCCGATGTCGGAGTGGAAGGGATTCGAAGACCGCATCGTGCCGGTTGGGCGCCGGCTGCTGAAGCTGTTCGCGGAGGCGGGTGCACGCGCGACGTTCTTCATTCTGGGCAAGGTCGCGCAGGATCATCCGGAAATCGTCGAGGAAATCGCGGCGGCCGGCCACGAAATCGCGACGCATGGGTACTCCCACACGCTGATTTATACCCAGACGCCGGAGGTGTTCCGAGAAGAGTTGGCGCTCTCGATCCGCCTGCTGGAAGACATCACCGGGCACACGATTCGCGGGCACCGCGCCCCGTTCTTTTCGGTCACGAAGCAGTCTCTGTGGGCCCTCGACGTCATGAAAGACCTCGGGATCGAATATGATTCGAGTATCTTCCCTGTGCGAAACTACCGCTACGGGATCGAGGACGCGCCGCGCTGGCCCTATCGCATTCCGGTGCAGGGCGGAGAACTGGACGAATGGCCCATCACCACCTGGAAGCTGCATGGCAAGTCTATTCCGGTAGCAGGCGGGGCCTATTTCCGGATCTTCCCCTATGCCCTGACCCGCACGGCATTCCGTGCAATCAACGCGGAAGGGCATCCGGCCGTCTTCTACCTTCACCCGTGGGAGATTGATCCCGGTCATCCCCGCATCCAACTTCCCCGGCGCGTGGCGACAATCACGCACTACTTCAACCTGGCAAGTACGGAAGGGCGGCTGAAACAGCTGCTCCGTGACTTCCGTTTCGCCCCGATGCACGAGGTACTGCATGTCCGTTGAACAGAAGGTCCGCGACCACTTCCACGCGGACGCCGTCCGCTTTGACGCCATCTACGAAGAAGACAAGAACCCGATCGAGCGTTTCATTGACCACGTCTTGCGCGGCGTTGTACGGCGACGCCTCGACGTGACGCTGGAAAAGATGCAGCCGCTGCAGGGAAAGACAGTGCTCGACGTCGGATGTGGTTCCGGGCGTTTCTGCCTGGCCTACGCCGAGCAGGGCGCCTCCCATGTGCTCGGGGTGGATTTCGCGCCGGCCATGATCGAGCTGGCAAATCAATACGCGAAGAAACTGGGCGTTCAGGATCGCTGCGAGTTTCGTGTCGGCGCGTTTCCGGAAACGATGAAACCGAACGAAGGTCCGTATGACTACTCGAGTGCCTGCGGCTTTTTCGACTACATCGAAAACCCGGTAGGGATCATCCGCGACATGAAGCGGCTGACCCGCACCGGCGCCTTCATGAGCTTCCCGAAGGAGAACGAGTGGAGGGTGCCGCTGCGCCGCATGCGCTTCAAGAAGCTCGGCGTGCCCCTGTTCCTCTACACTGAAGAGCGGGTGAAACAGATCCTGAAAGACGCCGGGTTTGAGCGCTACGACTGGATCAACATGGACCGTGACTATCTGGTCATCGGTCGCCCGTAGGTTCCGCTCATGCCGGCCAACGCCCCCATTCGCGTCCTGCACATCATCACCCGCCTCAGCGTCGGCGGCGCACAGGAGAACACCCTCCTCTCCGTGGAGGGTCTGGATCAGATTCCCGAGTTCGACTGCGTGCTGCTGACGGGCACCGACGACGGTACGGAAGGCTCCCTGATTCCGCGGGCGGAGAAGTCCACCCGGCTGTTGACGCTGCCGGAGTTGGGGCGCGAAGTGAACCCCCTGCTCGACCTGAAAAGCCTTTTCCTGCTGCGCAACATCATCCGGGAAGGGCGCTACCACATCGTGCACACGCACATGTCGAAGGCAGGCGTGGTGGGACGCTGGGCGGCAAAGATGGCCGGCACGCCGTTCATCGTGCATACGCTGCACAGCCTGGTATTCCACGACTACCAGCCGTGGCTCGTGAACCGGATGTGGTGGGCGATCAAGAAGATCTGCGCGCCGATCACCGACCACTTCATCTCGGTGTCGCGCCTGATTGCCGAGAAGGCGATCGCCGAGGGGATCTCCGCGAAGGAGAACTTCACGACGATCTACTCCGGCATGGAGCTCGACTGGTTCCTGAACGCGAAGGTGGATCGCGACGCACTCCGGCGGGAACTCGGGATTCCCCTGGACGCCCCGGTAATCGGCAAGATCGCGCGCCTGTTCCCGCTGAAGGGCCACAAAGAGCTGATGGACGCGGCGCCCGAGGTGGTGAAGCGCCATCCGAACGTGCGCTTCCTGCTGCTCGGAGACGGTGTGCTCCGCCAGGAACTCGAGGAGCAGGCCACGGCGCTCGGCATTCGCGAGAATTTCGTGTTCGCCGGCATGGTGCCGCGCGAGCGGGTGCCGATTCTGATCGGGGCGATGGACATCCTGGTCCACACCTCTCTCCGCGAGGGCCTGGCGCGCGTGCTGCCCCAGGCCCTCGCGATGGGCAAGCCGTGCGTTTCCTTCGCCCTCGACGGCGCCCCCGAAGTGGTGATTGACGGCCGCACCGGCTTCCTGGTCCAGCCGAACGACATCCCCGGCCTCGCCGACGCCCTCTCCAAACTGGTGAACGACCCCGACCTCCGCGCTCGCATGGGCGCCGAAGGCCGCAAAGTCGTGGACCCCGCCTTCCGCACGGAAACGATGGTGCAGGAGATCGCGAAGGTCTACCGGAACCTGCTGGCGAAGCACCCGGAACGGATCGAGCGCTTCAATCGCAAGCACGGGCTGTAGCATCCCGGGGCATGGGCCCGGGTGACGCTCCCCCTCGACTGGCAGGCATGCCCGGAACCCGCGAGCTATGGAGCCGCAGGGAGACGGATGCTGCACCGGGAGAGGCCGGTAGGTGCGACGCCGGCCCGTGTGGGCAACGCAAGCAGCGCGGATGACGGGGAGAGAAACGATGGTGACCCTGGTGCTGAACGCCCCAACGTCGAGGGAGCGGGCGAATGGCGCGAAGAGCTTTGACGGCATCCTGGAAACGGGCGTCGGGCCGGGCTACGCAATCGCCAGCACGCTGGTGGGACGGCTGACGCCGGGCTGCACCGTGGTGGTGCTCAACAAGGAGCGGCACTGCCGCGCAGAAGGCACACTCGTCCGGCTGGAGCCGAAACAGCGTACGGCAAGCGGCATGCAGCGGTACGACGTATGGATTCGCGATCTTCGCCGGACGGCCTATCATCCGGAGGCGCTGAACCGGTGCGGTATCGCGGTGTTGTGATGCAGGTGAGCCCACCATGATGTCTCGGCACACATCCGCGATTCAAGTCATTGGATTCCCTGCTCCCGTCGATGTCAGTGGACTGCAATCAGTAGCCCACCTTTTTGGGGGCTCGAAGAGACGCTGCGGCATCTACCTCCTCGTGATGCCCGACGATCGGTGCTACATTGGGAGGTCAACCAATGTGGTGCGGCGCTTCGTCCAGCAACTCAGGGATCGTGGACCAATCGCAGGCTTCGCCTTCATTCCGACGCCGAGGCGTGAACTCAAAGCGCGCGAAAAGGAACTGGTTCGCCTGGGTGAGATGCAAGGGCTAACTCTGCTGAATGTAAGTCTCGTTTCGGACTTTGTTTCCGCCTCGGTTCTTGAGGAATTGCTCCCCTCCTCCGTAATTGAGCGGTGGTTGACCTGCCCGATTGCGGAGAACCGAAGTGACCTGAATGCAACGCCAATTCAGTTTTCTGATGCCCAAAGGGCTCGGTGCGAGCGGAACCTGAGCCGGTTGCAGGCACACCCGCTTTGCCGCGCCGCCGTTGTCCAACTCTTCCTGTATTTGCAGTCGGCCGTCCCATATCCTCGCCGGACCGAGCACTCGTTCTGGTCAGTCAGTTGCATGCCCTCGACGAACCGGCAGACCTGGCCGCGTCTCTTGTGCATCAGTGCGAGCCGCATGGAGTTGTTCTGCCTTGGGTACTATCGGGACCCGCAGTGTTCCGGTGCCGGGTGGGGATTCATGAACGTTGCTTCCGACGTGCTGTTCAGCGCCTTCGGCGGAACAACGGGTTTCACCATCGCATATCCCGCGGTAGAGGTCATCCGGTCAGATTACAAGGACGGTGGACCGCACCAGGTACGGCTTGAGACGTCCACGCAGAACGACATGATCGCTCTGCTCAGGGACGAATCAGTCACGCGGGCAGCCGCAACCCTTTGTCGGCGCGTCATGAGCCTGCGTTCCAACATCTACTCCCGGCATCACTGCCCGCAACTGGTAGACTTGGCGATGCTTTTCCGCGAGTGCTCGGCCGAAGACCTGGGCCGCGAGGCGGACGCGGTCTCGCTCCCGGCCCACAGGCATAGTTCGATCGTACCATCGCTAGGCGACGTTGTGAAGGCGGAGGCCGTGTCCAGCCGCGCGTACCTACTCCCAGTGTTGAAGCGAGCACCGAAACGTCGTCGTGCGGCCGTGGGCAAGCATCGAGGGGATGAGAAGCGGAAGTACTGGAGTGATGCCAAGGAGTAGTCCATTGAGACAACTGTGCTCCGATCCGGTGGCCCGATTCATGGCGGTGCTGGCTGTACTGCTCCTTCTGCCCACGGCCCCCCGGGCACAGGGGAAACCCGCACCGAAAACCGTACCCGAGGAACTTGGACTGTTTCCGACGCCGCCCAAGCGTGAACCGCGCCACTTCAATCCCGATTGGCTGGCTCCCGCCACGGCTTTCAATAAACACCGGACGCCCGTGCAGCGGGCCCAGACGGCCATTGACTGCATCGTCTACGAGGTGCGCTATCCCAGCGAGGGTAAGGGCAGTCGGCTTGGCACCAGGCACCACAGGACGCTGGCGTGGATGCTGCAGTATGTCGGAGCCGAGGAGAATGCCCGGGCGCTCGATCTGGCGACCCTACGTCGCGCAGTGGCGACTCTCCCGGCGGGGGAGGCGCGGGACGTGGTGCTGATCCTCTGCGGCTTGGCTGGCGCGGACGAGATGCGCGGCCCGCTCTCCGCGTACCTGACGGACCTCTCACGGCCCGGGCTTCTCCGGGGTCATGCCGCCGAGGCGCTGGGGAGACTGCAGAGTCCGCAGTCCATTGATCTCCTGCTGAAGGTGGCCCTGGAGGATCCGGCCTGGGAGGGTACTTCGGGATACGAACCCACCACGAGGGACTACGTCAAAAAGGCTTCCTATCCGGTGCGCTACTACGCACTGCAGGCGCTCCGCGCCTATGAGCGGGACAATCTACTCCCGGAGCGGGTCACGGCCCGGCTGGGCGAGATCCGACCCAGCGGTCCTCGCCCAGCGGAGGAGTAGCGATCGGGTTGTGGGTCGTCGCCGGAGGAGCCCCTCCGGCGGCGGGCCTCCGCGGCTGCCCTGGACGAGGCCCCCGAAGTGGTGATTGATGGCCGCACCGGGTTCCTGGTCCAGCCGAACGACATCCCCGGCCTCGCCGACGCCCTCTCCAAACTGGTGAACGACCCCGACCTCCGCGCTCGCATGGGCGCCGAAGGCCGCAAAGTCGTGGACCCTGCCTTCCGCACGGAAACGATGGTGCAGGAGATCGCCAAGGCGTATCGGAACCTGCCGGCGAAGCATCGGGAGTGAGTGGCGCGCTCCAACCGTAGACGCGGGCTATGCAGGAAGCGCGACGCAGTGAGCGCGGTCCCGCGGACCACCACGTTCGAGAGCGGCGCCGGCAGGAATTGCAATGAGCCCTCATCTGCAGAGGGGAGGCGAGGGCAGCCACTGTTCGCTTGCCGCAGAGCCCGCACTGCTTTGATACCCCGCCGTTCAAGGGTACAATGACCCTATGACCACCATTCCCCTCGCTGAAATGCAGGCTGATCTCCTGGCCTGCTTGCGCCGGGTCGAGCAGGGAGAAACGCTTCTCATCGTCCGCGAGGATGGTCCACTGGCAGAGGTCCGACCCCCATCTCCGCCGGCAGGACTCCCGCGTCCCCACGGACTGTGTGCCGGCGAGTTTCGCGTGCCTGCGGACTTCGACGCCCCGCTCACGCCGGAAATTCTAGCGGAGTTCGAGGCCGGATGAGGTTGCTGCTGGACACGCACGTTTTCCTCTGGTACATCTCGGGGGATCCGGCACTGCCTCCGGCGTGGCGCGATGCGATCCGAGATCCCCGCAACGAAGTCTCACTGAGCGTCGTCTCCGTCTGGGAAGCAGTGATCAAACACGGCCTCGGCAAGCTACCCCTACCCGGCCCTCCGTCGCACTACCTGCCGGAGCAAAGACGCCGCCACCAAATCGCTCCCCTACCGCTGGAGGAAGCCGTCGTC
>SXGS01306754.1_pt1 | contig 17321 bp, 12 predicted proteins | sample 3174681 | NCBI WGS metagenome assembly SXGS01 (sample SAMN11356861, study PRJNA531348) | freshwater metagenome | isolation source: freshwater sample F1-80 | place: China: Fuxian Lake, Yuxi | collected 2017-12-25 | reverse complement strand
GCCGTCGAGGCCGCCTCGCAGCACGAGGACGAGCAGGCGCGGATCCCGCGCACCGGCCGCCGAGGCCGTCGCAGGTCTGGCAGGCCCCGTGAGGCGAATTGAACGAAAACGTCCGCGGCTCCATCTCCGGGAGGTCGATGCCGCACTGCGGACAGGCGTACTTGGAGCTGAACTGCTCGTAGCGGTCGCCGTCTTGCACGGCGACCACGCCTTGTCCGACCTTCAGGCCCGCCTCGATCGACTCCTGCAGGCGGCCGCGCTTGTCGGCGTCGACTTTCACGCGGTCGAGGATGACTTCGATCGTGTGGCGCTCGTAGCGGCCGAGTTCGATCGGCTCGTCCAAGCGACGCACTTCGCCGTCGATGCGCGCCCGGACGTAGCCCTTCAAGCGGAGTTCTTCGAGTTCCTTCCGGTATTCGCCTTTCCGGTCCTTGACGAGGGGCGCGAGGATCATCAGCGATCGGCCGTCGAACTCGCGCGCGACGCGGTCGCCGATCTGCTCGGCGGACTGCGGATTGACGGGAAGCTTGCAGGTCGGGCAGTGCGGCTTGCCGAGCCGGGCGAAAAACAGGCGCAGATGGTCGAAGATCTCGGTCGTCGTGCCGACCGTGGAGCGCGGACTGCGATTGACCGTCTTCTGGTCGATCGAGACGGCCGGAGAAAGCCCTTCCAAGTGCTCGACTTTGGGCTTTTCCGTCCGCCCGAGGAACTGCCGGGCGTAAGAGGACAGCGACTCGACGAACCGCCGGCGCCCTTCCTGGTAGAGCGTGTCGAAGGCCAGGGAGGATTTCCCCGACCCGGATACGCCCGTCATCGTGATGAGCGCCCCCCGCGGCAAGCGCAGGTCGACGCCCTTCAAATTATGCTCGCGTGCGCCGCGAACTACGATTTCCGAGGTGGGGGCCACTTGGTGGTTTCCGATCGCCCGCAGGCTCGTCGTGGTGCTTCACGACACGTGCAGGGGAATCGAGAGTTTGAAAGTGTAGACGGGTCCCTCCTGCCCCCAAGGCCGCGCGGACCCGAAAGCGGCGGCGGGTGCGCGAGGATTTTTGGCAACCGGAATCCGTCGCAAGCGCCCAACCTTGCGGGATGAAAATCCCGTCGTAGGGAGCGATCGACGGCGAAGGGCCGCCGGCTACTCGCCGGTGCGGATCGAACGCGCGAGCCGCAGCCCCGCGGGCTTCGGCGCGGATTCCGAGACCGCCGCACGGGCCTTGATCTTCAAAGCCTCCGCGCCGTCCGAGTAGGCGCCGCCCTTCAGCACGAATCGCGAATTGCCGACCGTGGCGAGGCACCATTCCGCGTAGTTTCCGGCGAGGTCGCGGAGGCCGTAGCCGTTCGGAGCGAAGGTCCCGGTCGCGACCTCTTCGCGCAAGCCGGAGGCGGCCCGCCCCGAAGGAGGGTCGCTACCCCACGGGTATGGACCGCCGCCGCCGCCGAGAGCCGCATGCTCCCACTCGGATTCCGTCGGCAGCCGTGCGCGCAACACCGCGACGTAGCGGGTCCATTCGGCCGCGGCGCCGACGCGCTGCGGGTAGACGAGAGCCCATGCGGGGACCTCCGCGGCGCCTGCCGCCGGATCGCGCGCGCCGACCCGGACCATGGTCCGTTGGGAGAGTTCGTCTTTCGCAAGAAAGAACGATCCGATCGCCCGACCGTCGGCATCTTGACCCGGCGGAATCAGGACGTAAACGACGCCGCCCGTCGCGGACCGGGGGAAGTAGCCCGAAGGCTCCGGCGCACGGTCGCCGATCCACGGGCCTACGGCCGGCGGCTCGATCGTCCAGACGTCTTCGAACTCCTGCCGCCCCTCCGCATTCGGCCCGAGCGGAAGCAGCGTGACGTCGGGTTCGACCGGCGCCCCGTCGGCCGTCGCCTCCGCCTGCGGGAGGCCGTCGATCACGCGGCGCCATGCCGCATCGAACGCCGGATCGGCCGCCAGACGGCCGAGTTCGTCGAAATAGCGGGCGCGCAGACGCAACGACGCCAAGAACGATGTCGCCGGATCGGCGGACTGGAGACTCTCGACCAGAACGCAAGCCTCGGCGGCCTTGGCGGCGCGTCGCCGGGCCTCGTCGTCGGCGTCCGGCTCTCGCGCGGCGGCGATCAAATCATCGCGCCGGGCCGTTAGGCGCGGCAGGTCCGAAACGAGTCCCTCGGCGAAGGCGGTCTCCTCGCGGACCGCGCGTTCGGACCCGGCGCCGCCTCCGAAGGCTCGGAGCGAGCGCTCGGGAAGGCTCTCGACCGAGAGCAGCCGCCCGTCGAGCAAGGCCTCGAGCTTCGCACGATCCCCCGCGTCCGCGGCGTCGCCCCCGGAGCGCCAGAAGACGAAAGCCGAAGCGACCGCGGCGAAAACGAGGGTCGTCGCCAGCAGCACTGCGCCGCGCTTCCGGAGAAACCGCCGGGCCTTCTGCAGGAAAGCGTCCGGGTTGGCGAGGACGCGTTCGCCCGCCAGGAAGCGCTCGAGATCGTCGGCGAACGCGGCGGCCGTCGCGTAGCGGTCGCGGCGGTCCTTCGCCATCGCGACGCGGACGATCGACGCCAGTTCGCGGGGCACGCCCGGATTCTTCACGCCGACGGCGACCGGCGTGTCGATCAAGATCGCGCGATAGAGATCTTCGCGATTCTCACCGGCGTAGGGTGCTGCGTTCGTGAGCCAGCGATAGAGCACGACGCCGAGCGCATAGACGTCGACGCGGCGGTCGAGCGCCGGCCCGGACATGTCGAGTTGTTCGGGCGCGAGGTACGCGGGAGTGCCGACGGCGACGCCCGTCTGCGTGAGCTTCGTCGCACCGTCGTCGGCGCGGGCGATGCCGAAATCGAGGACGACCGGTTCGTCGGCCGCATCAAGGACGATGTTGCCGGGCTTGACGTCGCGGTGGATGACGCCCTTCTCGTGCGCATGGTGCAGCGCGCGCGCGACGGCCGCCGTCGTCCGAGCGGCGCGTTCGCAGATCGCGCGGTTCCGTGCGGCCGGGGTCGCCGACTCCCGGAAGAACGCCGAACCGTCCTCCGCGATCACGACGTCGAGACCGCGCCCGGCGACGAAACGCATCGCCAAGTACGGCACGCCGTCGGCCTCCCCCGCTTCGTAGACGGGACACAGTCCGGGGTGGTCGAAGCGCGATCCGATCTCCGCTTCGCGGCGAAAGCGCCGGAGGTCGTCGACCGCCGACGAAAGACACGTCTTCAGCGCCACGCGCCGGCCGAGGGTCGCGTCCCGCGCCAGATGAACTTCGCCTTGTCCGCCGCGGCCGAGCGTCCGTTCGATGACATAGTGCCCGATGCGGCGTTCCGAACCGGCCGAATCGATCGGCGACAGGGAGCAGGCGGCGGCGGCGAACGAAGGCGGTTCGGCGACCGTGTCGGAGACCGAGAAAAACGCCTTAATCCTGCGCTCTGCGGCAGGAAATGACGACAGGTAGTCGACGGCCCGGCCGGCCTTTCCCGCCGCCTCGTCGGCGGCGAAACGCCGTAGAAACGCGTTGTAGGCGCGGTTTTCATCCGGCGGAGGCCGCCCTGCTCGGTCGTCGGTCTGGCTCACGGCGGGGCATCCTACGCAGCGCGCCGCCGGAAGGTTGGAATCTCCTTAGGGCGTTGGACTACTATTCGCCGTCAGTGCGCGCCCGATCGTGCGCGTCGGAGTCCTCCTGCCATGTCCTCGCTCCTCCGAGTCTTCGCCGGGTTGTCGCTAGCCCTCGGCGCCGCCGTCCCGGCTTTCGCGCAAGCGCCTTCGAACGACCATCCGACCGGCGCGACGTTCATCGTCGACCCGGCATTGATCGCAGGCGACACCACGGGATCGGTCGTCGACGGCCCCGCCCCCTCTTGCGCGATCGCTTCAGCGGACGTCTGGTACCGGTACTTCGCAACGATTTCCGGAACGGCGACGGCCACCGTATGCCCGACGGCCGGGCTCGGCGGCGGTTCGCCAGGGACGCTGTCGGACTCCGTGATCGCCGTTTTCGAGGACCTCGGTCCCGTCCCGGGCGGCGGTCCGGGACTCGAACTCGCCTGCAACGACGACGGCTGTACGTCGGGTACGGCGCAGTCCGCCTCGACGACGATGTTCACCGTCACGGCCGGCGGATCCTATTTGATCTCGGTCTCGGGTGCGGGCGGCGTCCGCGGCACGTTCACGCTCGAATGCAGTACGGCGCCTTGTCCGCCCCCGCCCTGCGACGGACTCGGCTCCCCGTGTCCGGTCGTCATCGGAACGGTGACGGGATCGAACGCCTGCGCGACCCCCGGCGCCTACGGCTCGGAGGACGTCTTCATCTCCTTCACCGTCGTCGGTCCGAAGCAGATTCTGATCTCCAACACGATCCTCACCACGTTCACCCCGGCGGTCGGCGTCTTCGACAACTTAGGGCCCGGGCTCGGCGCGACGCCCGAGACGTCGTCGACGCTCGCTCCGACCGGGTCGATCACCTACAAGATCAACGACTGCCTCACGCATACGATCACGATCGGGATCCGTACCGCGGCGGGCACGGGCGGGGCGTACGCTTTCAACATCTCGCTCAAGTACTTGTTCAAGATCACGAAGCCGAACGGCGGCGATTCGCTGAAAATCGAATCGCACGACGGCCCGCCCGGCGCCGTCGCCTTCATGGCCGTGACGCTCGACGTTCTTCATCCCGGACTGGCGACCGGCGTCACGTTCCCGAACGGTTGGTGGTTCGGCGTGCCGCTCGGGTTCGCGGAGTTCGCGGCCGAAGTGAACTTCCCGGGAGGACTGCCGTTCCTAACCGTCCTCGATCAAACGGGAGCGGCGACGCACCTCGATCTCCCCGCGGGTTCGACCGCGGCGTTCGCGGGGGCGAAGCTCTGGCTGGTCGGAGCCGCATTCGATCCGGCGACGGGTTTCTCTACGATTTCGGCGACGACCGATCCGACCGAGGAGATCCTCTGATCGCCCGCGAAGGTCCCGATTCGCGCAGCACGCTTCGGACTTAAAAGGCGACGACGCCTTCGAAGGCGACGTCGGCCGGTCCCTCGAGAACGACTCGGTCGTCGGCGCGCCACGTGACGCGCGCCGCGCCGCCCGGCATATGCACGGCGACCGGAGTTCCCTGCTGCAAGCGCCCGGTCAGGACGGCGGCGACGACGACTGCGCAAGCTCCCGTTCCGCACGCGGCGGTTTCGCCCGATCCGCGCTCGTAGACGCGCATCTCGATCCGGTCCGGACCGACGACGCGCGCGAATTCGACGTTCACGCCCTCCGGGAAGAACGGATTCGCGCCGATCTCAGGCCCGAGAGCTAGGACCGGCGCCGTCGCCGGATCCTCGACGAAGAGGACGGCATGGGGATTACCCATCGAGACGCACGTGATGCGCGGCGCCAAAGGACCTCCGCAGCCGGCCAATGGAAGCGGCGCGTCGATCGTGCGGCCCTGGCCGCGGCACGGGATCTCCGCGGCCGAGAGTCCGGGCGCGCCCATGTCGAGCGCGACGCCGCTCGTCGCGCCGAGGACGTCGCGAAGAATCGAGGCCTCCTTCAGACCCGCGTCCGTCTCGATCAGCACGCGGTCCCGGCCCGTCCACCGCTCCGCGACGAACCGCGCGACGCAACGCGCGCCGTTTCCGCACATGCGGCCGCGCGAGCCGTCGGCGTTGAACATATGCATCCGCGCGTCGGCGATCGCCGACGGCCCGATGAAGATCGCGCCGTCGGCTCCGACGGAAGTCCGGCGCGGCGAAACGGCCTTCGCGAAAGCACCCGCCCGCGAAAGATCGAAACCCGAGGCGCGGACGTCGACGTAGACGTAGTCGTTGCCGAGCCCGTGCATCTTCACGAAAGGGACGGCTACCGTCACGGGTTCACGCTTTCCCGGTCCAAAGCCGCGTCATCCGTCGGACGCCCTCGGCCACGCGCTCGGGAGCCGCTGCGAAGCTGATGCGGAGCCGCCCCTTCCCCGACGGACCGAAGGCGAATCCGGGGGTCGTCACCACGTGCGCTTCGTCGCGAAGACGGAGCGCGAACGCGAGATCGTCCGTTCCGGCATGCGGCGGCAGAGCGGACCACCAATAGAAGGCGCCGTCCGGCCGACGAGGACGGACACCCCAGCATTCCGCCGCCGTCGACGAGAAAGCCTCCCAACGCGTCGCCATCTCGCGCCGTGCGGCCGCGGCAACGTCGTCGGCCGCATCGAGCAGGGCGATCGCGGCACGTTGCGACGTCAACGCCGCCGACGTGCACATGTAGCTGTGGATCGTGCGCGCCGGCGCGAGCAACGCCGCATCCCCGGAGATCCAACCGACGCGAAGGCCCGGCGCGCCGAAGCCTTTGCTCATCGAGGAGATGACGACGCCCGTCCGTGCGACGTCGCGAAGGCCGACGCAGGGCGAACCGAACCAGAGTTCGCGGTACACCTCGTCGGAGACGAGCAGGACGTCGCGTTCATGACAGGCCGCCGCGATGCGACGCAGGTCCTCGGCGTCGATGCCGCCGCCGGTCGGGTTGCCGGGGGCGCCGACGACGGCGACGCGCGCGCCGGGATTCGCTTCGAGCGCTGCAAGGAACGACGCGGCATCCGGTCGAAAGCCGCGCTCCGGCGACGTCGCATAAAGCGCGACGGAGGCTCCCGCGAGTTGCGCCAATGCGGCGTAGGCCGGGAAGTAGGGATCGGGGATCAGCACGACGTCGCCCGGCCCGAGATACGCGTGATAGAGCGCGAAGAGCGAAGCCTGCGATCCGGCGGCGACGAGCACGTCGTCCGGTCCGGCGCCGTAACGACGGCCGATCGCGGCGCGTAACTCGGCGAGGCCGTTGTTCGGTCCGTAGCCGCAGACGCCCTCGCCCGCGACGGCGAGCGCTTTCCGGGCGACCTGCGGCAGCTCCCAACTCGGCTCGCCGAGGCCGAGCGGCGAGGCGTCGGCGGGCGCGCCCTCCATCATCATGCGGACGGGGCTCGGCTTCAGCCCCCCGATCCTCGGCGCGGTCTTCATGGACGGTGTCCTCAGGTCGGAAGTCAGCGGAGCGCGGACTCGAGCGCAGTTGCGGCATCGGTCTTCGCGTCGCGGTACTTGACGATGACGGGGGCGGCGAGACCTAATCCATGGGCCGCGGCGAAGGCCCCGCTCGCGCGACGGACGCCGGGGACGACGACCGCATCGGCCGGAACTTCGCCCTTGTGTTCGACCTCGCGCACGAGATCGAAGACCACGGTGGACGCGGTCAGAACGACCCCGGCGGCAAGCACGGCGCGGCGACGGACGACGACGCCTTCAAAGACTCCCGCGAGCGCGCCGACGAAGGCTTCGTCTTCGACGACGACAGGCCGCGCGCCCGCGGGCTCGAGGACGCCGCCGATCTGCGCTCCCGCGGAAAGATGGACGCGTTCGCCGATCTGCGCACAAGAGCCGACGAGAGCGTGGCTGTCGACCATCGTGCCTTGGCCGACGAAGGCCCCGACGTTCACGTAGGCCGGAGGCATGACGACGACGCCCGCTGCGAGGTGGGCGCCGCGTCTTACCGCGCTGCCGCCCGGCACGATCCGGACCCCGTCCTCCGCAGCGAAGCGACGCGGCGGATACGCAGGCTTGTCGAAGAAGGGTCCGCCGGGCTCCGGCGTCGGAAGGGTCGTCGTGCGACGGAAACCGAGAAGGATCGCCTGCTTGACCCAAGCCTCCGCCCGCCAGACGCCGGACGAGTCCGGCCTCGCCGCACGGACGGCGCCGGACTCGAGCGCGTCCAGCAGCGCCGCATGGGCCGCGGGCCAAGCGTCGTCCGCCGTTGCGGATGCTGCGGCGCGCTCGAAGTACTCTCGCAAGAGGTCGGGCGTCAACGGAAGGCTCCGAGAAGTTCGGCGAGACGCGCCTTGGTCGGAGCGGTCGCTTCGGTCAACGGCAAGCGCATTCCGGGGCCGCAAAGGCCCGCGTGCGCGAGCGCCGCTTTCACCGGGATCGGATTGGATTCCAAGAAGAGCGCGTCCATCAAAGGCAGGAGATCGCCGTGGATGCGCCGGGCGGTCTCCATGTCCCCCGCGAGGGCCGCATCCGTCAGCCGCTTGGTCTCGACCGGTCGGACGTTGCCGACGACGCTGACGAGCCCGCGGGCGCCGACGGCGATCGAAGCCAGCGCCAACTGGTCGTCGCCCGCAAGCAGCAACTTACCCTGCGGCAGCTGACGGGCGATCTCGCCGATCTGCGCGAGATTGCCGCTCGACTCTTTGACGGCGACGATCTGCGGATTCAGCCAAAGACGCGAGAGGGCCGCAGGCGTGAGATTGATCCCCGTGCGGCCTGGGACGTTGTAGACGACGAGCGGAAACCCCGGCGCGGCCGCCGCGGCCGCCGCGTAGTGCGCGACCAAACCTTCGACGCCGGGCTTGTTGTAGTAGGGCGTGACGACGAGCGCCGCCGCAGCACCCGCCGCTTTGGCTTCGCGGACGTAGCGGGCGGCGGTCCGCGTGGAGTTCGAACCGCAGCCGACCATGACGGGGCGGCCGCGGGCCTCCTCCAACGCCGCCGCGATCAACGGGCCGCGCTCGGAGTCTTCGAGTACGGCGGCTTCGCCCGTCGAACCGAGCGGAACGAGGACGTCCGCGCCGCCGTCCACGATCCGGCGGCAGATCGCGCGGAACGCCGGAAGATCGACTTCGCCCGCGCGATCGAAGGGCGTCGCGACGGCCACGGACAGACCGACCAAGTCGACGTGCTTCATCGTTGAGCCTCCGCGCGAAACAACGGATCCAAGACGGCGCGGGAGACGTCGTCCATCGTGAACACGCCCTTCTTGCCGCGCACGAACCGGCACGCCGCCAAGGCGCCGGCGGCGTAGGCGCCCGGGCCGCGCGCTTCGTGACGAAGCTCGATCGTCTCGTCCGGCGAATCCAACCCGAACGCAAGTTCGCCCGCCCCATGGCCGGCGCGGAGAACGCCCACCGACAACTCGTGCGGCGCGAACGCCCCTCCGCCGTCGGCCAGCCGCCAACCGGTCTTCCGGGGCAAGGCCGCGAGCATCGTTTCCGCGACGAGCCGCGCCGTTCCGGACGGAGCGTCGCGTTTGGCGGCGCGATGACGCTCGAAGACCCACGGATCCGAGGCCGGATCGGTCGCAGCGAAACGCGCGAACACGCCGGCGATCCGCGTCGCCAGCGCGACCGTCAATGAGAAATTGGGCGCCGTCACGACGCCGATGCGCCCCGCGATGCGTGCGTCCAAAGAGGCCGGTTCGAAACCGGTGGCTCCGATGACGAGATCGACGCCGCGGGCCGCGCACCAATCCACATGGTCGAGGACGGCGGAACCGACGCTCGCGTCGATCGCGACGTCGACCGGCTCCGGCGGGGTTCCTTCGCGGCCGAGCGTCCATGCGACGGCGACTCCGCTTTGCCGCGCCGCTGCGGCGATCGCGGATCCGAGCCTGCCCTTCCCGAAGATCCCGAGCCTCACGGCGACCGCCCTTCGATCAGGACGCGATGCAGGCGGCGGACGACGTCCTGCACCCGCGCCCGCGGCACCACGACGGTCAGGTTGATCTCGTTCGCGCCCATCGAGATCATCTCGATGTCGTCGTCGCCGAATGCGGCCAACACTTTGGCGGCGTTTCCGGGCGTGCGTTTCAGGCGCTCACCGACGACGGCGACGATCGCCCGGTCCGGCGCGAACGTCGCGGTCGCGAACGGCGCGAGTTCGCGGCGGAGCGCTTCGACCGGAGCGTCGGCTTCGATCGTCATCGATACGGAGACTTCGGCGGTCGCGACGACGTCGACGCTGACGCCGAGACGCCCGAACACTTCGAACAACTTGGCGAGGAACCCGGACTGATTGAGCATCCGCGTGGAGGTCGCGGTGACGACCGTCACGGGCCCGCGCGACGCCAACGAGGTGACGGGACGGCCCGAGCCGCCTTCGCGCGTGATGCGGGTGAATCGCCCGGCCGGACGTTCGGTGTGTCGCACGGTGACCGGGACGCCTTGATCGGCCGCGGGCTGGACCGTGGCCGGATGCAGCACCTTCGCGCCGAACGCGGCGAGTTCCGCGGCCTCGGCGAAACTGACTTCGGCGAGCGGCAGCGCCGTCGGGACGATGCGCGGATCCGCCGTGAGGATGCCCTCGACGTCGGTCCAAATCTGAACCTCCGACGCGTTCAACGCGCCGCCGAAGATCGCGGCCGAGTAATCGCTGCCTCCGCGGCCGAGCGTCGTCGCCTGACCGTCCTCCGTGCCGCCGACATAGCCCTGCGTGACGACCGCGCGGCCGGGCACGAGATCCGGTGCGAGCTTCTCCGCAGCGAGGCGGCGGATGACGTCGAACTGCGGTTGGGCGGAGCCGTGGCGGGCGTCGGTCCGCAAGACCTCTTCGGCCGGCATGAGCCGGACCGGAACGCCTTCGTCGGCCAGATGCGCGGCCAAGAGGAGCGTGGAGAAACGCTCGCCCGACGACACGATCGCGTCGAGCGATGCGGGGGTGATCTCGCGCACGAGAGACGCGCTCCGAAGCATGGCCTCGAGCGCGCCGAATCTCGCGTCCAACGCAGCGAACGCCGTCGAAGCCCCCGCGCCGAGCAATTCGGCCGCGATCATGTGGTGGCGCGCCTTCACGTCCTCGAACACGGCCAGCGCGGCCTTGAGGTCGCCGGAAGCCGCCGTGCGGGCCGCCGCGAAAAGCTGATCGGTCGTCCGCGACGTCGCCGAAAGAACGACCAGCGGAGCGTTCGGCAGCGCCGCTTTGACGAGCGCGCCGACACGGCGGAGACAGGCGGCGTCCGCGACCGAAGTCCCGCCGAACTTCATCACCACAGGCCGGATCCGCGATTCTGCGCTGCGCTCGACGCTCATGACACGAGTCCTTCCGCCAAGGCGAGTTCCGCATTCAGCACGGAAGCGCCGGCCGCACCGCGTTCGGCGTTATGGCCGAGCGCGACGAATTTGATCCCGAGGAGGCCGCAGGCCCGCACACGGCCCACGTGCACCGCCAGTCCTCCGCCCTCTTCGGCGTCGAGGCGCGGCTGCGGACGATCGTCCGCCTCGTGCAAGACGACCGCGCGGGGCGGCGCGCTCGGGAGCGAACGTGCGACGGCGGGCGGGCTCCAAGCGGCGAACGCCTCGCGGACGAGCTCCGGCGAAGGGGCCCCCTTGAGCCGCACCATCACGGACTCGGTGTGCCCGTCCAAGACCGGGACGCGGTGGCACGCCGCGGAGATGGCGAACGACGCCGGAACGACGCGACCGCCGGTCGTACGGCCGAGCATCTTCGGCGTCTCCTCTTCGACCTTCCCCTCTTCGTTGCGGATGAAAGGGACGACGTTGCCCATGATGTCGAGCGAAGGAACGCCGGGATAGCCCGCGCCGCTGACGGCTTGCATCGACGTCATGGCCACGGCTTCGATGCCGAAAGCGTCGCGGAGCGGGGCCAACGCGAGCGTCAGCACGGTCGAAGTGCAGTTCGGGTTGCAGACGATCGCGCCCGCGGTCCCCCGCCGCCTTCGTTGTTCGGCGACGAGCGCAAGTTGATCCGGATTCACCTCGGGGATGAGCAACGGCACGTCCGGATCCATGCGAAAGGCGGCGGCGTTCGAGAAGACCAAAGCCCCCTTGGCCGCGAATCGCGGCTCCCATTCGCGGGCGGGCTCCGTATCGAGCGCGCTGAAAACGACGGGAGCGAAGACGCGGTCCGGATCGCACGTGTGCAGGACGAGGTCGCCCATGCCGGCGTAAGGCTCTCCGCCGAGCCGCCAGGCGCACGCGTCACGGAGTCGTTTGTCGGCGCTTTTCTCGGACGCGACGAGCGCCTTGATCTCGAACCTCGGGTGACGGGCAAGGCGGCGGATGAATCGCTGGCCGACGACGCCCGTAGCGCCGAGGACGAGGACCGGAATGCGGGTCGTCATGGAGAGGTCTCAAGGAAGCGGAGCGCCAGGGACTCGAGGAGTTCGGCGCCCGCCGACAGGTCGTCGACGGCGACATGCTCGTCGACGGAATGCGCGAATTCGATGTCGCCGGGGCCGCACAGGACCACGGCGCCGTCCTGTGCCAGCCTGCGGAGGCGCGGGGCGTCGCTGCCGAAGGGCAGCCGTTCGCGCGGATAGCCCTCGATCCGCGGAAAGACGTCGGGAGGAGTCTCGCCGACGATCTCGAGCAGAGCGTCCGGAGGCGCGAGCGCGCGGACGGCGTCGACGAAACGCGAACCCGGCACTTGCCGGAGGAGGATCTCGGCCATCGCTTCATCCGGCACGACGTTCGGCGCCCGGCCGCCTTGGATGACGCCGAGGTTCCAGACTTCGGGCCCGAGTTCCTCGTGGGAAGCGAGGGGAAGCGCACGAAGGGCTTGCAGCCAATCCACGAGCGCGAGGACGGCCGAACGACCGCGTTCCGGCGTTCCGGAGTGCGCAGCCTTTCCTCGGCACCGGAGTTTCAGGTGAGCGACGCCGCGTTGCCCGGTACCGAGGCGGTTTTTCGTCGGCTCGCCGTTCAGCACGACGCGGAGCGCCGGGAACATCGCACGGGGCCCGCCCGCGCGGCGCTCCAAAGTCTTGGCGCCGATCGAATCCGTCTCCTCGCCGACGACGCCGAGGAAGGCGACGTCGTCATGTCCGCGCGAAAGCAAAGACTGCAAAGCGGCGAGTTGCGCGACGATCTGCCCCTTCGCGTCGCAAGCCCCGCGACCGCGGACGAAGCGGCGATCCGCATCGACCGACGGCGGAAGAAACGGCGGCACCGTATCGAGGTGGGTCGTGAAAAGGACGCGCGGGTCGCCTCCGAAGCGCGCGACGAGGTTCGTGCGGCCGTCGGCGACCGGCAGATGATCGAGCTTCGCCCCCGCGGAACGGAGGACGGCCTCCAGCGCCGGAAGGCCCCGATCTTCATGCCCGGTCGTCGTATCCGCGGTCATTAAAGCGACGAGACGGTCGACCATCGTCTCGCGCGCGGAGGAGTCGTGCGCCATGGGTGGCGAACGCCGGTTTTTCCCGCCCGGCGGACGCTCGTTCAGTTTGGCGGTTCAGGCGGTCCGACGCAACCTGCGGCGCGTCAATCGCGCTCCGTCCTCGGCGCCCATTCGACCGTTTCGAGCGAGCGCGCGAAAGCAAGGCGCTGCGGAGGTCCGTCGAGGCGGAATCCATGGGAAAGCGCCATGTCGTTGATCGAAATTTCGGCCTCCGCAGGCTGCAACGGCCAAGGCGGATGGTGGATCTCCCCCGTCACGACCCGGCCGTCGCGGACGAGAAGAAGCCGATAGCGCTCGGTGAGGAAGTGATCGAGCGTGCCCGGAACCGTGCGCACGACCGGGCCCGTCGGGGCGTAGCGGGCGCGGAAGACCGCTTCAGGCGCTCGCTTATGGACCCGTCGACTTTCGTAATCGATCCCGAGATCCGCGGCTCCCGGTCGGTCGACCCTAACCTCTGTCGTAGCGGCCGAACGCACGCCGCCGCTCGACGCCGCGACGCACCGCATACGCGCCCGGAAGTACGGTAATCCGAACCATGCCCGGGCGATCGCGACGGCGGGTCCGGAACTCGCATCCAAGCTGAAGAAGTAGACGCCCGAGACGTCCGGCCGGTCGCGCCGCCGGACGTAGGTCCGGACGTTCAATTCCGGAAACGCGGACAACCCCGGTACGGCGGGAAGTCCGCGGAGGCGGACCGCCTCCATGCGAAACGGTACGACGCCGATCCACGCCGCGCCGTCGAAGACGTCCGGGACGAACGGCGCGGGCAATCGTCGTGAAAGTTCGTCCGGCGGTACGGGCCAGTGCGCGAAGAGCAAGTCGCACCAGCGCTGCGTCATGATCCAAGGGCCGGCGGGATGCGGCTCCGCCCGATGATCGACCGAAGCGAAAGCGGGATGCATACGGACTCCGAAAGCGCGGAGACGCGACGATCAACCGTCTTCGGTTTCGGCCAACGGAAACTCGAGCGTCGCCGACACGAGCGTCACCGCGGGAGGCAGACGGATCTCGAGCCCGGCGAATCCGGCGGGCTTCGGTCTGGCGCCCCGCGCCGGAAACCGCATCTCGTCGAACACGGCGAACGGCGTCCCGTCCTGGGCGACGTCGAATCCGACGATCACCTTCTTCCGGCCCGACCATTCGCGCAAGGGCAATCCGTCCGTTACGAGCCGGCGGCGTGCTTCAGCCGTGCCGCCGAACCAGCAGACGCCGCGATCCACGTCCTTCGCACGCAACAGATCGCGCTCGAGCCCGTGCAACGGAACGCCCGCGAAGGCTCCGAAATCGCGCAACGAGCCGAAGGCGAGAAACGACGCATCGAACCACGACGCCGCGACGAACGACGGCGGATGCTTAGGATCGAGCAAGAGCTCGCATCGGACCGAAACGGCGGATTGAGCGACCTCCGGCGGAACGCCGATGCGGAGCGGAGCGCATTGCTCGGGAAGCACGCCCGGTTCGGCGGCCGATCCGGGCCAACGAAGTCCGGCCGCGTCGCGGACGGCGCCTTTCGGCGGCGTCGCCCCCTCGGCGATCCCCTCGGCGCGGAAGTCGAACATGAGCCGTACCGACTTCCGCTTCGGCTCGTAGGTTTGCGCCGTTGCGCCGTAGGGTCGAAGCTTCGCCGCCCGTTCCTCGGCGCGACGCGCGCGTTCGATCACGCGCTCGGCCTCCTCGCCGTAGCGGCGCCAAAAAAGCGTCGCGCGCAGCTTGCGATCCGCCGCGAGCGGCAGCAGCCGGTCCGCGGCGCCGCGCAGATCGCCCTCGGCGCGCCGCCGGCGGGCGTCGATCAGGACGGCCAACGCTTTGCGTTCCGCTTCGGTCCCGAGTCGAGCGGAGACGGTCTCCAAGGACGCGGCGGCCAACGCGGCGACGCGGTCGCGCACTCCGCGCACGACTCCGGCCGGAACGGCCTCCGCGCGCGCGAGCGCGGAGGCGTCGTCGCCGTCCCAATAGTCGAGCAACGCGACGACGGCCGGCGACGGACGCGCGCCGAAAAGGCCGAGCGCATCCGCGACGCAACCTGCCGAGAGGTCTTCGACCGGTACGGTGTGCGACTCTCCGTCGACCGGCTTCCGCAACACGACGCCGCCGCCTTCGCGCCCGACGAGCCGCCGCTCGGCGATGGCGCCGTCCTTACGTGTGACGAGCCGAAACGGTTCGTCGGCGGGCGGACCTGCGCCGAGCCGCGACAACAGCGCGGCGCGTAGGCCCGCAGCTTCGTCGGCTGCGGCGGAAAGCGGTTCGATGATGAGCACGGCGTCGCCAAGCCGGGGCATCTCGGCGACCGCCGCTTTGGCGGAATCGACCCGGCGGCGAAGCTCCGTCGCTTGACGGCTACGTTCGTCCGGACCGAGGGCTTGGGAATCGCCGCGCGCCAGAATTCCCTGCGCATCCAGCGCAAGGTCGACGGCCGCCGCTTCGGCCTTGTCCGCCAAAGCGAGGATCACGCGGACGCTCGCCGTCGAACCGGGGACCAGTTCTTCGCCTTGGCCCGCCGCCCAAGGTGCGAGCGCGGCCCGCGCGGTACGTACCCGACCCTCGCCGACCATCGCCTCCGCTTCGAGCAGACGCCTCTGAAACCCGTCGACGGGTCGCTGCCTGAGTGCGCGCGCGACCTCCTGCCGACGACGATCGACGCGTTCGCGCACAGCGCCTTCCAGGGCCGACGCTCCGCGGACCGCCATGGCCAGACGGTCGGATTGCGTCGCGGGCGACCAGTCCGCCGCGGCGGCGTCGGCGGCGAGTTGGTCGAGATTCCGCAGACAATCGGCCGCCAGGTCTTCCTGCCAAGTGGCGAATTCGCGCTCGAAGCGCGGCCCGATCTGCGCCGCCACGTCGGCCGCAAGCCGTCGGATCGCCGCGGGCGGATCGACGCCGTCCGGCGACGTTTCGCGCAGCAGGGCCCCGCCGGCGCGACGAAGCATCTCCCGCGCCGTCATGGCGTCGCCCCCGCGCGCCGTCGCAGCGACGTTCTGCCGGAACCGATCGGCGGCGGCTTCGAGTTCGAGCTTAAGCGGCGCGAAACACGCCGCGAGATCGGCCGGCTCGAAGAATCCGCTCTGCGCGGCGCCGCAGGCGCGGACCGCTCGTTCGAGCGGAGCGAGATCCGGAAGCAGAGGCGGCACGAGCATGACGACGGTTTCGGCGGACGACGGCACGGAGGACTCGACCGGAATCGCCCGCCGGCTCGTCGCGCCCGGCCCGGGATCCTGTCCGCCGCGCTCCCGGCTTCGCCCCTCGAGAAAGACGAGCGCGACCGCCGCTAAGCCGCAAGCGACGATCGCGACGATGAACGCGACGCGCCGGTCGCCCGGACGACGTCGCGGCGCGCCGGACGACCTCGTCGTGGCGCCCGGCCGCATCGCAGCGCGCAACGCCGCGCCGAAGGCCGCCGCGTCTTGGAAGCGATGGTCGGGGTTCTTCGCGAGCGCCTTCTCGATCACGGCCGAGAGCGCGTCCGGAACGTCCAACCGGAGCGAAGCCAACGGGGTCGGGTCGTCGTAGAGCACGCGCGTCAGGACTTCGGCGACCGTCCGGCCTTCGAACGGCGCTTGGCCTGAGATGGCCGTATAGAGCACGCCGGCGAGCGCGAACAAGTCGGCGCGGCCGTCGACGTGTTCGGGGGTGCGCGCCTGCTCGGGCGCCATGTACTTCGGAGTGCCGAGCGCGCCGCCGTCGAGGCTCTGGCGCGGGTCCGCCTCGCGACGCGCGAGCCCGAGGTCGAGCACGCGCGCCCGACCGCCCCGATCGACGAGGATGTTCGACGGCTTCAGATCGCGGTGAACGACGCCGCGGCGATGCGCATGATCGAGCGCGTCCAGCAGATCCAAACCGAGAGCCACCGCGCGGGCGACGGGGGGAGGGCCGTCCTCGGCCAGAATGGCGGCGAGGGTCCTGCCCTCGACGTATTCCATCGCGAACCACGAGCACTCCGGCGTCGAGCCCGCGTCGATGCCGCGCACGATCCCGGGATGGTCGAGCGCGCCGAGAACACGCGCTTCGCGGAATAGTCTGAGCGTCCGCCGGAGGCCTTCGTCCGACGTCGGACCGGGGATCACCTTGAGCGCGACGACGCGGTCCATGGCGTCCTGGCGCGCGCGGAAGACGCGGGCTTGCGAACCGCGCCCGAGTTCCTCCTCGACCGTGAAGCCGGGGATGACCGGAGCGTCGTCGAAGAAGCCCGTCACGCGAAACGCTCCCCGCCGCTCAGTACTTGGTCGCGACGAACTGCGACCACTCCGCCTCGATGCCTGCGAAGTCGAGTCCGTAGACCTCCTTGAAGGCCTGCTCTTGAGCATCGCCCTTCTTCGGGATGTACTCGGCGACTTTGTCCTTCGGCCAGTTGCGGCGCATGGCCGCGATCCATTGCGCGAACTTCTTCGGGTCTTTTTGGACCAAGTAGTCGATCATCGACCAGCACTTGC
>SXGS01657481.1_pt1 | contig 17322 bp, 11 predicted proteins | sample 3174681 | NCBI WGS metagenome assembly SXGS01 (sample SAMN11356861, study PRJNA531348) | freshwater metagenome | isolation source: freshwater sample F1-80 | place: China: Fuxian Lake, Yuxi | collected 2017-12-25 | reverse complement strand
CCGGCGGCCTGCCCGAGCGGGCCGCCCCTCAGGCCCGGGCGCAGGCAGGCCCGCGCCCCGAACTGGCCCCCCAGCGCCCGGCCCAGGCCCCCCCGGAGGCCGCCGCCCCGGCCCAGACCACGGCCGCCGCTCCCGACACTGTGGCTCCTCCCATGCCGGCGGCCATGACCGATCCAGCCCTCCCAGAGGTCTCGGCGCCCAAACCCGCCGCTGCGGAGGTTCCGGCGCCCAAACCCGCCACCACGCCCGCACCCATCCCCGCCGGAGCCCTGGTCCTCGAAGTCGAGGTGGTCGAGCCCACCTGGGTGCGTATCCGCTGGGACAAGGGCGGCTTCCTGGAGACCATGCTCCAGCCCGGGGACAACCGCCGTCTGCAAGCCAGCAGCCAGTTCCTGGTATGGGCCGGCAACTCCAAGGGGCTGCGCTACCGCTTCCAGGGGCAGCCCGTAGCAGAGATCGGCCAGGGCAACCCCAGCCATACGGTGCGCTTCAAGGCCACCAAAGCAGGGGTCTCCCTGCTCGACCGCGAGACCTTTGACCAGCTCTCCGAGACTGCCAGAGGGCAGGATGCGGCGGTCGGGGTGCGGCCAGACTCGGCTCGATGACCCGCCGCTATGTCGAGGTCTCCCTGCCTCCCCCGGTCTCCCGGGAACTCACCTACGGAGTGCCCCCCGAACTAGCCGGCGAAGTCCAGGTCGGCAGCGCGGTCCTGGTGCCGGTGGTCCGGCGCCAGTTGACCGGTTTTGTGGTGGGCTTTGCCGATCCCCCTCCCGAGGTCAAGGATATCCGCGATCTGCTCCGCCTGGTGGACCGCGACTCCCTGTTGGCCCCCGAGGTCGTGGGCCTATGCCGCTGGCTGGCCGATTATTATTTTGCACCCCTGGGCAGCGCCCTGGCCGCCGCCCTGCCCCCCGGCATCAAACTCACCTCCAACCGCCTGGTCTCTCTCAGGGAAGGCGCCCCCCCTCCAACCGGGGGCGAGACGGGTGAAGAGCAGGTGCTGGCCCAGTTGCTGGAGAGCGGCCCGGTGAAGGCCTCCACCCTACAGCGCCGCCTGCGCCGCCCAGATCTGGAAAAACTGCTGCGCCGCCTCGAAAAGGCCGGCCGCATCGAGATCCAGCCCATCTTGCCCCAGGCCCAGGTCAGCGCCCTGCACCACCGGTGGGTGCGCCCCGCCGCCGGCGCCGCCGCCCACCTCGAAGAGCTGCAGCGCCGCGCCCCGCGCCAGGCCCAATGCCTGGCCCAGGTAATCGCCGAAGGCCCCCTGGCCGCAGAGGCCCTGCGCGAACGGGGTTTCGCTGCCCGCCTGCTGCGCGAGTTGAGCGGGCGCGGCCTGGTCGAGACCTTTGCCCAGGAGGTGTGGCGCGATCCGCTGGCCGGCCTGGGTGAACAACTGGCCGCATCCCTCGCCCCCACCCCAGACCAGGAGCAGGTGCTAAAGGCCCTCGGCGCAGCCCTCGACCAGCGGCGCTTCCACCCCGCCCTGCTGCAGGGGGTCACCGGCAGCGGTAAGACACTTGTATACATCCGGGCAGCGGCCCAGGCCCTGGAACAGGGCCGCGGGGTGATCGTCCTGGTGCCCGAGATCGCCCTGGCCTGGCAGATGGTGCGCCGCTTCGTGGCCCATTTCGGCCCCCAGGTGGCGGTGATGCACAGCCAGCTCTCCCCCGGCGAGCGCTACGATACCTGGCGGCGGCTGCGGCAGGGCGATCAGCGCCTGGTCATCGGGGCGCGTTCGGCCATCCTCGCCCCGGTGCGCGACCTGGGCCTGATCGTGGTCGACGAGGAACACGACGGGGCGTACAAACAAGAGGATCTGGAGGGCCGCCAGCCCCTGTGTTACAACGCCCGCGACGTGGCCCTGGTGCGGGGCCGGCACGCCGGGGCGGTGGTGCTGCTGGGCTCGGCCACCCCCAGCCTGGAATCCTACTGGAACCTGCACACCGGCAAGTACCACCTGCTCTCCCTGCCCAGCCGCATCGATAACCGGCCCCTGCCCAGCGTCGAGGTAGTGGACATGCGGCAGGAGCCTTTCCAGAAAAAGCAGCGCACCCTTTTCTCGCGGGCCCTGCGGCTCAAGATCAGGGACCGGCTGGAGCGCCGCGAGCAGATCATCCTGCTGCAAAACCGCCGGGGATTCTCGCCCTTTGTGTTGTGCTCCAGCTGCGGCGAAGCGGTGCAGTGCCAGCAATGCCGGGTCTCGTTGACCTACCACCGCAGCGGCGAAACCCAGTTGCGCTGCCATTACTGCGACTATCACATCCCCTTGCCTGGTTTCTGCCCGGGTTGCGGCAGCGCCGAATTGCAGCTAGAAGGGGTGGGCACCCAGAAGGTGGAACAGGCCCTGGAGGAACAGTTCCCGGGTATCCGCGTCATTCGCATGGATGTGGACACCACCGGCTGGAAGGGTGCCCACGACGAATTGGTGCAGCGCTTCCGCCAGGGGGAGGCCGACGTCTTGCTGGGCACCCAGATGGTGGCCAAGGGACTCGATTTCCCGCAGGTGACCCTGGTGGGTGTGATCTCCGCCGACACCAGCATGCACCTGCCCGACTTCCGCGCCGCCGAGCGCACCTTCCAGCTGCTCACCCAGGTGGCCGGACGCGCCGGCCGGGGCGATATCCCCGGCGAGGTGGTGATCCAGACCCTGCTGCCCGAGGACGCAGCGCTGAAGGCGGCGGCGCGCCAGGACTTCGAGGCCTTCATCGGCCCCGAGTTGGAGGAAAGGCGGGAGACCTCCTTTCCCCCCTTCGCCCGGCTGGTCGCCTTCCTGTGGCAGGGCCCCGAGGAGGAGGGCGTGGCCCAGGCTGCCCGCGAAGGGGCCCAGTGCCTGTGTCGGGCCAGCGGCGCCCCCGGCGCACTGCTGGGGCCCGCCCCGGCCCCCCTGGCCCGCCTGCGGGGCCGCTATCGCTGGCAGGCGCTCCTGCGCGGGCCCTCCGCCGCCCAGCTCCACGGCTGGACGGCCCAGGCCCTGCCGGCCATGCGCGAAGCCGCGCGCCGGCGCCAGGCCGCCCTGACCGTCAATGTGGACCCGCTGACCCTGATGTGAGCTGAGAACGATGGAGAACTACCGAAGCTTCCGCCGCTGGCACCTGCCCTTTGCCCTGCTGGGCGCGGCGGCCATGTCCCTGAGCGCCGTCGCCCAGGAGGAGTGGACCGGTTTCACCAGCATGCGGCAGATCAACCAGGTGCTGGTCCTCGACGGCCAGGTCTGGAACGCCACCGCCGGCGGGGTGCTGCACTTCGACCCCGGTCAGCGCACCTTTGCGCGCTATACCCGGCTCGAAGGGCTGGCCGGCAACCAGGTCCTGTCGCTGACCGCCGACGAAAACGGGCATCTGTGGTTTGGCACCGACGGCCAGGGGCTGAGCCGTTTCAGGCCGGCGGAGAAGCACTTCGATCCCCCCTACCTCGACTTCAGGGAGCTCAGGATCGAAGCCCTGGCTGCTGCCCAGGGGCGTATCTTCGTGGCCACCGACCGGGGCATCAGCGTCTTTCTCTCCGACAAAGAAGAGGTCCGGGAAACCTACCACCGCCTCGGGGACATGGCCAAGGATATCCAGATCAACGACCTGGTTGTTTTTGGCGGGGCGCTGTGGGCCGCCACCCCCGACGGCGTGGCCTGGGCGGCTCTGGACCAGCCCAATCTGCAAGATCCCGAGAGCTGGAACACCAACCGTTTCCTGGGCCCCACCAGCGAGCTGCTGGTGAACGGCGACACCCTGATGGCCGCCTCGGCGCGGAACGTCTTCACCTTCAGCCGCCAGGAAAACCGCTTTGTGCCCGACTACGGGGATACCTCGCGGTTGCAGGGGCTGGGCAGTTTCCAGGGCCAGGCCGTGATCTCCCTGCAGGACGGCAGGTTCCTGAGGCGCACCGGCCCGGGCGAGTGGACCAGGCAGCCGGGTCCCCGCCTCACCGAGGTGCGCGCCCTTTCCCAGGGCGACTCGGCCCTGTGGGTGGGCACCAAGCAGGGCCTACTGGCCGTGGGTGCCCTCACCCCGCCAGCCCCCTCGGAGCCAGGGGCCAACCAGTTCTACGAGATGAAACGGCTGGACAATGGCGAACTGTGGGTGTCCAGTGTGCCCAACGACTTCTCCGATCCCCACGGCCTGTACCAGTTTGACGGCACCCGCTGGCAGGTCCACGACAAAACCACCGGCCTGCCCTCCAACACCCTGGTCAGCCTGGAGACGGACAGCCAGGACCGGCTGTGGGCCGGCACCTGGGGGCACGGGGTGGTCATCCGCGACTTCACCGGCACCTGGCAGCGCCTCAACCAGACCAATTCCCTGCTGCGCGGCATCGGCGCAAAAAAGGACTTCGTCGCCATCAGCGACATCACCCGCGACTCCACCGGCCTGATGTGGCTGGCCAATGTGCAGATCGGCCTGGTGGTGATGGACGCCTTTCCGCCCACCCAGAGCCAGCTCTTCGAGAACCCGGCCCTCAGCCTGGCGGCCAAACGCGACATCGGCCAGGTGGTGATCGCCCCAGCCGGGGTGAAGTGGATCTCCACCGAGACCGACGGGGTGGTGCTCTTCGACGACGGCGGCACCCCCTTCGACCCGGCCGACGATTTTTCGCTGCTGATCAATCAGCTCTTCGACGAGCGCCTGACCAGCGACCGGGTCAGCGCCCTGATGCTGGACCAGAGCGGCCGGCTGTGGATCGCCACCAACAGCGGCCTCAATGCCGTGCGTGGCACCTACTCGCGCGCCAGCCATACCTTCCGGGTGGAGAGCTGGCGCACCTATACCGCCGAATCCGGCTTGCCCTCCAGCGAGGTCAACGTCGTCGAGCAGGACGACCAGGGCAATACCTGGGTGGGCACCGAAGGCGGCCTGGCCCGGATCTCGCCTCAGGGCGAGGTGGAGTTTTCCTTCACCAAGGCCAACAGCCTGCTCATCGACAACCGGGTGAAGTCGCTGCTCTTCGCCCCGGAAAACCGCGAGCTGTGGATCGGCACCTACGACGGCCTCAGCCGCCTGCGCCTGGGCGAGGGGGACCGTCCCGGAGACGGCAGCCTGAGCGTCTACCCCAATCCCTTTGTGCTGGAGAGCGCCGGTTCCACCCTGCACTTTGCCGGCCTGCCCCTGGGCGCTTCGCTGCGCATCTTTGCGCTCAGCGGCGAACTGGTCGCCCAGCTCGAAGGGGTACCCGGCCAGGGTAGCCTCGAATGGCGGGGCCAGAATCAGGCCGGGGTGCTGGTGGGTTCGGGGGTCTATTTCTACTTGGCCACCGACGAGGCCGGCCGCACCACCAAGGGCAAGTTCGCCGTCGTCGGCAGCCAATAAGGGATCCCATGCTCAACCGAATACTGCTGGCCAGTGCCCTGTGGTGCGGTAGCGCCGCCGCCCAGGTGGAGGTCTCGCTTTCGCCCTGGCCGGCTGGTGCCGACGCCGCTCTCAGCATCACCTTCGACGATGCCTACCCCTCACAGGCCGCCCTGGCCATGCCCCTTTTGGAGGCACGCGGTTTCCGCGGCACCTTCTATTTGATCGTCGATCGGCTTTTCCAGCGCGGCAAATACGAGGACCTGCCCTCCGCGCCCCTGGCCGACTGGCAGGCCGGCGCCCGGCGCGGCCACGAGATGGGCAGCCATACCTGGACCCACGTGGGCCTGGACACCGTTGCCGCCCCCCGGATGCAGGAGGAACTGCGCGCCGCCCACCAGGCCCTCGAAGGGCTTTTCCCCGGCATGGCGGTCAGCAGCCTGGCCTATCCCTTCTCGCGGGCCGACGAAGCGGTGATGCAGGAAGCTGCCCGCTACTACCTCACCGGGCGGCTGGGCCCGCCTCCCGAAGGTGAGCCACCCTACAACGACCCGGCCACCACCCGGCTGATCGGCCTGAATGCCTTTTTCCTCTGCACCGGCGAGCCCCCGGAGCGCTGGAACCGCGCTGCCGACCAGACCCTGCAGGGCGGGGGCTGGCTAGTGGAGGCCCTGCACCCCATCGACGAGGAAGGGTACTGCGAGGTGCGCGAGGAGGATCTTGGCGTGCACCTCGACTATCTGGCCGGCCTGGGGGGCCGGATCTGGGTAGCCCCAGTGGGCCAGGTAGCATCCCGCCTGGTGCACTGGCGGCAGACCCGGTTGCACCACACCCGACTGGCCGATGGCCGGATCCGGCTTGAGCTGGATGGCCCGGCCCGTGAGGACTGGCAGCTAAGCTTCGCTGCCACCGGAAGTTGGAAAGTCTTGGCCAATAATGGCCAGGTACTGCCCCTCACCACCGCCGGCGACTCCCTGCGTTTCGTCTGGCCCACCGGCCAAATCAGCGCCACCATGGAACCGGCCGGCATCACCGCGATCGAGGCCCTCAGCTGGGGCCAACTCAAGACTTTTTTTCTCAACCCCACCCCCTGATTTCGCCCCCTTTTGAGGGAGTTCGGGCGGCTGAAGTGCAGTGAAAACAAGGGCCGATTCGTTCCTCAGCCCGCCGCTATTGCCCCTGAAAAAATCCCTTGACAGACCCTCCGCATATCGTGTATTTTTGAACTGCTTCCACAAGATATTGTGGAGTTGCGCAGCAAAGGCCAGCCAACCTCAGGCCTGATTGTCTGATGAACTCCCCATAAAATTCATTTTGCCCGGTTCTGTGAAACCCCCTTTCGCAGGCAGAGGCCACATTTTGCCCCAAGGGAGAGACCAATGCCGTCCAACCAGCCCAAGTCGTCCGCCAAGTCCCCCGTCGGTGTCCACCGCCTCGAAGACCTCTTGGCCCAGCTCGAAGGGCACGGCCTCAAGCGCAATGGCCACGACGCGCTGCTCAAAAAAGCAGTGGATGCCGAAACCTACTACCCCGACAACGATTTGGCGGTCGATGTCCTGCGCAGCAAGTACCTGGCCCCCGGCGAGACCGGCCCCCTGCAGATGTGGGACCGCATCGCCCGGTCCATGGCTTCGGTCGAAAAGGACAAGGAGTACTGGTACGACCGCTTCTTCTCCCTGCTGCTCGATTTCAAATTCATCCCCGGCGGCCGGGTGATGCACGGGGCTGGCCGCGAGGAGTCCCGCCGCAAGCCCACCCTCTCCAACTGCTACGTCATCCCCATCGAAGAGGACAGCCTGGAGGGCATCTACCGCTGCCTCAACGAGTCGGCCATGGTCTACCGCACCGGCGGCGGGGTGGGCACCGACCTGTCCATCCTGCGGCCCAAGGGCTCCCCGGTGAACGCCACGGTGGACAAGTCCCCCGGCTGCACCGCCTTCATGAACCTGCTCAGCGAGAGCACCAACGCCGTCTCCCAGGCGGGCCGTCGCGGCGCCCTGATGCTCACCCTGCGGGTGGACCATCCCGACATCGAGGACTTCATCACCATCAAGAACGACGCCAACCGGGTCAAGGTGCAGTACGCCAATATCAGCGTGCTGGTCACCCACGAATTTATGGAAGCGGTGCTGGCCGACCGCGACTTCGACCTGCGCTGGGGCGGCCAGGTGTACCGCACGGTGCGGGCCCGCGAGTTGTGGAACAAGATCATCACCAACGCCCACTCCAGCGCCGAACCGGGGATCATCTTCTGGGATACCATGCGCGAGTACCACAACGTCGAGTACGCCAATCCGCTCACCAGCACCAACCCCTGCGGCGAACAGCCCCTGGCCTCCTATACCGCCTGCAACCTGGGCAATCTCAACCTGACCCTCTTCGTGAGCCAGGATGGGGTCTTGGACTACGGCGCCCTGGCCGAAAACACCCGAGTGGCCGTCCGTTTCCTCGACGACGTCATCGAATACAACATGGACCGCCACGCCCTGCCCAAGATCCGCGAGGCCGTCTCCTCCGACCGCCGGGTGGGCCTGGGGGTGACCGGCCTGGCCGACGCCCTGCTGCTGATGAAGATCAAGTACGACAGCCCCGAGGCCCTGGCGGCGGTGGAGCAGATCATGCAGACCATCTGCCACAACGCCTACGAGACCTCCGTGGACCTGGCCCGCGAGAAGGGCGCCTTCACCCTCTTCGATTGGGAAGGGGTGGCCAAGAGCAAGTTCATCCAGAGCCTGCCCCAGGGATTGCAGGACAAGATCCGCCGCTTCGGGCTGCGCAACAGCACCCTGATCACCATGCCCCCGGTGGGCACCGGCTCCATCGTCGCCCAGACCACCTCGGGCATCGAGCCCATCTTCTGCACCAGCTACAAGCGCCGCGTCAAACAGGCCGACGGCGAGAGCTTCCGCGAGTACAAGGTCTACCACCCGCTGGTCAAGTCTCTCTTCGGCGACGACGAGCACCTGCCGGACTACGTGGTCACCGCCCACGACATCGACCCCTATTTCCGCGTCAAGATCCAGGGGGTCATCCAGAAGTACACCGACAGCAGCATATCCTCGACCATCAACCTGGCCGAGGACATCTCGGTGGAGACGGTGGCCGACATCTACATCACCGCCTACAAAGAGGGTCTCAAGGGGGTGACGGTGTACCGCGAGGGCAGCCGCGAGGGCATCTTGCAGACCGATAACAACAAAGAGGCGAAGAAGGAAAGCCCGCCGACCGCCGAAACCCCGGCCACCGGTGACAACGTCCGCCACCCCCGCCGCCGGCCTTCGGTCACCCGCGGGGTCACCGAGCGCATCCGCACCGGCGAGGGCAATATCTACGTCACCATCAACGAGGACGACGAGGGGGTCTGCGAGGTCTTCAGCACCATCGGCAAGGCCGGCGGCAACGCCGCGGCCCAGTCCGAGGCCATCTGCCGCCTGATCTCCCTGTCCCTGCGCTCCAGCATCGATCCCCAGGAGGTCATCAGGGCCCTCAAGGGCATCTCGGGCCCGGCCCCGGTCTGGGAGAACGGCGAGCAGATCCTCTCCACCCCGGACGCCATCGGCAAAGCCCTGGAGCGCCACCTCAACCGGCGCCTCGAAGGCGGCTCGTTAGCTGCCCTGCCGGCAGCCACCCAGGGCGCGCCACCCGCCACTGCCGAAGCGGCCGGCGCCAAAACCCTGACCACCTGTCCCGAATGCGGCTCCACCGTATCCCACGAGGGTGCCTGCCTCTCGTGTAAACACTGCGGCTGGTCCAAATGCTGAGTTGTTGAACACCTGCGTCTGACGCAGGGTGGGGGGGAGAACGCGGCTGCCGATCGGCGGTCGCGTTCTTTTTTTAGGAGAAGTCCAGGGTCAGGCCGTCGTAGGCCAGCTCGACCCCCGGGGGCAGGGCGGCGTTGGTGGCCTCGTGGTCCAGATCGTGGGCGATGTGGGTGAAGAAGGCCCGGCGCGGCCGCAGCTCGGCGACCACCTCCAGGGCCTGGGCCACCGTGAAGTGGGTGGGATGGTTGTGGTGGCGCAGGGCGTCGAGCACCAGCACCTCCAGGCCGCGCAGCCGGCCCAGGGTGGCGGGGGGGATGGCGTTGCAGTCGGTCACGTAGGCAAAAGAGCCGAAGCGGTAGGCCAGCACCGGCAGCCGGCCGTGGTACACCGTCAAGGGCTCCACCTGGCAGCCGCAGAGCTCAAAAGATCCCGCGATGGGGTGCAGGCTGAGCTGCGGCACCGATTCCTTCATGCCCTGATAGGCCGGTTTGAAGGCGTAGTCGAAGGCGTGCCTGATGCGCTCCAGGGTGTACTCGTCCCCGTAGCAGGGGATGGGGGTAGGGCGCCCGAAGCAGAAGGAGCGCAGGTCGTCCAGGCCATAGAGATGGTCCACATGCGGGTGGGTGAACAACACCGCGTCGAGCTGGCACAGCCCCTGGCGCAGGGCCTGCAGGCGCAGATCCGGGGTGGTGTCGACCAGGATGTTGCCGCCGCTGGCCTCGACCAGGATGGAGCAGCGCAGCCGCTTGTTCTTGGGATCGGGGGAAAGACAGACCGCGCAATCACAGGCGATACGCGGCACCCCCGAGGAGGTGCCGGTGCCCAGCAGGGTGACCTTCATCGGGGCCTTTCGCCGGGCAGGGTGAGCACCCAGGGCCCTTCCTCGGTGATGGCCACCGTGTGCTCAAAATGGGCCGCCAGCGAACCGTCCTGGGTGCGGGTGGTCCAGCCGTCCTCATCCACCTCCACTTGGTGACTCCCCAGGCTGAGGATGGGTTCAATGGCCAGCACCATGCCCGGCCGCAGGCGGGGACCCCGCCCCGGAGGCCCGTAGTTGGAGAGGTGCGGGTCTTCGTGTAAGGCCCGGCCGATCCCGTGCCCCCCGTACTGGCGCACCACCGACGCCCCCGAGGCCTCGGCGCAGGACTGCACCGCATGGGAGATGTCGGTGAGGCGATTGGCAGGGTGGGCCTGCCCTATACCTGCCTGCAGGCAGGCGAAGGTGGTTTCCAGCAGGCGCTGGGCCGGGGTGCTGACGGCCCCCACCCCGCAGGTAAAGGCCCCGTCCCCGTAATACCCCTCCAATTCCACCCCCACGTCCACGGTGAGCAGGTCTCCCGACCGCAGGGGCCGCTGGCTGGGAAACCCGTGTACCACCTCCTCGTTGACCGAGGCGCAGATCGAGGCCGGAAACCCATGATAGCCCTTGAAGGCCGGCCGGCCCCCGCTGGTGCGGATGAGCTGCTCGGCCAGCTGGTCCAGTTCGAGGGTGGTCACTCCTGGGGCGATCGCCGCTTCGAGGGCCCGCTGGACCTGGAAAACCACCTGGCAACTGGCCCGGATCCGGTCCAATTCGGCGGTATTTTTGCGGTAGATCGCCACCTTGCTCCTCGATAGGGTCTCTGGAAGCCTCTGTTGCTATTGCATCAGCTCTTATATATAATAGGTAAATTGGGAATTTGGAAACATCCGTGCAGGGAAACATAGGGAAACCGATGGGCAAATCACTGGTAGTCGTCGAATCACCCGCCAAAGCCAAGACCATCAACAAGATCCTCGGCAAGGATTTCATCGTAAAATCGTGTATGGGCCATGTGCGCGACCTGCCGCCCAAGGAACTGGGCGTCGACGTGGAGCACGACTTCAAACCCCGCTATGTGACCATCCGCGGCAAAGGCAAGGTGCTCAGCGAGTTGCGCAAGGCCGCCCAGGAGGCCGACACCGTGTATCTGGCCACCGACCCCGACCGCGAAGGGGAGGCCATCGCCTGGCACGTGGCCCACGCCATCGACATGAAGGAAGAGGACGTCCGCCGCATCCTCTTCAACGAGATCACCCCCAAAGCCGTGCGCGAGGCCATTGTCCAGTCGGGCCGGCTCGACATGAAGAAGGTCAATGCCCAGCAGGCCCGCCGGGTGCTCGACCGCCTGGTGGGCTACGAGATCAGCCCCCTGCTGTGGAAGGTGATCCATTCCGGGCTGTCGGCGGGCAGGGTGCAGTCGGTGGCCCTGCGCCAGATCTGCGAGCGCGACCTGGAAATCGCCGCCTTCAAACCCGAGGAATACTGGTCCATCGAAGCCCGCTGCCGCACCGCTGCCCAGGAGGCCTTTGTCGCCCGCCTGCTCCAGTACCGCGGCGAAAAGCTGGAGATCGTCACCCAGGAGAACGCCGAGCGTATCGTCGGCGAGCTGAAGCAGCAGCGCTTCACCATCAGCGAGGTCAAACAGCGCGACCAGTTGCGCCACCCCTCGCCGCCCTTCATCACCAGCACGCTCCAGCAGGAATGCGCCCGCCGGCTGCGTTTCTCGGTCAAGCGCACCATGACCGTGGCCCAACAGCTCTACGAAGGGGTGGAGATCGAAGGCGAGACCCGCGGTCTGATCACCTACATGCGCACTGACTCGGTGCGGGTATCCGCCGAGGCCGTCGTCGAGGTGCGCGAGCAGATCGGGCAGCTCTATGGCGCGGAGTACCTGCCCGAGACCCCCAACACCTACAAGACCAAACGCGGGGCCCAGGACGCCCACGAGGCCATCCGCCCGACCTACGTCGATCTACAACCCTCCAAAGTCAAAGATCTGCTCACCACCGACCAGGCGCGGGTCTACGAAATCATCTGGAAGCGCTTCGTCGCCTCCCAGATGAAGCCGCAGATCCTCAGCCTGACCACGGTGGATATCGGCGCCGGCGAATACCTGTTGCGGGCCAACGGCTCCTCCACCAAGTTCCCCGGCTTCTCCCTGCTCTACATCGAGAGCAAGGAAGAGAAGGAGGAAGGCGCGGAGGACGAGGAGGACAGCCGCATCCTTCCCGCCGGCCTGGCCAAGGGCCAGAACCTGGATGTCCAGGAACTCAAACCCGAGCAGCACTTCACCAAGCCGCCGGCCCGCTACACCGAGGCCTCCCTGGTCAAGGAGCTGGAGGCCAAGGGCATCGGCCGGCCCAGCACCTACGCCCAGATCATCACCACCCTACAGGACCGCGAGTACGTCGATCGGGTGGAGCGCAATCTCATCGCCACCGAACGCGGCCACACGGTCAACAAGTTCCTGGTCGAGACCTTTCCCCACATCTTCGACGTCAAGTTCACCGCCCAGATGGAGGACGAACTCGACCGTATCGAGGAAGGCGACGACAACTGGATCGAGACCGTGCGCACCTTCTACTCCTCCTGGAACCACGCGCTGCAGGACGCCAACTCCCGCCGCCGCGAGCTCAAACAGGCCCTGCAGGAGGAGTCGACGGTGGTCTGCGAGGAGTGCGGCCGGCTGATGGTGGTCAAATGGGGCCGCAACGGCCGCTTCCTGGCCTGCCCCGGGTACCCCCAGTGCAAAAACACCAAACCCCTGGCCGAGGAGCAGGCCCAGCCGCCCACTGACGCCATCTGCGATTTGTGCCAGTCTCCCATGGTGGTCAAGAGCGGTCGCTACGGCCGCTTCCTGGCCTGCAGCAGCTACCCAGAGTGCAAAAACGTCAAACCGCTGCCCCTGGGCGTCTCCTGCCCCGAATGCAGCACCGGCGAGCTGGTCGAGAAACAGTCGCGCAAGGGCAAGGTCTTCTACGGCTGCAACCGCTACCCCACCTGCAAGTTCGCCAGCTGGGACAAGCCGGTGGCCAAACCCTGCCCCCACTGCGAGGCGCCCCTGGTCTTCGAGAAGGGCAGCCGCAGCACCCCGCCGGTGCTCTACTGCCGCTCCTGCCACACCCAACTAGAGGCGCCCGCCGCCCTCGCCGTGGACGCCGACGCGGGAGGCTGAGCGAGCCCCCATGGCTGCGCCTGTCCCCCTTCACGCCGGCTCCGGCATCGAGCAGGGCATCGCCCTCTTCCTCGACTACCTGGAGAAGGACCGCAACTACGCCCGCCACACCCTCGACGCCTACCGCCGAGATCTACAACAATTCGCCCGTTTCCTCTACCCGCGCATCGCCCAGGTGGGCATTCCGGTGAGCGCGGTAGAGCGCCAGGTGGTACAGAGTTTCGTCGAGGAGTTGCGCAACCGCGGCCTGCGGCCCAACAGCGTGGCCCGCAAACTCTCGGCCATCCGCTCCCTCTTCCGCCACCTGTGCCGGCAGCATATCCTGGCCGACAACCCCGCCAGCCTGGTGGGCTCGGCCAAGCCCCCCCGCCGCCCCCCCCGGTTCCTGCCCCTCACCCAGATTGAGGAGGCCATCGCCCTGCCCCCCGCCACCGAGTTCACCGGGGCGCGGGACCGGGCCATCATCGAGATCTTCTACGGAGGGGGCATCCGCCTCAGCGAGCTGGTGGGCCTCAACCTGAGCGCCCTAGACCTGGGCGAAGGCACGGTGCGGGTGATGGGCAGTGGCCGGCGCGAGCGCATCGTGCCCATCGGCGGACCGGCCCTCCAGACCCTCAAAACCTACCTCCAACACCGGGCCACTCTGCTGATGGAGTTGGACATCACCCAGGTGGAGGCCGGCGCCCTCTTCCTCAACCGCAAGGGCCGCCGCCTGCACCGGCGCACCGTGCAGGGCAATGTCAAACGCTACCTGCGCCAGGTGTCCACCGGCCAGACTCTCAGCCCCCACCTCTTGCGCCACACCTTCGCCACCCACCTGGTAGAGGCCGGCGCCGATCTGGGTGCAGTCAAGGAGCTGCTGGGCCACGCTGCCCTCTCCAGCACCCAGGTCTACACCCAGGTTTCCCTGGAGCGGCTGCGCCAGATCATCCAGCAGGCACACCCACGGGCCTGAAGTGACCTCCATTCCGAGCCTGCTGCTGTGTTTGGGTCTTGCCCTGCAATTGTGGGGTTGCGCCAAGGTCGGGCCGCCAGCCGGGGGGGCGGTGGACAAGACCCCCCCCGCTGTCGCCGCCCACCTGCCCGCTGCCGACGCGGTGGCGGTACCCCTCGACACCCAGGTCGAGCTGGCCTTCAGCGAGGCCATGGACCACACCCGCACCGAGGCGGCCCTCTTCCTCTCCCCTACCTCGCCGGTGGAGTGCAGTTGGCGCGGCAGGCGGCTGCACCTGCGTTTTCCGCAGGGCCTGAGGCCCGACCAGACCTACGTGATCACCCTGGGCACCGGCGCCCGCGACCTGCGCGGCAATGCCCTGGCCCAATCCTTCACCCTGGCCTTTGCCACCGGCACCCAGCTCAACCAGGGCCGCATCGAGGGCCGGGTCTTTGCCCGCCATCAGCCCGCCGGCAGCGCCCATGTCTGGGCCTACGCCCTGAGCCAGGGCAATCGCCGCCTCTTCGCCGATCCGCCCGATTACCGCACCCAGACCAGCAGCGACGGGGGCTATACCTTTTCCCGTCTGCCTGCCGGCCCCTACCGCCTGGTCGCCTTTGCCGATGGGGACAACGATCAGTCCCGGGACGAGGGGGAAGCGCTCGCCCTGCCCGCCGCCGACCTGGCCCTCGATGAAGGCGCCTCCCTCCAGGCCGGTGACCTCGACCTTTTTGCCGCCACCGGCCCGCCCCAACTGGAGCGGGTCCAGGCCCTCGACCAGCAGCGCCTGCTCCTGCTCTTCGACCAGGAAGTGGGTCCGGAGCAGGTTGTCCTCGACCTAGAGGGCCTGCCCGTGGAGCTGCTGTACCAACTGCCGGGGGACCGGCGCAAACTCTACGCCCGCACCGCCGCCCAGGAGGCCGGCCAGGCCTACCCCATCGCGCGCCTCGAGGTGGCGGGCCAGGCACTCACCTGGCGCGAGCCCGTGCGCGGCAACAGCCGCCCCGACCAGACCCCGCCCACCCTGGCCGCCACCCGCCCCGCCGCCGCCGGCGCCCTGGCCCCGCAGGACTCCCTGCTGCTGATCTTTTCCGAAGCCATGGCCCCCGCAGAGCTGACCGAACCTTGGCTAGCCGGCGACAGCACCCAGACCCCGGCGGGCCGCTGGTTGTGGCAGACCCCCGCAGTGCTGGCCTTTGTCCCGCAGCAGCCCTGGGCCCCGGGTTCGCACCGGCTGCAGGGCCGCACCGCCGCGCTGCGCGACCTGGCCGGCCTCACCTTGCGCGACAGCCTCTTCACCCTCAGCTTCTCCGTGCCGGAACAAGCGCTAAGCCTCGGCGGCCGAGTGCGCTCCCCCGACGGACGCCCGGTGCGGGCCTGGGTCGGCGCCCAGAGCGCCGAGCGCAGCTATCAGGTGCAGACCGATGCCGAGGGCCTTTTTCTCTTTGCCGACCTGGTGCCGGGGAGTTATCGGGTCTTCGCCTTCGCCGACCTCAACTTGAACCAAAAACAGGATCGCGGTACCTTTGAGCCCTTCCAGCCCTCCGAGCCCTACGCCTGCCATCCGGAGGCCCTCACCCTGGCTGCCAGCGCCGTCCGCGAAGCCCTGGAGCTACACCTGGTCGCCCCATGAGTGTGTACCGCCACCTCGGCATCCTGCCGCTGCTGCTCGTGCTCATCGCCTTGGGCATTGCCAAATACTCGCAGATTTCGCCCCAGACCCAGCGCCGCCTGGAGTTGGAAACCTCGCTGGAGCAGGTGTGTAACCTGGAACAACTCTACTTTCAGCAGCACCGCCGCTTCTTCGATCCGGCAGACAGCACCCAGGGCATGCCGGCCCACTGGCTCCAGGGATACCGCTGGGAGTCGAAAGCCGGCCGCCACAGCTTCTGGGTGCTGGTGCGCGCCGATCTGGACGAGGATGGGGAAGAGGGGATCTGGAGGGTGGACGAGCAGTCCCGGGAGGGGCTGGTACTGGTGGAGGATTAGGAGCGCGTGTGCAGCCGGGCAGTGGTGGTCTGCCCCGGCGCGTAGGAACCGATCAGCCGCAGCCACCGCGCCAGGCCCGCTGCCTCCCCGATGGCTGCCTGCAGGGCCGGCATCTCCGCGCCACCACTCACCTCCAGGTAACAGCGGTACTCCCAGGGCGACCCCAGGCGTTTGCGCAGCTCCACCTTGAGCACCTCCAGGTGCCGGCTGGTGAAGCCGGCCAGGACCTGGGGCAGCATGCGGGCGGTGTCGGCCAGGTCGAGGATCAGGGTGTTCTTGCGCGGCCCCTCTCCAGGAGGGACCGGGCAGTGGCTGAGCACCAGAAAACGGGTGTAATTGCGCTGGTCGGTCTGGATATTCTCGGCGAGGATCGCCATCTGGTAGTCGATGGCCGCCTGCGCCGAGGCAATGGCCGCCTCGTCCCGCCGTCCGCCCTCCTTGATCATCTTCACTGCCCCAGCGGTGTCGTAGACCTCCTGCGCCTGGGCGTGTTTCAAGGTGCCCAGATACTCGTGGCACTGGGCCAGGGCCTGGGGGTGGGAGTAGATGCGCCGCACCTCGTCCAGGCGGGTGCCCGGATGGGCGATGAGGCAGTGGTCGATGCGCAGCAGGATCTCGCCGGCAATGGGCAGGGGCTGCTCGGCCAGCAGGTCCCAGACCGGGTGGATGCTGCCGGCCAGGGAGTTCTCGACCGGGGCCATGCCGTACTCGGCCCGACCTTGGGCCACCGCCGCAAACAACTCGGCAAAACTTGGGCAGGGCACGATGAGGATGGGCGCGGCGAAAAACTCGTGGGCAGCCAGCTCGCTGTACGAGCCCAACTCCCCCTGCACCGCCACGTGCACCTTGGTTTCGGCAGCCATGGGCAGCGCGCTCAAACCGCGATGGGCATGGGGATGGAGGGGTGCGGGTCGTAACCGACCAGCGCGAAGTCCTCGTAGCAAAAATCGAAGAGCCCCTGATTGCGGTCGGCGATCTGCATCCGGGGCAGGGGGCGGGGCTGGCGGCCCAACTGCTTTTGCAGGGCCTCGACGTGGTTGCGGTAGATGTGGACGTCGCCCCCGGTCCAGACAAACTCCCCCGGTTCCAGGCCGCAGACCCTGGCGACCATCAGGGTGAGCAGGCTGTAGCTGGCGATGTTGAAGGGCACCCCCAACCCCACGTCGCAGCTGCGCTGGTAGAGCTGGCAACTGAGGCGGCCCCCGGCGGCGAAGAACTGGAAGAGGCAGTGGCAGGGCGGGAGGGCCATGCGCTCGATCTCGCCCACATTCCAGGCACTGACCACCAGGCGCCGGCTGTCCGGGTTCCGCCGGATCAGCTCCACCACCTGCTGGAGCTGGTCCACACTCTGGCCGTCGGCCTTGGCCCAGGCGCGCCACTGTTTG
>SXGS01046650.1_pt1 | contig 17322 bp, 14 predicted proteins | sample 3174681 | NCBI WGS metagenome assembly SXGS01 (sample SAMN11356861, study PRJNA531348) | freshwater metagenome | isolation source: freshwater sample F1-80 | place: China: Fuxian Lake, Yuxi | collected 2017-12-25 | reverse complement strand
GTCTTTCAAATGCCGACGAACGATGTCAGCCTTCTGTAGTGCCGTAAAACTTCTTCGATTCTTAGACATGGAACACCTCCGGAAAGTGGATTATGTTAACCCAAATTCCAGAAATTCCACTTCCAAAAGAAGCAAGACACAATGATCTCTCCGTCTCTCCAAACTCGTTCTCAACCGACGGTCGACTCGGCGACCGATAACTCGTCCAGTTGGGAGTCTCAAAGTAAGCCGCGATCAAGTCGGAGCTTTGGGCGAATTGTGGGCTTGCTATTGCGCATTGCAACGATCGTCGCGCTGCTGGCAGTTATTACGGTAGGTTCCATATTGGCCTTCGGCCAGTTTTCTAACAACCAGACCGCTACATCGGAAGCAGGGACCTATACTGTCCAGCTTCGCACTGTAGATGATACCGTCGTCGAACGCGGAACTCTCGAAAGCAAAAATACAGTCCACGGTCGATGCGAGTTAACCGGCTGGGAAAACAAGATCATCAAACTCGTCCCCGAAGGGACTTTCGTTAAAAAGGGAGAGCTCGTCGCGCAACTAGAGGCGGACAAGATTGATCAGCAGATCGCTCAGAAAAAAGTCTCGCTTAATGAAGCTCAAGGCAAGATGGCGCAAGCGAAACAGGAATTGGCAGTTCAGTTGAATAAAGGCGAAAGCGATGTCGCCACAGCCGAATTGGAACTGGTACTCACCGGGCTCGACCTCGAAAAATACCGCGACGGTGACTTTGTAACCGACAAGACTGAGTTGGAGAGGTTAATCGCCGAAGGGCAAGCGCAACTAGAAAAGGTAAACGACGACCGACGCAATATCGAAGTCCTGGTCAAGAAGGGCTACCGTTCACCTGAGCAATTGAGCGAATTCAAACTGCGCGAAAGCAGTTACAAATTCGCCGTCGATCGCGACCGCCAGAAACTGCGCGTCCTGGAAAAGTACGATCACAAGCGAAAATTGACTGAATTCGACGCCAAAGCTACTGAGGCTAAACGCAAGCTCATTCGCGCCAAAACCACAGCAGAGGCGGAAAAACAAAAGGCTGAATCGGCGATTGCTAGCGCTGAGAACGCGGTTAAGCTCCACGAATCCGAACTCAAGGAACTCAATAGCGTTCTGGCCAAGAGTACATTGTTGGCCCCGCAAGATGGCACCGTTGCGTACGCAAATCAACCTTGGTACGGGCCAGAAGATCGCATTCGCGAGGGTGCCTCGGTGCGACAGCAGCAAGATATTTTTTACTTGCCCGATATGGCGAACATGCAGGTGCGCGTCAACATTCACGAGTCGGTTATCAATCGAGTCAAAGCCGGTCAAGTCGCCGCAATTCGGTTGGATGCATTTTCTGATATCAAGTTGAAGGGTAAGGTGACCTTTGTCGCGGAGTTGGCCGCCAGTAGTTACTCCAATACAAAGAACTACGACGCGCTAGTATTCATCGAAGATATACCTACTAATCTGGCGCTGAAACCAGGAATGACTGCCGAAGTTGAGATCATGGTCGGAACTTACGAGAATATTGTGGCGGTACCAGTGGGAGCGATCACCGAACATTTTCAGCAATCGTATTGCTACTTAGACAAGGGCTCCAAGTACGATCGCCGCGCGGTCAAGACAGGACGCATGACGCACTCGTTTGTCGAAGTGCTGGAAGGGCTCAACCCTGGCGACAAGATTGCCTTGGATGCCTATCAACGAGGTACCGCCGATTTCGCTGCTGCCGAACGCGAAGTTAGCTCCAAACGCTCAACTCCAGCGGCCGCTCCCAAGAAAGGAACCGGCGGATGACCAGTCGCTTGATGGTGCGCTGGGCGGGCATGGTGCGCATGTCGATTCGCAGCGTCATGATGCACAAACTGCGTTCGTTTCTAACGATCTTGGGTTTGGTTTTTGGCGTCGCGAGCGTCATCGTTATGCTGGCTGTCGCGGAAGGTGCCAGCCAAGAATCGCAGCGTCAGATCGCTTCACTGGGGATCAATAACGTTATCGTGCGCAGCACCAAACCGGCTGCGGATACTCAGCCGATTAATTTTCGCTCGTTTGAGTTGAGCTACGGCTTGACGTACTATGACCTGCGGCGCATTCGTGAAACGTTGGAAACAGCAGTCCGTGTCACACCGCTACGCGAGTTTCCCGAGGAAGGGCGCTACGGCGAAGGTGTGATGGATGTCCGGGTGGTCGGCGTCCACCCAAGTTACTTTCCTACGAACCGCTTGGAAGTTGCCCGCGGGCGTTTTCTCGAGCTGGCCGACATGGAGGGCGTGCGCAACGTTTGCGTCATCGGCGAAACCGTCGCTATCGACGTATTTCGTGGCCTGTCCCCAATCGGCAAATCGATTCAGATCGGTAACGAACAGTTTTTTCGCGTCGTAGGAGTTCTCAAGTATCGGACACCGTCGGCGGGAATTGGCTCGAGCTTAGCCGCGCAAGACTTAAATCGCGATGTCGTGATTCCGCTGACCACCGATCGCAGTCGCATCGGCGATTTGCTTGAGAAACGGGAACAGGGAAGTTTTAAGCGCGAGCGTCTAGAATTGAGTCAAGTTACCATCGAAGTTCGCAGCAAAGAGGACGTCAAGGCAACAGCATCTGCGCTGCAAGGACTGCTCGCGAAGTATCATCCCAGACAAGATTTCGCCATTACCATTCCGCTCGACTTGCTGGAACAAGCTCAAGCGACTCAGCGGATCTTCAATTTCGTATTGGGCGCGACAGCCGCAATCTCATTACTGGTCGGCGGTATTGGCATCATGAATATCATGTTGGCCAGCGTCAGCGAACGGACTCGCGAAATCGGCATTCGTCGCGCGCTTGGCGCCAGGCAATCCGACATCGTGCTGCAGTTTCTGGTCGAGACAACCACTCTGTCATTGTTGGGAACTGGCATCGGGCTGTGTCTCGGCCTGGGCGCACCCAGACTGGTCGCTTATCTGTCTGGAATGGAGACCATCATCACGCCTTGGTCGATCATCGCCGCCGCCGCAGTCGCATTTTCTGTGGGAATTGTCTCAGGCATTTACCCAGCGCGCCAAGCCGCGCGCATGGACCCCATCGAAGCCCTTCGCAGCGTTTGATAGTCGCACGCCAAGCGACGGTGGGATTCTCGCGGCGATTCAAATGTATGTGCTGCGTGCGAAACACTGTAGCTTGAAGCGTAATGATCCACCGGACAAGCCGGTGGGATCGCGCGATTCGAAGAAATCTTGCGGGTATGTGAAGAATCGATGTAACTTTTTCGATCCGTTTTGGCATTCGATTCTATTGGAATCCATCCCGAAATTAATCCCGAGTTAATTCCCATCGATCTCGATGGAGATGATCTGACCGAAATCGCGGAAGTGTGCCATATCATTCCCCCGATTGCTCCCGAAGGCAACGGCTGTGGACGCAACTCCTATCGCAATGCCATGGTGGTCTCAAGTGATATGAAGAGCGACTATTTTAATTTTGGCATGCCGTCGGAAGCTTTGATTCAGTACTTTCAGTTTCTAGCTGCGAACTACGGTGCCGATAAAATCTCACCTCCCAATCCATCTCCGCGACCGATCACTTACAAGTTAATTCGCGACCGAGACCCTCGGCAGTTCAAAAGAGCGGACATAGAATTTCTGGACGACGACCAGACACGGTCAGTCTTAGAATATCTTGCGTCGCGAGATAAACCCAAAGGGCGTCCAACGCCTGCTCCTCCTTTGCCGCCAAGGTATTCGAGTACTGAAAGAACGCGAATCTTGATGGTGGCAGCATAAAGTGATGCCTGGTAGCGGAACAAGCCAAGAATTTCGAATCTTGAACGAAATCTTGGCGAATTCCGCTACGACTTTTTGGGCCTATTACTCGCTATGGTAACTTCTCTATTCAGGTACCAGTGAGTTTCCGGTAAATTCCCGTAGATCTGATTGTTGCATTAATGAGATTACGGGAGCAGGTGGTGCGATTTTTTTGCCGTCCGAAACGATTGGTTGCGCTGAGTTTGTTCGTGGCGACTACGCTAGTCGTGGCTGCATATGTCTACACTGTTGGGCAACTTGGCGAGGCCAAGCAAGCGCGGCGGGACGACAATAACAGTGCGGCCGAGCGCTTGCTCGCGACCTGTTGGCGATTACCGGGTCTGAATCAGGCCATCGAGCTGGAAGAGCAGCTCTCGGCGGTGCAACAAGGAGACTTGCGCGGCATCGAGACTTGGCAATCACGAGCTCGCAGCAATTCACCCGATAGTCGCCTGATCCTGGAATCGCTGGCTAAAGGTCACCTTGCAACGTTTCAGTGGCTCGATGCTGAAAAATATGCCGAGTCGATCCTAGACAGACTGCCGACCGATGCGCGGGCACTGTGGTTGCGGGGACGTGCACGAGTCGAAATGCAACGGGAGAACCAGGCTCGCAATGATTTCGAAAACGCGCTGCAAACTGAACCCAGTGCGCTGGTAATTCGTCGATCCTTAGCCAATTTATTACATTCGCTTGGATATGTTCACGAGGCAGTCGAGCATTATCGAGTACTTGTTGAGCAATGGCCCGGTGACGAGCGCGGGATACTATCGCTGGCTCGCTGCTTGCAAGATCTGACACGCAACAATGAAGCTCGCGAGCTGGTCGATTTACTGCTGGCGAAACACCCTGATTCCGTTTCGGCATTGGTCGAGCGGAGCCGAATTGCGCTGCGTTTGAAAACAGCGGCAGACGCCGAGCGATGGCTTCGCCGAGCACTGGAGTTGAGCCCCGATCACGCGGAGGCAAATTTTGTTCTTCGATTGGCCCTGCAATCGCAGCAGAAGAATGATGCGGCGCTCGACCAACGCATCGATCACAATGACCGGCTGCAAGCCGAGCTAAAATCGCGACTGCTCGAATCCCAACACCAACCAGTGTTACTGACCGATGTTGGCCAGTGGATGCTGCGTACAGGAAAAATGGACGAAGCAGCCGGGTGGTTTTATTCGGCTCTGAAGGCGGACTCGGATTTTGCTCCAGCACATTTAGGGTTGGCAGATCTCTTCCTCTTGGATGGCCAGAAGCGTCGCGCAAAGTTGCACGCCTCGCTTGGACGCGGTGAATTGAAACAAGCGGCAAAGCGTCCTGATGCAAGTGAAGAGAGCGAGCACGACATTCGGCAACTGCTCAGTGGTGCGCTTTCGACATTGCCTGGGAAAGCGGAAGAAGCTTCGCCGGAGGGCGTTCGTCGTTTGTGTGCCGCCTGCCATGCTTACCCGACACCGGAATCGATGCCACGCTCGGCTTGGCGAAAGAAGGTCAAGCAAGGTTTCGATTTCCTGAGAGACTCGGCGTTGGCCGATGATTTTCCATCGCTGGAAAGCGTGGTGAATTATTACGAACGCCGCGCGCCCGAGCGATTTTCGGCAATCGGGCAATCGTCGCCGCGAACTGATCAGACGCCGATCAAATTCGAGAAACGCGGCACTGGATTTATGCCCCACGTTCCGCCTCATCCGGCCGTTGCGAACGCTAATTTGGCGAAATTGTTTGGAGGCAGAAACCAAGAATTGATACTATGCGAAACGCGTCTGAATGCAATGCTAGTGCTCAAGCCATACGCTCAAGGACCGGGTGGGATAGTTCTTCCGCAATTGACCGCACCGTGCCATACTTCAGTTTGCGATTTGGATCTCGATGGCCGGACGGATATACTCGTCGCCTCGTTGGGCAATTTCTTTCCTACCGATGACAAAGTCGGCAAAGTGTATTGGCTGCAGGGAGGCTCTGGCGGCCAATTTGTCGCCAAGACGATCCTCGAGGGTGTTGGTCGGGTCGCCGATGTACAAACGGCAGATTGCAACGGCGACGGGCGGCTCGATCTGATCGTGGCAGCGTTTGGTTGGCGGACAACGGGCGAGATCTTGTATTTGGAGAATCGCACCACCGACTGGTCGCAACCGCAATTCACGGTCCACGTGGTCGACTCACGGCACGGGGCGATTCATGTGCCGATCGCGGATCTGAACCACGATGGTCGACCCGATTTCGTGGGCCTGATCAGCCAGCATCACGAAACAGTGGTAGCATATCTGAACCAAGGTGACGGCAAGTTCAAGCCAGCGACAATCTTTGCCGCAGAATTTCCCAGCTTTGGTTGCAGTGGGATCGAATTAGTCGATCTCGACAGCGACCACGACATGGACGTGCTGTTGACCAACGGAGATATCTTGGACCGGCCCTACCTACTCAAGCCCTATCATGGCGTGCAGTGGCTGGAAAACGAAGGTAAATTCCCGTACAAGCAACATCGGTTGGCAACAATGTACGGCGTTTCGCGAGCAGTCTCGGCTGATTTTGACGGTGATGGGGATCGGGACCTGGCCGCAGTTAGCTTCTTGCCAGCAGTGCATTTTCCCGAACGCGAGAACCTGCGTCTGCCTTCCGTGGTGCTATTCGAACAGACTGCCAAATCGCAATTCAATATGCACATTTTGGAGACGCAGACGTGTGACCATCTATCGTGCGCCGCGGGCGATTGGGACGACGACGGCCGAATAGATCTGGCAGTCGCCAACTTCTGCTGGGATGAATCCCAGTCGAACAAGGACGCCGCAGTGCTTTGGAGAAACGTTTCAGCGCAGCCAGTAGTGCCTAAGCATTGAGGGAAATGGGCTTGCCGTGAAAGATCTTCGTCTACAAGGCAAAATTGTTCGTTTCTCTATACCTCTGTGCAAGCCGTCCAGTGCAACGAACTGGACGGCTTGTGTGGGTTATATCAAATCACTCGAAGCGATAGATGCACTCGCCTCTGGCGCTATCGATTGTGTAGTACACTTCACCGGCAGCGTCTTGGCCGAAAGCCAACACGGGAATGCCGTTGGCGATCACCTGTTCGTTGCGAGTTGCTTTGCCCGTCGAAGCATCGTAGGAAAGCGCCCAGACACTACCGCTGACATAGTCGGCGTACAAATATTTCCCGGCTAGTTTGGAAACGCGGCTGCCGCGATAAACTCTGCCACCGGTGATCGATTTACCGACTCCATGATCGTATTCCCAGACCGGATCGATCGGGTCGCTGACCCCTTTGACGGGCTCGCGGTTGCCGAATGCGTGAGTTCCCTCGCGCATGCTCCAACCATAATTGCCGCCTTTGTGTATGACGTTGACTTCCTCCCAAAGCTCTTGACCAACCTCACCTGCCCATAACAGTCCGGTCTGAGGATCAAAGGCTATTCGCCAAGGATTGCGCAGGCCAAACGCAAAAGTCTCAGGGCGCGCGCCGGCGACATTTACAAATGGATTGTCGGCAGGAATGCCATACTTCTTGCCGGCGGAAGTCTTGTTGACATCGATCCGCAAAATCGATCCCAACAACGTCGATAGATTTTGTCCGTTTGCATGGGGATCGTTTCGCAACCCGCCATCGCCAAAAGCAATGTACAGATGCCCGTCGGGACCAAATTCAATACTACCTCCGTTATGATTCTTGAATGGCTGTGGAACTTCCAGCAAGACAACTTCGGAATTGGGATCGGCCCGGTTGGGATCGGACTTCGAGATCGTAAATCGCGAAATAACTGAGCGATCATTATTGGCTGCGGTATACGATACAAAAAAATGGCCGTTGGATTTGAAGTTGGGGTGCAACGCCAGTCCCAACATACCTTGTTCGTTGGCGCCAGGCAGCGTGAACTGAGTCACTTTCTTTCTCAGGTCGAGCAGCAGTGTCGATTGTTCCACATTGGCTCGATTTTCAAATACGAAGACCTCGCCAGTCTGTGCTGCGGCGAACAGTCGGTTGTCGTCCTTGCCGGCGTGAGTTAGTTCGATGATGCGCAGCTTTTGAACGTTGCCACCTTCGTCTTCCGGCTCCCAACCAGCCCACTTCAGTTTTGGAAATGCCAGCGCGCCGGTGAGCCCCAGTTTGCCATGAATGGGTTGAGGAATCGTCAAATCCGACGGCAGTTCGCGAATTTTGATATTGCGATACGAAACCAAATTGCCGTGATCTTGCAAGCAAATATGTCCCTTACCGGCCTGGCCGAATCCTTCTAATTTGGCGAATTTGCTCTTCGCGACCATTTCATTCCACTTTTCGTCTCCCATCTTAAACCGATAATACAGCAAGCCATTGACTGAGACTTCGCATAGACTTGGATTCGGAACAATGCGAACATAAAGTTGATTCCATTGGCCCGCAGGGCGCGTGGCGTCTAAGGTACTTTGGTCACGCGCTCCTTTGATAGGATCGGGCCTGAACAGTTGATACAACCAGCCAGCCTTTTGCCCATCGTGACCATCGCGATTGTCTTGTATCTGGATTTCGGGCCCCGTGTGCCAAGGAGCTTTGCTGGTCTCCTGCACGTGGTATATGACACCGCTGTTGCCACCTTTGGAAATGTTGTATTCCAGAGAGAGTTCAAAGGAACCGTACTGCGACTGAGTAACGATGTCGCCCGCTCCCTGCGCAGTTCGCACCAGGGCCCCATTTTCGACTTTCCAGCCTTTGGAAATTTCTTGCTTTTGATAGTTGCGCCAACCGCTGGTCGAGCGACCGTCGAACAATAATTTCCAACCACTGAGCGATTCAGCAGTGGTCAACTCGTTTACGACATCCGCCGCAATGGCAAAGTGCTGGCCGCCGGACATCCACAAAGCCATGGTCAGCATCCACAAAGTTCGATTCATACTAAGTTTCTCGCAGTGAAATATGAGGAAACCAAGGACGCACAAGCGCTTGGACGCAGCTAACGATTGCGCCGGAAGCGCAAATCTCACCAGCGTACTTTAGTTTCAGCCTGCCCGTTCGTAAAGTCGGCTGAACTACTCACGACGGCTTGTTCGTAGCGGACGAGTGCTTTATTTTTTGTGGGCTGACAATTTTTCGTTCCCATTTGCTGTTCTTTGGAGCAATTTATGCAATTCAGCGCGAGATTACCACGCGTTCTTGCTCCCAGTTCGTTGACGCCGACGATGCGCGGGCTGATGAACGGGAAAGTAGAGATTGTCGATTGGGACCAGGGGGTTTCACCCATCAATGCGATCTATTGCTATGGCCACACACCGGTAGGTTCCCCGATACTGGATCGCTTTCCCGATGTAAGCGTGATCTCCAATCATGGCGTCGGCGTCGATCACATCGATCTTGCTGAAGCGCGTCGCCGAGGAATTCCTGTGGGAAACACGCCGGGAATTCTCGATGGCGCAGTGGCCGATATGGCTTTTGCTCTGCTGTTGGCTGCTGCGCGACGTTTGGCCGAAGGTGATCGATATTCCCGGCGCCCCGACGTAACTCATTTTGACCCCAGCCTACGACACGGACACGACGTTCATGGAGCGACCCTGGGAATCGTCGGACTGGGCAACATTGGCAGTCAGATCGCCAAACGAGCGTGCGGCTTTGATATGCGAATTCTCTATCATGCGCGCCATGCTCGTCCTAACGCGGAACAAAAATGGAACGCACAGAAAGTCTCGCTCGACGAACTGCTCGCAACCAGCGACTTTGTCGTCATCATCGTGCCGCTGACCTCCGAGACACGCAATTTGATCGGCCAGCGAGAGCTGAGTTTGATGAAGCCCACCGCAACGTTGGTCAACATCGCACGCGGAGGCATCATCGACACCAGCGCGCTAACAGAGGCATTGGTGGAACGTCGGATATTCGCCGCAGCACTCGATGTGACCGAACCAGAGCCTTTGCCGCGCGATCATCCGCTGTTGTTTTTGGACAATGTCACGCTGACTCCACATTTGGGCAGCGCTACTATGGAGACTCGGCGCCGCATGGCCGAACTATCGATCGAGAACCTGTTGGCTGGCCTAGAGGGACGCCCGCTGACGTGCCGTGTTGTGTAAAAAATCGTCCTTTGTTAGTCGCAAATTCTACGAGATGGGAGAAGTCAATGGTAAATCGAGTTTCTATCAGCTTGCTGACATGCTGGTTGGTTCTGAATTCATGCACGTATTGCGTGAGCCAAGAAAAGTCGGCGGTTTCGACATTGAGTAATGTTGCCTTTGCGATGAAGCGGTTCGTCGAAGCAGGCGAAGTCGCTGGCGCGGTGACCTTAGTTGCGAACGAGCAATCGATCCTGCATCTAGATGCCGTCGGTGCTGCAGACACGGCGACCGGCGCGAAAATTCGTACCGATTCACTTTTCTGGATCGCATCGATGTCCAAGCCCGTTACAGGTGCCTGTGTCATGATGTTGGTCGATCAAGGCAAACTATCGCTCGACGATCCAATAACAAAGTATCTGCCGGAGATGAAGGAATTACGTTTGGCGGATGGTAAGACTGCGGAGATTACCGTCAAGCACTTGCTGACACACACCTCAGGTATGGCGGAACTCAAGCAGGACGACGCTTACACCTCTAAGACGCTCGCTGAAGCGGCCCAGCGATACAGCCAAGTGCAAGTACTATTTGCGCCCGGTTCTCAGTGGAAGTACAGCCAAACTTCGATCAACACGGCAGCGAGAATCGTTGAAGTGTTGTCCGGAATGACGTTCGATAAATACGTGCAAACGAAGCTGTGCGAACCACTAAACATGAACGATACTTCGTTTTACTTGACAGACTCTCAGCACAAGAGATTGGCTAAGTCGTACCGCAAAGAAGATGGTGGCAAGCTAGTTGAGACGGATATTCGTTTGCTGGCTGGCAAGTCACCGACTTACCGTGAACGCATGCCTGCCGCCAACGGAGGCTTGTTTTCGACCGCTGGTGATTATGCTCGATTTTGCCAAATGCTGCTGCGCGACGGTGAATTGAACGGCACACGAGTCATGTCGCCCGAAGCCGTAAAAACCCTGCGATCGATTCACACCGGTGAATTGGTTCCAGGTTTCACACCTGGCCACGGATGGGGAATTGGCTGCTGCGTCGTGCGTGAACCTCAAGGGCCAACCGAGTCTCTCAGTCCCGGCAGTTTCGGCCACGGAGGTGCTTATGGTACGCAGGCTTGGATCGATCCCATCAAGAAACGCATTTACGTCTTGATGGTCCAGCGAGCAAATTTCTCGAATTCCGATGCTTCCGATGTGCGTCGAGTTTTTCAAAGGGAAGCCAACCAGACGCTGGCCAACTGATCCATGGCATTCGTCAACCCGCAGTGGAGTATTCGCTCACCAAAAGTGGAATTCGGAACCTCGTTCCCAAGCTCTGGCTTTTTGCGAAGTTACATGCGTCAGCGAGACCGCTTTGTCAGACAAGCGGCCGATCACGTCCGGCACATGCAAAAAAGACGTTGATGCAGATGAATGTTCAGTTGCACCACCTATTGAGTGACATCACGGCTTGACCGGCATGCTCAACATCGACTCCATTCTAGCAGGTGAGCGTGAGCCGGAACGCTTGGCCACTCCGCTGACTAATCGATTGATATCCAAGAGCAACTCAGGAAGTACACCCTAATGCTTTGAATTTAAATCGATGAACAGTCGCGTTTCATCTCGTTTGGACTTTCCCTCCTCGATTCGCAAACTCAGCATTTTCAACGGCAGCAGTGATGCAGTAGCGTCTATTCGAGATTCATCGCGCCGAATTGCGTCGCATGATTGGCCTGCGGTTGGACGTTGGCTTGCGCGGATGTGTCGATCTGTCGGATGTCTTTTCACGAAACTTAGTTCGCGGCGGCTCGCCGACTGAACAGGCGATCGCTTACGGGAATGAGCGTTTGCCGTGCAGCAAATTGCCAATGGGCGTATATCTGACAAATACCACGTAAGTAGCCATGCAGAATCCGGTCGTGCCGAGAAGGGTGAGGACGAGTTTTATCACTGCCGGCCAATCCAATGGGATCAACAGCACCTGCAGGAAGATGACGACCGGAAGGTGGATCAAATACATCCAGTATGAAGAGTCCGCGACAAATGCTAGAGCTGGGCTGCGGCGGACCAAGTAGATTCGGCCCAGCAACAATACCGAAATCGTCAGCGAAACGGAAAGGTAGGCGGTCAGGACAGATGCCAAAGGATAGTCCCAGGCGGCGATCGAGATAGTTCCGGCGGTGATGAGACTCAAGTCCAACTTGGGCATCGTGGCGTAGTAGGCGGAATACGCTCCGAGGCTGCCCCAGACAAGATGCCAAGTAAGCGGTTGAAGCCGATCTAACAGGTGCTCGCGTCTGTACAGAATCCAGCCGGCACCGTAGAAGCTCCCGTAAAATACAAACGGCCACCAGTGCGGCACGAAAGACTCTGGGGCCGGTAATGGAATTCCGGCTGCAAGAACCGCAGGGAGCAGAACGAGCGGAACAAAGACCAGGAGCATCGGTCGACCAATCAGCCAATCCGCCTGACACCAAGACACTCTGGAGACTACGGCCGAGATTGCCGCGAACATCAGCAAGTAGTACAAGAACCACAGGTGCATCGTGGTTAATGGTCGGCCGGTCCGTGCGGACGCGCCATCTCGCGAAGACTCGGCGATCAATCCCATTAGCCCGCGAGGAGCATCGAGGTAGGAGAGTGAAAACACGATGACCGCGAACATCGCGGCCAGCAAGAATGGATACAGTGTCACGAAGGGGACAGCGATTCGAAGAGCTCGATTGCAAAGAAACAATCGCAGACCTTTTTTCTGGATCACAAGCTTGGCGAAGTATCCGGAAAGCAGAAAGAAAAGGCTCATGCGGAACAAATGAATGAACCAAATGGAAGCATCAACTAGCGTGCTGGATCCGGAATCCGTCGCCAGCCACACGGATTGAGCCGGCTGGGCATAGGCCAATGCAGAATGCAGGTAGACACCCAGCAGCATGGCGGTTGCTCGAAGGTTGTCTAGGTAATGGATGCGAGTCGACTCAGACCCGGCAGCATTAGTTGGGCGCTCGGCCAGTGAGGCAGCTCGAATGTGTTCCGTAATAGGGACAGCCATTAGATTAGACGAGATCTCGCTTGCGAGTCTGCAATACAATCGCCGTCGCCAGCGCGCCGACAATAACCGCGCACTCAATCGTCAGCAGTTGGAGAATCTGCGATGGCCAAACGACGATATCGCTCTGCTTGGCAGCAGCGATCTCGGGAACCGCAAACAGTTGCGTCAGAAAGACGTTGAGCAACACATTACACGCAACCATCACGCAAATCGTCCAACCCACGGACTCCGTAACGACGGCCGTAACCAACTGCACCATGAATCCGCAACGCAGAAATAGAAAAATTGCCGGCAAGACCACCACAGCACCATGCTTGGCCCACGGCAGCACGAAGGTAAGAATCGTGCTGCACGCGAACATGGTGCTCCACGGAATCAGATAGGCAGTGAGCACGACCGATATTTTTCCAAGCGAGTAGTCCAACAAACTGACTGGCAAGCTCATCACGAATAAGCGAGTCTGCTCACTGGATTCCGCTAGCATGAGCTGACCAATTAAGTGAATCCCCGCGGCAATGGCTACCGTGAGCATGAGGATGAACCCGACGAAAGATATTGTCTTGTTGGGGATACAGGTCAGAGCCGAGCTGACCATGCCTCCAAGAAAGTAGGCAAAGAGGTGCCGACGGCTCAAAAACAGATCTTTCAAAAACAGGATTTGGATGGCATGCAGATTCATGACGGTTTCTCCTCGCGCCCGCGCAGAACGGTGCTTACAAAAATCTCTTCCAGACTCATTCGTTCGATGGTCTCCACCGTGGCCCCAGACGCGATAAGCAGCGAGGCTAGGTCTTCCCTGTATCGATTCATCGACAGCACACGATGACTGCGAAACGAGGATTCGAGCTGCAAACCGTCGATGCGCGGGGCATGCCAGCTCTCAGGGGCATGCAGCTTGATGCGTTTCCACTGTTCGAGGTAGTCGTCCCGATCGCCGGACGCGACCACGCGCCCCTGATCGATAAACGTGATCGAATCGCTGATTTGTTCGACATCCTGTGTGTTATGCGATGAATACAAAATTGTTCGGTTTTCGTCAGCGATCACACGCATCAGTTCCGTGAGTACTTCGTGCCTACTGACGGGGTCCAGCCCGTTTGTGGGTTCATCCAAGATCAATAGTTTGGGCTGCCGAGCCAGCACCAGGAGCAGCATCGTCTTGACTCGCTGACCGTGGGACAGCCCCTTCACCACCTGTTTCTCGATTAGACCGAAACGAGTTAGCAACTCCCGTGCGTAGTCATCATTCCAAGACGGATAGAGGGACCGGACGAACTGCATGTGCCAGCCAATGGATTCCGGTTTGTAGAGTCGCATATCGTCGGAGAAGTAACCGATTTCTTGCTTTACAGCGGACGCTCGCGACAACATTGGCTGGCCCACTACCGAAACGCTACCGCTGTCTGGGTTCACCAATCCCATCAGGATTCGCATGGTAGTTGATCATTTATCGAGTCTGACTTGTGTCCGGGCTTCCCGAACTACTCGTCGCGCTTCGTGTAGCCGATTCCGAAGGCGGGAAGCATGGCCTAGCCCTAGCCAACGACGTGCCCAATTGGTAAAGCTCGCTAACTTCGCGCAGGCGACTTGCGATGGCCTGGCTGGACATATCCACTGCAATTGCCCTTTGCGGTTCCGACAGTCGTGGTTCACTATTATTCATTTGGACCAAACCCAAGTTGCTTTATATCGATCAGATCAATATCTCGACCCGCAGCACGCTTCATCTCGACCAGCCCTTCTGCTGATACGACGCAAATGGGCAGTACATCCCAATCGAACCATTTTCGATCTTGCCAAGCAATTGTATCTAACCTCTTGGGAACAATCAGATCCAGAATCCTGAAATCAGGACCATGCGTTTTGATGATTCGATAAACATCAGAATCGGCAAAAGGAATTCGCCCGGACTCATCGAGAAATCCAGCCATTGCGGCAACCTTACAAGCACGTTCCAAGGATTCTGCTGGGATCAAGAAGTCGATATCTTTGGTGAATCGCGGGTAGCCATGGATTGCAACGGCCATCCCACCACACAATGCGTATTCGACTTTCTGTTGATTGAACAGGCGAACCAACTCTCGAAGTTCCGATTCCAGTGTTTGCAAATTGCCTCCTGTAAATTGTTCGGTTGAAATAGGATACGCGAATTCTCATGTCCTTTGCCGAAAAACACGCGATCTTGCTTGCATCGACCAAGAAAACAATATCGTCGAATGAGAACGCAAGTACAAGGCTTGTGTCTGCTGGATGCTATACTGCCACAAAGTAGAGGTCGAACTTTATGGATCGGTCCATCTCTCGCAGGAACGCATCGAAGATGCGAGTTCGATCGTGACTAAACGCTTGATCTATTCCGAAGGCACACAAGTCGTCGTTCAGAAAGATGTCGTGACCGCAAATGGTCTCGTTGGGCATCCGGCTGGAGTTGTGGGCGTTATCGTTCGTTCGCCGATGGACCGTACTCACGCTTACCGAATAAAGTTTAGTGATGGATTTGAGGCGCCCGTTCATCACGACCATTTGGTGAGGCTGGCCGAGTTTCAGAAGGATCAGATTCGATCAAGCGAATCACCGCTGACGTCAACCGGGTTGTACCAGCGTGTGATCTATCGCTGCGTAATCGGTTCTCGCGCGTATGGGCTGGATGACGACCAGTCCGACACGGATCGACGTGGAATCTACCTGCCACCGGCTGAGATGCATTGGTCACTCTTCGGAGTACCGGAGCAATTGGAAAACGACGAGACTCAGGAGGCTTATTGGGAACTTCAGAAATTCATCGTGCTGGCGCTCAAGGCGAACCCGAACGTCCTGGAGTGTCTCTATTCACCCATAGTCGAGTTGTTGACTCCGTTAGCCGCCGAACTCCTGGCGATGCGCGACGTTTTCCTGTCGAAACTGGTGTTCCAAACGTACTCAGGTTACGTGGCTTCGCAGTTCAAGAAGATGCAGACGGACATCCGCAATCAAGGACGGATAAAATGGAAACATGTCATGCATTTGATCCGCTTGCTGCTTTCAGGAATCGAGGTCTTGCGACAGGGAGTTGTCCTCGTGGATGCGGGCGCTGATCGCGATCGACTACTTAGTATCAAACGCGGTGAGATGCGGTTTGCGGAGGCTGATGCTTGGCGCAAGGAATTGCAGGCCGATTTTGAATTAGCATTTAAGCAAACCAAACTACCGGAACGACCGGACTACGAGCGAGCCAACGCATTCTTGATCGAGGCCCGCCGACGAGCGCTAGAGAAAGACCTGCCATGATCGACAACGATAAGATGATGTCACACTTGCGGACGCATCCCTTTCCATTGCTGTTCGCCACTATCAGTGGAGCCCACTTGTATGGATTTCCGTCTCCGGATTCCGACTTCGATCTTCGTGGAGTACACCTGTTGCCGCTGGAAACGGTGATCGGCCTGGACGATGGTCAGCAGACGGTTGAGAAGGAAGGGGTCTACGATGGGCTGGAAATTGATTTGGTAACGCACGACGCCACAAAGTTTTTTCGCTTGATGCTGAAGCGCAACGGCTATGTCCTTGAGCAGCTCTTTTCGCCGTTAGTTGTTTTTACGACCCCGGAACATGAAGAACTCAAAGTGATTGCTCGGGATTGCATCACTCGGCACCATGCACACCACTATCTGGGATTTGCCGCCACACAGTGGAAGCTGTTCGAAAAGGAATCGCCGCAGCGGGTCAAGCCGCTGCTGTACACCTATCGCGTGTTGCTGACGGGCATCCACCTGATGAACTCTGGCGAAGTCCAAGCCACTCTGAATGTTCTCAATGAAACTGCCAAGTTATCCTATGTCGACGAACTGATCGATAGAAAGCAAACGTCTGCCGAAAAGTGCGTACTCGAAGCTACCGATATCGACTTCTACCGAAGTGAGTACGATCGATTAACGGTTGAACTGGAAACGGCTTGCGAGCAATCAAAACTGACCCAAGCTCCATCGGCACGAGCCGCCTTGAACGATCTCCTAGTGCGGTTGCGGATGAAGGAAGGACGATCGGTCTAGCACTGGCTTCAAGATCGTTCGGCGTGCTTGACCGCGCAAGAGGCGGCGTCGAAGACCACCACATTCGGCACTCCGCCCAGCCGCCAGAAAGCGTTCTCCAGCACCCGAATGAAACTCTCCACCGTCAGCCGCGTTACCGACTCGCTGAAGCCTTTCCGCGAGTAGCTCAGCCGCTGCTGGCCGAAGCCACCATCAAGGACAACGAGCTGGTCTGGTATGAATTCAAAGTCCCGCTCGACAAAGGCTTTGCACCGCGATTCACGTTCGAGAACGGAATGCACGATGTCCGCAATGCGTATGGTCGAGTGCCTGGGGCGACCAATTCTCCGGTCCCGAAGAACTTCGAACGATCTTGCTCAAGAGAAAAGAGTTCTTTGTTCGCACGGTGACTAGTCGATTGCTGAGCCATGCGCTGGGAAGACGCATCGAGGCGGTCGATCGTCCGGCCATAGATCAGATTGTCGCTAGCATCAGGGATC
>SXGS01441544.1_pt1 | contig 17324 bp, 12 predicted proteins | sample 3174681 | NCBI WGS metagenome assembly SXGS01 (sample SAMN11356861, study PRJNA531348) | freshwater metagenome | isolation source: freshwater sample F1-80 | place: China: Fuxian Lake, Yuxi | collected 2017-12-25 | reverse complement strand
CTTCGAGGGGTGTGCCTGAACATCCTGGCAACGGTGGACTGTAGGGGAGCGGCAGATGCGAGGACCGAGCTCGCGGCCAATCCTCGGAGGGCTCTGAGGCTGATCGGGGTCTGATTCCCGACAATCGAATCACCGTGGGGTACCCCCATCTTCGACAGGAGAAAGTTGATGGGACCGAAGGAGGGGTTGTAAAGCCATGTCCACATCATGGAGGTGGCCACCCCTGACACGACCGACGGCATGTAGAAGAGGGTCCGGAAGATCGCCTGTCCCCGCACCTCCTGATTGAGCAGCAGGGCCATTCCCAGCGCGTTGAGCGTGCCGAAGGGCACCGCCGTCAGCACGTAAGCCAGCGTGTTTTGCATGGCTTTCACAAACCGTGGATCGGAAGTGAACAGGGTCCGGTAGTTCTCCACCCCTACCCAGCGAACCCGGCTCACCGGTGTGATCCCATCCCACGAGGAGAGGCTCATGAGCACGGAAACGATCATGGGGCCCGCCGTAAACAGGAGGAACCCCAGGAGCCACGGCGCCGCGAAGAGATATCCCTCCCATGCCTCCCGACGGCGAGCCGCGCTGAGTCGTCCGATGGCAAGGGCGTGACGGGTCTGCCTCATCGAGGACTCCCGACCGTTAACAGGTGGTTGAGTGGGAGGCACTCAGGGTCTATCCAGGTACTCACACTCACTCCTCCCGACGGAGAATCGGGTTGATCTCCGCTTCCATTCGCGCCGCCACGCTCTCGGGCTGACCTTTCTTCCCAAGGACCGCTTCCACTTGCTGCGTGAGGACGGTGCTCATCTCCGACCACCGCATCGGGATCCGCTGGGTGCGGAAGTAGCTCATGGCCTCGATGAATCGCTCCTCGTGCTGGGGGGTGTCGGGGCGGATGAAGTCTGGAGAGAGCGCTTCTGAACGTCGGGGAGGCACGGCCCGTCCGGCTCGGGCTACTTCATGCTGGCCCGGTTTTCCCGTGGCGTACCGGATCCAACGCCAGGCGGCTTCCTTGACCTTCGAGTGCCGGTACATGGCGAGGCCGTCCCAGGTCCCTCGGGACCACCGCTCTCCCCCAGGCCCGACCGGCACATGCCAGATGTCCCAATCCACGTCTGTTTCCCGCATGAAGGGCATCCGCCACGGACCATTGATCTCCATACCGAGCTTGCCGGTCATGAAGATCGCTCCGGCGGCTCCCGTGAACTCCGCGGGGGTGGGCGAGACGTGGAGCCGGTAGCGCAGGTCTCTGAGCCATTGGAGCGTGCGGATGCCTTCCGGACTGTTCACGGTACAGCTCCGGGCCGCGGGATCGACGATGTCGCCGCCGAAGATCCAGAGGTACGGCAGAAGGGAGTTCATCCATGTCGACGCAAGTTCGTAACCGAATTGGTCTGTCCGTCCGTCACCGTCCAGATCCTTCGTCAGGCGGACGCAGGCGTCCGTGAACTGCTCGATGGTCCAGTCCATCGGGGGTGGGTCCGGGAGACCGGCCTCTCGGAAGAGGCGGCGATTGTAGTACACCATCTGCTGGCCGCCGTTCCAGGGGAGCGCGTGCTGGTGGCCCTTCCATCGGAACGTTTCGAGAGCAGTTGGGAAGAACTGGGAGGGGTGGTACTCCTCGCGGTGACGGGCGAGGTAGGGGTCGAGGTTTTCGTATTGACCCAGGCGACAGTAATTTGGGAAGGGCTCATCCTGGGCCGAGAGGACATCCGGGGCGGTCCCAGCCGCCATCACGAGCTTGACCTTGTCCTCGTAGTTGGCGCCGGGCCAGTAGAGGAGTTTGAGCTTCAGGTCGGGGTTCTCGGCTTCAAATCCCCGGGCGACGGTGTTCCAGAGCTTCCACTCCTCATAGCCGCCGAAGAAGCAGAAGCGCACTTCCGTGCGGGCTCCCCCTCCCCGAGAGGCGCCCAGGCAACCGCCCAGAGCCAGCGCAGCGAGCGGGACCAGGAGCGGTAGGGCGATTCTAGAGGACAGGCTGCGGCGGTGCAGGTGTCGTATCATCTGGGAGGGCGCATCCCCTCTTCTCGGCGTGCGCCATGTCTTCGGCGCCAGCGCCGCGAGAAGTGAGGCTAGCTTACCGCCATATGTCTGAAGAGGTCCGGCAAATTCCGGTCGAACGCATCGACCCCAGCCCCTACCAACCCCGGCAGCAGTTCGACCCGGTTCAGTTGGGAGAGCTCGCCGCATCCATTCGAGAGCAAGGGCTCCTTCAGCCGCTGGTGGTGAGGCCCATGGGGGAGCGCTTTGAGCTGATCGCCGGCGAGCGGCGGCTGCGGGCCCTGAAGCTGCTGGAGTATGCCACAGCTCCGGCGCTCGTCCGACCGTACACCGACACTCAGGCGCTGGAGGCGGCGCTGGTGGAGAATGTTCAGCGCGCCGACCTCTCCCTCTCAGAGACCGCACAGGCCTTTCATCGCCTCATCATGGAGTTTGGCTACACACAGGGGGAGATCGCCCAGAGGACCGGACGCAGCCGGGCGGCCATTGCGAACACCCTTCGCTTACTGCAGCTCACCCCGGGCGTCCTGTCGCAGGTCGATCGCGGCGAGCTGACGGAGGGGCATGCTCGGGCCCTGCTGATGCTTCCCCGCGGCACGCTTCAGGAGGAGGTGGCCGCATGGATCCTTCGCAATGCGGTGCCCGTACGGGAGGCCGAGGACCGCATTCGACGGATGCTCACCTCCGATGCGACCCCGGTCCCCCGACCCGGCGCCCCGGCAACGGCTCCCACGGCTCAGACGAACCCCTACCTCGAAGCGATCGAGCAAGATCTCAGAGACCGGTTCGGCACTCGGGTCACCCTGAGTCCGCGGAAGGGTGGCGGAGGATCGGTGACTCTGGAGTACTACGATCCGAACGATCTGGAGCGTCTGTTAGAGCTTCTCCAGAAAACAAGTTAGGGGTGTTTCACGTGAAACACCCCTAGCAACCATTGGAGGGGGCCGATTCCGACCCCCTCCCATTCCGTTCGATCCGGCCGTTAGTTCAGGCCACCGAGCTCCACCACGTACGATCCGGTATCCAGACTGCGGTAGCTCAGGTTGGGAAGGGTGTTCCGACCCGTATTGAGCAACTGCTGGAGCGCCTGCTCGGCGGTGGCGCCCTGGATCTTGAAGGTCAGAGGGATGTCCGGCACGTTCGGCGCGATGCGGATGGACGTTCCGGTGCTTTCGCCGATCAACTTCGCAACCTCGCGCATCCGCTGATTGGTGAAGTTGAGGGAGGTCGTCTTCAGGTTGGTGCTGATGCTCTTGGTGGAGATGATCACCGACTGACCCGGAAGCGGCCCCAACTCAATGTAGAGAACGCCCTTTCCCTCGCGGTAAGTGATCGGATCCCGGTTGATGCTGGCCTGCTTCAGAATTCCCTGAAGCGCCGCGATCTCAGGATAGCTCGTCACATTGTAGGTAACCGAATAATCTCCCTTGATGCGATCGGAGATCTGGAACTTCCACTGCGATCCTGAGAAGAGATTCTCCAGGGCATCCTTGAGCGGGCGGTTGGTGAGCGAGAGGTTGACGCGCCGAACCGCCTGGTGCGCCGAGCCGAGACCCAGCCCGGTGGGAGACTTCAAGAGGTGCACCACGTAGGTTTCGCCGTCCCGACTGTAGGAGATGGCCGGCTCCTGTTTGTAGGCTTCCAGGATCACCTGCGGAAGGGCCTGCTCCCAGCTCTGGGGCCGAAGCTGGATGGAGAGCAGGATCGGCGGCACGTCCGGCTCAATACGGAACGGCACCCGCATCTGCTGAAACAGGAGCGGCAGCGCCTGGGTCAGGCGAGCATTGCCGAGGCTGACGCGACGATCCCCATCAATGAGACCGATCTCCATGTACTCGCGATGGATCAGGTAAGTGCCGCCGGCGCCCACATTGGACTTTTGGAAGCCGAATACCAGCGGCGCCTGGTCTTTATCCTGCATCAGGAGCTTGTTGACGGCCTCACTGAGGGGAACGTCGGTGTAATCGACACTGAAAACCGCTGCTCCCACGGTGGTGGCAAGCTGGTAATCCATTCCGGGCGCCTGCTTGAACAGTTCGAACAGAACCCGACCGAGACTCTTCTTCTCGATCTTCAGCGTGACTCGAGGCTCCGGTTGAGGAATCCCCATCGTTCCGGGAGGGAACTCCCGGCTCAGCCGAATCCCGCCGCCGGTGGGCCGATTGGGGTCCGTTCGGGCTTGCGCCGCGGCGCGACCCGAGGCGCAGCCGATAAGGGCGCCCACAGCCACCAACCCGAGCAAACCGCGTATCCGCAGTGAAGCCATAGCCATCCTCGTCTTGCGCACAGCAGAGCGCCGCCCGCTCCGACACGCGCGCTCTTCCCATAATCATATACGCGACAGAGCCACCCGTACGGAGACGGCATCGCGGAGGAGACTTCCCAGGCGCCCACCGGGCTGGAACCCTTCTCATCCCTGTGGATACTACGGACTCACGTCACCGGATTCCTGCGCCCGTTCGCTCCGAGGGGCAGGGATGAACCGCCGCTTGGCCGAAGATTTTCGAGATGGAACCCATTCCAACGGACTTTCAACAGTTCTTCCGGACCCAGAGCCCGGAAAGGCGATTCGAGGGAGCGGTTCACCGCGACCCCAGCAGGACGACCGGCGGCACTTGCGAGATGGCGCGAGCGAATCCGACCGCGTTGTTCCGTGAGTCGTCGACGCGGGCTGCGGGACCGTTCGAGCCATTCTGTTCGAGTGAGACGCGGCTTCCCCATCGCAAACGCACCTCGCCTCCCGGAATGAACGGGGCTCAGGAGATCGAAGGAGGAGTGGCCGACTCGATTGCGGGCTTACCCGAGACCGGCCTCTTGCGTCGAGGTTTTAGGGCCGACACTTCAGAGTGGGTGGCGAGCTTCGCGCTGGAGAATTGCCGGCGAGCGCCTGCGCGCCGGGTGTCGGGTGTTTCGTCCAGGGCGACTCGCTGAAAGGTGACAGAATTGGGGCCGCCACACCGGGGGAACTCACACAGGTCTTCCCTCCCAAATCCCAACCCGAGAACTCGGCGGACAGAACCCCGATCGACCAGGGCTAGCATCTCCCTATGAGCCACGCAGCGCCGGAAATCTCGGTGGTCGCACCGATTCACAATGAGGAAAAGAGTGTGCTCCCACTCTTCGCCGGCATTTGTTCGGCGCTGGAACCGCTCGGCCGGCCGTTCGAGGTCATCTTCGTCAACGACGCCAGCACGGACTCCGGTGGCGATGTGATGGACGAGATCGCCGCGGAGAATTCCGTGCTCAGACCGATCCACCTTGAAGACCGAGTGGATCTCGCGGCGGCGCTCAGCGCCGGTTTCGCGGCAGTGCGGGGCGAGATCGTTCTCACGCTCGACGGAAACCTCCGGAATAATCCCGCCGACCTGCCCCGTCTGCTGAATGCCCTGGAGTCCGGCAAACTCGAAGCGGTGAACGGCTGCCGGAAGAACCGGCGTGGATCGTACTGGAGCCGCAAGCTGCCGTCTCAACTGGCGAACGCGGCCATCCGACTGGCGACGGGCGTACCCATTCACGACTCCGGCTGTGGATTGCGAGCGTATCGGGCACACCACCTGAAGGGGATCTGCCTGCCGTACGGATTTCACCTCTTCACCCCGGCGGTGTTCGGGGTGAAGCGACGGGAGTTCGGGGAGATCGAGGTTGAAGATCATCCTCGAATGGAGACCCTGGGCCCGTACGGCGGCAAACGCATGCTTCGACTCGCCGCCAACGTGCTGGCCTATCCCTACCTGCGCGGCAACCCGAGAATCACGGCGAGAGCGCTTCGAATCGTCCTCTTCCTGGCCATGCTGGCCGCCGCGGGCTGTCTGGCGCTGGCATTGGGGGGCCAACCGCTGCTCTACGTCGCCACGGGGGCGCTGGCTCTCACCGCCGCCTATGCCTACAACGTGCGTAGAACGCTCGATCTGTGGTGTGAAAGCCAGGAGAATCCGCCGTACCGCGTGAGAGCGGTCCAGGAAAATTCCCCGAGCGAACAATTTGGTGATCTCGAGATGCGATTCCTCGAAGAGGTGCAGTCGCTCCTGGCCGACGGCGGGCTCAAGCGTTAGCTGTCGGACCTGTCGCCCAGCGGCAGATCCCCTCCCAGAGCGCGTCCACATGACGGCGTTCCGTATGGGTCTGACCCACCGACACGCGAATCACGAGTCGATCCTGAAGTCGGGTGTGAGTGAGGAAAGCCCGTCCTTCGGCATTGATGCCGTCAAGGATCGCCTGGGTTGCCGAATCGCCATGTGAGTGGCGGAAGCAGACCAGATTCAGGGGTGTGTCCGCCGCCAACTCCAGCAGGGGATGGGCTTCGATCCGGGCGGCCAGTTCCTGCGCGAGGGACACGTGCCGCCGGATCATGGCGCGCAGGCCTTCCACCCCATAGGTGCGGATGACGAACCAGAGCTTCAGCGCCCGGAAACGCCTCCCGAGGGGAATCTGCCAGTCTCGATAGTCGATCACGGCCCCGGTCTCGCTGGCGGCATTTCGAAGGTATTCCGGCAGGATACTGAGGGCGCTGATGAGATCCGCTCGTCGCTGCACGTAGAAGCAGTCGCAGTCGAAGTTGACCGCCATCCACTTGTGGGGGTTGAAGCAGTAGCTGTCCGCGAACTCCAGACCCCGGTGGATCCAGCGAAACTCCGGGCAGAGCGCGGCCGGCCCGCTCATTGCGGCATCCACATGAAGCCAGACGCCGTTTCGCCGGCACACTTCGCCGATCTCCGGAAGCGGATCCATCGCATTGGAAGAGGTCGTACCGACCGTGGCGCTCACGAAGAAGGGGATCCGACCCGCGGCCCGGTCGGTCTCGATCACTCGGGACAACGCCGCCGGGTCCATTGCGAAGGCGGCATCTGTACTCACAAGACGAAGCTGATCGGACCCGGTCCCGGCTGCCCGAACGGCTTTCTCGATGGAGGAGTGGGCCTGATCGGAGGTGTAGGCCACCAGATTGCCGTGCGTTCCCAGCCGATTGCCCTCACCCGACGTGACGCGCTCCCGCGCCGCGAGGAGGGCGCACAGCGCCGCGCTGCTCGCCGTGTCCTGAATCACGCCTCCGCCCTCACCCGTGGAGAGGAAGGTCCGAGGAAGATCCAGCATCTCCACCAACCAGTCCAGCATGTGGGTCTCCAGCTCGGTGCAGGCGGGGCTGGTGGACCAGAGCATCCCCTGCACCCCCAACCCGGCGGAGAGCAACTCCCCAAGGATGGAAGGCTCGGAGTTATTGCAGGGAAAGTAGGCGAAGAAGTTCGGAGATTGCCAGTGAGTGATGCCCGGCATGATCACGCGATCTACATCCGAAAGGATGCGGTCGAACGGCTCCGGCGCTTCCGGCGGGTGGGGAGGGAGCGCCGCACGGATCTCGCCCGGCAATACGCGGCTTCGGACCGGATATTGCTCCACCTCGGTCCGGTAACGGGCGATCCAATCGACCAGGGCATAGCCCCACCGCCGAAACTCCTCCGGCGACATCGGTTCCGTTGAAGCCGCCTCGCCGCCCGCCGCCTCTGCTTCCGACATGCTCGCTGTTCCCCCAAGAATCTCGTCCCCGGCACGGGAACACCCTGCGGTTCGGCAGAGGGCGCCGGATCCCTTGCTGAGACGGCCGCGACGGAGGCGGTTCTCCGGCTGGGAGAGCAGCGCGCAAATGAGGCACAATGAGGTCACGCACCCTCGACCGCCCGCCGGGTTTCAGCCGGCGCAAACCGCCCCCTTCCTCGCGGGGCGCACGGGATGATGTCGTCCGAGGTTGAGCGGTCAAAGCGGACCGTGATTGTTGGGCCGGCGAGTCCGACCCGGAGAGTTTGGAGAGACCCATGAAAAACTGGATGACGCTGGCGCTCGCCCTGTGTGCGACCCTGGCGGCCGCGCCCCATGCCGGCAGCGCGCAAGACGACACCAGGGCGCCGAAAGAACCGCGCGGGATGAAGCGCCTCTTCAACGGGAAGGACCTGACCGGCTGGGATGGAGATCCGCGCCTCTGGAGCGTGCGCGACGGGGCAATCCACGGGGAAACCACTGCCGAAAACCCGGCGAAGGGCAACACCTTTATCCTCTGGAAGGACGGCACGACGAAAGACTTCGATCTTCGGCTCACCTTCCGCTGCAACGCCACGAACAACTCCGGCATCCAGTACCGCTCCCGCCACATCACCGAAGGCAAAATCAACAACGCCTGGGTGGTGCGGGGCTATCAGCACGAAATCCGAAACGAGCACACGCTGCCCAGCGTCTCCGGCTTCATCTACGACGAAGGCGGCAAGCGCGGCCGGCTCTGCCTGGTGGGCGAGAAGGCGACCTGGGGCGCCGACGGACAGAAGACTGTCCAAGGCGCGCTCATCGATCAAGAAGGTTTTCAGAAGCTGTTCAAGCTCGACGAGTGGAACGACGTGGTGATCATCGCGCGAGGCAATCGCATCCAGCACTACCTGAACGATCGGCTGATCCTCGACTTCACCGACAACGATCCGCAGCTCGCCCTCAAGGAGGGGATCCTCGCGCTCCAGCTCCACGCGGGCAAGCCGATGTGGGTCGACTTCAAGAACATCCGATTCAAGGACCTGGCCGGCGAGCGCTGATCGGGGCCGACCGGAGCGGTTGGGGAAGGGACCGGCTTCCCAACCGCTTCGACAGGACCGGGAGCAGCCCACCTTGAACCAGATGCACCCATTCAGGTAGCGGGAGAGGCTCCGTCGGTGTTTCAGAACATACCCGGTCACGCTCCGGGCGGATCTCGATTCGTCCCCTCCCTCGAGGCGGCATTCCAGAAGGACTACTTCAATCGAGTTGCGCCCGGACTTCGACTGGGTCTGCTCATCGCTGCAACCCTCAGCGCGCTTCAGGCAGCGGGGTGGTTCTTTCAGAACACGAGAGATCCCCAACTTCTGCCGGTTCTCATCGGGCGGCCACTCTTCGCACTGGGTCTGCTGGCGCTCACGCGTGTGCCGGGCTTCTGGCGATTCTGGCAGCCCGCAATCGTGCTGCTGATCGGGCTGGGGCTTTCTGCCGCATCCGGAGCCGTACGCAGCGCCCTTGGACGGGGCGGACTGTGGGACAGCCCGAGCGCCCACCTCTCATTCATGGTGATGCTCACTTTGTACGCAATGGTGATGCTCACGGGGCTCGCGCGGCTGCACGGGTTCTGGACGCTGATCACCCTGACGGGACTGTCCTGCACCAGCTTCTGGATTGCGCGCTCCTACGTCGCGTTACCTGAGCCCGCGATCCAGGGTTCGTTCGGGTCTGTAGTGCTGCCCGCGGTGATCATGCTCACTGCAGCCTCGATCTCCTTCGAACGACTTCAGCGCTCCGATTTCCTTGCACGCCACCTGCTGGCCCGAGAACGCGAGCGATCCGAAAGTCTCCTGCGGAATACCCTTCCCGACGCCATCGTGGATCGCCTGATGGCGGGGGAGAAACCAATCGCCGACGAGCACATCGAGGTGACCGTACTCTTCGGCGACATCGCGGGATTCACCCCGTGGGCCGCCGGGAAGAGCGCGTCCGAAGTGCTCGAATTCCTGAACCGGGTGTTCTCCCAGTTCGATCGCCTCGTCGCGGAGCGGGGTCTCGAGAAGATCAAGACGGTGGGGGACTGCTACATGGTAATCGCCGGCGCGCCCGAACCGCGCGAGGATCACCTGGAGGCCGCCACCCACCTCGCCCTGGAAATGCTCTCCGCTGCACGCACGATCTCCTCCGAGACAGGCATCCCGACCAACTTTCGCATCGGCCTTCACTCCGGGCCCCTCGTTGCCGGGGTCATCGGTGAGAAGCGCTACCTGTACGACGTCTGGGGCGACACCGTCAACCTAGCGAGCCGCCTGGAAGCGCAGGGAGTTCCCGGCGAGATTCAGGTGGTCTCAGCCGTGGCGGATAGACTTCGAGGACGCTTCCGGGTTCGTCGCCGCGGCGAGATCGAGCTCAAAGGCAAAGGGACCTTCGACACCTACTTTGTGGGAGAACCCCTCTCCGCATCGCAGGCTCACGTAGAGAAAAGTTGATGACTCAAACCCGGTTCTCGCTCGAAGAGCGAATTGTCTCGTGCGAAGCCTGTCCCCGTCTGCGCGATTTCCTGGAAGAGTGCCGCGAGAAGCACCCCACGTACTGGGGGCGACCGGTTCACGGCTTTGGAGACCCCGAGGCATCGCTCTATATTCTGGGCCTGGCGCCCGGCTATCACGGCGCCAACCGCTGGGGGCGCGTCTTCACCGGCGACGACTCCGGTCGATGGCTCTACGGCGCCCTTCATGAACTGGGCCTGGCCAGCGCGCCCCGGTCGGAACATCGGGAGGACGGACTCCAACTGAGCGGGGTCTGGATCGGCAACGCGGTTCGCTGCGTGCCGCCCGGAAATCGCCCCCTGGGGACCGAGCTGGATCAATGCCGCCCCTACCTCACCGAGGAGTTGGCGGCGCTCCGGAACGTGCGGGCAGTACTCTGCCTGGGACACCTCTCCCACCAGACCTACCTCAAGCATCGCGGACACCGCCCCTCGGAGTTCCCGTTCTCCCATACGGCCGTCCACGAACTCCCCGGGGCGCCGCACCGCCTCATCGCCAGCTACCACCCCAGCCGGCAGAACACCAACACGGGACGCCTCACTCGCGACATGTGGATTCACGCCATCCGCACCGCGGCGGAACAGGCCGGGCTGCAGAGTCCATAGGGGATCGACCCCCAACAATCGTCCAATCTGAGACCCGACCCACCCGGAGTCCGACAATCCGAAGTAATGGAGTCGCTCGAAACGATTGTGGCGGAGTTCGAAGTGCATCTGCGGGGTGAGCGAGGTCTCTCCCCGCACACCGTTTCCGCGTACGGGCGAGATCTCCGGGAGTGGGCGGCGTTCCTCCACGAGCGCGGCTCCGATCTGAACCGCTTTGGCCCCGAGGATCTCTTCGCCTACCAGGCGCGCCTGCAGCGGCTGGGCCGAAAGGCGACGAGCATCTCGCGGAAGCTGGCGGCCATTCGCACGTTCCTCAGGTTTGCCTTCCGGGAGGGCCACCGCTACACGGAACCGCCGGAGATCGACTCGCCCCGAGCCCCCCGCAGCCTGCCGCGAGCCCTCACCCGTGAAGAAGTCGGGCGGCTGCTGGCGGCGCCCGACGTGGAGCACCCCGAGGGCCTTCGAGATCGCGCGATTCTGGAACTGCTCTACGCCTCCGGACTGCGCGTTTCCGAATTGATGTCGCTGAAAACGCAAAGTCTACGGAACGGAGAACAGTGGGTCCGGTGTCTCGGCAAGGGAGGGAAGGAGCGACTGGCGCCCGTGGGAGCTGCCGCACGAATCTGGCTCGAACGCTACGTGGCGGAAGCGCGCCCGCTCCTGCTGCACCCGAAGCGACCGAGCGACGCGCTGTTCCTGGCCGCCTCGGGCGCGCCGGACCAGCGAGAGGCGCTCTGGAAACGTCTGCGGGACTATGCGAGTCGCGCCGGAGTCCCGGGAAAGGTGAGTCCGCACACGCTCCGCCACAGTTTCGCGACCCACCTACTGGCGGGTGGAGCCGATCTTCGATCCATCCAGGAAATGCTGGGACATGCCGACATCGGCACGACCCAGATCTACACCCACGTCGACGATTCGCACCTTGCCGAGATTTTTCGTCGCTGTCATCCGAGAGCATGACGGCGACCGGAAACTTCTCAGAGAGAACCGGAGTCCTATGAACGAGGAACAGATTCCCGGCGGCGGCCCCACCGCGGTCCACCCGGGCGCGTTGCCAGCCTACTATGCCACCGGTATAATGCACGGACTTCCCCAGGCTTCTGGTTTCCCACGGTTCCCCGGCGGGGAGGCAGCATCAGGAGATTTCGGCATCATGCGGGAGAGCGATCGCAAACCCGACTGGGTCGGTCGCGGCGTGGGTTTGCTGGTATTCGCCGTTGGAATCGGTCTCCTCGTCACGCTGTTCGTTCAGATCACCCGATTGGGAGCCGACAAGCCTCCCACCGGCGAAAGCCTTGACGCGGCGTGGGCGGTCGGATTTGGGATTCGAGTGGTCACCCTTTTCATCGCGGGGTTGGTGGCGTCGTGGATCGCCGGGCGAGGGGCCCAGCTCTACGCAGCAGCGAACCGTGCGGCATCCGGTGACTAATGTTTCGACTCCCGGCTAAGATCGCACTGAGATCCCGGTTTGTCGAAGGGTTCTCACGACTCGATGGTGAATGGTCGAATGCAAATTCGGCGGCGCCGTGAACTCCACTCCGGGTGGGAACGCGGCTTGACGCTGTGAAGGTGTGGAGGTTGAGGCCCATGTCGTTCCGCTTTGCTCGCGCCTGCGCCGTCGGCGCTCTGGGAGCGCTGATCCTTGCGGCGCCCGTTGCTGCCGACTGGACTCGCTACGGCGGAAATCTCGAGAACCAATTGGTTGTTCCCGAGAAGCTGCAAGCTCCGCTTGGTGTGCACTGGAAACACACCACCAATACCTACGCCACCCGAGAAGGCAACACGGGCGGGCCGGTGATCGCCGACGGTCGAGTCTACTTCCCGTCGAAGAACATCATGTATGCGGTGGATGCGAACTCCGGGGAGTTGATCTGGAAGGCGCCGGACGGCGAGCCTTCCGACATCCAGATCCCCACCATCACCGCCACCCCCCTGGTGAACGGCGACATCCTGTATGTCCCCACCGGCGACGGGCGACTGACGGCCTACAACGCCACCGACGGCACCGTCATCACGGCGTTCAAGACCGACCAGGCCATCCGGTGCTCCCCAATTCTCATCGGCGACAACCTGATTTTCGGGTCCGACGACGATTACCTCTACTGCCTCGATTCGCGCTCCCTCCAACTCAAGTGGAAGGCGTCCGACGGCCGTAAGGACATCCGCCTGAGCGATGACATCGTCGGATCACCCTGCTTCACCAATGGCGTGATCTACCTCACGACTCTGGATTTGAAGCTGTGGGCCTTCAACGCGGACAACGGACGTTTCCTGTGGTCGCAGCGCGTGCTTTCGCCGACCCTCGGCGTTTCACCCGTGTCCCACAACGGACGCATCTACCTGGCTTCCGGAAGCAACATGTACCAGTTCCGCCTTCGCGGCGGCACCTTCCGAAACTTCCAGATGAGCCAGTGGGTGGACAACGACATCTCCACCACACCCATCATCACCGATGGCTTCTGGTTCTTCGGAGATCGCTCCGGGTACTTCCACTGCTTCCAGAGCGTGGGGAAACCCGCCACGAAGTCCGATGGATCCCAATGGAAGGTGAAGCTCGAGGGAACTCCCCGAGGCACTCCGCTCCTCACCGAAGACACGGTGTATGTGGGAACCGACAAGGGCTTCCTCTACGGCATCGATATCTCTAAAGGGACCATCACCTGGGGCTACCGCTCCGAGGCTCCCAAGGGGATCGACACGCTGCTGGCTTACTACCCGCTGCGATCGCCCATGGCCCTGGACAACGGCAAGCTCTATGTGCTCGGCGATGACGGCACCCTCTCCTGCATGACCACCGATGCGGAAGACAGCGAGGGTCCGATCATGACCCAGCCGCGTCCGACTCGGGGAACGGTGATGAGCGGCTTCCCGCCGATTCGCTTCACCGCTTACCTCTGGGACGAAGGCACCGGCGTCAACCCCGACTCCATCGAGTTCCTGCTCGACGGAAAGCCCGTTGAGAAGGACCCCAAACCTTACGACGACAAGACCGTCTCCAAGCGAACCGGCTTCGTTTACGACCCGGTCCGCCGGACCATCCGCTACGAAACCGAGCGTGTGGAAGGCGGCCAGACCGAGCAGCCCCTGCTCGACGGCCGGCATTCCGTGATCGTTCAGTGCGCCGACTGGCGCGGCAACGTAAGCTCGCTTGAGTGGAGCTTTGTCGTCGACAACAAGATCCCCCGCGGCAATGAAGCGGTCCGACCCACCTCCGGTTCCCGATCCGGTCAGTCCGGTATGGGCGGCTCCGGTGGCATGGGCGGAATGGGCGGCGGTTTAGCCGGCGGGGCAGGCGGCCCGATGGGCCAGACCAGCGCCAACGGCCGGCAGATCTTCCGCGGTCGTAATGCCTATCAACCGAGCCGAAGCAATCCTCGCTACAACTTCCTGCGACAGCAGCAGGGCGGCGGCGGCGGCTTTGGCGGACCTGGTGGCGGCTTCGGCGGCAGTGGCGGCCCCGGCGGGGGCGGCGGCTTCGGCGGAGGTCGCGGTGGCGGGGGCGGCGGCTTGGGCGGGGGCGGCGGTGGCTTTGGCGGAGGTCGTGGCGGCGGAGGTCGTGGCGGTTTCTAACGGTCCTGTCTCCCCGATCTCGGAATCCTGAACGGAGGCCGGGAGTCCTGAACGGACTCCCGGCCTCGTTTATTGCCGCCGTTTCGAGCGGACCGACGTCATGACTTCCGATCGAGCGCCGGAGCCGGACGCGCAACCGGACCTCAAGGCGGATCCAGCTCGGATCGGGATCGTCGGGCTCGGGCTCCTGGGAACAGCCGTCGCCGGCCAGTTGATTCGGGCAGGCTGCGACATCCATGGCTACGACCTGAGGGCGGAGCGTCTGGTCGCGCTCCAGGGCCTGGGCGGCACTCCACATACCCAGCCCCTCGATCTGATTGCAGGCGGCATCTCCACCCTGTTGTTCTGCGTGATGACCACCGAGCAGGTGCGCAGCGTCGTCGAGCCGCTCCTATCGCTGCTGCCCCCCGGCGCCCTGCTGATCGATTGCTCCACCGGCGATCCCGACTCGGTCACCGCGCTGGGACGAGATCTCCGACGCCAGGGACACCGCTATGTCGACGCCACCGTGGCCGGCAGTTCCACGCAAGTCGCCGCCGGAGAAGCGATGGTGCTGGCGGGCGGAGCTCCGGAGGATCTGGAGCGTGCCGCAGCGCTCTTGAATCCGATCTATCGGAAATTCTTTCCACTGGGAGAGATCGGCGCCGGCTCCCGGATGAAGCTGGTGTTCAACATGGCGCTCGGTCTCCACCGCCTGGCGCTTGCGGAATCGCTGGCCTTCGCGGAAAGCCAGGGGATTGCGGCCGAGCAAGCCCTCGGGGTCTTGCAGGCGGGCGTCGCCGCGAGCCGGGTGATGGAGAACAAGGGACCCCGAATGGTCTCCGGAGACTTTACGCCCGAAGCCCGCCTCTCCCAACACCTGAAGGATGTGCGCCTCATGCAGCACGTCGCGGCGCGCAGCGGCGCGGAGATCCCCCTGACGGAGCTGCACCGGAAGATTCTGGAGCGAGCCGAACTCGAGGGTCTCGGCGAACTCGACAACTCCGCCGTGATTCAGCTCTTTCGATGCAGCGGGATCCTCTCCTGATCGCCATCAGGGGGCAGCGCGTCTCCAACAGCATCCACGCTCGGTTTCCAACCAACAGCAGGAGGGACAGGAAGGACTCCAGGCGGTTGGGGCGGAACAACTTAACTCGTTGGAGCGTCGCTCAGGACAATCCCGCTCGAACGCACGCGCCGACCCCTTTCCTATGACACGCACCCTTCGCTGCATCCTGGTACTGCTGGGCGCACTCCTGGCGCTCGTGAGACCAAGTCCGGCCGTCGCCGCCGGTTCCATTCAGGTCAACGTCAGCCCCAACGTGCTGCTGGCCGACGGAATCAGCACCGCGATCGTCACCGCCTACGTCCGCTCCTCGAACGGACGACCGGCGCGGGACGGCACGGAGGTGCGTTTCTACACCACCGGTGGGAACATCACCCAGTTTGCGTTCACCTCCGCCGGTCTCGCACGCGCTACCCTCACCTCATCGGCCGTGCCTCAGGCCGCGAACATCACCATCGCCGCCGGCATCGACCAGACCGTTATGACCGTGCCCATGGTGAGCAAGCTCATCGAGACGAGCGTAGGTGGCCGCGTGGTCAAGGTCGAGGGCAAGTACGTCGCCTTCAGCGAGGACCGCCGCATCATCCAGGCGGATGAGCAGGTGCGCCTCCACTTCAAGGGTCTCACGCTGGACTCCACGTCCGCCCAGATGGACCTGAATCGGGAGACCATCAAGGCGATCGGCAAGGTGGTCATCGCGGGCGACGGCCAGACCCTGACCGGACAACGCCTCTGGATCAATCTCAAGACGATGGAGGGATACATCGTCGAAGTCGGAACCCGCCGCTGGTTCAGTGGATACGGTCTGACCGAACTGCCCGAGCGCCCCAAGAATCTGAACCCCGACTTCGATCTTCAGGACCTCAGTGACAGCAAGATGCTGTGGGTCGCGAAGTCGGCGAACTATGTCGTGGGCGAGCGGGTCCAGATGCAGTCCGCCCGGGCCTTCGTGGGCGGCGTCAAGAGCCTCAAGATGCCGTTCCATCAGGTGAACCTGCGAGACGGCATCGGCAGCTCCACGCAGTACGTCGGCGTCGGCAGCGAGGGCATCACGCTCGACCTGCCGCTCTACCTTGCCATGTCGCCGAATTCCAGCACCGCGCTGAGAATGGGGTACGGCTCTAAGACCGGCGGCATCGGAAACTTCACCCGACAGCGGGGTCTCAGCGTCGACCTGGTTCAGAAATACGGCTTCTCGGGCGCCTCCGAGGGACAGGCCATGCTCACCAACCTGTCGTCGATTGATCGCTGGGGGTTCCAATGGAACCACATCCAGCAGGTCAACAAGACCACCCGCCTGGTGACCGACCTGCAATTCCCCGAGCACCGCGATCTCTACGGCCGGCTGAACCTCACCACCGGGCTCCCCATCGGCAACCTGCAAATCGCAACGACGGCTTCCCGCCTTGAGGGAACGCAGCTCGCCAAGACCCTCAACTTCGCCTTTGAGAGCAAGCCGCGGCAGTTGCTGGACGGAAAGCTCGCCGTTTCCGCCGAGACAAGCTTCTTTTACCGAGATCGTCAGCCGTTCCGCGCTCCGACTGCCCTGGGCGGCATCGGCTCCAACCGTCTCAAGACCTTTAACCTCGGCCAGACCGACTACCAGACGTTTGGCGTGAAGCTGCGGCCCGTACCGGCCACCCTCGCGAAGGGCCTGCAGCTCGACACGAGCCTTTCGCTGAGATCGGTCACCGGCTCCACGGCGCAGGCCGGCTTCGGTCCCGCGTTGGAAACCAATCTCCGCAAGCAGTTGCCCCGAAACGGAATGATGTCGCTCGGCCTGTCCTACAATCACCTCCAGGGCATCAACGACTTTCTTCCCACCAGCGGACGCACCAACGCGAACCTCAACCTGAGCTACCCGGTCACCAACAAGCTGCGGATCACCGCGCTCGGCACCCTCGCGCTCGATGCGGACAACCAGAACAGCATCCTGCAGATGAGCTATCAGCTCAATCCGCAGTGGCGTTTCGATCTGCTCCAGTCCATGTATCGGTTCGGCGGTTTCGGCCAGCGAGATCATCAGTTCGGCATCTCCCGCTCCTTCGGGGATCG
>SXGS01173288.1_pt1 | contig 17328 bp, 9 predicted proteins | sample 3174681 | NCBI WGS metagenome assembly SXGS01 (sample SAMN11356861, study PRJNA531348) | freshwater metagenome | isolation source: freshwater sample F1-80 | place: China: Fuxian Lake, Yuxi | collected 2017-12-25 | reverse complement strand
TTGATGAAGACGATCCGCTCATCGCCGAAATTCTGCCGCCGGGTCTCGGCCAACATGGCCTCGGTCCAGGCCTGGAAGGCGCCGGGGCTGGCGTGATGGAAGACATAGGCGTTGTCCTGGCGCCGGGCGCTGTTGTCCCAGGACGGCGCCACCCCGCGAAACCGGGTGTGGCCGGGGGTGGGGGCCTTCAGGAAATGTCGCACCAGCTCCCGGTAGTCGCTGACCACGCCCTTGAAGTCGCGGTTCTGCAGCGGCCCGGGCAGACTGATGGGCTGGGCCGCCCCCATGGGCGGGAACTCGATGGCGGCGTCAAAGCCAAGGGCCGCCGGGTCGGGATAGGTTCCGGCCACGTCGAAGGTCTCGACGAACGCCAGGTAGATATCCCCCAGGCCCAGGGTCTTGGCGGTCTCCCGCCAGGCCTTGGTCCAGGCGCCCGCATCGGGCAGCAGGCCGGGGCGATAGATCACCAGCAGGGGCCGTCCCTGGATCCGGATGTAGTTGGGCCTGGCCATCAGCGGGGCCATGTCGGTGATCAGGGCCACAGCGTCTTCAGGGGCATAGGTCTGGGCCAGCAGCACATCCTGCTCCTGGCCATCCCAGGTCCTGGTCCAGTTCTCATTGGCCCAGCAGACGCAGAACGGGAGGTCGGGACCGTCCTCGGCCATCAGGTGGTTGAGGGGGGTCTCCAGCACCCGGCGGCCGCCGGAAAACCAGTAATAGTAGAAACAGAAGCCCCCCAGGCCGTAACGGGCGGCCAGGGCGGCCTGGCGCTTCAGGGCGGCGGGCTCTGACAGGTCATAGAAGCCCAGATCGGCTGGCAGATGCGGCTGATAATGCCCCCGGTAGCTGGGCAGGGCCCGGGTGACATTGGTCCACTCGGTGAACCCGGCCCCCCACCAGCGGTCGTTCTCCGGGATGGCGTGGAACTGGGGCAGGTGGAAGGCGATGGTGCGGACCTGGTTCAGGGCGTCCAGCCGGTGGGCCCAGCGCTTGACGAAGCGCTGCTGGTTGCGGGTCGCCAGCCGCAGCTTGTAGCCGGCGTCGATGGAATTGGCCGTGATGCTCAGGTGGTGGATGATCTCCGAGCGGGGCTCATAGATGATCTTCGCACCCCGTTCCCGCAGACGGAAACACAGGTCGGCATCCTCGCAATAGGCCGGCGCGAAGGCCAGATCGAATCCTTCCAGCGCCTCGAAATCCGCCCGCCGCACGGCCAGGCAGGCGCCGGAGGCGTAGTCCACCTCCCGCCGCACGTTCCAGCGGGGCAGGTCGGGATCCTGGAACAGGCCGATCATTTCGCTCGACCCGTCGGGATTGATTCGGGCCCCGGCTTCCTGCAACCGCCCGTCGGGAAACAACATTTTCGGGGCCACGGCCCCCACCGAGGGCGCCTCCAGGGTCTCCAGGAGGGGTGAGAGCCAGCCCGGCCTGACCTGCACATCATTGTTCAGGAAGATCAGCACCTCGCCCCGAGCCGCGCTGGCGGCCCGATTACAGGTGCGAATAAACCCCATATTTTCGACGTTTTTGACGACTTTCAGCCCCATTATCGACGGCAGCACCGCGGCGGTTTCGTCGGTGGAGGCGTCATCGATCACCAGGGTCTCGGCGTCCTCCAGCCCCCCGGCCAGGGTCAGGGCTTCCAGGCACTCCAGGGTGAAGGGCAGATTGTTGAAGGCTGGAATGATGATGGTCACCCGGGGCTGGGCGGGGTCCGGAAGCTTGATTCGCCGTGCCGCCGCAGCCAGGTCGCCGGTGATCGAAACCATCTTCGGCGGGGTGGGAACAAAGCCTTCGATACGCTCGGCCTGAATCCGGCCCCAGGTCCTGGCCAGGTCCTCATAGGCCTGCAGATCGTAGGCGGCGGGGTCCCGCTGGCGGCTGGAGGTCCGCAGCTGTTCAAACAGGGCCGCAGCCCCTTGCACTCCGGAACCGGGCAGGGGAGCGGGCTTGGCCCCGGCGTTCTGGGCCCAGTGCTCCAGGCTGCTGCAGCGGGCCTCAGCGGCGTGCGGATGGGCCAGCAGATAGGCCGCCTCGTCGAAGTCCGCCGCGGGCCACAGACCGTGGAAGGCGCCGCGGGTGACATAGTCGCTCAAGGGGTCGCGGCCCCCCAGCTCAGCGACGCCATCCTGCTGCAGATAGTAGGCGGTGTCGAAGTGCGGGCCAGGGTCCCGGTGCTCCCGGGCGCCGAACCGGACGAAGTGGGCCAGCGGATTGAACCCTGGGGTTTGCAGGTCGCGGTAGCGCTCGGCGTACCAGCCCCCGTCGAACAGGGGATGGGGATCGCGGCCCAGCTCGGCGCCCCCGGTCACATAGTCCAGCAGCGGCGAAATACCGGCGGCCGCCACCTCGGGATGGCGCTGGAGATACCAGTCATTGGCAAACAGCGGATGGGGATCAAAACCCTGGCGCCAGCCCTCGCGGAGATAGTGGCTGAGGGGGTCTTCGCCGCTGTCGGCCACCGCCTGGCACTGCGCCACATAGTGGCGGACATCAAACAGGGGATGGGGATCAAAGCCCTGGGCCGCGCCGACCAGCAGATAGTGCTGCAGGACGCTAAGGCCGCTGGCCTCCACCGCCGCCCCGTGGCGCAGGCGATAGTCGGCGACATGGACCAGCGGGTGAGGATCAAGACCCGAAGCGTCGCCCAGCGTCAGGTAGTGGGCCAGGGGCGCCCAGCGCGAGCCCGCCAGCTCCGGCGCCCTGGCCAGATAGGCGCCCTGATCGAACAGGGCCCGGGGCAGGGCCGCATCATCGGGGCCGGCCTGAACATAGTCCCGCAGGCCTCGCGTCAGGCCAGGTTCACCGCCGAGACCGGAAAGGGTCTCCGGCCGCCAGACCCCCGACATGGAAATCAGCAGGGCCCGCCCAGGCCACTTCCCCCGGGCCAGGGTCTTGGCCAGTCGCTGGGAAAGTCGGGGCAGGGCGAGGGGGCTAGCCGTTTGCGCGCGGGTTTCCCGATACCGCCGCCAGCGTTCCGTCGCCGCCGCCGTGGCGACCAGATGGCCTTTGAGCCGCCGGGCAAGAAGCTCGGCGGCCTGATCGCTCGGCGAGGAAGGACTAGGGTCTGACACGGCGATCCGTCGCTAAGCGGGTTTCAGCTTTCGCCCAGGGTATGGTCGAGGATGGCGTCCAGGGCCGCATCAAGCTGGCGCTGAACCTCGGCCTCAGCCGCGTGGGCGCTCTGCAGGGCTGCAAGCCTCGCCTCCAGGTCCTGGACTCTGGCCTGTTCAAAGACGGCCAGTTGGCGGGCCTCAAGCAGTTCAGCCCGCGCCGCAGCGAGGTCTGAGGTCACGGGGGAGACGAACACCCCCATGGCCTGTTGCATCTTCTTGAGGGCTTTGGCGGCGGCGGCGAGGTCTTCTGCGGGTCTGGGCTGGTCGGCGGCAGCGGCCACGAACCAGTCATAAACCTGGGCGGCCAGGGGGCCGATCCCGGGGATCTTCGCCAGATCCTCGGCGGCCTCATTGTGCCGAAGCTCCCGGGTCAGGAAGCCGTCAATGGCCTTTGCCGCCTGGGGGGTGAGGGCCGGGAGGGCCGCGCCATGGGCGGCTTCGATCCGAGCAACCTCCCCTCGCCAGTCCGAAAGCAGCGCGTCATAGGCGACAAAGGCCCTGGGCAGATCGCGGCTACAGGCTTCGGCGCCCAGCATGTAGGCCACCCAGACCAGCAGAGACTTTTCCACCGGGAACCCGTCCCGCCGGGCCAGGGAGCCGGCCACCGCCAGGGGGTGGCGTACCGGAATCACGGCCCGAACCGGCAGGCCCAGATCGTGGAGCACCGCCCGCCAAAGGGGGCCAAGCACACTGACCCGAGGGTCTTTCATCAACGGATGCCGTGCCCCGGCGAACTCTTCGTCGAAAAGGTCGGTGGCGCGGGTGATCCAACGCTTTTCTTCCCGGGGCTCCAGGGCTCTGTAGGGAAAGGCGAAGGGATCATCCCAGGCGCTGCCGCCAGCGCGCAGCCGCTGGTCGTTGAACACCGCTATGCGCCAGGGTTCGAAGTAGCCCTTGGCGTTATGCTCATCCCCCGGCATCACGTTTTCAGGCAGGGTGGCGCCAGACAGCGCCAGCACCTGGGTGATCGCTGAGGTGCCGGACCGGTGCATGCCGAGCACGAAATAGGCCGCCCGGCTCGAAACGGAGCTGGCGTCCTGATCATCCTTAGGCTGGCGGTCGGCGCGGGTCACACTAGGTGCTCTATGACCGCACGCGCCGCGCGGCAAGACGCGAACGCTGCGGTTGATCCCTTCGGCCATCTGTTGCACACAACCCTCCGGCCTCGACAGGGAGCCCCGCATGGCCGTCCTGGCCGCCAAAGACCCGACCTTCGCACTGGTCAGCACCGCCCTCGATCCGGGTTTTTACCGGCGCGCTTACCCCGACGTGGCCGCCGCCGGAGCCGATCCCTTTGCCCACTATGCTGAGGTAGGCTGGCGCGAAGGCCGTGATCCCGCCCCATGGTTTTCCAGCGCCGCCTATCTGGAAGATCACCCCGAGGTGGCCGCCTCAGGGGGCAACCCCCTGGCGCATTTCCTCCTGATCGGCGCAGAACGGGGCGCCAAGATCCGCCCGTCGGCCCTGGCCGCCCTGCATGCGCCCCTGGCCGCCGCGCCGTCGCCCTGGACCTACAGGCCTGCCCCGCGCACGCCCGCGTCACCTGTAGCGGTGGACGCCGAGGAGACGGTCACCGAGCAGACGGTGGAGGTTCTGCCGGCCAGCGCCGACCCGGGCGCCTATGACCTGGTCGCTGAAGCCTTTGATCGCCGGTTCTATCTGGCTGAGAATCCCGATGTCGCGTCCGGGGGGGTGGATCCGGTGGTCCACTTCATGGAGTCCGGCTGGCGCGAAGGTCGTGATCCCGCCCCGTGGTTTTCCGTTTCGGACTATCTGGAGCTCAATCCAGACGTGGCGGCCTCGTCCATCCCGCCGTTTGTGCACTATCTGCAGGCCGGTCGGCAGGAAGGGCGTCTGCCACGGCTGGAGCTCGGTTTCCGCTATCGAATTCTGGCGGCCCTGCAGCCCCTTGAGGCGCGGGTTGAGGCCGCAGAGGTCCATGACACCCTGACGACGCCCGGGGGTATCGACGACCTTGCGGCCTTGCTGGCAGACTCCCGATCGGGCCTGCGGGACCTGCATCTGACCTTCAGTCACGATGACTACTCCACCAATCTTGGCGGGGTGCAGCTCTGCCTTCAGCGGGAAGGCGCCGCGGCTGCCGCCAGCGGGCGCGACCATCTGCACATCTATCCGGTGGACTCCCGGCCGCTGCTTCGCCGCCCTGGCCACGGGGAGCCGGTGGGCCTGGTGTGGAATGGCGTCCCTGCGGGCGTGTTCAGCGTGGCTACCCTAGCGGAAGGCTTGGAAACGCACCTGGCCGATGTGGCGCCCGGGCGGCGAAGTCTGGCCATCCACAGTCTGCTGGGGCACAGCGTCAGCGATGTTCTGGCGATCGTCCGCGCGGCTGGGATGAACGCCGGCTGGTTCTGGGTGCATGACTTCGCCAGCGTCTGCGCCAGCTATCACTTGTTGCGCAATGACGTGGCCGACTGCGGGGCGCCGCCGGTGGGCAGCCCGGCCTGCGGCATCTGCGTCTATGGGGGACACCGGCAGTTTCACCTGGATGAGCATGCCAGGCTGTTCCACGCCCTGGACCTGTCGGTGGCCGCCCCCAGCCAGGCGGCCCTGGACACCTGGCGTCGGGGCTCGGGACTGTCGGCGCGGCAGATGAGGGTTGCGCCCCTGGCGACCCTGGCGCCGCGCGGGGCATCGGCCAAGCCCGCAGAGACTGAGACAAGGCCCTTCCGCCTGGCCTTCCCCGGCCTGCCCAGCCCGCTCAAGGGCTGGCCGGTGTTCCGCGACCTCGTGCTGCGATTTGCGCAGGACCCGAGATACGAGTTCCTCCATCTGGCCCGCGATCCGGCCGCAGGTCTGCCTCTGGCCTTCCATCCGGTGACGGTGACGCCGGAAAATCCCAAGGCCATGCAGGCGCGGCTGGAGGATCTGCAGGTGGATGCGGTGATGGTCTGGTCCCTGTGCCGGGAGACCTTTTCCTTCACCACCCATGAGGCCGCCGCCGCAGGCGCAGCCATCCTCACCGGTCCCGACAGCGGCAATGTGGCCGCCTTTGTCCAGGCCACCGGACTTGGGGAAGTCATCGCCGATGAGGCCGCCCTGTTTGAGCTCTTTGCCACCGGCGAGATCCTGCAGCTGTCCCGCGCCCAGCGGAAGCCAGTCTTGGCCGACCTGGTCCATAGTCGCCTGACCATCGACCTGCTCGACGGGGAGGCCGCCCGATGAAGGTGCTCTGCTATTCCAGCTTCACCTTCTCCTATCTGAACCGGGCGCGGGTGCTCTATGCGACCCTGCGGCGCTTTCATCCCGACTGGGAGCTGGTGGCGCTGATCACCGATGAGCCGCCTGAAGGCTTTGTCTTTGATCCGGCCAGCGAGCCCTTCGACCGGGTGGTCTATGCCCAGGATCTGGGGATCGAGAACTTCCGCAAATGGCTGTTTCGCCATGACGTGGTCGAGGTCTGTACGGCGGTGAAGGGGCCCTTCATCCATCAGGCCTGCGCCCAGGCCGACATCGCCATCTATCTGGATCCCGACACCGCCCTGCTGGCCCCGCTTGACCCGCTGATCGAGATGCTGGGCGAGCACCAGATCCTGCTGACCCCGCATCTGATCGATCCCAACACCGAGCGCACGGCCATCCTCGACAATGACCTGTCGGCCTCGCGCACCGGCATCTTCAATCTCGGCTTCGTGGCCATCCGCACCACAGGGGAGGGGGCGCGCTTCGCCAGGTGGTGGAACGACCGTCTGCTGGACTACTGCTACGACGACATGCCCAAGGGTCTGTTTGTGGACCAGCGCTGGTGCGACCATGTCCCGGCCCTGTTCGACGGGGTCAAGGTGGTGCGTGATCCGGGCTACAATGTCGCCAGCTGGAACCTGTCCCAGCGCCGAATCGCCATCGGCAAGGACGGGGCGATCAGCGTCAACGGCGCGCCCCTGCGCTTCTGGCATTTCACCAAGCTGGGCCCCACGGGCGACCTGATGACCAAGAAGTACGCTGGCGACAACTTCGAGGTCTATGAGATCTGGAACTGGTACAAGCGCCAGGTGGCGGCGGCGACCGACCCGGCCATCCCCGGCCGCTATTGGGCCTATGGGGCCTATGCCGACGGGACGCCCATCGAAAAGGCCCACCGGGTCCAGTGGCGTGACAGCCCAGACCTGCAAGCGCATTTTGAAGACCCCTTTGACGCCGGGCCAGGCAGCTATCTGGGGTGGCTGGCCGCCCAGGGCCTGGCCACGCCGGCGGGAGCCGCCGCATGACCCCATCTGCCCCCGAGACTGCGGAAGCCACTCACCCCCTGCTGGCCAAGACCCAACGTCTGGCCGACAAGCTCAGGCGCCTGGACGCCGCCCTGCTGGACGCGCAGACCGAAACGACCCTGACCCGCTCGCGCCTGACCTTGGCGCTCTGGCGCGCCCTGGCCGGACGGGCGCTGGCTGAACAGAGGCTGCGCGAGGACCGGGTCGCCCTGCACCGTCGTGCGGCGGTGCGCCGTCCCCGGCGGCATAACCGGCTGTCCAAAGCGATCGACAAGGTTCTGTTGCGGCTGGGGACCGCCGGCCGGGCCAGGGTGGTTCTGAGATCAGGGCTTTGGATCAGCCTGGGCGGACATCCTGCGGTGTCGCCGCTCGCGGAGATCACCGCCTATATCGCCCAGGGCTCGGGCCCCGAGGCCGTTTCGGCGGTTCTTGTGGATCACGACTTCTACCGGGCCATGAACCCCGATGTGGCCGGGGGCGCCGCGGCAGCCCTGTTGCACTATGTGGCCAATGGATCACGGGAAGGCCGGGCGCCGCATCCCCTGTTCGATGCCGGGGTCTACACCGCACGCCATGGGGCGGAGCTCCTGGCCTGCGGCCTTGGGCCCCTTGAGCATTATGTTCGTGTCGGCGCGGCAGAGGGCTACGCGCCCCATCCGTTGTTTGACGCCGACTGGTATGTGGCCCAGGACCCGGAACTGGCGGCCAGCGGGGCCAATCCCCTGGCCCATTATCTGACCGTCGGCTGGCGGGTCGGGCTCAGCCCCCATCCGCTGTTTGCCCCGGACTATTACCTTGCCCAGTCGCCCCAGGCCGAGGGGCCGCCCCTGGTCCACTATCTGACCCAGGGCTGGCGACAGGGGCTCAAGCCCCATCCGCTGTTTGATCCGGCCTGGTATCTGAGCCAGGACCCGGGGATCGCTGCCGCCGGCCTGGAGCCCTTGACCCACTTTGTTCTGGACGGCGCAGCCCGCGGGCTCGAGGCGAGCGGCTGGTTTTCGAGCGCGGCTCACCGTCAGGCCCGTGGCGCGGCTCTGGCCGAGGGCGCCAATCCCCTGGTGGACTATCTGACCGGCGGCGCCTGGTTGGCAGACTTCGCCCAGCCCGGCTTTGCGCCCGCCGCCTATCTGGCCGCCCATCCCGATCTGGCCGAGAGCGGCCTCACACCCCTGGAACACTGGGCGCGGCGCAGCCAGGGCCTCTGAGCGATTTATGTGCAGCCCAGCTCTGTCAGGGCGCTGCGGATCTCATCGTAATAGGCCGGCACATAGTGAAAGGGGCTGAGGCCCCACCTGTGGGCGGGATCGGCGATCTGGTTCTCAGGCCTGGCCCGCACCACCTGAGCGCCCGGAATCATTTCCAGAAAGTGCGCCTCATAGCGGGCCAGCATGTGGTTGTGGGCCCCCAGATCGGTGGGGCGACCGTCCCAGATGTGCGGCGGGCCATCCAGGGGTCTTGCGGCGCCCGAAGGGTTGGCCTGATGATCGGCCCAGCGCGCCGAATGCAGGATGATCTGCGCCTCACGCAGGACGGTCATCTGTAACAGCCCGGCCAGCTGGGTGAGCGCCTCGCGCCAGAGCCGGTCACAGGCGCCTGACAGGCGCGGGATGGCGACGGGATCGGCCAGGGCGGCCTGCGCCAGATAGCCGCCGCTCTCCAGTTCCCAGCTGTGGGTGATCAGAGCGCCTGAGGCCAGCCGCAGCAGGTCGAACCGCTCATCGATGAAGTCGAAGATCAGGTGGCTGGGGCGATGGGCCATGACCTGGGCCAGACCCGTTTTCAGCAGGTCGGTCTCCACGGCCATGTGCTGATAGCGGGTCAGGCCGTCCGGGGGGTCGGCTTGAGGGACATAACCGGCGGCGGGAGGCGACAGCAGGCTCGCCAGACTGGTCCGGGAAACATAGAGCAAGTCCTTGGGTGCGGCTTCGCGCAGGGGCCAGAGGTCCCGGGTGATGCAGCTTCCGATGACAGCGATCCTGGCCATGAATCCTTTCCCGGGCCGGTTTCAACCCTGGCCTTAGCATGTTCCCCGCATAAGGGCGGCGCCATTGACTCCCCTGGCGAGCCTCGTCATGTCTCGCGGCCTCAATCGTCCCGAGATCCACGGGCGACCAGGCTCCGACGGACGCTCTTGCGCATGAAGCTCCTCAATCCGTTTGCGTCTCTGCCCGACAACCTGTTGACGCGGGCCCTGAAGGCGGGCGCCACGCCCCTGGCCTTCGCCGCCGGCTTCAGCCTGATCAGCAACCTGCTTTACCTCGCCCTGCCGCTCTACACCTTCCAGATCTATGGGCGGGTGCTGGCCAGCTACAGCTATTCCACCCTGGTGGTGCTGACGATCGGCGCCCTGCTGGTGTTCATCATTTCCGCGGTGATCGACGAACTGCGCACCCGGGTGCTGATCAATTATGGCATCGCCCTGGACCAGAAGGTGTCCAGCCATGTGTTCGCCGCCATCTTCGAGGCCGAGAGCCGGGGACGGGGGCAGGGGGGCGCCCAGCCCCTGCGGGACCTCGACAGCTTCCGCCAGCTGCTGACCGGGGCGGTGTTCGGGGCGGTGTTCGACCTGCCCTGGATGCCGATCTTCATCGGTATTCTGTTCGTCATCGACCCGGCCGTAGGGATCATCACCCTGGTTGGCGCCTTTGTGCTGTTTGGCCTGGCGATGCTGCAGGATCGCCTGTCGCGGCCCCCCCTGCAGGAGGCCAATGAGGCGGCCATCAAGGGCTACGCCTTTACCGACGCGGCCCTGCGCAATGGCGAGGTGGTCCGCGCCATGGGGATGCTCCAGGCCATTGGCGCCCGGTGGACGGCCTATCGGGTCGTGGCCATCGAGCGAGGCGCCTGGGCCTCACAGCGGGCCAGCGTGTTCGGGAACCTGACCAAGTTCACCCGCATGTTCATCCAGATCCTGGTGATCGGGGTCGGGGCCTATCTGGTGCTGAACGGCACCATTGGTCCGGCCATGCTGTTTGCCAACATGATCCTGGCCAGCCGCGCCCTGCAGCCCATCGAGAAGCTGGTCGGCGCCTGGGACGGCATCGTCAATGGCGGCCGGGCCTATGACCGGCTGAACCAGGCCCTGGAGGGCTACAAGCCGGCCGCGGCCACCACCACCCTGCCGCGCCCCCTCGGCCAGCTCAGTGTCGAAGGGGTCAACTTTGCTCCCCCGGGGGCTGAGCGCTACGTCCTGCAGGGGCTGAACTTCAAGATCGAGCCCGGCGAGATGCTGGGGATCATTGGGCCCTCGGGGGCGGGCAAGTCGACCCTGGCCCGGCTGGTGGTGGGCGTCTGGCGGCCCAATGTCGGCCATGTGCGCCTGGACGGCGCTGACGTGTTCTCCTGGAACCGGGCGGAGTTTGGACGCCATGTGGGCTATCTGCCCCAGGACACCGAGCTGTTCGCCGGCACCCTGCGGGACAATATCGCCCGGTTCCTGCCCGACATCACCGACGAACAGGTGGTGGCTGCGGCCACACTGGCCGATGTGCACAGCCTGATTCTGCGCCTGCCCAAGGGCTATGAGACCGAGCTCACCGACGGGGGCTATATGCTTTCGGCGGGGCAGCGCCAGCGGGTGGGCCTGGCCCGGGCCCTGCTGGCCGATCCGCGGCTGCTGGTGCTCGATGAGCCCAATGCCAGCCTCGACGCCGAGGGCGAGGACGCCCTGATGCGGGTCATCGACCTGCTGAAGAGCCGTGGCACGACCATCGTGGTCGTCTCCCACAAGCCCAATATCCTGCGCTCGGCCGACAAGATGCTGGTGCTGCGCGAGGGACGCATGGAGCTGTTTGGCCCCAAGGACGCCGTCATGGCCCGCTTTGCCCAGTCCACCCCCGCGCGGCCCGTCGAGGCCAGCCAATGAGATTCGACCTGGAGCCGATCAAGCGCATCCTGGGGCCTGTGGCGCCGGTCGACCCGCGCTTTGACGTGTCCGAGCCCGGCCCCGACAAGGCCCTGGACAAGCGCATGTGGCGGCCGATCCTCATCGGCTGCGTGGTGGTCGGTGTGTTTGTGTTCGGCATGTTGATCTGGGCGGGCTTTACCCAGATCACCTCGGCCACCGCAGCCCCGGCCGAAATGCGCGTCGAGGCCAGCCGCAAGACCCTGCGCCACCGGGAGGGCGGGGTGGTCTCCGAGATCCTGGTCCGCGAAGGCCAGCGGGTCACCGCCCATCAGCCGCTGCTGCGGTTTGACTCTGTCCAGGCTGCGGCCGCCGTGGATGTGCTGCAGAGCCAGCATGACGCCCTGCTGGCCCAGAGCGCGCGGTTTTCGGCCGAATCGGTGGGATCGCGGACGCTGGTCCTGCCCGATGAGCTCACCGCGCGGATGGCCGATCCCCGGGTGAGCGGGGTGATTCGGGATCAGCAGCTGCTGTTCAATTCCCGCCTGCAGTTCTTCGTCAGCCAGGAAGGGGTGCTGGGCCAGCGGATGGACCAGCTGGCCACCCAGGTGGTCGGCGTTCAGGCGCAGCTGGACTCCATCGACGAACAGATCGGCTTCACCCGCGAGGAGCTGGCCGGCTACCAGACCCTCTATGAGCAGGGCTACGCCCCCAAGACCCTGATCCTGCGCTATGAGCGCAGCCTGGCGGAGCTGGGGGGGCGTCGCGGCGCCCTGACCTCGGAGATTAACCGTCTTCGCCAGGCGCAAGGGGAAGCGCGCCTGCAGCTGGCCACCCTTCGCAACCAGAGAATCAGCGAGGCGGCTGAGGGGCTGCGCCAGATGCAGACTCAGCTGTCGGATGTCGGGCCCCGCCTGACGGCGGCCCAGCAGGTGCTGGCCAGGACCACGGTGTCCTCGCCGGTGGACGGCTATGTGCTGAACCTGACCCAGTTCACCGTCGGCGGCGTTGTGACGCCCGGCGAGCTCTTGATGGACGTGGTGCCGGCCGATGCGCCGCTGATCGTCCACGCCCGGGTTTCGCCCAATGACATCGACAGCGTCACCGTGGGCCAGGACGCTCGGGTGTCCCTGACCGCCTTTGCCCAGAAGGCCCCGCCCCTGGAGGCGAAGGTCACCAGCATCTCTGCTGACCGGCTGGTGGATAGCCAGACCGGCATTGCCTATTTCCTGGCCGAGCTGCGGATCGACCCCGCTGACCTGGCCAAGCTGCCGGAGGGGGCGACCCTGACGCCGGGCATGCCCGGCCAGGCGATGATCGTCACCGGGCGGCGTTCGATCCTCAGCTATCTGGTCGGCCCGATCACCGACACCTTCGATGGGGCCCTGCGGGAGGACTAGGACGGTTTCGGGCCAGCCTTGCCTTGGTCCCGGACCTGGGGACCACAAGCTAGACCTTAGGCCTTTTTCGTATTGCGTATCGATCCGGCATCCGATACCTCTTGGCCGGGCTCGTTTTAACCTTCGCCACGTCCATGTGTAATGGCGCGGAGAGGGACCGCCAGGACCGCTCCATCCGAGGATGGTGGCCAGGCGTTCTGGGGTCCACGTGACACTGACTGGAGAGAAGCATGGCTGACTATCAATTCGACACGATCACGGAAGCGCAGGCCCTGGCCTACAACGCCGCGAACGACTCCCTGGCCTTCGCGCCCGGCACCAGCGCTGCCAACATCACCGTCCTGTTCATTCCGGCCGCGGGCGCTGACCCGGCCCGGGTGAGCCTGACCGTGAACGGCGTGACCAAGGTTTTCGGCAACAACATCCTTGGTGAAGTTGCGACCACCACCACCGGTTCGCAGCTCTACATCGGCACCGCCGGTGACGACACCCCGGCTGGCGGCACGGGCGCCGACGGCATGTACGGCAACGCCGGAAACGACAGCCTCTCGGCTGGTGAAGGCGCGAACTTCGTCCAGGGCAACGCTGGCAACGACTCCATCACCGCCGGTTCCTCGGCCGACATCCTTTACGGCGGCCAGGGCAACGACGTCATCACCGCGGGCGGTGGTAACAACTTCGCCCAGGGCAACCTCGGCAACGACACCATCAATGGTGGCGGCGCGTCCAACCAGGCCGAAACCCTCCTGGGCGGCGGCGGTACCGACTCCATCACCGGTGGCGCTGGCGCTGACTTCATCAACGGCAACCTGGACAACGACACCCTGGTTGGCGGCGCTGGTAACGACACCATGCTCGGTGAAGCTGGCAACGACACCATCATCGGTGACGCTGGCAACGATTCCATCGACGGCGGTGAAGGCAACGACACCCTCGACGGCGCCGACGGCAACGACACCATCTGGGGCGGCCTTGGCACTGACGTCATCACCGGCGGCAACGGCAACGACTCCCTGCAGGGCAACGCTGGCGCCGACACCCTCACCGGTGGCGCTGGCAATGACTCCATGTATGGCGGTCAGGACAATGACGAGATCAACGGCACCAGCGGCAATAACTGGGCCAACGGCAACCTCGGCAACGACTCCATGACGGCCGGCACCGGGAACGACACCTTCCTCGGCGGCCAGGGTGATGACACCATCACCGCGGCGGCCAACGGCGGGAACAACTTCCTGAACGGCAACCTCGGCAGCGACTCCGTCCTCGGCGGCGCTGGCACCGACACCATCTACGGTGAAGACGGCAACGACGTCCTCGACGGCGGCGCTGGCAACGACCTCGTCGACGGTGGCGAAGGCAACGACGTCCTGCGTGGCGACGCTGGCAATGACACCCTGGTGGGTGGCAATGGCAACGACGACCTCAACGGCGGCGCTGACAACGACAGCCTGTCGGGCGGCGCTGGCAACGACACCCTGACCACGGGCGCCGGCAACGACACCGTCTCGGGTGGCGAAGGCAACGACTCCATCGACGCGGCCGCTGGCGGCAACAACAACATCCTCGGCGACGCTGGTAACGACACCATCATCGCTGCGGCTGGCAACGACACCATCAATGGTGGCGACGGCGATGACCGCATCACCCTCGGCGACGGCGTGAACGTCGGCTTCGGCGGCGCGGGCAACGACTCGATCACCGGCGGCGCTGGCGCCGACACCATCACCGGCGGTGCTGGCGTCGACACCATGGCCGGCGGCGCGGGCGCTGACCGCTTCGTCTTCGCGGTGGGCGACACCTCGACCACCACGGGTTCGATCGACCGGATCACCGACTTCACCGCGGCTGATGACACCATCGGCTTCGGGATCACCGGTTCGGCCACGAACTACGCCGAGATCAGCGTGGGCACCTACGCCCAGGCCCTCTCGGACGCCTCGGCTCTGATCACCTCCGGCTCGCGCGACATCGTCGCCGTCCAGGTCGGCGCTGACGTCTTCGTGTTCGCTGACATCTCCAGCAACAACACGGTGACCGGCACCGTCCAGCTGATGGGCATCACGCTCGCCGGCGTCTCGGAAACCAACTTCACCGCCTAAGGCGAAGCTGCTTCGAGACAAGACTTTGGGGGCCGTCCTTCGGGGCGGCCCCTTTCTTGTGCGTTGAGCCCTGCTCCGCACGACGCCAGCCGCCCGCAAGCCTGACCTTGCGCCGACGCGCCAAGCCGCTAAGCCAGTCCCTCATGAGCAATGCGGCCATCTATCTGCATCCCGACGGCTACCGGACCGATCGCGCCACCCTCATGGGCCGCCACTCGGCCGGGGAGAGCTTCCTGCGGGGCTTCCTCCGCCACGCAGAGGTCGACCGATTCCATTTCTGGAAGGGCGGCGTCCTGGAGCATGAGGCCTATGACGCCCTGCTCGCGGGCTCTCTGCCCCTGCGTCGTGACGGCCGCTGGATCGCCCCGCGCAACCGCCAGGGCCTGTCCGACCCCGGCTGCGTCTTCATCCCCAGCCCGACCATCGGCCAGGAATCCTGGTGGCGGCGCCGCTACGGCCCGGCCCACTACAGCCTGTGTGGCCTGACCCACACCACCGCCACTCACCGGGCCATCGCCGCCCTGGAGGAGCTGCTCACCTGCCCGACGGAAAGCTGGGATGGCCTCATCTGCACCTCGGGCGCCGTCCGCGCCGCGGTGGAGACCCAGCTCGCCCTGATCGCCGATGATCTGCGGGGCCGCCTGGGCGCCACCCGCCTGCCGAGCCCGCAGCTGGCCACCATTCCCTTGGGGATCAATGGCGATGACTTCGCCTTCGACCCCGCCGCCCGCGCCGCCTGGCGGACCCGCCTCGACATCCCCGAAGACGCCGTGGTCGCCCTCTATGTCGGCCGGCTGAACGCCCGCACCAAGATGAACCCGGCCCTGATGGCCATGGCTCTGGAACAGGCCGCCCAACAGACGGGCCGGCCCGTCTATTGGATCGTGTCGGGCTGGGCCGGGACGCAGGAGGCCTGGGACAGCTTCCACGCCGCGACCCAGGCCTTCTGTCCCTCGGTCGCCTACCGCCCCATCGACGGGCGGGAGGCCGCCACCCGCTTCTCCATCTGGTCGGCCGCCGACCTGTTCATCTCCTTCTCCGACAACATCCAGGAGACCTTCGGCCTGACCCCGGCCGAGGCCATGGCCGCAGGCCTGCCCTGCGTGGTCACTGACTGGGACGGCTATCGCGACACGGTCCGCCATGGGGTCGATGGGTTCCGTATCCCCACCTACGCCCCCCGGCCGGGCCTGGGGGAGGACCTGGCCTTCAATCACGACAATGGCTGGGTCAGCTATGACAACTATGTGGGCGCCGCGGCCCAGATGACGGCCATGGACCTGCCCGCCGCCACCCGGGCCCTGGTCGCGCTCATCGAGAATCCAGATCTGCGCCGCACCATGGGGGCGGCCGGCCGCACACGGATCGAACAGGACCTGGACTGGTCGAGGGTCATTCCCCTCTATCAGGCCTTCTGGGGGGAGCTCGCCCAGCGCCGGGCGGCCGCCCAGCCGGAACCCCCGGACATCGCCCGTCGCCTGGTCAATCCCCGGCGTAGCGACCCTTTCACCCTGTTCGCCGGCTATCCCACCCGCGCCCTTCGGCATGAGGATCGGCTATCCTTAGGCGCCCTCGCCGACTGGCCTGCCGCCCAGGAGGTCCTGACGCGGAACCTGGCGGTGGCCGGCCGCTGGGCCATGGCCCCGGAGGAGGAATGTGCTCAGGTCTTCGCCCAGGTGGCTGCAAGTCCAGAGCCGGTGAGCGTCAGCGCCATCCTGGCCGCCATGCCCGCCCCCCGCCGGCCCTATGTGGAACGCACCCTCGTATGGCTGATGAAGTTCGACATCCTGCGCCTGACGGAGCCCCCAGAGCCCACCCGACTGGACGGCGACCAGCCCTAGGCCCAGGGTGTCTTTCCCTACACGGGACCTACACCCCAAGGCCTCTTCACAGCCGATAGCCATCCCCCTTTGGACCGAGCGCCTGCCGTAACGCCTCAAACAGTGGCGTGGCCGCCACCCCCATGTCTGTTCGACATCAATACCGCGCCAGGATCATCATCGTCACATAACAACGATTGCCCGAGAGCCGATTCCAAGGCAGACCCAATCAACCCTGCGGGGGATTCAGTGGCCGAGCCTCCGACAGGCTGGAAGCGGCATAATAGGGACAGAAACAACCGATGGCTGACTTTCAATTTGACACGATCACGGACGCGCAGGCCCTAGCCTACAACGCCGGGGCCGACACCCTGGCGTTCGCGCCGGGCACCAGCGCTGCCAGCATCACCGTCCTGTTCATTCCGGCCGCGGGCGCTGACCCGGCTCGGGTGAGCCTGACCGTGAACGGCGTGACCAAGGTTTTCGGCAACAACATCCTTGGTGAAGTTGCGACCACCACCACCGGTTCGCAGCTCTACATCGGCACCGCCGGTGACGACACCCAGGCTGGCGGCACGGGCGCCGACGGCATGTACGGCAACGCCGGCAATGACAGCCTCTCGGCTGCTGAAGGCGCGAACTTCGTCCAGGGCAACGGTGGTAACGACTCCATCACCGCCGGTTCCTCGGCCGACATCCTGTACGGCGGCCAGGGCAACGACGTCATCACCGCGGGCGGTGGTAACAACTTCGCCCAGGGCAACCTCGGCAACGACACCATCAATGGTGGCGGCGCGTCCAACCAGGCCGAAACCCTCCT
>SXGS01264042.1_pt1 | contig 17330 bp, 14 predicted proteins | sample 3174681 | NCBI WGS metagenome assembly SXGS01 (sample SAMN11356861, study PRJNA531348) | freshwater metagenome | isolation source: freshwater sample F1-80 | place: China: Fuxian Lake, Yuxi | collected 2017-12-25 | reverse complement strand
CTCATCGTCCACATCGCGCGACTCGAACAACTCTTCGATCTCGCCGAGTTGGTCACCACGGCGTGTACCACGTTGGTGGCACACGCATGGCCGGGTCCCCTCACGGTGGTGGTACGTGCACGCTCGAACGTCAGTCGAGTAGTGACGGGTGGACAGGACACCGTTGCAGTGCGCTTGCCGGGACACCAATTGGCACAAGACGTAATCACCGGACTCGGTCGTCCCGTTGCCGCTCCGTCGGCGAATCGTTTCGGATGCGTCTCACCCACGTCGGCCCAACACGTCCTCGACGACCTCGGAACCGACGTAACAGTCATCCTCGACGGTGGAAACTGTTTGGTTGGTGTCGAATCCACGATCGTGGACTGCACGACGGCACAACCCGAGATCCTGCGGCACGGTTCGGTAACCGTCGACATGATCAGGGATCTTCTCGCCGACATCGACGTCACACTCGCCGACACACCCTCAGGCACGACGCGTGCGTCTGGCATGCTTGCACGGCACTACGCGCCAAAGGCGCGTCTGGTACTGCACGAAAATGCTGCCGACCTGCCCGGTGACAGCGCCGTGGTCCTACGATGCGACGGGGATGCAGTGGAGACTGCACGACACCTGTTCGAGCGTCTGCGTGAACTCGATCGAGCCGGGGTCGATACGGCCCACGTGGTTCTCCCACCTGCCGCGGGGCTGGGAGTTGCCATACGGGACCGGCTGTTCAAAGCCGCCGCGCACTTGTAGCCTGACGGTACCCAATACGGACGGTCAGATGCCGTCCAACTCCTAGGGGGAGACAAATGAAGAAAAGCAACATGCGTCGTTTCGGCGCGCTCGTTGCAGCCGGAGCTCTCGTGCTCGCGGCTTGCGGCGGCGACGACGAGGCGGCAGAGGAGGTCACTGAGGAGACCGAGGCACCAGCCACGGACTGCGCAGTTTCCACCCTCAACATCGGAACCATCCTTCCGGTGACTGGTTCACTCGCGTTCCTCGCACCGCCAGAAATCGCGGCGTCGAATTTCGCAGTGGAAGACATCAACGCCGCTGGCGGCGTGCTCGGCAACCCGGTTGAGATCAACCAGGGTGACTCGGGTGACGCAACCACCGACACCGCCAACACCGAAGTCGACCGTCTGCTCGCAGCCGGCGCCCAGGTCATCCTTGGCGCGGCTTCGTCGGGCGTCTCGTTGACGGTCATCGACAAGATCACCTCAGCCGGTGTGGTGCAGTTTTCACCTGCCAACACCTCGCCAACCCTGACCACGTACGACGACAAGGGCCTGTACTTCCGTACCGCCCCGTCGGACTTGCTCCAGGGTCGCGTGCTCGCCAACCTCGTCATCGAGGAAGGCTCGACCTCAGCCGCAGTGCTCTACCGCAACGACGCCTACGGTGTCGGTCTCGCGGAAGCATTCAAGGCTGACTTCGAGGCAGCAGGTGGCACCGTGCCCGAGTTCATCGAGTACGCGGAAGGCACCGAAGCATTCGACGCCGAAGTCGACAAGGTTGTGGCCGCTAACCCGGACGCGATCTTGATCGTCGGATTCGCCGAAACCGGTCCGATCCTCACCACCATGCACGAGCGTGGCGTTGGCCCAACGGCAAAGAAGGTTTACGGCGTGGACGGCAACATTGCCGGTCTCGACAAGTTGGTCTCGGATGTCACCATCCTGGCCGGCATGAAGGGCACCACCCCGTCGGTTGACCTCAAGGGTTCGGATGCCATCAAGGCGTTCGTCGCCCGACTTGACGCAGCAGGCGTGGACGGTGTCTACGACTACGGCGCAGAGACCTACGACGCGGTCGTCATCTCGGCACTCGCTGCTGAGATCGCAGGCTGCGCCGACGGTGTCTCGATCGGTGCGCAGATCAACGGCGTCACCAAGGACGGAGAAAAGTGCACGGACTTCGCGTCGTGCCTCACCCTCGTCCAGGCTGGTACCGACATCGACTACGACGGTCTTGGTGGACCGTACGAGTTCGTCGACGCCGGTGAGCCCGCAGCTGCCTCGTTCCGCATCATCTCCTACGGTGCGGCCGGTGCAGATACCTCGCTCGACAAGTACGTCTTCGCGAGCTGAGTTCGTCTCAGTAAAGGAAGGCCCCGCCCGGGAAACCGGGCGGGGTTTTTCTTTTGTACCCCCTCTTGGGTCGACGCCGCCGCAAACCACACATTCATGTGGCCGGGCCACCTGGCTCGGGCGGCGGATCTCGTAATTAGGACGCCAAGGTCCCCAAGTACAACTCGATCACCTTCGGGTCGGTGAGGAGCCTCTCACCCGTGTCGGTGTACGCGTTGGTGCCCTGATCGAGCACGTATCCCCGACTGCAGATTTGCAAACATCGACGCGCATTCTGTTCCACCATCACTACGGAGACGCCGGCCTTGTTGATCTCGCGGGTTCGCACGAAGACCTGGTCTTGGAGGACGGGCGACAGCCCCGCCGAAGGTTCATCAAGGAGCACGATTTCGGGATTCATCATCAGTGCTCGACCCATCGCCAACATCTGGCGTTCCCCGCCCGAGAGGGATCCCGCCCGCTGACTCCGGCGCTCGGCGAGTCTCGGAAACATGTTCTGGACGAATTCGGCGCGTTCGCGAAACTGCTTCGGCTTGAGGTAGATCCCCATCTCCAAGTTCTCCATGATGGTGAGCGAGGGGAAGACGTTGTCACGTTGGGGCACGTATCCGATACCACGTTCCACCAGCTCGTGTGCTGCCTTGCCGACGATCGATTCACCACGGTGGGTGATGACCCCGGATTGCACCGACAGGAGACCGAACAACGCCTTCAGCAGCGTGCTCTTCCCAGCACCGTTGGGCCCGATGATGCCGACGATCTCCCCGCGGTGCAGGGTCAACGAGCAGTCGTTGAGGATGTTGACCCCGGGTGTGTACCCTGCCGTCAAGTTGCGCGCTTCGAGCAGAACCTCACGGCTCTCGGCAACTCCTGCTGCGGGCGTCATGCCAACTCCACCTTCGACAGATCCGAACCGTGGTGCGCACCCAGGTACGCGTCGACGACCGCCTTGTTGGAGCGAATCTCGGCGGGGGTTCCCTCGGCGATGATTCGACCCTCGGCCATCACCACCACCCAATCTGCGATCTCCTGCACCACGTCCATGTTGTGCTCGACGAAGATGACCGTTCGACCTTCCCCAGGCAGCAATTTGATGAGTTCAAGCAAACTCTGGGCGAGCGCTGGATTGACGCCGGCCATCGGTTCGTCCAACATCACCACACGCGGGTCGGTCATCAATGCGCGGGCCATCTCGAGCAGCTTGCGCTGTCCGCCGGACATCGTTCCGGCGTACTCATCGCGCATGTGCGTGAGGTTGAACCGTTTCAACACGGCGTCGGCCCGAGCCTCGATTTCACGCTCCTGCGCGGACCACGACCCCGGGATGAGGGCCGACCAGAACCTCTCCCCCCGTTGGTCGAGGGCTCCCAATTTCATGTTCTCGATCGTCGAAAGCTTCGCGAGGGCCTTGGTCAACTGGAACGTGCGAACCATACCTTTGGCTGCGAGTCGGTGCGGCGGTGTTCCGGTGATGACTTCGCCGTCGAGTGTCACCTCGCCCTCGTCAACCTGATCGAAACCCGTCAGCAAGTTGAAGAACGTCGTCTTTCCGGCACCATTCGGTCCGATCAACGCGGTGATCTTGTTGCGTCGAATCTCCAGTCGCTCGACATCGACGGCCCGCAAACCTCCGAACGACTTGACCACTCCCGTAGCAGTCACGATGGGAGCGTCCGACTGGGCGATGGACGAATCAGCGACGGTCAAGGGCCATCTCCTCTCGTGAGCCGAAGATTCCTTGTGGACGGAACCGCGCGAGGAGCAGGAGCCCGATTCCCACGAGGATGAATCGCAGCATCGCGATGTTGAAGTCGGACAATTGCACCGTGTCCTCCAGGGTCGTACGAACGCCGGGAGGCAACTGTCGAAGCGTGTTCTCGATGAAGACGATCAACGTCCAATAGATCGATGAACCGACGATCGGGGACCACACTCGGCCGGGTCCGCCGATGATGAGGATCGTCCAAATCGTGAAGGTGATGACCGGGTTGAACGTGTCGGCTTGTACCGATGCCTTCTGAATCACCTGCAACGTGCCGGCGACGCCACCGATGATTCCACCCAGCATGAGTGCCTGCATCTTGTAGTAGTACGCGTTCTTGCCGAGCGCCCGGGCGGCATCTTCATCTTCCCGAATGGCGCGAAGCGTTCGTCCCCATGGCGAGCGCATCAGTTGCCGCACCATCAAGGTCGTGAGCAACAAAATGGTCCAGCCCACGAGCAATACCCACACGTCGCGTCCGAGGTACTTGAAGGGTCCGAACGAGTAGAACTCCCCCAACTTGAACGGACTCAAATCGTAGAACGGTCCCGCGAATTGATTTACACCTTCGACACCACCGGTGATCGGTTGCATGACGCGTGAGCGCGCCAGCAGTCGAATGGTTTCCGACGCTGCGATGGTCACCAACGAGAGATAATCGGCACGCAATCGCAGGGTGGGAATACCGAGCAACAGCGCCAACACCGCGGCGTACACGAAGGTGAAGAGGATGCCCACCCAGAAGTTCCACTCCAGCCAGAACACCGTCACGCCAACGCCGTATGCCCCGGCCGCCATGAAACCGACCTGACCGAAATTCATGAGCCCCGTGTATCCGAAGTGGACGTTCAACCCGACCGCCGCGAGTGCGTACACCATCACCTCTGGGCCGATCATCGCCGAAAAGGTGCGTTCGAGAATGAACCCCCAGTCCACGTCAGCCGATCCTTTGCTTCTTGCCGAGGATGCCTTGCGGACGCAGGAGAAGGGCGAGGATCAACACGATGAGGGCGGTCATGTTCTTCAACTCGGTGTCGATGACGAGCGTCGACCAGTTGATGACCACACCGACGATGAGGGCGCCGACGAGCGCGCCGAACGATGTTCCCAATCCCCCGAGCGTGACCGCGGCGAAAACCAGGAGGAGGATTCGTGTGCCGAGATCCCACTTGACGGTGTCGAAGCCGAAGAACGTACCGGAGAGCGCAGCCAATGCAGCGCCGAAGATCCACACCTGGGAGATGACCTTCTCCACGTTGATACCCGATGATTCGGCGAGATCCCGATTGTCGGAGACGGCACGCATCGCGCGGCCAGTCTTGGTTCGCGTGAGACCGAGCCCCACCGCGACGAGGATGACCACCGACACCGCCATCGCGACGGCGTCGCGACTGGTCAATTCCATTCCCCAGAACGTGTTCGCTCGTTGCGAGGCGTAATCGAGGTACACGCGGTAACGACTGCCGAAGAAGTAGACGAAGACGTAGCGAAGGAAGATGGAGAGCCCGATGGTCATCACCATCTGGGCCAGCAACGACACCCCCGCGTTGCGCGAGGTGCGAAACACCACCCGATTCAGCACGTAGCCGAGCACACCACCAGCAACGGTCGCGAGCAGTGTCGCCACGATGAAATTGACGCCGCTTCCGAACGGGGCAGGTAGGAACGACAGGAATCCGAAGGTACCCACCAAGCCGTACACGTTGAAGAAGTACGCCATCAACGTTCCCCAGGTGATGAGTTCGGCATGCGCGAAGTTCACGAGTCCCGTCGTACCGAAGATGAGCGACAAGCCGATCGCCGCCATCGCCAGGTACAAGCCGAGTTTGATGCCCTCCAAGGTGAGCTGACTGATACGGCGAACCGAAAAGTTGTTCTCGGCCGAGGCCACCACCGAGTCGCCGAGAATGAGGGGAAAGATGACGCGCTGGTCACCGTTTTCACTGACCTTGGCCACGAGCGACGCTCGCTCAGCCTCCCGCAGAACCACGCCGGTTGGCAACGTCGCGGAATCGAGCACGATGGTGTACTCACCGGGCGCGGGAACCGGAATACGGAACGTTCCGTCCTTCCCCGACACCGCCGAACCGACGTCGTCAATGGCAAGACTGACACCCTCGACGAGCACCTTTGCGCCGACGGCATCCGTGTATTGCAGCTGACCGATTACTCCGAGATCATCCGATACCTCAGCCGAAGCGAATCGACCGAAACCAAGTCCCGACAGCGACAATAGAACGAAGAGGAGCCACCGCCCAATCCTCGATTTTGGCATCGTTCTAGTGTGCCACAACCTCGTACAAACGCCCGTTGAGACGGAGCGCGCACAACCACACCGCAATACTCAGGGCGATGTGGACGGCAACCAGGAGGATGGGCACTCCGGTGAAATACTGCAGGTACCCCACACCCGCCTGCAGCAATGCGACGAAAAGGAACGTCTCGAATGCGCGCCGCAGTTCAACACGCGTAGATCCTCGCAACAACACTCCGAGCAACACGGCACAGACCAACGTGACGAGCACGCTGCCGCCATGGATACGTGCAACCGTCGTCAAGAGGAAAGGAAAGCGCATCGCCGTTTCGTCCCCCGCGTGCGGTCCCGATCCGGTGACGACGGTTCCCGTTACGATCGCGATGGCCACCAAGACCACGAGTCCCCGAACCAGGAGCGTTGTGACGGGCTCGGCGGTGGGTTGGAACGGTCGTCCGTCGCGAGCACGTCGCACTTCCACGAGCAACCAATACGCCCACGTCATGAGGAGCACCGACAAGACGAAGTGCCCCATGTTCGCCAAGGGGTGCAAACCCGTCAGGACGACGATTCCGCCGAGTACCACCTGACCAATCACGCCGACGACGAGCAACGAAGCAAAACGACCGATCTGCCGATTTCGCGGACGGATGGCCAGAGCGGCCAATGCTGCAACGATGACGCTGGCCGCTACCACTCCGGTGAATAATCGATTGATCTGTTCGATGGCGGCATGTGTCGACGTCACATCGACGAAGCGCTCCTCGTTGCATGCCGGCCAATCGACGCAACCGAGCCCAGACCCGGTGAGCCTCACCAGAGAACCAGTCACGATGATGATGTAGAGCGAGATGAAGGCACACCAAGCAACGATCCGATACCTCGTGAGGCCGATACCGGTGGACGTGATGTTGTCAGGCGCGGACACGAGACCTGAGGCTAGGTACCCAGGGGGAACGACGTCGCCACGATCGTTTCATCCCACCGTGAGTAAGGTCACCTCGTGAAGAAATACGCCGTCGAGGCCCGACGAGTGGAGATTCTCGAGGCCACGTGCAAGGTGGTGATCGACCGCGGTTTCGCGGGTACCCGGATCGCCGACGTGGCAAAGCGACTGAACGTTTCCAACAGCCTCATCCACTACCACTTCGACAGCAAGGAAGTGCTGCTGGCTGCAGCCTTCGAGTACTACGCGCGCAAGGACCTCTCGGAGATGGAGCGCGACATCGAACTTGGGCAATCCGCCACTGCGCAACTGTGGCGTCTCATCGAGAGTTACGTCCCCGAGGGAAGCGACGACGTGGAGTGGATGTTGTGGATCGATGCGTGGGGTGAGGCATTGCGCAATCCGTTGATGAAGAGCATCAGTCAGCAACTCGACGAGCAGTCGATCGACTTCCTTGAACGCGTCCTCCGACGCGGCAACGAAACCGGTGAGTTTCGCTGCGATCAGCCACGCATCTCGGCGATGCGACTCACGGCGCTCATCGACGGGCTCGCCGTGCAGTTCGCGGCTCACGAAGGCGTCGTGAAACGCAAGGAATTGATGCGAACTCTCCGCACCATGGCGGCGTTCGAGACGGGCGTCTCCCCCGACGACATTCGGGACGGAAGACGTACTCCGCGTCCCGCCTCCACTCGACCTCCCACGGACGCCAATGCGCCGCAGCCACTCGGGACGACTCCCACAGCGATCACGGATGCCGCACTTCGGCAATTGCTCGCCGTCATCGCTGACGCACAATTGAGGGGCGATACAACGAGCTGGCTCAACTCCTGGTCACCGCAAGGAGAATTGACCGGACCCGACGGCGTAACGTTCAAGGGCGTCGAAGCCCTGACGGACGTGTTCAGCAAACAATATGGCAGCGACAGGTGGACGCTGCAGAGCCCCGAGGTGGTGGTCTTCCTCGCTGACGAGTCCACCGGGACGGCAATCGGCCGAGTAACGGTTACCGAGCGTTTCCAGCGGCGCAACGGGGCAATCGGTTCGCGAATCGCGACGTTGCACGATCGCTACGAGCGTGGGCCACAGGGCTGGCTCCTGTCGTCACGGCGGTACGAGGTTCTCGACTAACGAGCCATCTTCTCGGGAGCCATCGTCTCGGAAGCGATCGCTGAATTCCTGAACGGCACTCCACGTGTTGGCTATTCACTGATTGCGGTCAGTCTACCACCCATTGGGCCCGACCACCACTCACCGTGGTTGCATTTTCGCTATCCGTGAGAAATTCCTCATGTTCGCCCCGTTGGCGCCGATCCCTTGTGCGGATCTCACCAAGGAGCAACACCAATGGTTCTCACCGCAATCGCCACCAGCATCGTTCTCAGTCTGGCCGCCCAGAGCGCCCCCGCGACGGCTACCGTCGCCACGGCACCCCATCGCGCAACTGCGGTCTCGGCCACGACCAGCCAAGCCTCGTACCCCGCCTTCGGCGATCAGAGCGACGACGTCGTCCGACTCCAGCAGGCGATGGTGGCCCGGGGCTTCACCTTGAAGGGCGGCGTCGACGGCCAATTCTCGGCACGCACCCAAGCCACGTTGCGCAATCTGCAGAAGGCAGTGGGTCTCAAGGTCACTGGTGCCGTCGATGAGCGCACCGCTCGCTTTCTTGGACTCCTCACCGTCACACGACTCACCCCCGACACACTGCCCACGGTCGGCGACTCCGGCGACGGCGTGTGGTCGGTGCAACAGGCGTTGATCAACAACGGCATCATGGTCAAGGGTGGTGCGGACGGTGCGTTCGGCGTCGCCACCACCGTGGCCCTCGGTTCGTATCAGAGCCGCAACGGACTCCCCGTCACCAAGGTGCTCGACCATGCCACTGCGTTCTCGCTCGGTCTCGTCGACCTTGCCCCACCGGTGGTCGTCGCGATCCCGGTCGCCAAGCCTGCCGTCGCCAAGCCCGCAGCGGTTCCAGCCGCACCAGTCGTCGTCGCTGCGCCAACCGCTGCGCCAGCACAGGCTGTCGTCGGTCAACTCGATATCAACGCCCTGCCGGTTCGCGGTCAGAACAGCGATGCCGTTCGGCTGGTCCAACAGACCCTGATCAACAGCGGCGTCGAAGTGAAAGGTGGCGCCGACGGAGTGTTCGGGGTTGCCACCTCGATTGCCATCGGCAACTTCCAAGTCGCCCGCGGACTCAACGCCTCGCAGGCGCTCGACTTCCCCACTGCGCAGGCGCTCGGTCTCGTGCCTTCGCTTGAATCGCTGGGAATTCCGTCGATCCAAGTGTTCCCCGTGCAAGGTCGCTGCAGTTTCAGCAACACCTGGCACGAGTCGCGCGGTACACGCCAGCACGAGGGTGTCGACATCATCGCTCCCCGCGGCAACCTCATCTACGCGGTGGTCGATGGAACGATCACCAAGGTGTACAACAACGCAAGCCTGACCGGAAACGGAGTTCGCCTCACGATGGCGGACGGCACGTACTTCTTCTACGCCCATCTCGACACCATCGCGCCGAACATCGCCGTCGGTACGGCGGTCAAGGCCGGTCAGATTCTGGGTACCAACGGATCGACCGGCAATACCGGCACACCCCACCTGCACTTCGAAGTGCATCCTCGTGGCGGCGCACCAATCGATCCGACCCCGGTGATTGCCGCGGTCAACGCCTGCCACATCACGGAGCCCCGTACCCAGCCGTAGTCGATTCCGGATCGTCGTGACGACGTCGAACCGGGCACGCGCCGCAGGGCGATGCGATGTGAGAACCACGTCGCCCTGCGGTGCAGTGCGAATCACGCATGGGTAACGCGCGGTGGGTACAGGCCACCCGAGCGATTCAGTACGTGTGGTCGCCCTCGGCGAGATGGGAGTTGTCCGCCAAACGGGTGAGACTGAACGTGTAGCCATCACCAAGTTTGAGTGCCTCCAAGCGACTGACGGTGGCATGGCCGATGACGAAGCGTTCCCACTCCCACGGTGTTGGGGCGAGTCCGAGCAGGTGACAGATAAAGACGCTGTTGGTGCCGGCATGGGCGACGAACGCCAGTCGATCGCCCGGCTCTTCGATATGCCAGACGGGCAATTCGTGCTCCACCCGATAGATGCCTCGTTCGGACAGGAACTGATTCGCGCCGGCGTGGATGCGCTTCGTGAAGTCGCTCACCGCCTCGCCACCCTCCAAACCCTTCCACCGCTCCAACGCTGGACGCCGCTTCTCTTCGCGGTAGGCGGCCTCCGCCCTATCCGCGGGATTCCCCTGCCAGATCGGACTGCGGATCTCCTCCAACCAGGGTTCAATCACCTCGCCACGTCGCTGCGCGTCGAGTATCGGTGCAGCGGTTTGACGAGCGCGCAGGAGCGGCGACACGTAGAAGTGGTCGAAATGCTCGGCCTCCAGCCGGTCGGCCAACCGCCTGGCTTGTCGGTGTCCGCGCGCCGTCAACGGCGGGTTGTCCTGACTGAAACCGTCCTTCACCCACTCCGGTTCGGCATGACGAATGAGCGTGATGAACACGCCGACACCCTAGTTGTTCGGTGCCGTGGTAGGCGGCGTCCCGACGGCGCACGTGACGAACGCACTCCGTACGAACGTGAAGAACTCCTCGTCGTCGATATCGACATCGCTTCCGCCGACGAAGTTCACACCAAGTTCCCTTGCCACGCACTTCGCCTCTTCATCGGTGAGTGCAACTCCATACGACTCACCGATTGCGAATCCCAAGGACCGAAGTTCGTCGTCAGGAACTACTGGGTCTTCGTTCGCATCGCGGCTCGGCTCCTCGGACACCACGGGATTCGGCAGCGTCGTTCCCGTCAACGCAAAGTCTGGATTCACCGCGCCACGGGCCTGTTCGCATTGGTCGACGAGGAATTCCTCCACCTCGTCGAGTGCTCCGACCACCGACTCCTCGGCGAACGCAGCACGTGCTGCATTGACATCCGCGTCGTTGGCGGCAGCCAGGGGATCCCAACCCACCTCGTCGAACGCCACCGTAAGTTGACCATAGGCGGCGAGGAGGACGCCGAGGGGGTCACGCAGAGCACGCGGCGCCACCTCGCGAAGGACGGACACCTGATCGACCATTGCGACGACGGCATCCTCCACTTCGAGGCTCGTCGTTCGATCCAACTCGGACACTGCGCGTTCTACCCGCGCTCGCGCGTTGGTGAAAAGACTGCCCTGAAGGCAGGCATCCGCAACCGAAACCTCGCCACAGCCGAAGACCAATCCACTCATCATCACCATCGGTACCAGACAAGCCGAGCGACGAATCGTCATGTTGCGGTTGCTGCCAGCCATGCGTCGTACATCCTCCGATACTCCCCGTCACGAGCCATCAATTCCTCGTGGGACCCGTCCTCCACCACCCGTCCATCGGCGAGGACCACCACGCGATCGGCGCGGGCCGCGGTCGAGAGTCGGTGTGCGATCGAGATGGTCGTACGACCCTTGGCCAGGTGTTGCAGGGCGCGCGCGAGTCGAACCTCCGTCAAGGCGTCCACCGACGACGTCGCTTCATCCAGGATCAAGATGTCGGGATTCACGAGGGATGCGCGCAGGAGCGCAACCATCTGCCGTTCTCCGGCGGAGAGCGCTTGTCCGCGTTGACCGACTTCAGTATCGAGACCGTTCGGCAACGCCTCAACCCAGTCCTGGAGTCCCAACCGTGACACCGCACCAGACAAGTCGGAATCACTTGCTTCTGGATCGGCGAAGCGCAGGTTGTAGGCGATCGAATCAGCGAACAGGAAGGGTTCTTGCGGTACGACGGTCAGTCGACGGCGCAGGTCTTCGTTGGCGACGTGCTTCAGATTGACCGCACCGATGGTGACACGCCCCGACGTTGGATCGGCGAGCCGCGCAATCAACCGTGCGATCGTCGTTTTCCCCGAACCGGACTCGCCGACGAGCGCGACGTGTTGGGACGGCTGAATCGTGAGCGAAAGCGATTCAAGAACGCGGTTTGGTGATTCTTCCTCCGCTCGCGGTGCATAGGAAAACGACACCTCGGAGAGTGCGATACCGAGACGTCCGGGCGGGAGCGCAACGGGATTGACGGCTGGTGGTGGACCGATCGGTGTATCGAGGATTCCCAACACGCGACGCAACCCAGCAACCGCTGTTTGCGTTTGATCGATGACCTCGGTGAACTCGGCGATCGGTTCGAGGAATCGGTACGTGAGGAACATGAAACCGACCAGCGCCCCTGCGCTGAGCCCTGCCGCCTCACCCCGCCAGATTCCGATTCCCACGACTGCCACCACCGTGAAGACGCTGAACACCTCGCCAGACGGGAAGAGGAAAGCGCCGATGACTCCCGCGCGAATCGACGTTCGTGACCGCCGTTCCGTCGCCTCCTCCACTCGGACGAGTGCGGGTTCTACTGCGTCGTAGGCCTGCAGCGTTTCGACACCTGAGACGGTTTCGCTGATGGTCGACAGCATTCCCGAGTTGTTGCTTCGCACCCGGTCGTAGGCACCGACGAGCCGTTGTTGGACCAAACGCAAGACGAGAATGAGCGGAGCCACGACCCCGAAGGCGACCAACGACAACACCCAGTCGTACGCGAGCATCATGCACGCAACCACGAACATCAACGACAGATCGAGCAGCCACGCCAGTCCGCCCCAGGCAAAGAACATGGTGAGCGTCTCGATATCGCTCGTCACCCTGGCCACGAGTGCCCCTCGACGTTCCTCGTTGTGATCGGCGAGACTCAGACGATGGATGTGTTCGAAGAGTCGAACTCGTAATCCGTACAAACCTTCCTCGGCGGACGATCCCAGTCGGTATACCGCTGCGCGCTGCGCCACGGCGGCGGCGAGGACGATTAGTGCCGCCGCACCACACAACTGCAGGATGAAATCAACCCGCACGTTTCCGTCGATGAATCCCTTGTCGATCGCCTGTTGCATTACCACGGGGATGGTCACCCTGCCGATGGCGCCAACCAAGGCAAGGAGGAACGTCACCGACAACCCCCGACCGAGCGCGGGGGCGTGCTCGATTCCGGCACGAATCGTGTCGACTGCCCCGCGACGGCGCACGCCTTCCGTGATGTCGTCGTTCAGACTCATGTCGTGCCTACTTGACGGTCATGTTCGAACGCCGCGATGAGACTTTGATAGCCCTCGTGCGTACCCAAGAGGTCTGCATGACGTCCCATTGCAAGGATGCGGCCCGAATCCATCAGGGCCACATGGTCGGCGAGGGCAATGGTCGAGGGTCGCGATGCGACGACGATGGTGGTCATCCTTTCGTGCAGGTTCGCGAGGTTGCCAAGGACGGATTCCTCCGTGGCAGGGTCGAGCGCCGACGTGGTGTCATCGAGCAGGAGCAACTCGCTTCCCATCGCTAATGCACGCGCGAGGGCCAATCGCTGACGTTGACCACCACTCAGGCTGACGCCACGCTCCCCCAGCTCGGTATCCAAGCCGATACCCATTTCCCGCACGAATCCCGCAGAAGCCGAAACCTCGAGCGCCAGCTCGATCTCATGATCGGGGATGGATCGGCCGAGTGTGAGGTTGTACCGGAGCGACTCGGCGAAGAGGAATGCCTCCTGGAACACCAAGCCAACACGTTTGGTGCCGAGGGCGACGGACCCCGAACCGACGGGTACCAAGCCCGCAATGACATGGAGCAACGTGGTTTTTCCGGCACCCGTTGTGCCGACCACCGCCAACGTCGATCCACGGTCGAGCGTCAGCGACACGTCGCGGAGCACGTCGACCGTCGAATCATGTCGAGCACTCACGTGTCGCAACTCCACCATGTGCCTTGATGAATGCTGAACCGAGGCTCGTGGCTGTGGTCGCATCGGCTCCCGTAGCACCTCCTGGACGCGTTCCCAACCGCTGAGCGAATGCGGCAACTCGGAGAAAACGTAACTCACGATTCGCAGCGGCAGCGACACCAGCGTGAACAGGTAGACGAACGCGGACAAGTCTCCAACGGTCATCGAACCGCTCCTGATCCGCAGTGAACCAAGTGCGATGATCGAGATGTTGACCAAGGACGGTGTCGCGTCGATGATCGACTCGAAGGTCGACCGCAGGTTCACCGCCTGTGTTCGCGCCGTACGAAGTCGTCGTGAGATCACGGCGAGTCGCTCGGTTTCGCGATCCTCCGCCCCGAACGCCTTCACCACGAGCACGCCGTCGAAACTCTCGTGGGCAGCCTCCGACAACGCGCCAAGCTCGTCCTGCGCGGTGCGGTAGTAGCGGTCGACACGTCCCTGGTACAACACGTTCATCAACAGCATCACCGGGAAGAGCAGCGTGGCAAAGAGCCCCAGCCATACGTCGGTGATGACGAGCCACGTCCCCGCCACGACGAGCAGCACCACCACCGACGAGGAGAACGGCAGGGGTGCAAGTATCCCTACGGCCGCATCGGTGTCGACGCCTGCGCGAGCGGCGACATCACCAGTCATCCGCGCCCGATGCCACGAGAGAGGCTGGTTCATCAAGTGGCGCAACACGCGGTTGGAGATGGTTCGTGCGGTGGCCCACTGCAATTTGCCCGCGTACGAGCGTCGAACCACCACCCCGGTCGCCCGAACGAGACCGATGATGATGACGATGAGCGATGTGACGAGCCAGGTCGAAAACGTGGTTCCCGAATCGGTGAACGCGGGAAGGATGACGTCGTCGATGACGAGTTTCACGCCGAACGAAGACACGACGGTTCCGGTGGCGAACACGGCTGCTCCTGACACCGCCACGAAGAAGTACCCGGTATGAAATGACACGAGCGCTTTCAACAATCTTCGTCCGGCGACGAAACGGTTGGGCGATGTGGTCACGGGTAGCGTCTCCGACAGAATGCGATCAATTGCACGGGTCATTCTGGCACTCATCTGCACCGCACTGGCGGTCATGTGGGTGTACGCATTGTTCTTCGCCTCGAAGGAGGCCATCAACAAGATTGGTGACATCGAATGGACGCAACGAGCCGACGCTCGTTGTCTGGTCGCTCGCTCGGAACGGCTGGCGCTCGCGGACTACCGCCTGATTGGTGACGTCGACGGCGGACTTGCCGCACGGGCATCACTGGTGGATGCAGCGACCGATACGCTCGCCGACATGCTCGATGATTTGCGCGTCGACACGCCGTCGGACGAAAAGGGGCGGGCCATCGTTCCGTTGTGGATCGCCGAGTACGACCAATACATCGCCGATCGGCGCGCGTATGCAAAGGCCCTCCGGGCGGGAAACAACGACCCGTTCTCCGAATCCACCTTCGAGGGACTGCCGATTTCGGAACGATTGACCACCTTCGCCGGCGACAATCGAATGCCGGCCTGCGCGCCACCCATCGATCTGTCCGTCTGAGGGACTACTTTTCGTTAAATTCCTGCGCGGGGCTCCACCCCGACCCTGGCGAGTACTGCCGGATGACCCTGGCCGGCGCCCCGACGGCAACGCAATAGTCGGGCAGCGCGCCCGTCACGACGGAATTCGCGCCGACTGCCACGTGTTTGCCGATCGACGATCCCGGGAGCACGACGGTACCGGTACCCAACCACGATCCCTCCCCGATCGTGACTGGTTCCTCGGGTTGGGTTTGACGCGAGATTGGTCGGGACACGTCCTCGTAACCATGGTTCTGATCGGTGATGTACACGTGGTGTCCCGTCCATACGTCGTTGCCGATGTCAATGGCCAAGTGGCCGACGATTCCACTCCCCCGTCCGATGAGGCAACGATCCCCGATGCGCACCACCGGCGACGTGACGCACTCCTGACCGGGCATCATGCCGGCAGATACCGCGCAAAACGGTCCGATCATGGTGTCGGCACCGATTTCGATGTAGTGCTCGTTGTACAACGTGACCCACGGAAAGGCAATCAGGGATCCCTCGCCGAACCTGGCAAATCGACGACCACGATCGGTGGTCGCAGTGATGGCTGCCGCGAACTGCAACTCCTCCCAGCGATTTGCCACGAGCGACCCGATGAGTCGCTCCACTCGCTTGCGCAGCACGTCCACACGGTAGCCGTCGAAATCGTTCACTACCCTTGGTCGGGTGACGACGTCAGTGTCCTCCGTGCTCAACATCGTGTACGCGCGAGCGAATCGGTTCGCAGCCCCAATCCTCGAGGACGGCGTTCGCAGTCTCCCGAGCGCGGTGCAGTGTCCGCAGGTTCCGGGAATGCTCGAACAGGCAATGGGCACGGGCGCCATCACAATGCAAGAGGACTGCCTCACGTTGAACGTCTTTGCACCCGAACCACGGGGCAAGAAACTCCCGGTGCTCGTCTGGATACACGGTGGGGCGTTCACCAACGGCACCGCGAATGCGTCGTGGTATGACGGAGGAAATCTGGCACGGCGCGGCTGCGTGGTGGTCGCCATCAATTACCGACTCGGTGCCTTCGGTTTTGCGGGACCAACCGACCTCGGTCTCCAGGACCAGATCGCCGCCCTTCGTTGGGTGCGCCGCAACGTCGAACGATTCGGCGGCAACCCCGACAACGTGACGATCTTCGGAGAATCCGCCGGTGGATGCAGTGTCATGACGCTCTACGCCTGCCAGGATGCAAAGGATCTCTTCCAGCGGGGTTGGGCGATGAGTCCATCGCTCGGTCAACTTCGCACGACCGAACGAGCCGAGGAATCGATGCGACTCCTCGTCGCCGAGCTCGGCGAAACATCCATCGCCGATCTCGGGTCGAAGTCGACCACCGAGATCATCGAAGCGCAAGGTCGACTGCTGCGCGACCCCAAGGACGTCGTCACGATGTTCAGTCCGACCATCGGAGGTCGGCTCGTGAGCGGGGACGCGCACCGAGCGATGGCGCTCGACGAGCGACCCCTGGTGATCGGCACCATGCGCGACGAGAGTCGCCTTTGGGTGGCGTTGCATCCCGATTCCCAAACCTTGTCCGTGGACGGCGCGAAGGAGCACTTCGCAGCGCGCTTCGGGTCCGACACCGATGACGCATGGTCGACGTACCAGCGATTGCGACCGAACTCGACTCCCGCTCAACTGGTGGCTGCGATGCAAAGCGACGAATCATTCCGCGTGCATGCCTGGCGGGTCATCGATGCGCGCGACCAGGCCGGCTCACCCACGTGGTCGTACTTCTTCACGTGGCCCACACCGGTCTTCGGGGGCATCCTCGGTGCATGCCACGGTCTCGACATCCCCTTCGTGTTCGACAACATCACCGCACCGAACGTGGAACACTTCATCGGAGTCTCGACGGCGCATCGGCATCTGGCGAGTTCGATGGCCAACTCCTTGGTGCTATTCGCCACATCGGGCAGCGTCG
>SXGS01487908.1_pt1 | contig 17343 bp, 18 predicted proteins | sample 3174681 | NCBI WGS metagenome assembly SXGS01 (sample SAMN11356861, study PRJNA531348) | freshwater metagenome | isolation source: freshwater sample F1-80 | place: China: Fuxian Lake, Yuxi | collected 2017-12-25 | reverse complement strand
GGCTTTGCGTAGGGTTCAAATAGTGGTATATTTTCGCTCCATGAAACCAATCGATGTTATTAATATCGCGGGGCTGAGGATGAATGGTGAGGAGGATTCCATGGAGCTCGCGCTGAAGGAGCAGGTCCAGCCACGCTCTATCACGACGCTTGCGCCGACGCCGTGGAATTCTGCGGGCGAACATCCTGAGATGGCGCTCGAGCGTCTTATTGGAATGATTGACGCTCACCTTGATACTCTTGAAAGGACTTTTGGCGAACCGCGTGCCGTTCTGGTAGGCCGATCATATGGTGCTTTTATGGCTCTCCTGGCTGCTACGCGTATGGAGTTCCGGCGGATTTTTCGTGTCGTTCTCCTCGAAGGTCCACTCCATCCTGATGTTGAGGTGCGACCACCGTTTCTATTGCCACCACTCAAGAGCTGTGGCGTTCATTATGATGCGCGTCCTGATCTTGCCCGATCGGCATTGAAATATCTTGAAACGCTCGGCACCGAGCGGCTCCTTATCATTCAGGGAACGGCTCGAGATGACGTTGTTCCAAATGCTGCACAGGTCCCCCCTGGTCCTTTCGATGGTCGTCTCATTCGTCTCCCTGCCGATATCGGTCATAAAACGAGCATCATGAAAAAACTTCTCCCGGAGGGGTATCGCAATCATCTCTTCTGGAGCGATGCTAAATTCGCAATGATCTGTGATGCGATCAAGCAGTATGAAGAGGATGCGGCTATGGCAATGTCTGCATGAATCCTTCGAGTTGCCGGCTGTCTACGGTTCTCTCTACACCTTACTCGAGCAATTCACCATCCACTGGATGCCGAATTTGTCGGTAAATGAGGCGAAGTAGTCGCCCCAGAACATTTCCTGGAGGGGCATTTCTATTTTTCCACCAGCGGAGAGCGCTGCGAAGAGCTTATCGGCCTCGGCACGGGTATCTGGTTCGAGATTGATGTAGACGTTATTTCCCTGATTGACCTTGAATCCCATGGTTTCCGGGGCATCCGTTCCCATGAGTCGGTGTCCTCCGAGAATTGGGAGCACGATGTGCATGATAAGATTTTTGTCGTTTTCTGATAGCGGCGGCCGACCTTCCTGCGGCGGAACTTCGGAGAAGCGGTGAATGCCACCCTCGAACTCACCACCAAAAACAGAGCGGTAAAAATTGAATGCCTCTTCTGTATTTCTTGGAAAATTGAGATAGGTACTGATGTGGGACATGGAATTGTGGGTTATGCGAACTTTGGCGACTGTATAATATCGCGAAGCGGTACAGACAGCAAATATGGGCGAAGGACAGAGCGGATTAAGGGGTGAATGCCTGAGCCCCAAACACCTTACTGATCGCTATATAGAACTAACATATTCGTACAATCTCTACCCGCTCCAAAATCTTCATCTACCATCAAATAGCCCTGCCCGTCCTTGTCATAAAAATATCCTTCGGACGCAATGCCAGTATCAAGACCGATAGCTCTTTCAATTTTAAAATTAGAGATTCTTTGCATTACCTGCAAAGCTTCACTGCATGTCATGTCCTCGGAAAAATTTATTACTCCTTTTCTTCCTTCTCCTTCTACAAAAAATCTAAGTTCATATTTCCTTGGATTGGAAGAGATGATGCCCCCTTGAAGATAGGAAACCGCCGGCGACAATGAGAGCAGTATTTTTATGTTTTTTCCCTATGCTAGGAAAATTGGGGCGGCCTTTATTATCAAAAACATCCGGATGTTTTTTCTTTGAAATAAAATCTGCTTTTGCGCGTCTGTCTCCCATGGCAAAAAAAACTGCCGACTAATTTTTCTTGGCCGCCTTCGAATGTTGCATGAATTTTGTAGCGGGCAAATCCATTAGGCATATTGTGGCCTTTCATTGTCTCTAATCGGGAGTTTTTGACTTTATTTTGTTCGATTGGTTTCGCTTCGCTCTCGGCAGGTGTCATATCTACTAAGCCAAGGCCAGCGCCAGCAGCAATGAGACCTTTTAAAAATCCCTCCTAGATCTCGGTGGTCTCGGTATGGCGTCTTCGTTTTCTTCTTCGTAATTGCCCTCAAGGTTTTTCATGAGCTAAGGGGTTATTATTCCAGCCTTAAGTATCTTTGAGCAACAGGACTTTCGAAGTTCTATGAATCTAATTCATCGAGCGTAGGTTTTCGAGGAACCATTCCGTTTTCTACTGTTGGATCCGATTCGTCAGCTTTTAGAAATGGGTCTATAACTACCGAGGTCTCTCTACGAATGCCATCAATACCCCCAACGGCCCTTTGCTCCGCGTCTTTAGCCTTGAGCTTCTTAATCCCAGCTAGGGCAGCTCTTTCTTCGATAGTTCCGGAATTTTCTACACGGGCAGCATATTCTTCAAATGTAGGGGCACGACTCATAAAAATATATAGAAATGACTATAAAGTGTAATGCAGTAATACTATATAACATAGTAATGTACTATGTCAAGTTAATGTTGGTTTCCATTGGTATTTCGGACAACGTTCGCGCGTATGCGATGTTTGGCAGGGTAAAATATTAGCACGAAGTGCTACACCGTGGCCAAACTTGGGTGAGCCGCAGCGAACCGCTAACGCGCTGTTATGTGATTGTAGTAAAAAAATTACAGATACCAAGGCTTCTCGCAGACGTTTTCATACACTTTTTGTACATTTCCCCAAGTTGCATCGTCTGCTGGAAAAGCTTCCTTCCCCATCCCAACACAAATCAATGTTCTTAGATCCATTATTCTATTGTAGTTTGGGGAAAGCGTATCGTTTTTATCTAACATAGTTACGAACTGGGCTCGCGTGACTGCATCATTCGGACCAAAATTCCCATTTTCATAGCCATTTATTACACCCCGTGCACTCATTATATCTACAGAGCCTCCGTACCAAGAAGCATAATCTACATCTGGGAATTTTTTAACTGTATTTGCGGCATATACTATTCCCAGGGAAACTAGTGAGCCCAGCATGAAAATTCCAAAAGTGTATAGGATTTTTTTCATATTGAAATATATTAAGAAATATTTTTCTTTACTATATCGCATAACGTTCGCGTGTATGAGAAGTTGCGAAGTGAGTGAAGGCGGTATAATGTGCGCGGAGCGCGACCGCCGAAACGAACGAGCAATTTGGGTGAGGCATTTGATATTATTCCTCTTTTTTCGCAACGACTTTCATTTTAGTGATACTTGTAAAAATTATTGTGGCGGCAATTATGTTAAGTACCGACCAAGTTTCTCTATCAAGATGAATGGGCGCGATCGGGTTAAACAAAATTGCGGTGATTGCCAGAATCCAAGTCCAAGCGTTTTTGCCTTGCTCATAAGCGAGATATGCCGAATAGCCGGTTACGCCAGCAATTACCCAGCGCAAAATTTGATAATACCCATACGGATTATCTGCGAGCGCCCAAAAGAGCATTATGATAGCAATAATTTTTACAATCGTTATTGTCTGAATTTTCTTTTTCATAGAGATAATATCAAATGCCGAACCTCATACACGCTGTTATGTGATGTGCCATATATTTAATTTTCATTATACCAATTTATTTCTTTTATTTTTTTATTTCCCTTAAGCCTGATTGTCATTAGGTGGTTATCTCCATTATTTATTTCAACAAACTTTTTGCCAAACAGAGATTTGGGGGCAACCAACAAAAATTCGTTTAGGTTCATGTCGTCTGGGATATATTCCACACTTCCTCCAGGAATATCTTCTTGCTCAACATAATAATTTAGTAGACCCTCCGACCTTTCGTATATCCACCTTATTTCGATGTAGTTAATTTCTTCATCAATATCAGGAACATCAATTTTTGTTGGTTGCCCCATTTTTTCAGATATCTCTGTGCGAGTCATGTCGGGATGTAAATCCTCAAAATATGTCAGATTAACAATTCCCCCCAAATCTCTGTCGCCTGTATCTATTTTTAAAATTCTTCCCCAAAATAACCAATAAAAAAATAAAAGAAATAAAATTATTCCAATGATGATGCCTCTATTTTCCCAGAGTTTTTTCATAGTGGAAGAGTTTAATTAAATATATGGCATTTCACATAACTCCACTCTATACAAAAACATTTCGTATAGAAAACGAGTTCGGGGTGGATATGCGAAATTTCGCTTTGGGCTTGGTATAATTTTCTTAGAAATATCTTTGGCCGTGGTCACCATACCACAACTTGGCGGGAGGTTTTTCTATGTTGCATGGGCTTATGCTGGAAAAATGGAGATAAGAAATTTTTCTTCGCATTTTATGGCTTTATCTACCCATTTGCGTGTCAGAATTTTGTCATGTTTCTGTTAGGATTTGTTCATGTTTTTGTCAGGAATTTGTGAGGAAAATGCTAGGAAAAGTTTATAGATTGGTAATGTTTGGGTGGTAGGGTGAGGGGCATGATTGATACGTGGCTGAAACATATGCGGGAGGCGATGGTGCTGAAGGAGTACCGGCAGAGGACCGTGAAGGTCTATGTGGGGTGCGCGAAGGCGTTTCTGGTTTTTTGGAATGATAGTTCTGGGATGAGTGGGGATATGAGCGGGGGGAGGGAGGTAGCGAGGAAATTTTTGTTGGAGATGCGGGAACGTGGGGCGTCGGCGTCGACGGTGAATGTGTATATTCAGGCGATTCATTACTTTTTTCGTGTTGTTTTGAAGGTGCCGTTCTTGGTGAAGCTTGAGATAATGAGGCGTCCAAAAAGGCTGCCCGTGGTGCTGACGCGAGAGGAGATTGGGCGAATACTCGCGGTCGTCAAGAACTGCAAATACTGGCTCTTGCTGAGTGTTGCCTATGGTTCGGGACTTCGGGTGAGTGAGGTGGTGGCGCTTCTGGTTCGGGACCTGGATTTTGAGCAGATGTTGATGTTTGTGCGAGATGGAAAAGGTGGAAAAGATCGTGTCACTCTGTTTTCGGAAAAAATTGAGGATGCGTTGAGGAGTGTGATTGCTGGGAGAGATGCCCGTGATCTGGTTTTTGAAAGTGAGAGGGGTGGGAAGTTGAGTAGTCGGACGGCGCAGAAGATTTTTGAGCGGGCGGCGAGGACGGCTGGCATTATGCGTGGGGCGACGTTTCATTCATTGCGGCATAGTTTTGCCACGCACTTGCTGGAAAATGGCGTGGATATCCGATATGTACAGGGGCTGCTTGGACACTCAAATATCCGCACCACGCAGCGATATACCCATGTGACGGCGTATGGACTGAGGCGGATCAGGAGTCCGTTGTAATGTGACACGTTTTGTTCTTGATTTTGTAGCTACATTTTTATATAATGTAACCATATGATATATGTCGAAGAGGAAAAAATTATTGAAGAAATTTCTGGAAAGGCCCGTGGGACTTACCTTTGCGGAAATTCAGGTGTTACTTTTTTCTGTTGGGTTCAATCTAGAATCTGTTTCTGGAAGCCATCATAAATTCTATCATTCATATCTCAAAAAGAGTTTCACCATTCCAATACACCATGGCGACTGCAAGAATTCCTACAAGATATATATCCTCAAATTTATTACTTCAAATAATATTCATATCATTTATTCCTTATGAACAAAACAACCCATCATTCTATTACGATCGGTAATAAAAAATATGCTTTTAGTTTGCGTAAAATGACCGATGGGCAAACTTATTTTTGCTGTAAAGCAGCAAATATTTCACAGCCCTTTCTTAATGAAGATATCACTGAGCTACTTTTTGATCTTCCTGGCCTTATTATTGACGAGAAAGAGCTTAGTAAAAAGCGTGAAACTGTTATTCGCTTTAGAATTTCATCGGAAGCTAAAAAGAAGATTGAGAAAAAAGCATTGAAACTTGGGTATAACTCAATCTCAAGGTATTTACGAGACCTGGCGCTGAAGGATTAACGATGTGAGCAGCCTTGCCAACAGCAGGGGCGACGCATTCCGCTCTTGAGTTTTGAGCGTCCGACTTCGATCCGATGACTTCTTGTTTCTGATTTTTTGGCGTCTTCAACCCAACAAATCCACTCGTTGCGTGCGAGTGGTGTGATGTCTTCCCACATCGCAAGAGCCTCTGGATCAGCAAGAAGTTCCTTTTTCAAATCTGCCGGAATATCGTGTACTACGCCAGTAGCGATCTGCTTTTTCATTACAAAAGGTTTACTGGCGGAGAGACAGGGATTCGAACCCTGGAGACGCTTGCGCGCCTAATAGTTTTCAAGACTATCGCCTTCAACCGCTCGGCCATCTCTCCACGTTTTTGGTTGCCTGGAGATTATACCAAGGGTTTTGGTTTTCACAAGGGATGCTTCGCTATGCACGCCAAATTCAGCTTCAGCCTTACATTTCCTCTGGGACTTCGATACCAATCAGTTCTAAACCTTCTTTGATAATCACTTTTGTCGCTTCTGTAAGCTGTAAGCGTGAGGTTCGGAGCGACTCGGATTCGGCCTGGAGCACGGGGACGTCGTGGTAGAACGCGTTGAATAATTTGGCTGTCTCGTACAGATAATTCGTGATGACATTTGGACGATACTCTTCTGCTGCACGGTAGACAACCTCAGAGAACTTGATGAGTTGAGCTGAAAGATGCTTTTCTGAGGAAGTTCGGGGAACAAGGGAACGGGAACCATCGTCGCTCTGCTCCGATGTGGCGATTGCGTCAAAGAGCGTAAATTGCTTATCTCCACCTTTTCGCTTCTCGCCCCGCTTTTCCGTGGCAGCTTTGCTGAGGATGCTGTTGGCTCTTGCGCACGTGTACTGGAGGTAGGGGGCACTATTTCCATCAAGCGAGAGCATCTTGTCCCAGCTGAAGACGATGTCCGTTGAACGGTTTTGTGAGAGAATGTTGTACTTTACCGCACCGATACCGATGATGCGGGCGAGTTCCGGATGTTTTTTTTCTGGAATATGAAGACTCTTCTGCGCGACGATTGCCTTTGCACGATCGACTGCCTCCATGAGAACTTCGTTGAGTCGGATGATATTTCCTTTTCGGGTACTCATCGTTCCGTCTTCGAAACGCATACGGCCAAAACTTACATGTACTAACTGAGACTGGGGAGCGGGGAGTGCTCCTTCGGCTTCGCCTTCGGAGTGTTCTGGCGTAATCCACTGAAGTTTTTTTGCGGTTTCAAAGAGTTGCTGGAAGTGGAGAGACTGTGCCATGTCGACGACGTACACTACTTTTAGTGGATTCCAGTTTCCGAGACGGTATTTTACCGCAGCCAGATCACGCGTTCCGTAGAGCGTGGCACCGTCGGATTTCTGCACGAGAAATGGCGTGAGCGTCTCTTCTCCTTTTTCATCTTTGAACTTCACGACGAGTGCGCCCTCTTCGCCAACTTCAAAAATTCCTTTTTCTTTTCCTTCGCGAAGCACCTCATCCATCTTGTCGCTGTAAAAACTTTCACCCTGAATTTTATCGAAGTGAATACCACCCAGGGCGTCGTAGGTTTTTTGTGCGTCCTTGAGTGACATCGCCACAAACCACTGCCAGATTTTCGTATTTTCCTTATCGCCGTCTTCGAGTTTCTTGAACTCATCACGAGCCTGCTGCTCGAGTTTCTGGCCTTTGCCCCCAAGGGATGATTTTGCTAATTCAGCTGCGTCTTTTTCGACCTCGTCATGGAACTGGACGTAGAGTTTCAGAAGTTCTTCGATGGGATCTTTTTCAACTTTTTTCTTATCTCCCCAAAGCTTGTAGGCAACCGTGAGTTTTCCAAACTGCGTGCCCCAGTCACCGATGTGATTGATGGCAACGGCCTTGTATCCGAGGAAGTCATAGATGTTGTACAGTGCCTGTCCGATGATAGTCGAGAGGAGGTGATGAACGCCGAGAGGCTTCGCGATATTTGGCGCGGAGTACTCGACGAGAATGGTCTGCTTATTGCCGATCTCAGGCTTGATGTATGGTGATTTTTTTTCAATAATTCTGGTGAGTTCTTTTGAGACCCATGTATCACTGAGACGGAAATTGATAAATCCTGGAGGTGCAAATGTTACTGACTCGAGGTAATCTGGTTTTTCAATGCTCGCGATGAGAAGTTCAGCGATGTCCTTTGGATTTTTCTTCAACTGTTTACTGAGCACCATCGCCGTGTTCGTGGCGTAGTCGCCATGCTCTGGATCTTTTGCTCGTTCGACGAATGGCTCGAAATTCTGAATATCGGCTTCTGGAAACGCTTTTTTGACTGCCTGGTTGATGATTTTCTTGAGCTGTTCATCGAGAAATGGAAGTTCTTCTTTCTTGATTGGCTCAGGGCGCTTGATGAATTTCTTCGTCAGCATTTCAATGAGTGAGACCTCGGTTTTTGATGGCGGGGGAGGAAGCATTTTTTCTTCCGGTGGTGGCGGGAGCTCTTTTTCCTCTGCGGGAGGTGGCAACTCTTTTTCCTCAGCTGGAGCTGGGAGTTCTTTTTTTTGATCTGTTTTCATCACTGCGAGGGAGAGGCCGCCTTTTTCTTTTTTCAACTTGTCGAAGTTCTCGAGAAGTTTCTGGTGAAAGGCGAGACGTCGTGGATCTGGCTTGTACTCTGCATCATTCAGGCCTGTCTTTCCAGCGGCACCAAGGTCGATCTCGGTAATTGTTTCACCAATGATCGCCATTTCAATCATGCCACCGCAGTAGGTCTTCAGTGTTTTTTCCATTTCCTTCAACATGCCTTTCATTTTTTCCAGCGTGACATCACCCACCGTTTCCATAATCCAGACTGCATTTCGCGTGTCGGTGGTGAGAGCGGTTCGCTGGGAAAGATATTTTGACCACTCACGGGCAATCGCACCGGCGCGATCGCGGTAGACGACTTCGTGAGGAAGAACATGTTCGAGTTTGATCGAGGCACGTGGACGGAACGGCTCACCTCCTGCAGCGCGAGTCAGTTCGATATCTCCACACACCTCATCAAGGTCGAAGCAGGCGATAGGCATTTCGTACTTTACAGAGAAGTGAAAAGCGAGATCCTCAAGCGCGTTTCCGTAGGTCAGGTAGTCAACTTTCTCGATGGTCTCCAGGATTTGCTGAAGATGTGGTTCTTTCTCAATTTTTTTCCAAAGATCGACACCCTCGCGCATGGCTGGGGCGAGTCTTTGAAGCTCTTTCTGCTTTGAGGCAATCGCACCACGAACGAGCTGGGGGACGACCGAACTTCCGCGAGCATTGTTCGCGTTTTTGATCATGACCATACCAAGGAGCAGGCGGGGCACTTCCTGGGATATAGCGGGGGTAATTCTTAGCTTCATATTAGGGCAGTACTGAGGCTGGAATACAACCTCAATTCCGCCTTACTCTAGCAAAAGAATTGGCTTTGTACAAACATGGTAGTTGTGGTGGAGTAGTACTTAATTATATGACTGCTGGACGATATATTCTCATTTTCGGCTTAGCTTTGCCTTTGCCTTTGCAACAAATGCTGCGATTTTTACTGCATCGAGGCGCGGAGTTCGAAATCTACCTTTCTCAATCTCCATATACCTACCATCTCCACTCTTCTTATAGCTAAACTGCGCTACAACGCCTATCACCTCCCCCTTTGTGTTGACGACCGGACCTCCGGAATTTCCTTGCTGTACGCCTATATCGACATAAACTCTCGCCTGGCCAGATTCTGGCGAGTAGACTGGAGATGTATAATAATTCCTTCGCTCTCCCAGGAATGAGTATGTGCTTTCATATTCTGTCTTATATCCTATAATTTCGTTGGCAGACCTATGCTCTGACATTTTTCCTGCATCCATTTTCCATTTCTCCTTTTTCCCATATCCCGAAAAATGACCAAGAATATACGTTTCACCAAGAACTAAGGGATCTTTTACAATTTTAAGCGTATCTTCACTCCTGAAAAGTGGTTTTGCAAATGTAATGACGGCAATATCCTCATTACTGTCGGTAGCCAGCTCAATGGCATATTCTCCTTCTTTTACCGGTACGGTTTTACGTTTTCTCTTTACCGTCGCATCTCCTGTAGGCAAGAGCATATTCAGGTAACCAACCTTTATCTTGCTATAATCTGTGCAATGTCGCGCGGTAATAATCGTATGTTCATCATATTTAAATCCCGTACATTTTGCCCCGTCACTGAAAACAATTTCTACCGATCCGTTTTGGAGCTTTTTTATAAACTCTGGACTCTTTATTAATTCCTGTGCATCTTTTGCCGTACCCTCTATCTGTTTTTCATATCCGCTCATACGATCCTGATACTTTTTCACCTCATCGTACAAAGCTGTCACGGCCTTTCCCATGGCCTCATTCTGCCATACATCATGAACTGAAGTCGTATCCATCGGTCGAAGCATCTCAGGATGATCATCTGCTTCAAGTAATGGCGTTATTCGAAAATGATATGGCCTTTGGTTCTCGTCTCTATCGAAAGTTATGAGCGTTTTCTTTAAGTACCACGTCCTATCTCCTTCCTTGATTTTTCTGGCTACCTCATCGGGATGGAATGATCGATTGATTATTATGGCATTTGCACCTTTTCCAATATCTACATAGCTCCTAGGGCTCATAAAATTAAAAAAATAGTCGCCGCTCACATCAGTCTTCTTGCCTTGGATGACTTCCAGCTCTGCATTGTCTCCAAATATATTTGCCTCGATCCTCACTACGTCAGATTGAATTGTGTAATGCCGTTCAGAGCTTTCTATATTATTAGATCCTACCCCCTCCTTACTGGCTTCTGTAGCCTCTGATTGCAACATATTACTGAGATCACCTATGTAGTCTGCTAATTTCGCGGGACTATTACGTTCGACTATTTTTTCTTCGAGTGCGGGCTGAGTGACCTGATCATGATGTATTTTTGTTCCACCAAATATCACACCTGCTGCAATTCCCCATTTCAAGAGACTACTGCGTGCAAGTTTTTGGAAAAATCCCACCTCTTGAGGTTTAGACTTTGCCCCTGAGGGATTTTCTCCTGTATGCTTTTCTGTTTCAGGTGATTTATATGTTGTCAACAATTGACGAGAGTTAATAATATTGCTTTATTCACTCCTCTTTATTTAGAGTCGCCCATATCGCCATTATTCATAATATGTGGAGCGGTAGCCGCACCGATCTCATCAAGAAGGGCAGAAGTGATAACTTGCCCCGAATATTTTGCGGTCATATGCTTATAAAAATCCATTTCGGCCTGCGTCTTGGGTGTCGATGCGCTATCGAAGTAGGCAACTTTCAGGACGCTCATGTCTTCCAGGCTAACAAAGACAAATAATGATTTATCGCCAAAGCTATTTTTTTGTTCAAACTGAAGTCCCTGTTCTCCTATTGTAGACATAGGTACCCAGCGAAAGAAATGTTGGGTAGGCTCTCTTGTACCTTTAGCAATTGCCTCAAGAACTCGACCATAACGCATATTATACTCTGGATCATTCGCCCTGATCCCATTTGACGCATGGGGATTAAATGGAGGTATATCCTGAAGAAGTTTTTTGACACCTGCTTCTGTTGCCACTTGTGTGGTGTCGATTTCTTTGTCGCAACCGGGGGCTACAATAGCCGACGTTGCGATGGCAAGTCCTGCGAGGGAGTTGCGAAGTGAATTTTTCATACATAATTGGGTTAATGAGTATGTAAGAGAATATTATATGTCATATTTCTCGACATGTCAATATTCTATAGCTCTTTTTCTTTTAATCTAAGCCAAATTATGATATTATTGGAGTTGTCGAAAATCGTCGACATATGTAATCAAAACTATTCATGAAAAACCTCGTTCAGATGTTTGAGAAATTAGGGTTCAGCGATAAAGAGGCGGCTGTGTATGAGGCGCTGTATCAGCGTGGGGCGAATTCTGTGTCGACCTTGGCGAATATTACCGGCGTCAAAAGAACGTCGGTGTATGATATTGCGAAGGAGCTTCTGGGGCGTGGTTTGATTATCACCTTTCAGCAGGGTGGGACGACGTACTTTGCGATTGATGATGTGAAGAAGCTCTATCTCGATCAAAAAGAAAAACTGAATTTTGCTGAGAAAATTATCGAGAATTTGAAGAGCGGAGGCCTGAGCGATAATGGCATGCAGGTCACCTACTACAAGGGTCAAGAAGGATATCGTGAGATGTATGAAGATATTCTTCGATACAGCCCAAAGGAGCTTCTCGGTATCATGAATATTGATAATTTCTATCTGGGTATTGATGAAGAACGTGAGGCGCAATGGACCAAAGAGCGTCACCAAAAGGGGATAAAGGTGCGGTTAATTTTGCAGGATTCGAAAATTGCTCGAGAGATGAAACGGGTTTCACCAGAAATCAACCGTGAAATAAAAATTATTCCTGCGAAGAGATTTCCATTCCAAAGTAGCTCATTTATCTATGAGAATTATGTGACTTTTTTCCATACGAGCCATGATGTCTTTACCGGGGTTCGGATCCAGCATCCGGAGTTTTATCGGCTTCAGATGGAGACGTTTGAGATGGTGTGGTCGTTTCTTGAGTAAGATAGCGATAGGCACTTAGACCGCCTAATGCCAAGCAGTTCACTACTGAACCAAAAATAAAAGCTCGTGTCCAAGCAAGTTTTCGATCCTTTTGTTTTCTAAAGGTATTGTTTTTTGTGCTGATGTGTACGGTTTCAAATGTCTTTCCCTGGAATAATTCATAGAGAGGATAGAGTTCTGTGAAATTTTTAAACTGGCCGTTTTGGTTTCTTCCACGAACGATCGCAACGATCCACTTATCGTAGACATCCTGCCGCTCAGCGCCTATGTGAAGATTTTGTCCTGATAAAATAGCTCTCAGGCGGATGGCAATTTCCGTGAGACCGTAGTACTTGCTCGACTCTGGATAGTCCATATCTCTCACTTTTGCAGGTCGCATTTTAAAGAAAATCTCACGGAGTTTTTCATTTTTTTGGGAGGCCTGGTAGAGAAATCTGGCAATTTCGAGCGCGGATGCGTCAGGAGTAAGCTTTGTTTCATTCGCTGCTTCTGTCCCATATGCACGATTGATATCTACTTCACCCGTATTTGGATTTTTACACTGAGTCAGATGTTGAAAAAGTTCCTGATTTTCTGGCACATTTTCCATGGCCACGAGCTGTAAATCAGGCAGTCGTTTTGCAAAACTGAATGCCGTAATCATACACATTCTCTGTGCTTCTTCTTGAAGAGTATAGGCGCCCTTCGTATCATCTTTTCCGTTGAGAAGATCGCTGAGAGAAGGGCAAATCACGACTCGCACCTTTTCGCCCGGAGGCGTATGGCGAAATGCATAATCCAAAAAAGCTTTAATAAATTCATCGCCATATATACGCTCAGGAGCCTGAAATCCAAACGTGTGATCTGGCGCTTCTTCGGCGAATGAGAGAGGACAGAGTTTGCCAATATATATGGCAGATGTAGCCGCTGTCATTTTCGGCTCTGCATCTTTATCTTTTGGCGGCTTACCGAGAACTTCATACGACACTCCATCGTTTGGACGTGGCTTATACACCATATCGCCTGGAGTTTTTCTAAGCTGAGTGAAGAGTCTCTCAGGAAGACTCTTTTTTTTGGAAGTGGCAAGAATGGCGAAGGGGTATTATCCATCCGGCTATTATACCATTTTTGAAGCTGGGCGGCAATAGGCTTGCGTTCGAGCTTGGTTTGTACGGGTAGGCTTTGACATTTGTCGGCTTTTTTGCTATAATGATGGGAACGTAAAAACAAAATAATCTAAAACAAACACGTATGACTCGATCATTCAAAGTTCTCGTTAGTTCAATCCTTGGAGGTGCAATGCTTATCAGTGCGGCAAGTATGGCGCTCGCCCAGTCTCCTGAAAAGGATACGACTCCACCTGGTGATGTTGAAAAACTCACGGTGGTTTCTGGTGACGCCTCAGTGGCGCTCGTGTGGGACGCCACGACTGATGATGTCCAGGTGAAGAGTTATAAGGTGCACTACGGTACGAAAGAGGTCACGAGTAAGAATACCAATAAATATGAAAAGAGTGTGGATGCTGGAAAGGTCACAAAATATACCGTGAAGGGTCTGACGAATGGTACCAAATATTTCTTTGCGGTTACGGCGGTTGATACGTCTCTCAATGAAAGTGAGAGCTATAGTCCCTATGTTTCTGCGGTTCCAATGGGTGGCGTGGTTGCCCAGGCATCAGATGTTGTTGCCAAGGATGAGACTACGGCGGTTGCAAAAAAAGATGCAGTAGCGAAGGCAGGTGATGTTGTCGCGCTTGCTGCGCCGGCTGGCCCAGATACGACTGCGCCTACTTTGAAAAAAGCTGAGACCCTCAATAAAAATCAGGTTCGAGTTGTTTTCTCAGAAAAGGCGGTTCTTCCTTTGGAAAAGCCTGAACTCGCATTTACCGTTGTCGATAACTACGTCTATGAAACATTAAAAGTAAAAAGTGCGACGGCTGATGCCGAGGATACAACTGGTGCAACGTTCATTCTTGAGACAGAGGATCAGAGTCCAAACAGTGAATACATTGTGACGGCTGGTATCGAGATCGAAGATGCTGCGGGTAATCCTATTAATAGTGGAACATCTGACACGGCTCCATTTACCGGAAGCTCGATGACGAAGGCCGAGTATGAAGCTCTTCATCCAGCAGCTAAAAAGAGTGAGATTGTTGCAGATACGAGCGATCTGATTGCGGCGACTGATACGACTGGTACTTCGAGTGCTGCTAAGGGATTCATTGTTTCTGGTGTTGAGGTCATTGACGAGGCGACGATCAAGGCTTCTCTCTCGAAGCCTGGTGTCTATAGTATCGATGCGGTTGAGAACTTTGAGATTTCCAAGAAAGGTGATGCCGCAACTCTCGATTTGAGCTCGGTTTTCATTGATGACAATAAAAAAGATATTCTCGTTACGAGCACCTTTGAAGATGGTGTCGAGTACACCCTTACCGTGAAGGGAGTGGTAGATGAAGATGGAAAAGAAATGGAGACCGGAAAGAATACGTTTGATTTCAAGGTCGGAGCTGCGGCTGCTACTGATACCACTCCTCCGGAAGAAGTCACGAATCTCGCTGTGAAGGCTATAAAAGATATGGGTGCGAAGTTGAATTGGACTGGCAGTAAGAATGTTGCCGGTGATCTCCTTGAGTACATTGTGTATTCCAGCACGGATGATGGAAAAAATTATGGAAAAGTTGTCTCTCTCGCCAAGGAAAATACGGCTTATGAAGCAAAGGAGCTCGCTCCTGGTTACCACTGGTTCAAAGTTACTGCCAAGGATCAGACGGGCAATGAGAGTACCGGCAAGGCCGTAAAGATCAAGATTGTTGAGACTGGTCCTGGACTGGGACTTCTCGCTCTTGCATCGATCGGACTTGGACGGGTGTTTGGAAAAAAGAAGAAGGCGTAAGGAGTCTGAGTAGGTGCGATGTTACGATTTTGTTAGACCGTGTGTAACTATTTTGAAACTTCCATGTGCTAATGATTGATGCATGTGGAAGTTTTTTTGTGCATGGATTGCGGTGATCGTGGTGGTTGGCGTGGGGGCGGGTGTCGCTTTGGGCGAGCTGCCTGATGGGCGACTGCATATTTTTATGCTGGATGTTGGCCAGGGTGATGGCATGCTGCTGCGGACACCGGACGGGAAGCATGTATTGATTGATGCGGGCGAAGGGGCGCATGTGCGCGAGCCGCTGCGAAAGGTGATGGGATTTTTTCGTGACCGGATTGACCTCGTCGTGGTGACACACTTCGATCGTGATCACGCCGAGGGATTTTTGTCGGTGTTCGATGAGTACGAGGTGGGTGCGGTACTGATGACCGGTATTGAACAGCGAAGCGAGATTCAGCGTCGGGTACTGGAAAAAATCGCGGTGCATGATGTGCCTGTGATACTTGCACGAGCGGATCTGGATCTGATGCTCGACCGTGATGTGATGATGGATGTTTTATGGCCGCTTGAGTCGACAGCTGGCAGGTATGTCGAAAAGGCGAATGAGAGCTCGATTGTCACGAGGATCGTGGTGCGTGATTATGCTGATAGGTTGTGGCGATCGGTGTTACTGACGACCGGCGATATTGGCTTTCCCACTGAGAAAAAATTAGTGTTGAAATATGGCGAGTCGGGTCAGTTGCGTTCTGATTTTTTGAAAGTCGGACATCACGGAAGTCGATATAGTTCGGATTTGGATTTTTTGCGTGCCGTGTCGCCGAGTTGTGCGTTGATTTCGGTGGCTGCGAAAAATGGCTACCATCACCCACATCCGGATGCACTGGGAAGACTGGATGAAGTGACGTCGTGCGTGAGGCAGACGGCTAAGGAGGGGACGATAGAGATCGTACCTGATATTTAAATATCCACCTTCTGGATCTCGGCGCCGAGGGAGCGGAGTTTTTCGTCGAGGCGTTCGTAGCCACGGTCGATGTACTTGATGTCGGAGATGACGGTTTCGCCCTGAGCGGCGAGCGCAGCGAGCACCATGGTGGCGCCGGCACGAATGTCACAGCTGGCGACCGGTTTGCCTTTGAGTTTGGTTGGGCCGATGATGAGAGCCTCGTGTGGATTGAGAAGTTCGATGTGGGCGCCCATTTTTTCTAATTCGAAGAGGTAGCTAAGACGGCCTTCGAAGAGGGTTTCAAAAATTCTGCTTACACCTCCGCTGAGGCAGAGGAGGGCGCCGAAAGGCGCTTGGAGATCGGTTGGGAAACTTGGATAGACGGCAGTGCGAAGCATTTTGATTGGTCGGATTTTTTTTGCTGGCTTGATGTGGATGGAATTTTTTTCGAGGACGTAGGGGATACCGGCTTCGTCGAACTTTTGCCAGAAGCTGTCGAGGTAGTCCATCTGTAGACCATGAATTTTTATATCACCTTTGGTTACCGCAGCAGCAAGCGCGTAGGTTCCTGCCTCAAGGTAGTCGCCACAGATCGCGTACTTTGCACCACTGAGTTTTTTAACACCATGAACTGTGAGATTGTGTGTTCCGACACCGTCGATCTTGCAGCCCATTTTTTTGAGGAAATGGCAGAGATCCTGGACGTGTGGCTCAGCAGCCGCGAGACGAATTTGTGTTTCTCCTTGGGTAATCGCCGCGAGCATGATCGCGTTTTCGGTTGCAGTGACGCTCATCTCTGGGAGGACGAGAATGGTTGACGTTCCCCAAGGGACGCCCCTGCTGGGGTGTGGTTTTTTCCAGACCACGTTGAGATTTTTTTCATCTTCGAGAACATCGGCGCCCATTTTTCTAAAAACAAATGAGTGGGTGTCGAGAGGACGTTTTCCAAGCACGCATCCGCCCGGGTACGTCATGTTGAATTTTCCATTACGCATCAGGAGCATCGGCGCGAGGAGAATTGAGGCGCGCATTTTTTCGATAAGCTCTTTTGGAGGATCGACGTACTTGAATTTTTTTGCGTTGAGCGTGAGCGTGTGATGCTCGAAGGTGTACTCGATATTAAATTCCTTGAGGATCGTGAGAATGGAGTACACGTC
>SXGS01175397.1_pt1 | contig 17347 bp, 14 predicted proteins | sample 3174681 | NCBI WGS metagenome assembly SXGS01 (sample SAMN11356861, study PRJNA531348) | freshwater metagenome | isolation source: freshwater sample F1-80 | place: China: Fuxian Lake, Yuxi | collected 2017-12-25 | reverse complement strand
GGCGACGATGGCGATGTTGCGGATCTGCTTGGCTGTCATGTGTGGCGCCCGGGGCGCGAATGGGGGCGTAACAAGTTAGGCACAACCGCGCGAAGGCACAACCAAGGGCCGCCAAGTAGGCCCCCAAGGGGTCGTGGAGGGCGGTTGGCGGCGAGCGAGGCGACGCGCGCCGGAGGCACTACGGCTCGACCCGGCGCACCCTGTCGAGCCTGTAGGTCTTCAACATGCCCGAGCGCAGGCACTCGGCCTCGAGGTAGCCCTTCTCGCCCGACTCGTACAAGATGCGCGGCAGGACGCGCAGCGCGGCGAGCCCGCCTTCGTGCTCGCCGTAGTGCAAGAGGACTTCGGATCGGGCGCGGCAGGCCGCCTCCAAGGGTCGAAGGCGCGGCGACAAGCGCGGCGCGCGCGGCAACGCCTGCGTCAAGTCGCGGCGCGACGCGCCATGGTGCAGGAACTCGGCCCACAGCGACTCGCCCGAGGGCGCGTCCGCCTCGGCGGCGCGTCGGGCCAGGCACTCCTCGACCACCAACCACGCCGCGGTGGCGTCCGACAGCGCGCGGTGGTGCTCGAGGATGTAGAGTTCGAGGTGCTGCACCAGCGTCTCGAGCTTGTGGTCGCTCGATTCGCCGATGTGGCGCCGCGCCAGCTTGAGCGTGTCGAGCACCGGGCGCGGCGGCAGCGCGAAGCCGTGGCGCGCGGCCTCGTAGCCCAGCACTCCCACGTCGAAGGGCGCGTTGTGCGCGGCGAGCCAGCACTCGCCCATCCAGGAGAGGAAGCGCGGCACCACCGCCGACGCGGGTTCGGCGTCGCGCACGTCGGCGTCGACGATGCCGTGCACCTCGCTGGTGCGCGCGTCGATCGGGATCTCGGGGCGCACGAGGCTCTGGAAGTGGTCGACCACCTCGCCGTCCTCGATAGCCACCGCGCCGAGCTCGAGCAAGTGCATGGCGAGTCCGCCGTTGGCGGTCTCGGTGTCGAACACGACCAGTCTGCGGGGCATGCGGGCGAGCGGGGGGGGCGCCTTCGCCCCGTCGGAGCAGGTTACTCCGAACGCGCCGTGGCGCCATGCGCGGCCTCCAGCTTGGCCATGGACGCGCTGGAGGCCGGCGCATCCCGGGGGGAGGCGGTCGCGCGCCCTGGCGCGGCTTGTCACACGAATTTGACGGTCAGGACCACTTGACGCGGCGGGTGCGCGGCGGCGAAATACGCCGCTCCATGAAGAACAACGTCGAACGAGTGCGCGAAGCGCGCGGCATGTCCCAGTCCGACCTCGCCAAGGCCGCCGGGGTTTCCCGCCAGTCGATCCACGCCCTCGAACGCGGCGCCCACGAGCCGCGCCTGAGTCTCGCCTACCGTGTCGCCGACGCGCTTGGCGCGACGCTGGAAGCCGTCTTCCCCGCTCCGCAGAAGGTCCCTGCGAAGAAGTCGGTCGCCAAGCCGGCCGCGAAGCCCGCTGGCAGGAAGGCGGCCAAGAAGGCCGCGAAGAAGGCCGTACGCCGCTGATCGCGGCGTGCATTCGGGCGCCGCTCGGCGTCTCGCTCGGCTGGCGCGTCGCACCGCGGCGCGCCAGCCGCGTTTCGAGGCTTGCCTCGACGAACCCATCCTCCAGCCGAGCTCCTCCGTCAGCCTGGTGCTTCCTCGAACGCGTTCGCCTTCACCTGGGGGCGCGCGCGCGGAACGAATGCGTGCGCGGGACCGGGGCCTACACGACGAGCTTCTGGAAGCCCGGCAGGCCGCGCAGGACCTCGAGGTCGGCGTTGCCGTACAGCTCGCTGCGCACGAAATAGCCGCGCTCCTGGGCCTGGACCAGCGCCGCCAGCGCCTCCTCGAGGTCGCCCAGCACAGCCAGCACGCAAGCCGACTGGAACGAGGTGTAGCCGTCCTTGGGATACAGCGCGCGCGCCGCCGCGACTGTCTCCCGCGCCGCGTCGTGGGCTCCGATCCTCGCGTGGAGCAGCGCCATCGAAAGTCGCGCCTCCTGGTCGTCGGGCGCCGCGGACAGGTGCTTCTTGGCGGCGGCGATGCCCTCGTCGGCTGTCTCGATCGCCTCCTCGTAACGGTCGAGTCGCTGCAGCGCCATGTGCAGGTGGTCGTACGAGCCGATGTGCGCCGGCTTCTGCGCGATGGCGACGCGCAGGAACGAAGCCGCGCTCTTGTAGTTGCCGCGCCTCAGGAGCAACGCGCCGAGCAGGCGGTGCGCCAGCCACTCGCCGTGGTCGAGCTCGATGGAGGCGCGGTATTCGCGCTCGGCGTCGGAGGGGTGGCCCGACAAGTGCCACGCGAAGCCCAGCGAGGTGTGCGCCTCGGCGCAGCGTGGATCGAGCTTCAACGCCTTGGCGGCTTGGCCGCGCGCCTCGTCGAGGAAGGCCTCGTCGCCGTCCCAGTACAGGTACTTGCGCACCAGCGCCTCGGCCATGCCTGCGCAGGCCAGCGCGCTGGTCGGGTCGGCTTCCATCGCGCGGCGGAACGAGCTGATGGCCGCCATCAGGTGCTTGGTCGTGCCGCGGTGCAGCAGGTTGTGCGCGTGCTTGGCGTGGCGCACCGACGCGGCCGCGTCCCGCACCGGCGCCGCCGGCAGCAGCGAGACTTCCTGCAGGCGCGTCTTGGCGCCGCGCGCCACGAGTCGCGCGAGTCCGCCTTGCAGCTCCCACTCGTCCGCCGAGCGGTACTCGACGCGCTCGGAGTGGCGCTCGACCCCCGCGACCGTGCGCGTGGCCAAGGTCCACTCGCACGCGCCGGCGGACGGCGAGAGCTCGAGCGAGAGCGACAGCTCGTGGTCGGCCTGCGCGTCGGCGGTCTTGGCCACGGAGAGTCCCTTGACGCGTTCGAGCTCGGACGAGAGGTCGGCGCGCAAGGCGTCGGCGAACGCCTGCGCGGCGCTCGTGCCTCCACCCACCAGCTCGGCGGGCTGGATCGCGAGGCTGCCAAGGCTCGTCGCGCCACCCGAATCTCCGCCCAGCACCATGTCGGCCGCCGCGTTGAGCGCCGCCAGCGCCGCGCGCGCGTCGGCGTGGCGCTCGGACGCCTCCGGCGCCATGCAGCGCAGCAGGAACTGCTCGAGCGGCCCCGGCAGGCCCGGTCGCGCCTCCGAGGGCCGCCGCGGCCGCGCCTCGAGGATCGCCATGTAGACCTCGGGGAAGCTGCGGCCGGGGAAGGGCAGCTGCCCGGTCCAGGCGTGGTACAGCACCGCGCCCAGCGAGAACACGTCGGTGGCGGTGGTGACGTCCTGGCCGCGCACCTGCTCGGGCGCCATGTACAGCACGGTGCCGACGAGCATCCCTTGTTGGGTGATGCGCAGCTCGTCCTTGGCGCGCGCGATGCCGAAGTCGAGCAGCTTCACTCCGCCGTCGGCCAGCACCATGATGTTGCCCGGCTTCAAGTCGCGGTGGACGATGCCCTTCTCGTGCACGTGCGCCAGCGCCGAGCACACGCCTTGGGCGATGCGCACGCCCTCCTCGAGGCCGAGCTGCTGCTCCTTGAGGATCTTGTCGAGGGTGCGGCCCTCGAGGTGCTCCATGGCGATGTAGGAGGTGCCATGGTCGTGGCCGTACTCGTACACCACCGCGATGTTCTGGTGCTTGAGGCTCGAGGTCTGGCGCGCCTCGCGCAGGAAGCGGTCGTCGGCCGACGGATCGATCTCGACGTGCGCGCGCAGGATCTTCAGCGCCACGACGCGCCCGAGGCGCGTGTCGACGGCGCGGAAGACCTCCGACTGCGGCCCTTCGCCGAGCTTGTCGGCGGCGGGGTCGAATTCGAAGTGGGCGAAGCGCATGGCCGCACCGATGCTAGTCTCGCGCGCGAGCGGACCGCCACAGTCGGCACGCGGAAAACGAAGCGAGGAGCGATGGCGAAGACCAAGGACGATGCGGAACCGGCGGCGCCCCTCGAGCTCGCGGCCTTCGACGATGGCGACTTCCACTGCTTGTCGAGCGGCCTGTCGCGCGACCCGCAGTACAACGACCGGCGCCTGGTTGCGCGGCGCAAGCTGCTCTCGCTCGCCAAGGTGCTGGTGGCGCGCTGCGGCGAGGCCGGCTTGGCGCTCGAGGCGCGTTCGAGCCTGCACCAACCCAGCGTGTTCAACGGCATGCAGGTGCGGCGGCTGTGGGGTTACGCCATGCGCGACAAGGCGGCCAAGAAGAAGCTCAAGTCCGTGCTGGGCGCGGACCTCGCCAAGGACCTCGACGCCGCGTACCGCAACGCCTACTTGTGCGTGGCGCTCGAGGCGGAGGCCTTGGAAGTTTCGCTGCGGGTGCACGCCGACGCGTGGTTCGACGGCACCAACCTCGTCAACCGCGTCAAGGCGGAAGGCGTCAAGCCGTGGCGCGACCAGCTCAACCAGCTCGAGGGCTTCGTGCTGCGCCTGGCGGATTGGAAGGGCGAGTGGGTCTGCGGCAAGCTCGACGCCCTGCAGCTCGAACAGTTCCTCAAGTACTACAAGCCCGCCGAGCACGCCTTGTCGGTGGAGCAGCGCGTGCCCGCGCCACGCGGGGCGCGCGCCCACCTGTGCGAGCCCGACGTGCCCGGACGATTGGTGGAGCAAGCAACGCGCCTCGTGCCCTTGATGCGCCACATGGCCTGGTCCGACGAGTCGGACTTCCTGTTCTCGCGGTGAGCGCCTCGCGGCCATCGCGCCGTTCGTCGAGCCTCCGCCCGGCACCTTGGGACGCGGCTAGTCGACGCGCGCTTCCACTCCCGCGATGGGCGAGCCCGCGCCGTCCGCGAGGCGCAGCACGAGGCTCGGCGCGGCGAGGCCGGCCACGACCTTGACTAGCAACCGATTCTCGCCGCGCGCGAGCCGCAGAGGGAGCCACTCGTCGCGCGCGCCGCCGTCGCGCGCAGCCACTTCCACGCCGTCGAGCCAGATCTTCAGCGGCGCGTCGCAGGAGAGGAACAGCATCGCCTGCCGCTCTGCGTCGCTCTCCAGGTGCGTGCCGAGGTAGTGCGCGGCCACGGCGTACGCGGCCGGCAGCGCGGCGCGCGAGAGATCCAATTCGCGCCACGCCGCGCTCGCGCCCTCCGGCCGGCCGCGCAGCGCGAGCGAGCGCTCGGGCAGGAACGAGGTTGCATGCGCTTCGCGCGCGTCCTTGGCGGGGAACGGCCCGATGTGCTTGAACTTGACGAGCGCGCGGCGCGAGAAGGGATTCGGCAGCGGATCGCGCAGCGACAACTCGTGCCACATGCCGCGCGTGACGTCCTCGCGCATCGCCGCGAGGCACCAGTCGATGCCCTTCTGCCCGGAGCGCACACCGTGCGGCAGCGACTCGTCGGGATCGGGCACGAACGCGTCCGGGTAGCCGCAGCGCCGCGCGAAGGCCCAGTCCGCCTGGTGCAGCCACTCGTGCAGCTCGATCTCGCCATCCGCGCGCGCGTCGGGCGTCCAAGTCATGTGCGTCCAGCCCGCGCCGCCGAGACCGAGGTCGGCGCCGTAGGTGCAGCCGGCGTAGGCGCGCGGCAACGCGCGACCCGACTCGGCGTACTTGGCGTAGAGGAACACCGACTCGTACTGCGCTTCGGCCGCGAGCGGCGCGAGCTCGGCCTGCACATCCCAAGGCGCGAGCCAGAACCCGTCCTTGGCGTCTCCCGACCAGCGGCGTTGCGGTCGATCGACGATGCGCCATTCGCAGTCGAGCCGGCGCACTCCACCGGTGCCTTGGCGCACATGGTCCGCCAAGGACTCCATCGACAGCCGGATGCCGCGCAGATCGTCCTCGCCCATCGTCGCCGCGTAGCTCTGCTTGCGTCCGGCGAGGTCCGTGTACTCGCATTCGACGCGGCGCAGCACGACGACCAATGTGCGCCAGCCCTTCGCGTCGCGCGTGTCCGCGTGCGCCGGCCCGACGCGCCGGCGCAGCTCGCCGACCCGCGCCATCGCTTCGCTGCGCGCCTCGCGCGGGGCCTCGCAGCGGTCGAGCAGCCGTTCCCACGCGCGCAACTCGAGCTCCGCGTCGCCACGACGCGCCAAGGCGCGCGCCTCCGCGAGCTGGGCCGAGGCGTCGAGCAACTGGTCGCCACCGAGCCAAGCCGGCCGTGCGAGGGCGTCCAAGGATCGTGGACCCGAGGAAGGACCGGCCGGGACGAGCGCCAGCAGCAGCGCCGCGACGGGGATGAGGGGCAACATGGGACACCGAACGCTACTCGCTCCTTCGGCGCTAGGCTGGGCGCCATGCTTGCGCGCGCCCTGTTCGGTGGAACTTCCTTCTTGCTGGCCATGGCCTGCACGCCTTGCCTCGCCGCGCCGCGGGCGCAGGATGCGCGACCCGCCGTGGACGCGAGCGCGGTCGTCGAGGACCCGTTGCACGCGCGTTCGCGCCAGGTGGCCGCGTTGATCGCCGCCGAGCCGCGGTTGGAGCCCGGGGCCTTCGGCGCGGACTTCCTCGCCGCCGTGCCCGAGAAGCGCCTCTTCTCGCTGGCGAAGGGCATCCACCGCCAGGGCGGCGTAGTGGTCCAAGTGTCGCCGTTGCGCCGCGATGGTCCGTGGTCCGGGCGCTTCGAGTTCGCGCTCGAGCGCGGCCGCGTGCTGGTGGCGACCCTGTCGATCTCGCCGCGGTCCCCGCACCAGGTCGTCGGCTTGTACTTCTCCGCGACGCAGGAGCTGCACGCCGACTGGAGGGCGCTGGACGTCGCGACGCGCGCCCTCCCGGGCCGCGCCGCCCTCTGCGCGCTCTTGCTCGAAGCGCCCGCGCCCGGCGCTTTGTCCAGTTCCCTTGACACGCGTCCCGAGCCATGGCGGAGCGCGGGGCTCGTCGACGAACCGCTCGCCATCGGCTCGGCCTTCAAGCTTTGGATCCTCGGCGCGTTGGTCGACGAGGTGCGCGCCAAGCGCCTCTCTGGCGCGGAGGTGGTCCGCCTCGATCGACGCTGGAAGGCTCCGCCCTCGGGCCGCATGCAGGACTGGCCCGATGGCGCGCCCGCGACCCTCTTCACCCTCGCCACCGCCATGGTCTCCGAGAGCGACAACACCGCCACCGACCACCTGCTGCACGCGCTCGGTCGCGGTCGCGTCGAGGCCCTGCTCGAGCCGTTGGGCCTCGCGTCCGCGTCGCGCAACTTGCCCTTGCTCTCGACCGGGGAGATGTTCCGCATCAAGTGCGGACCGTTGGAGGAAAGGCCGTGGGAAGAGCTCGACCAGGCGGCGCGCCGCGCGCGCCTCGAAGAGTGGGCCGCCGCGCCCTTGCCGGGCGAGCAGCTCGACTTGTCGCGCCTCTCGCGTCCGCTGCGCATCGACTCGGTCGAGTGGTTCGCCTCGGCGCGCGAGTTGGCGCGCACTCTCGATTGGTTGCGTCGCGCCACCGAGGAGGGGCCCGCCGCCCCGCTGCGCGCCATCTTGGCCGTGAATCCCGGCTTGCCGGCGGTCGCCGCGCGCCACGAGTGGAGCGGGTTCAAGGGTGGCTCGGAGCCGGGCGTCCTGTGCCTGGCCTTCCTGCTGAAGGACGGGCGCGGCCGCTGGTGGGCGCTGGTCGGCATCCATAACGATGCGCAGGCGGTGCTGGACGAGGCTCGCTTGACCAACTTGGTCGAGTCGGCGGCGCGCCTCTTGGCCCGCGACCCCTGAGGATGGTGGTCCAGTTGGCTGTTGGGGGCCGCTCGGAGCCTGCCAGGCCCGGCCCCAATGCCTTCACGAGAGCCTCCACGGCGCGCGCGGCGACCCTGCGGAGTCGCCCAACAGCCAACTGGACCACCATCCTGCGCGGATCGCTGGGCGGCTTCGGTGCTGGCCCCCCAACCGCCATGGCGTAGAGGGCACTCCGGTCCTTAGACTGCGGCGTCCTTCGCCCCGCCCGACGGTCTCGCGCGGCGCCAAGGCCCCCCTGTGATGGACACCACGCTCGCCCGCACCTCCCACGAGCTCGCGCTCGGGATCCCCGGCTACACCTTCCTCGACCTGCATCGCCCCGAGCGGCTGGCGGACTTGCATTCCGACTTCCTGCGGGAGCTCGCCGCAGGGGACGCCGAACTGCACGCGCGGTGGTTGGCGCACGTCGATCATCGCGACCGCCAGAAGGGGCCCGCCGAGGGCGAGCTGCTGATCCGCGTCTCGCGCCATGTGTCCACCTTCGTGGCGCGCCTGTTCCGGCTCGCGGACTACGCGCAGCAGCGCCGACAGTCGCTGCTCGATCGCCAAATCGTCTACAAGGTGCGCAACGGCTTCGTGAAGAAGCAGATGCGCCGCGTGGTCCAGCAGGATGCCATGGCCGCCGAGGCGGCGCGCAAGGCGGGCCAGTCCTTGCTCGAGCGGCTCTCCGGCACGCCGGGGGTGGACACGGACGCCGAGGAGCGGTTCGCGGGCAAGGTGTGGCCGCTGCTGTCGCTGGCCCCCGAGGCGCCGGTGGCGGGCACGACCGCGGGGGCCGCGCTCGAGACGCTGGCCGCCTGCCTGAAGGCCATGAAGGACGCGGGCGAATGCTCCGGTTGGCGCATGTTCCGCGAGATGAAGGACCTCGACTTCGCGCATGGGTTGGTGCACCACGTGCGTCCGCACGCCGACCTGCCCGAGGCGATCGAGGGCCTGCCGGAGCACAAGCGCCTGCGCGACGGCTTCAAGCTGACCGATCCGCGCGGGACGGACAAGTCGGTGCTCGCCGAGGTCGACCAGTGCGTCTTCTGCCACGAGCGCGAGAAGGACTCGTGCTCCAAGGGCCTGTTCGACAAGAAGAGCGGCAAGCTGGCCAGGAATCCGTTGGGCATCGACCTCGCCGGATGCCCGCTCGACGAGCACATCAGCGAGATGCACGCGCTCTACGCCGAGGGCGATCCGCTCGGCGCGTTGTCGCTGGTCATGGTGAACAACCCGATGTGCCCGGGCACCGGCCATCGCATCTGCAACGACTGCATGAAGGCGTGCATCTACCAGACCAAGGAACCGGTCAACATCCCGTTGATCGAGACCAAGGTGCTGACGGACGTGCTCGACATGCCGTGGGGCCCGGAGATTTGGCTGTTCCTCACGCGCTGGAATCCCTTGCGCGAGAAGCGCCCGTATGCGCTGCCCTACAACGGGATCAACGTCGCCGTCGTCGGCATGGGACCCGCGGGCTACACGCTGTCGCACTACCTCGCCAACGAGGGCTTCGGCGTCGTCGGCGTCGACGGCCTCAAGGTCGAGCCGCTGCAGAAGTCCGTGTCCGGTCGCCTGCAGCCGGTCGATGCGGTCGTTCCGCCGGTCCCCGTCGAGAGCTACGCGCAGATCAAGCGCGACCTCGATCGGCGCGTGCTGCTCGGCTTCGGAGGTGTCTCCGAGTACGGCATCACCGTGCGCTGGGACAAGAACTTCCTCACGCTTCCGTACTTGTCGCTGCTGCGTCGCGCGAACTTCGAGCTGTTCGGCGGCGTGCGCTTCGGCGGCACCTTCGACCTCGAGTCGGCCTGGAAGCTCGGCTTCCACCATGTCGCCATCGCCTCGGGCGCGGGCAAGCCGACGATCGTCGAGATGAAGAACAACCTGGCGCGCGGCATCCGCAAGGCCTCGGACTTCCTGATGGCGCTGCAGTTGTCGGGCGCGTTCAAGGAGGACTCGCTCTCCTGCCTGCAGCTGCGCTTGCCGGTGGTCGTGATCGGCGGCGGCTTGACGGGCATCGACACGGCGACGGAGTCGCTGGCGTACTATCCGTTGCAGGTCGAGAAGATGGCGCGGCGCCACGCCACGCTCGTCGCGCGCTTCGGCCAGGCGAACATCGAGCGCTTCTTCGGCGAGGAGGAACGCGAGCACCTCGCCGAGTTCCTCGAGCACGGCAAGGCCGTGATCGCCGAGCGCGCGCGCGCCAAGGCGGCGGGCTCGGAGCCCGATTTCCAGCGCCTGGTGCGCGCCTGGGGCGGCGTGCGCCTCGCCTACCGCAAGGGCATGGAGGACTCGCCGGCGTATCGACTCAACCACGAAGAGGTCGCCAAGGCGCTCGAGGAGGGCATCACCTTCGTCGAGAACATGTCGCCCGTCGAGGTGAAGCTCGACCGCCATGGCGCGGTGCGCGCCATCGTGTTCGAGCGCCAGAAGAAGGATTCCGAGGGCAAGTGGCACGCCAGCGGCGAGATGGTCGAGATGGCGGCCGGCACGGTGCTGGTCGCCGCGGGCACGGCGCCCAACGTCACCTACGAGCGCGAGCGCCCCGGCACCTTCGGGCTCGACAAGCGCGGCAGCTACTTCCAGGTCGGCCGCGTATCAGAGGGCGGCTTCAAGGTCGTCGAGCGCGGCAAGGACGGCGATGGAGCCGCGTTCCTGACGAGCCATGTCAAGGACGGACGCACAGTCAGCGTCTACGGCGACAATCACCCCGCCTACGCCGGCAACGTCGTCAAGGCCATGGCTTCGGCGCGCGATGGATACCACGCCGTCGTGGCGCAGTTCGCCGGCGCGCTCGCCACGCTGGATCGTTCGGACGAGGCGCAGGCGCGGCGCGACGCGGCCTGGAGCGCGCACCTCGGGCGGCTGCATGCGGAGTTCGACGCCAAGGTCGTGGCGGTCAACCGCCTCACGCCGACGATCACCGAGGTGGTCGTGCACGCGCCCGCGCAAGCGAGGAACTTCGAGCCTGGGCAGTTCTACCGCCTGCAGAACTTCGAATCGCGCTCCGCCACCGTGGCCGGCACGACGCTGGCCCTCGAGGGCATCGCGCTCACCGGCGCGTGGACCGATCCCGCGCGGGGCCTATTGTCGATGATCGTGCTGGAGATGGGCGTGACTTCGCGCTTGTGCGCGTTGCTGCAGCCAGGCGAGCCGGTCGTCGTGATGGGACCCACCGGCGCGCCGACCGAGATCCCCGAAGGCGAGACGGTGGTGCTCGCGGGCGGGGGACTGGGCAACGCCGTGCTGTTCTCCATCGGGCGCGCGCTGCGCAGGAAGGGCAATCGCGTCGTGTACTTCGCCGCCTTCAAGAAGGGCGAGGATCTGTACAAGCGCGAGGAGATGGAGTCGGCCGCCGATGTGGTCGTGTGGTCGACGGACGCCGGCGAGGCCATCGCCACGAACCCCGATCGCCCGCACGACCGCCACTTCCGCGGCAACGTCGTGCAGGCCATGCTCGCCTACGCCAGCGGCGAGTTCGGCGCGATGCCCATCGCGTTGAAGGACGCCGAGCGCCTCATCGTCATCGGCTCCGATCGCATGATGAACGCCGTCAAGGAGTCGCGCCGCGGCGTGCTGCGGCCCCACTTGAAGGAAGGACATGTCGCCATCGGCAGCATCAACTCGCCGATGCAGTGCATGATGAAGTAGATCTGCGCGCAATGCCTCTGCAAGCAGGTCGATCCGGCGACCGGCAAGGAGGCCGCGCCGGTGTTCTCGTGCTTCAACCAGGACCAGGAGCTCGACCGCGTCGACTTCGAGAACCTCCTGCAGCGCCTGCGCGCCAATTCGACCCAGGAGAAGCTGGCCAACTTGTGGTTGGACCACCTGGTGCACGAGGGGCGACTCGGCCTGTGGACGGTGCTCGCCTGACGCGAGCGCGCTCGGCGCGCGGGCTTGTCGCTCGAGCCCGCGCGGCCTAGCCTCGGCGCATGCGTCGCTTCCTGCCGTACCTCGGGTTGATCGCAGCGGCGATCTTCGTCGCGGCTTGGTACGAGGGCAAGAGGCCTGCGCCAGCGCGCCCGGCGACCTTTCCCGACGCGGCGCCGTCGCGCGAGGTGCCGCCGCTCGCCGCGCCGATCGCGCGCGAGGCGACTTCCGAGCCGCAGCTCGACGGCGGCGAGGTGCGCCTCGTAGATGGCCGATACGCGGCGCGCGGCGAGCTGTGGTTCGACGAGCTCGCCGCCGATGGCCAGCTCTTGCGCGAGCGCAAGGCGGCGATCCGCGACGGGCGCTATCGCCTCGACGGGCCGCGAGGCTTGCGGTTGTGGCCCCGAAGCGCGCAGCTGCAAGGTGCTCCAGCGACAGTGGTCGCGCCGCTCGCGCCCATCGAGCCCGGGTCGCCGCCGCCGCTGGTCGAGCTGCGCTTGCTGGAACCGTGGCGCCTGCGCGTCGTCGCCTCCGAGGATGGCGCCGACTTGGAGGGCGTCGAAGTCTGCGGCCTGCAGTCGCGCGAAGCCGAGGGCCTGCTCTTGCCGCCCACGCGCTACGGTGTGGCGCGCGACGCGCGTTCGCCGTTGGTCCTGCCCGATCCACCGCGGCGCCGCTGGCACTCGCCTGCGACGGCTTGGGTGCGCGCGCCAGGCCGCGCTTGGGGCCGCATCGATCTCGTGCGAGGCGCCGAGTCGTCCGCCACGCTGGCCCTCGAGCCGGCTTGCACGCTCGTCGTCGATGCGCGCGCCTTGGCGGGGACGGCCGTCGACGAGCTGGTCGTGGCTAGACTCGTCGCAGGTCGCGAGCAGGTCGTGGCGCGCGTCCCTTGGGCGGAGGAAGTCCTCTTCGAGGGCCTCGCGCCGGGCGAGCATGTCATCCAAACGACGGGGCTCGGCGCGGCCGAGATGTCGCGAACGATCCTGGCGCCCGGACTGGAGTCGCGTGCGATCTTGGACGCGCCGAGCGGCGTCACGCGCGGCGATCCTGCGGTCGGGCTGGTGGGCGAGTTGCGCATCCATCCTTCGTGGATGGACAAACCACGCCGCGTCACCTTGGCGCTCGTCGGCGGCGGTCGCGTCGATCGCGCGCCGCTCGGCGCTCCCGAGCGCCAGCCCGGTGGTTGGGCCGCGAGGTTCGACTTGCTCGTCAAGGCAGGCGCGCACGAGTTGCTGATCGAGGACCTGTGGCCCGTGGCGCGAGTCGTGGCGCCGCACGAGGCGTTGCAGCTCGATCTCCCGCCCCGGGTGCGCACGAGCTTCGTGGGGGCCGAGCAGGCCGCGCTCGAGCTGCGACTCGCCGAGGGCGAACATGGCTGGCGCCAGGCCCCTCCCGGAGTCGCGAGCCTCGACTTGCCTGAAGGCGAATGGCTCTTGCGTTCCGCCCCCAGCTCCGCCGTCGCGGTCGCGGAGCGTCGACTGCGCCTGATCGCCCCCGAGACGACCTTCGTGATCGAGGCGACACCGAAGAGCCTGGTCAGGTTGGAGGTGGCCCAAGATGGACGCGGACGTCCCTTCGAGTCGCATTGGCAAGCATGGCTCGTCGACGAGTCGGGTGGGGCCGTTGCGCGCCTCGAGGCGGATGCCAGGGATGGGTGGATGTCCGCGCGGGCGGTGGCGCCGGCGGGCGTGCTGCTTTCGATCGCACCGTTCGGGGTTGATGGGCGTCTCACCGGGTCAGTGCCGATCGCGCCGCTGGCGCCGGGGGAGACGCGCGAGTTGCGCATCGAAGCGCCACGCTAGATGCTGGTCCCTTTCGTTGTGCGCGCCACCGGGTGCGTGGCAGCCGTCTGCGCGTTCGTGTTGCGAAAATTGGCGGTCGGGGTGCTGCACCGCATCTCCCCGCCAGCGTCCAAGTAGTAGTTGGAGCATGGGACTTCCGCCAAGTTGCGGGCGACGGCACGCGCGCACATGCTCTGGATGCGCCTCCCATGACGCTGGCAGCGAGTGGTGTGTCGTAGCCTCCCAGCACCCACCTGGCCTGCTGACGAGGACCTTCGCGCACGCGCGTCGAAGTCCTCCTAGGCTGTACCTCGGCAGTACGCGCGCCCGCCCTCCGGCCGCGGTCTAGCCAAGACCCGCACCTGATGCCGGGCTAGCTGTCCAGGCTCCCGGAAGCCATCTCTCCGGGCCTCGGGCTGGGTCCACCTGCGCGGCCCAATTGAAACTAGACGCGCGCCGGTGTGCTCCCGGCAGCAGGCGGGCCGAATTTCCCCCTGACACTCGCGCACAACGAAGGGGGCCAGCATCCCCTGAGTCCTACGCACAAGTGCGTTCCCTCCTGCGTCCTAGGTCCCATGCGCGGGTCTGACAAGCACCCTATTCTCGCCCTCGTGACAGGCAAGGACACGCGCGCAACTACGATATCCGAACCAGGCGCGAGCTCCGCAGGAGTGGGCGGCGCCGTTCTTCGTGGATATCCGGTAGGCATGAACGATCCCACCCTCGAGACGCCCAAGGCGAAGTCCTACGCCGATCGCGATGCGGAACTGGCACTGCTGCGTGCGCTCGTGCGCTCCAGCCTCGATCCGCTCGTGGCCATCGACCAACGCGGTCGCATCCTGCTCGCCAGCGAATCGACCGAGCGCGTCTTCGGTTGGGGGCAAGAGGAACTGTCGGGCCTGAACATCCGCGTGCTGATGCCCGAGCCCCACAAGTCGGCCCATGACGGGTATCTGGATGCGTGGCGTCGCACTGGAATCACGCACATCATCGGACGCACGCGCGAGTTCGCCGTGCAGCGCAAGGACGGCTCGACCTTCCTCGCCGACTTGTCGGTCAGCCAGGCGGTGCTGCCCGGCGACGAGGTCGTCTTCCTCGGCAGCTTCCGCGACGTGGATGCACGACGGCGCGCCGAGCATCTGCTGCAGGAAAGCGAAGCGCGCTTCCGCGCCGTCTTCGACGGGACCTTGCAGTTCATGGGCCTGCTCGCGCCCGATGGCACCTTGCTCGAGGCCAACGCGACCGCCATGCAGGCCACCGGGACGCCGCGCGAGGCGGTGCTCGGACTCAAGTTCTGGGAAGGTCCCTGGTGGCAAGCGACGAACTCCGGGCCAGAGCGCATCAAGGCGCTGGTCGAACGCGCCAGCACCGGCGCCATCGTGCGCGATGAACTGATCATCTCCGGCCCCAACGGTCGACGCATCGAGATCGACTTCTCCATCACGCCCGTGCGGGATGGGCAGGGCGCGGTCCAGTACCTCATCCCCGAAGGCCGCGACATCACGGAGCAGAAGCGCGCCCAACAAGCCGAGACGTCGATGCTGCGCGCCTTGGCGCAGGTCGGGGAGTCGGCCGCGGTGCTGGTGCACGAGATCAAGAACCCCATCACGGCCGTGAACGTCGCCTTGCGCGCGGTGGCCGATCAACTGGGCGCCGAGCACAAGGTCGTGCTGGAGGACCTCGCGACGCGCATGCAGCGCTTGCAGGAACTGATGCGCGGCACGCTGTCGTTCGCCAAGCCCGTGCAGCTCAAGACCGTTCCGGTCGAAGCGCGCCAGTTCCTCGAGGGCTGCATCGCGCGTTTGCGCCTGCACGTGGTCAAGCTCGGAGCCGATGTGCGCGTCGAGGTCGCGCCGCAGGACTTGCGCCTCGAACTCGACCCGGCGCTGTTCGAGGAGGTGCTGGCGAACCTCGTGATCAACGCGCTCGACGCGCAAGGCCCGGGAGCCAAGGTCGTCGTGCGCGCCGAGCGGAGCGGAGATGGAGCGCGCGTCGTGGTCGACGACCATGGGCCGGGCATTCCGGAGTCCAAGCGCGAGGAGGTCTTCCGTCCATTCGTGACCACCAAGTCCCAAGGCACCGGCCTCGGCCTGCCCATCTGCAAGAAGATCGTCGAGGCCCACGGCGGCACCATCGATGTGGGCAGCGCACCCACGGGCGGCGCGCGCTTCTCGATCCGTCTCTGGCCGAATCGGCTCTGACCACCAACCACCGCGACCACCAACCACCGCGACCACGACATCATGAGCATCCTTGGAACTCCTGTGAACGCTTCCCCGATCCGTGTCTACCTCGTCGACGACCAGATGATGATCCGCGCTGGATTCAAGAGCTTGCTCGGTCGTGATCCGCGCTTCGCCGTGGTGGGGGACTCTGGCGACCCGCGTTCGGCGGTGGCGCGCATCGGCGAGCTGCGCCCCGACATCGTGGTGCTCGACATCACCATGCCGGGGCTGTCGGGCATCGACGCCATCCCGCTGATCCGCGAGGCGCACCCGCGGGTGAAGGTGGTCATGCTGACCCACCACGAAGGCGAGAGCTTCGTCGACCAGGCGTTGAAGGCGGGCGCCGACGGCTACTTGTCGAAGGACTCCGATCCGGCCGAGCTGACCTTGGCGCTGGAAAGCGTCTCCAAGGGCCAAGCCTACTTGTCTCCCAAGGTGGCGGGCGCGCTCTTGCGTCGTCCGTCGCGCGGCGAACCCAGCGGCCCCGCCACGCGCAGCCGCATCGAGATGCTCACGCCCCGCGAGCGCGAGGTGTTCCAGCTCCTGGCCTTGGGCAAGGCCAACAAGGAGGTCGCCAAGCAGTTGGGCATGACCGTCAGCACGGCCAAGAAGCACCGCGAGAACCTGCAACGCAAGCTCGATTGCCACTCGCCCGCTGAGCTCGCCATCCTCGCCATCAAGGAAGGCTTGCTGGGCGCCTGAGGCGCGCGAGTCGCGGCGAAGGCGCGCGCGCGATCTACGACTTCGGCCGTACCGCTCGCGCGCTTCGCCTACGGATCCGTTGGTCGTCGGCTACGCACGCAAGCCTGTACCGGATCGCGCGACCGGTGACGATCCTGCTTGCATGCGCGAAGTGCCCACGCTGTGGATGCCGTCCGATGGAAGCCTGCTCTCGCTGTCCTTCGCGCTCCTCCTGCGGCGCACACTCGGCGGGCGGCCGTTGACCGTCTCCTCGTGCTGTTGCGAGCTGAAGGACACGCGGCCGCTGATCGTGGTGTTGCCACGACTCGATCTCGACCTGTGCTGTCGGCTGCGCACCAGCGGTGGTTCGCTGCTGGTCCTCGCCGCGGCTCTCGACGAGCACGAAGCGCGCCACGCGCTCGCCGCGGATCTCGAGGGCGTGCTCGACGTGGAGGCGGTCGCGGACGAATTGCCGCGCGCCATCGACGCGCTGGCCGCCGGTGAACGCTGGCTGTCGCCTTCGCTGGCGTGCCGACTGGGAGTTGCGCTGGAGCCCGTCGCTTGTTGAACCTCCTACGCACGCGAAGGCCGTGGCCTTCGATCCGCTGCGAATGTCGGGATCGCCGCGCGCGCCGCATGATCCAGCGCATGCATGCATTGGTGCATGCGCACGAGGAAACGAATCCATGAAGATCATGCCCTTCCGCCAACGTTCCAACGAGCAAGTCGCCGACATCCGCGACATCCGCGACACCTTCGAACAGATGTTCGAGCCCTTCTTCGAGTCCGGCTTGGCCGTTCCGCGGCGGTTGCCGTCGCTTTTCGGCGAGTCGCTGGTTCCGCCCGTCAACATCGCCGAGAACGACAAGCAGTGGACCGTCACCTGCGAGTTGCCTGGGATGCAGGAGAAGGACATCTGCGTCGAGACGCGCGGCGACAGCCTCGTGATCTCGGGCGAGCGCCGCTTCGAGGAGGAGAGCAAGAAGGGCGATTGGGTGCGCGTCGAATCGCGCTACGGATCGTTCCGCCGCTCGATCCCGCTGCCGCGCAACGCGCGCGTCGAAGCCGACATGGTCGCCGCCACCTTCAGGAACGGCGTGCTGGAGGTCGTCGTGCCGAAGATCGAGCCGACGCCCACTGGCAAGGTCAAGATCCGCGGCAGCTGAGATCTGTCCAATCGGCTTGACAAGCACGGCGCGCGCCGCCTCCCGCGGCTGCGGGGGGGGCGCGCGCCG
>SXGS01443446.1_pt1 | contig 17349 bp, 16 predicted proteins | sample 3174681 | NCBI WGS metagenome assembly SXGS01 (sample SAMN11356861, study PRJNA531348) | freshwater metagenome | isolation source: freshwater sample F1-80 | place: China: Fuxian Lake, Yuxi | collected 2017-12-25 | reverse complement strand
TCTCGGCGCTGCGATGGACGGCTCTCCTGGTGGCACGTTTGTAGGCACCCTGAGCAATGAGCAGGTATTGCTCTCCGGTAGCGGCTTCTTCGGTGCAGCAGATATCGGCGAGATCTCTTCTGCGAATCTGTCCCGCCAAAATCATTTTTTCCGGCTGACTGAGATGAGGTTCGCACTGCCTACCAGCGTCCCGCCGGGCGATGCTGATCTGTCGATCAATAAAACCGCATCAAGTGCAACTATCGGCAACAGTCAGACTCTGCAATACGATATCGATGTCACCAATCTCGGCCCGGATGCTGCTCAAAGCGTCCGTACCATCGACTTTCTCGACCCAGCGCTGACGTTCGGCACTGCCTCAAGCGGCGGGGTGTTCGACTCTGCTGCTCGTATTGTGACATGGAGTTCGGGAGACTTATTAGCAACAGATACCCTTTCGTTCTCTGTGGACGGAACCACACCAGCAAACCGCCTCGATTTCAGTTGTAATGATAAGGTCACGAACATTGCTGTGACGAACTCGCTCACCTCAGGTGTGGACCTGACGAACAACCTCGCTCTTACCACAACCTATTTCGACCGTTCGGGCATTCCCATCTCGGAAATTTGCGGCAATGGCATCGATGACAATTGCGACGGACGCTTCGACTGCGCCGACCCGGTCTGTAACTGTTTCCCGCAACTGCCAACTACTGGCGGAGGCGTCGTATGCTCCGGGGGACTGGCCGCCGTGCCGATCCCAACCGGCACCCTCATTATCAATGGCTGCACCCTCCTCAACGTCGTGAATGCTGCAACTCCCAACACTTCACAACCGCGCTGCGATGTACCGGTCGTAGGTGTCAACTGCGGCGTCGCAACAACACGCATGTCGCCCGAGTGTTGCGAAGCACCGCCCCCTAATGCCACCGACAGCGCCGTGCAGGCCATTATCCAAAACTGTGTGGCGCAACTGCCAACGGGTTGCAGTGTCGCTGCTGGGTTTCCTATCGACCCCAATTCCAAGGAGTCGGACCCACCAACGAATACGCTCGGCTATGGCTACACCGAAGCCGGACGTACCCATACCTATCTCCTCCACTATGAAAACATCGGCACGGCGGACGCGCACGATGTGAGCATCATCGACGTACTGCCGCCGGACCTCGACGACTCGACTTTGGCGATCAACGACGGTGGTGTCTACGATGCCGCCACGCGCACCCTCATCTGGCGCGATCCCGTGCTGCCGCCAACGACGCCGCGTAGCGTCAGCTTCAGCATTAATGTCCGAGCCGACGCACCAGTCGGCACACGCATTCGCAATTCAGGCACGATCATTTTTCCGGACGCGGTCCCCCCGTCACGCATCGACACCAATTTTGTTGAACATTCGATTGCCGAACCAGCTCACCCTGTAGTTGCTGCCCCAAAAGTCATCCAGTGCGTCGAGACTGATCCGGCGACCAATCAGTGGCAGGTCAAATTACTGAACGAAGGGTTTGCGTTCGCGTACAACCTGAGGGCAACCATCCTCAACCCGCCAGCTTCGGTGCAGGTGACAGACGGCGAAGCGAGTTTTGCTCATCCTGACGATGCCGACTCTACTGTGCGCACAACCGTCATTCCCTTAGCCATCACCACCAGTACGGATACCGTCTCCTTCACCACACAAACGCCGGGCGATCCTTGCGCGGCGTTGACCTGGCGCATCCAGTATCAAAACTTAAACGGCGACCCACTCACACGTGATGTGCAAGGCGCTCTCGACAGCGACGCCGACGGCGTGCCAGATGCGCAAGACAACTGCCCACTCACGTTCAACCCAACGCAAGTGAACGGCGATGGCGACGGTGTCGGTGATGCCTGTGATCTCTGCCCTGCTGATCCTCTACGCACAACTCCAGGGGAAGAAATCTGTGGAGATGGTATCGATCAAGATTGTAACGGCCACGACCAAGGTTGCGCAGCAGAAGAAGTGTGCGGCAACTGCGCGGATGATGACGGCGATGGGATAGCGGACTTGCTGGACCCAGACTGCGAGACCTCGCCACTCACGTTGAAACGAGGGGCCTTTAGCCTCGATCCACGCACGGACCGCGACAAGCTGATACTGAACGCCAGCTTTGCCGCCACTCCGGACACTATCGACCCAGCCACACAGGGGGCAACCGTTAGCCTCGTGGATGATGATGGCGTGATTGCCTGCTTCACCCTGCCTCCAGGCGAAGGATGGAGAGTCAACAAGAAGCGTACTCGTTGGAGTTTCAGAGATAAGAAAGACGATTCACTGGGAGACCCAGAGGCCGATGAACGCTTCAGCTTAGAATTCAACGCCAAGAAAGGACTGTACAAAGTGCGAACAAACATCAAAGAGGCTGAGCTGACCGACGCCGACACGGGCGAGGTTGCGATAGGGTTTCATCTCGGCGAGCACCTCATCGTCAACGAGCGGGCCTGGCGCAGCCGCGCAAAAGGCAAACGCCTAGTCACACCGTAATGTCGAAGCGCTGAGCCATTGCGGCAGGGTGCATAACAAAATTCTGGAGTCCGGCTGTCGCCGGAATGACGACCCTGCCGTACTCGTCATTCCGGGCGGGCCTGCCCCGGACTTGATCCGGGGGCCATAGGCCGCGACCCGGAATCCAGGGAGAGGTTGAGAAGGCTTTGGCCAAGCAATCGTGATGCATCCATTGCGACAGGGGAAGCGTCACAGCAACCATCCTCTTCCTACGCCAGCAATGGCTCAGTTCATAAGGCTTTCGTTCCTGCACCTGTGTCTTGCGACGTTCTGCCCTTCTCATGCCGCTGGCACGAGTTCATCAATCTGCAACAGAATCCCGTCGGGGTCTTGAATAAAAGCGCTGCGGATCGTGCCAGCTTTGGTCTTGCCTAATACGTGAGGCGCTGCGGCAAAGGTCACGCCTTTGCCTTTCAGGTCTTCATACACGGCATCTAACCCTTTCACCCAAAACCCCATGTGCGAAATACCGATCTGATCGACCTTAATGCTTTCCCCTGTGGGCGGCACATCAATCGGCGCAATGAGGACAACAATCGGCGCATCTTCATTCATGCCGAAGGGGGAGTCGCTGGCTTTGCCGTAGCGTAAGGTCACAAAGCGGAACTTGTGCTCCTCGCGCTCGTAGATTTTGCGCTGATGTTGGTTGGTCTCCGACTCTGTGCCTTCTTGCGCTACCTGAAACCCCAACAAGTCACGATAGAAATGGAGAGACCGATCAAGGTCGCGCACACAGAGCGCGACGTGAGACATACTTCGTGGCTGCATAACCGCCTCCTTTTTGTGGTATGGTGCCAGCTTACTATATTCGGGAGGAAAAAGGCTATGCCAAAGCGCACATCCGTCGTTCCCCAGGGCATGCAGAATATCGCCGAGCGATTTCATTATTCGCCTGGGGTGAAAGCTGGAAACTTGCTTTTTATTGCGGGACAAGTCGGACGCGACGAGCGTTTACAGGTCGTCGAAGGCAAAGAAGCCCAATTCGTGCAAGCGTTCGAGAACGTCAAAAAGGTCCTGACCGCTGCGGGTGCGACGTTCGACGATGTCGTCGATATGGTCACGTATCACACCGACATGCGTGATCTCCCATTGTTCATCCAAGTGAAAGACCGCTATATCACCAACCCGGAACGCTACCCTGCCTGGACAGGGATTGGCACGACGGCTTTGGCGATGCCAGGGCTGATGGTCGAGATCAAATGTACGGCACTGTTGCCGGACTGAGTGCAGTGCGGCTCGCAAACTTGTTTTTTTCTCCCCCGTGTGCAAAGTCTGTCGGCGGAGGTTGCATCGCTTGGTGAACACTATCCTTTCTATCGGCGTCGCGCAGACGAGCCCTCGGTTGGGTGATCTTCAGGCCAACCTCGCCCAGTGCGAGCATGCCGTGCGCAAAGCGCGAGAGCAGAAGCTCGATCTCCTCGTCTTTCCAGAATTGAGTCTGACCGGCTATCACCTCCGCGATATGGTGGCCACGGTCGCGCTGCGACTCGACGCCCCCGAGATGGCCCAACTCAAAGAATGGAGCCGCGAGGTCGCGCTCGTCGTAGGATTGGTCGAAGAAAGTCCAGATTACCGCTTTTACAATGCAGCGGCACATTTCTCTGGCGGCGAGCTTCAGTACATCCATCGGAAAGTCTACCTGCCGACCTACGGCATGTTTGACGAGCAGCGTTACTTCGCGCGCGGCAACCGCGTGCAAGCCTTTGACCTGCCGTGGGGCCGAGCATCACTGCTGATCTGTGAGGATCTGTGGCACCCTTCAACGGCCTATCTTGCGGCACTCGATCGCGCCCTGCTCGTCATCTGCCCGTCGTCGAGTCCACTGCGTGGCATCTCTGATGGAGAAGCGCAGGACGATAACGCACGGTATTGGGAGATGATTAATCGCACCTACGCCGAAACCTTTGGCTTGTTCTTGGTGTATGCCAACCGGGTCGGCTTTGAAGATGGCGTGGGCTTCTGGGGCGGCTCGGAAATCCTCGACCCCTTTGGGCGACGCTTGGCAAAAGGCAAATACTATGAAGAGGATTTTATTACTGCGGAGCTGTCGCTGGAAGCCGTGCGCCGCAAACGTATTGTTGCACCGCTGCTGCGCGATGAAGACCTCGACCTCACGATCAATGAGCTACGGCGTATTCGTGGACGATAAGAGTAAGGACTTTGCCCAGATCGCACTTCCCCGAGAAACTGATACCGCATGACTTCTTCTGCTTCTTTCCGCTGCCGCTCTTTTTTCTCTCTCTGTCTCTCCCTCTGTCTCGTCTTTCCGCAACTCGCTTCCGCCGCCACCGTCGTCTCAGTTACTGATGGCGATACCATCAAGCTCTCCGATGGCAACTCGGTTCGGTACGTGGGCATCAACACACCAGAACGCGGGAAGCCTTTTTATGAGGACGCCAAACGACTCAATGAGAAGCTGCTCTTGGGAAAAGAAGTACGGCTCGAATTGAACCGCCGTCCACGAGATCGCTATGGTCGTTTGCTCGCTCGCGTGTATGTCGGCGACACCCTCGTCAACGCACGCCTGGTCGCCGAAGGATTGGCCCATGTGTACATCATGGATGCCTTTGACCAAGCCGAGGCGTGGATACAGTTGCAGAAGACGGCGCAGACGCAACGAAAAGGTATGTGGCGCGAAGGTGTTCCTGGCCGCTTACGTATCACTCGTCTGCAAGCCGATGCGCCGGGAGACGACCGCAAGAACCCGAACGGCGAATACGTGCGCTTGTGCAATGTCAGCGACACTCCGCTCGACCTGACCGGCTTTGCTCTCCAAGACAACGCTCGTCACCGCTATGTGTTTCCTGGCGGCATCCTGAAGCCCGGCTATGTGGCCACGCTGAACAGCGGCCCAGGTCGCAATGCACTCTCGAATCCACGGTCACTGAGCTTTCATTGGGGTGGCGGACCAATCTGGAATAACGATGAAGACGTGGCCACGTTGTTCGCTCCCGACGGGAAGCTGATTGATACCTTCCGGGTCGGGGGAAAAGAAGCCGAAGAATAGTACGCGAGCGGCCGGAGCTTCTCTTCTTTTCAAGGGGCCTGCGTCCTCATCTCCGCTGAGAACTCGCTACAGTTCCGTTCCGTCCTTGCAATTCGGAAGTCACGCTTCCATAAATGTTAAGCCACAATCTTCAATGCTTCTCCCTGATTATGGAGGGCAACAAGCAGCTCACTCCGTAACGCCAGCTCCGCATACGTCTGTCCCTCGTCGTCGCAAAATTCCACTTCGTACACGTCTGGAGCGAGCACCTCCACGACGGTGCCGACTTCGCCGCGCTTGAGCTTACGCTCCGGCAAATCCTCCAGCAATGCTACCGTGTCGAGCAATTTAATCTTTCGCTTTGGCATGACGTTTCCTTCGCAGTGATCCCAAGCGCAGTAGCAAAAACACGCGCTTTGTGTCCACCCCTCGGACTGTCGGGATTCAAGCAGTATTCGCGTAACTTCCTGAGGTCAACGATTGCGCGTTCACCATTGGGTAGTAGCATAAAATGAGATTACAGCGCTGTTGAGTGAGCTTATCAAGGAGCACGGCTAACAACGTTGAGGTTAACCGGCGAGAGGGCGGATCCCGTGAGTTCGATTCAACCTCGGGTTAGGCTCGCTATTGCGATTGTGGTTCCGGCTGCTAGGAGGCCGTGACCTCGATGTGCCCGACGATGTGATCGTTGAACCCAAGTTCCTCGGCGGGCCACCAGTACCCTGTATGATGCGTTGGGCACTTGCGGCCGCAGAGGTCCCGATGTCCACTACTGTGACTTCCATGCACTCAGGACTCTGTCAAAGCCCGCCTTTGTTAGAAGAATAGGGTGGTTGCCCACAAGTACAGCCCACTACTGCCTACCTTCGTCATCCCGCTCTTCAAGCACCACTATGGCATCGAGGTCAATGACCAATCTCCGCATACTTTTGTCGGTGACTTCGCCCACTTGAAACTCAAACGATCTCATTCTGCTTCCTCCGGTTGATACCCTGGCGATTGTAGCGTTACGCAGATTGCTGTTATGGTCTGGACGTCCTCCCGACCCTGGCCTAAGGACAAGTGCCTACAGCGGAAGGGGCCGGAGGGAGGCTGTGGATGCTCTCGGAGCTGGCACGGTCTTTGACCGTAACGGGATCTCCCGAGCCCAACCACTGATCCCCCAGCCGTTTTGCCTTGACACTGCAATATTGACCGCGTTTTCAGGCAGTTTTCCCTCATGCTTATTATCAACGGTCTCAAGACGCCATGACAAGGACCTGATATGCCCAACACCCCAAGAAGTCAACAACTCAACCTCTTCGATAAAAATCCATGAGGGGCCGCTCTCGCTCGTCGTCATCTCCCCACCCGCTGACTCCTGCCCCTGCGCCTGTTACATTCCCCGCGTGCCTGAGCCATCTTCTGCGCCTCCTCCACCCCCCCCAGATTCTTCTCGTGCGAGCCTCGCTCGCAAAGGGTTGCCGATTCTGATCGCTACGCTCATTAGCCGTCCGCTTGGGTTCGTGCGGGAAGCGGTGCAAGCCGCACTCTTCGGTGCCTCACGTCTGACCGATGCGTTCCTCGTGGCCTACAACGTTCCGGAAATGATCCAGACGTTGTTCTTCAGCGGCGTGCTCAGCAACTTTTTCGTGCCGGTCATCACCCGCTATCGCCACGACGCGGCGGAGCTAAGCAAAGTGTTCAGCGCAGCGCTCAACGGCGCGTTGCTGTTGGCGTTAGCTATGGCGGGTGTCTGTTATCTCGCGGCTCCTGAACTCATGCACCTCGCTGCCCCAGGATTGAATGGAGCCGACCACGATTTGGCAGTCTTCTTGTTCCGTCTCATGCTGCCGATGCTGGTGCTGCACTGTCTGATGGCGGTGGTGAAAGGCACGCTCAACAGCCTCGATCACTATGCCATGCCGGAATACGCTGGCGTGTTCTTCAATGCCATCATGATTGCGAGTGCAGTGGCGCTGTCTACACGCTATGGCATCACCAGCTTGGCCATTGGTGTCATTGCTGGCAGCCTGGGGCAACTGCTCATCCAAATCCCGGTGCTGACGCGCAAAGGCATTCGTTATCAGCCGAGCTTAGGATTCGCTCACCCCGCGCTGCGGGAGATGCGCGGCTTAGTGGTGGGTTCAATTGTCGCCACGGCAGTGGTGCCAGTGAATGCGTTTATCGCGCGGGCCATGGCCTCGACTCTACCCGAGGGGAGCATCTCCGCCCTCGCCTATGCGTTTCGCGTGTTCATCTTGCCGGTCAGCCTCTTTGCCGTGCCCGTCTATACGGTCCTGCTCACCGATCTGTCGGCGGCGCAACACCAAGGGGCACGGCAACGCTTCAAGGACCAGGCTGCCGCCGGACTCTCATTGCTGTTCACGGTTGCGCTCCCTGCCACTGCGGTGCTCGTTGCCTTAGCACTACCCATCACTCGGTTGCTGTACGAACGCGGCCAGTTCTCTCCCGAAGACACGCGACTGACGAGTCAGGCGTTGATGGCCTATGGCCTGGGCATTCTCGCCTATGGGACGAGTCAGATCATGGTGCGCTTATTCACCGCTACCAAAGACACGCACACTCCAGCCTGGGTTGGAGCCGGTTCTATCGCGCTCAGCGCTGTAGGTAACTGGTTTCTGATGCAGCTCTGGGGGCATTGGGGCATTGCCTTGGTCACGTCGCTGGTGTCCGGCGTCAATACCTTCGTGTTGTACGCCATCTTCCGCCATCGTCACGGACCGCTCGACGAGCCACTGTTGTTACGACGACTCCTCACACACGTCTTGCTCTCCATTATCCTCGGCGGGGTGCTGTTCGGGTTAAGCCACGGATTGGCGGCGACACCGGGATCGATGTTGACCCCGACCCGGCTCCTGCATTTTACTGGCATATGCCTCGCTGGCGGTGTGGTGTATATGGGGCTGGCCTATCTCTTGAAGGTCGAGGAAGTTCTGGCGCTATGGCGACGGATCGCTCGGCGATAAGAGGGGCGCTGCACGGTTGAACTCATCTCACCAAGGAGTGTCTTATGGAATTTGGCCTATCCTACCCTGCAAAACCTGACGCGTGGAAAGATCTCGTCCTCGCGGAGGATCGTGGCTTCACCCATTGCTGGTTTTACGACTCGCAGATGATCTACAGCGACGTGTATGCCTGCATGGCACTGGCCGCAGACAAGACGAAGCGCATCAAGCTGGCCACCGGCGTGGCCATTCCTAGTAATCGCATCGCCCCGGTGACAGCGCATTCAATCGCTACCATTAACCAACTCGCCCCGGGCCGGGCCGTGCTCGGTCTGGGCACTGGCTTCACTGGGCGCAACACGATGGGATTGCCGCCGGTGCCGCTCGACACCATGCGCGATTACATCGCGATGTGCCGCACGCTCCTCCGTGGCGAGGAAGTGCTCTATCGCGAAGGCAAGCGTGAACGCTGGATTCGCTTCCTCCATCAGGAGCACGGCTACATCAACCTGAAAGATCCGATTCCCATTTACATGGCGGCCAATGGCCCGAAAGCACTGGAGCTTGCCGGGGAGCTGGGCGACGGCGTCATGACGACGCTGACCGACCCCGAGTCGATGAAAAAACATCTCGCCACCGTGGCGAAAGGCACCGAAAAAGCAGGTCGGGGGAACCAAAAGCTGCCAGTCGTGATGTTGTCCACCGGCTGCGTGTTGCGTCCTGGCGAGTCGGCCACTGCACCACGTGTGGTCAATCGTATTGGTCCCTTCGCCATGGTGGCGCTGCACGCGCTGTGGGAGCGGTCGGCGGTGGCCTCGGACTTACCACCGGTGCTGCGCGACCTCTACGACCGCTACGAGAAGGAATACATCTCCACCATGAAGACGCCTAAAGATCGTCTCTATCTAGAGATGCACGAGGGGCATCTGATTTATCTCAGACCTGGGGAAGAAAAATTCGTGACCGAGCCGCTGGTGCGCGGGTTCAGTCTCACGGGTTCAGGCGAAGAAATCATCGCCCGCCTCAAAGCCCTCGAAGCCGTCGGGGTTACACAGGTTGCCATTCAAGTGGTCAACGACGGACCAGACATGATCGAAGAGTTCAGCCGTGAGGTGATCGCGAAATACTAGTCTTCAGTTTTTAGTTCTTAGTTTTTAGTGGGTCGTGAAAAAGGGACTTGGCTTGAATCCGCATCGCTAAGAACTACCAACTCATAACTAACCACTACTCACTCTCATCAAAACGAGGCTTCTATGTCTAAATCCTCTATCGCCCTCGGCATTGCCGTCTCGCTCAGTGGCCGTTATGCGTTGCTGGGTCGTCAAGTGCTCGAAGGGTTGGAATGTTATGTCCGCGATGCCAATGCCGCTGGCGGTATTTTTCTCAAAAGCGAAGGAAAGAAGTTGCCTGTGGTCTTGACCGTTGAAGACGATGAGAGCGACGAGACCAAGGTACGAGCGCTGGTTGAGAAGCTCATCCAGCAAGACCATGTAGACCTGCTCATCGGGCCGTATGGCAGCGGACTCACGCTGGCTGCTGCCGAGACCGCCGATGCTCTCCACTACGTGCTGTGGAACCATAGCGGTTCTTCTGACGAGATCTTCGAGTGTAATCTCGCTTCCGTCGTGGGCATGCTATCGCCGGCGTCGCTCTACCTGTGCGCTATTCTCGATATGATCAAAACGCTCGATCCCTCGGCCAAACGGGTGGCGCTGTTCAATGCGCGAACCGGGTTTGCTGCCGATATGGCCAGCGGCGCACTGAACTGGATCAAGCGCGAGGGCTACACATTGACGGTCCACGAGTCGTATCGCTCAGGCATCGAGGATTTCCGTCCGCTGCTCGGGCGCATCAAAGATGACCCGCCGGATGTGTTCCTCAGTGTCGGTCGTGCGGAAGACGATATTCTGCTGGGGCGACAGTTGCGCGAACTGCAACCGCGTGTCAAAGCTGCCGGGCTGGTGGTCGCCGCTATCAGTCGCTTCAAGTCGGTGCTGCATGAACAGGCCGATGGCTTCTTTGCCCCCAGCCAATGGGAACCGCAGGTGCGCTATACCGTCGATTGCGGGCCGGCGGAAGAAGCCTTCGTCACCCATTATCTGAAGAGCGCGACCGTGCCGATTGATTACCCAGCCGCGCAGGGGTATGTCGCTGGGGTGGTCGCGCAACGCTGCGTTGAAGAGGTGGGGTCGCTCGATCAGCAAGCCCTGCGGGCCGCCGCCGGGCGGTTACAGTGTACGACTTTTTATGGTCCGTATGCGATTGACGCACAAACCGGGCGGCAAACCGCGCACCCCATGCTCGTGACCCAGTGGCAACGCGGCCGCAAGGAAATTGTCTGGCCGCCAGAAGTGGCCGAAGCACAAGCGATCTACCCTGGTCCCTTGTGGACCTGAGCAAAGCAAGAAAAGGAGCCTAAGTATGGGGCGGTTAGATGGGAAATTGGCGTTAGTCACAGGTGGGGCCTCGGGTATCGGGCGCTCGATCTGTCTGAATTTTGCCAAAGAAGGCGCGACGATCATTTGTAACGACATCACAGTCGAGGCGGCGCAAAAGGTGCTGGCGGACTGCGGCCAAGCCAAAGAAGGGCTGGCGGTGAAGGCGGACGTGTCCAAGAGCCGGCAAGTCGCGGCCATGTTTGCCAAGGTGCAGAAGAAATACGGCCGTCTCGATGTGTTGGTCAACAACGCTGGGATTGGACTCGACAACCCGGTGATTCGCGCTCGCTTCAACAAGGTCTTGACCCAACAGCAAGGGGAAATCGCCAAAGATGGGAAAGTGCGCACGGCCCTCGAAGCCACTCAACGTTTGAGCGATGCTGACTGGGACCGTATGCTCGGGGTGCATCTCAACGGCACCTTCTATTGCACTCGCGAAGCCCTGAAACTGATGGAACCTCAAAGGTCGGGCAAGATCGTCAACATCGCCTCTATTTGCGGCATGACCGGTTGCGCTGGGGCACCGCATTACAGCGCCGCCAAGGCCGGGATCATGGGCTTCACGCGCTCGGTGGCCCGCGAGGTCATTGTGAAAGGCGTGTTTGTCAACGCCATTGCTCCGGGGTATATCGACACGCCGATGACTGAAGCTGTCAGCGACGCCGTGCGCCGCGCCCTAGAGATGGCAACGCCAGCGGGGCGTTTCGGCTCGCCTCAGGACGTTGCCAACCTCGCGCTGTATCTCGCCTCTGGAGAATCCGACTTTGTTGTCGGTCAGGTCATTAGCCCCAACGGAGGGTATGTTATTGCATAAAATATGCCTCCACTTTTCACAGGCAAGACACAACTTGCCCAACTCAACGACCGACAGACTGAACGACTGAGCGACCGAACGACTGGGAGACTCGACGTGCGTCCTGTCTTTACTTCAGCTTTTTCCCCGCTAAGCTCTTCCCCATGCAAGATCACACCGAAAGAAAGGAGTGAGCTACCCGATGTACACTCTCATCTTTTGTGGATTGGTAGGCGTGCTGGTGAGCGCTGCTGTTTGTGCTGGCGTGTATCGGCTAGGCGTACGCCACGGTCGAGCCCACGTCGCCCCATTTCCCCTCTACGAGGAACTGCTAGATCATCGCATCGATTGCCTGGGGCAGGACCCACTTCAAGCCCGCATTGAAGTCGAAAACTCGCTTGCAGAAACTGACTGGGCTGCGTGACCGCAACAGGGCACCAAGAAACATTGGCTCATGTCCAGGCTTTGTGCTCATCTCGTTGCCCTAACCTTGCTGAGCACCCCCTCACCCTTCCCCTCTCCCCCGTCAACGGGGGAGAGGGCAGCAGACGTGGAACGGCTGCGGGTGGGAGGAAAGCCGGAGCGTACAGACTTCACACATGAGCCGAAACATTTAGCCGCACGCCGAGAGAAATTGTTGCGGCGAGGACAGTGCAGCACCGACTCTCCGTGCTCGTTCGCGCAGTGGGCGGTCCGCTGTCACGATAGTCACTGAACGTTGCGGCGACAGCACCCTGACCTGCTCGACAATCCAATCATCGGCTGATGGCGCGTAGTAGATAGCAAGGCGCGCATCCGTACTCGTAACCGCGCTCGCCTCCTGTCGATCCGCCCGTCGGTCGAAAATAATCCATATGTCCGTGTAGGTGGTGTCGGTAAACCGCTCGACACGCTCGATCAAGCGCTGTTGTGCCGCAGCTTTCCACCAGTCGGCCCGGTCGCGCCCGACCAGTACCCCGGCGTGTAACACATTAAATCCATCGACGATGAGCAGCGGCCCCATGATCGTTTGCTTAGCATGGCGTTGATCTTCCGTCCGCTCCAGTGGTAAAGCCCAGGCAGGTCCGTTGCTGTTGCTATGGAGGCGCTATGTTACAGACTGCACTCTGTCGTGAACTGGGTATTGAGTATCCGATCTTTTCTGTTGGCATGGGCGCTGGCATGGCTGGTCCCGAACTGACCGCCGCAGTCTCCAACGCCGGCGGGTGCGGCGTGTTGGGCATGGGGGGATTACCCGCGCCCTATATTCGCCAACAGATTGGGCAGCTCCGCTCGCTCACGCAAAAGCCTTTTGGCGTGAACATTATTTTGCCCCTCCTGCAGGAAGGGCAAATCGAGACTTGCCTCGACGAGCGAGTGCCGGTCTTGGTGCTGTTCTGGGGCGACCCCAAGCCGTATGTCCACGAAGCCCATCGCCGTGGGACCAAAGTCTTCATCCAAGTCGGGTCAGTGGAAGAGGCGCAAGCCGCTGCCGAGGCTGGCGTCGATGGCATCATTGCCCAGGGCGTGGAAGCTGGCGGGCACGTCAAAAGCACCACGTCGCTCTCGACCATTGTCCCGGCGGTAGTCGAGGCGGTGGCTCCGATTCCGGTGATTGCCGCTGGCGGTATTGCCGATGGCAGGGGTGTAGTAGCCGCGCTCAGTCTTGGTGCGCAGGCGGTCTCGCTGGGTACCCGCTTCCTATGCAGTGAAGAGGCGAAAGTCGTTCGCGCGTACAAGGAACGTGTGGTGCAGAGCCGCGCCGAAGACACGGTGTACACCCTGCTCTTCGATGTCGGCTGGCCAGATGCCGCGCATCGCGTGCTGCGTAACCAGGAAATCAACGAGTGGGAAGCGCAGGGGCGTCCTGCGAGTGGACAACGCCCTGGTGAAGGCAGCGTCGTCGGCACCATGACCGTCGCCAATACCACAGTCGAGTCGCCGCGCTACGGCGTGTTTCCACCCATGGAAGGCTTCAGCGGCGACATCGAACGTACAGCACTCTATGCCGGCGAATCGTGCCGCTTAATCCACGACATCCAACCTGCGGCACAAATCGTGCGCGAAATTCTGCGCGAAGCCGAGGCGGTGCTTGCCCGCATGAAAGCTGCTGCGTAAGCACCCGAGCGGTCTTCTCAGGAAAAGGTGAGAGAGAAAGGCGGACGGTAGCCCATGCATTGCCCAGCCTGTGGACACGAGAACCGGCCAAGCGCAAAGTTCTGCGACGAATGCGGCGCGGCGCTAGCCGAAAGGCAAAAATAGAAACCGACCCCCAACCCCTAACCCCTCACACCCAACCCCCAATTTCTTACACGCCAGCCCATCTCGCTGAGCGCATCCGCGCGACCCCGCTGACCGAGGATGAGCGTAAGACCATCACGGCGCTGTTTGCCGATCTCAAAGGCTCGACCGCGTTGATCGAAGGGTTGGACCCTGAAGAAGCGCGCTCCATTATTGATCCAGCCTTGCAGCTCATGATGGACGCCGTACACAGCTACGATGGCTATGTGGCGCAAGCCCTGGGCGACGGCATCTTTGCCTTGTTCGGCGCACCTATTGCCCATGAGGATCATCCCCAGCGAGCGCTGTACGCCGCGCTGCGCATGCAAGACGCCATGCGCCAGTATGCCGACACGTTGCGATCCAAAGGCTATCCGCCACTGCTGATGCGTGTCGGGATCAACACCGGCGAGGTGGTACTGCGCTCCATCCAGAAAGACGCTTTGCATGCCGACTACGTGCCTGTAGGTCACTCGACCAACTTAGCCGCCCGCATGGAACAGTTGGCCATGCCCGGTACCATCGTCGTCTCGGCCTACACCCACCGGCTGACCGACGGCTACTTTGCCTTCAAGGATTTGGGTCCCACGCAAATCAAAGGCGTAGAAGAAGCCCTGAACATTTATGAAGCGCTGGGAGCAGGGCCGTTACGCACGCGGCTGCAAGTGTCGGCACGGCGCGGGCTGACGCGCTTTGTCGGACGGCAGAGCGAGATGGAGCAACTCCAACGGGCGTTGGAGCAGGCCAAAGCCGGGCACGGGCAAATCGTCGGTACGATGGGCGAGCCGGGGTTGGGCAAGTCGCGGTTGTTCTATGAATTCAAGCTGCTCTCGCTCGGTGGCTGCTTAGTGCTGGAAGCCTACTCCGTCTCGCACGGCAAAGCGACGGCGTACTTGCCGGTGATCGAGCTGCTCAAGAGCTACTTTGAGATCAAGGGCGAAGACGATGAGCGGAAGCGCCGCGAAAAAGTGACGGGCAAAGTGCTCAACCTCGATCGCAGCTTGGAAGATACCTTACCCTATCTGTTCGCCTTACTCGACATTGAAGAACAGCCCTCGCCGTTGGCGCAGATGGACGTGCAGATTCGAAGACGACGCACCTTCGAGGCGCTCAAGAAGCTCTTTCTCCGCGAAAGCCTCAAGCAGCCGCTGATTCTGATCTTCGAGGACTTGCACTGGATCGACAATGAGACGCAAGGGTTTCTCGACGTACTCAGTGAAAGTCTGGCCAGCGCCAAGATTCTGTTGCTCGCGAACTACCGGCCCGAGTACCGTCATGAATGGGGACAGAAGACCTATTACACGCAACTGCGTTTGGCACCGTTAGGCAAAAAAGAAGCAGAAGAATTTCTCGACGTGTTGTTGGATGTTCCCGTAGGGGCGGCCCTGCGTGACCGCCCTCCAGAGGGCATCCACATGGGGGTGCCCCTACAGATTCCCCCCACCGTGCAAGGCATCCTCGCGGCCCGCATCGACCGCCTCGCACCCGACGAGAAAGCCCTGCTACAACAATTGTCGGTCATTGGCCGAGAATTTCCCCTCAGCCTGGTCCGTCAGGTCGTTCCCCAACCGGAAGCCGATCTCCATCGCCTGCTGGCCTCGCTGCAACGCAAAGAATTTCTCTACGAGCAGCCGGCGTTTCCCGAAGTCGAGTACATCTTCAAACATGCACTGACCCAGGAGGTCGCCTACGGCACGGTGCTGCACGAGCGGCGCGAAGCCCTGCACGAGCAAACCGCGCGGGTGATTGAAGAACTGTATCAGGCCACCTTGGAAGACCACTACAGCGAGCTGGCGCACCATTACAGCCGCACGGAGAATGCACGACAAGCCGTAAAATATCTCCACCTTGCTGCGCAACAAGCGGTGCAGCGGTCGGCGAATGCGGAAGCGATGACGTTACTGACCGAGGCGGTAACGCTGGTGCAGCGTCTGCCGACCACGCCCGAGCACCTCCGGCAAGAACTCACACTGCAAACCGTTCTTGGCTCGATTCTGATTACGACCAAAGGTTATGGGGCGCGGGAAACAGAAAACGCGTACACCCGAGCCTACGCCCTCTGCCAACAGTTGGGAGAGACGGCGCAACTCTTTCTGGTCTTATGGGGACTTCAACAGATGTACCTAGCCCGTTCGGACTATCAAAAGGGGCGGGAGTACGGCGAGCAGATGTTTTCTTTCGCCCAACGCTCGCAAGATCTCTCTCTCGTTCTGGGCCAACCGCGTGCTCGGAGAAGTGGCTTTCTGTGTGGGCGAGCTGTCTGCGGCGAAGACCTATAGCGAAAACGCTATGGCCTTGTATGACCCTCAACAGCGGAGCGCCCAGACCCTGGCGTATGGAGAAGATCCAGCAATAGACGGACGCTTTTGGTGTGGTACAAGTCTTTTCCTGATGGGATACCCAGACCACGCATTACAAGGATTTCGCGAAATACTCGCCTTGGCGTCCGAATTGACACACGCCAACGGTTTGGCTGTCGCTTCTCTCGGTCTCGCTTGGGTTCATACCGACCGTCGAGAGTCGCATGAAGCGAGGAGCCACGCAGAAACTGCCCTTGTTTTCGCGACCGAGCACGGAGTGCCGTTTTTGTTGGGGTGGGGAACGATAATGCGGGGCTGGACGCTGAGCGCACAAGGGGATGGAGAAGCTGGAGTTGCCGAGCTACGCCAGGGCCTTGCCATCTACCACGCCACAGGGGCGACGGAGCTTCTCACCTTTTGGCTTGCCCCACTAGCCGAAGCATACCTGAAAAACGAGCAGACCGAAGAAGGACTGGCGACGGTGTCCGAGGCGTTAGCTTTTGCAGACAGAACTGATGAGCGCTTCTATGAGGCGGAGCTGCATCGGCTCAAAGGGGAACTGCTGCTGGCGCAGGCGAGGCAAAAGGCAGGAGGGAAAAAGGCGTGAGCAATAGAGGGAAAAGCGATGACGTTCGATGAAGTGTTGGGGCAGGTCGTAGAATTATTGCGACAAGAGAAACGAGCCTCCTATCGGGGCATCAAGCGGCGTTTCGCCCTGGAGGACGAGTACATAAACGACCTCAAGGAAGAGCTGCTCTTTTCCCACCCTGAGATAGCGGACGAAGATGGCCGTGGATTAGTGTGGATCGGCACGGACGCAGAGGGCGGAAATCAAAAGCCTATCCTGAGCGTAGTCGAAGGAGCAAAAGGCAAAGCGCAAAAATTAGAAACTACCGTTGCCCGTCCCCTGTTGCCTGTTGCCCCCTCCCCCGCCGCCTACACGCCCAAACACCTGGCGGACAAGATTCTCCAGTCCAAATCGGCGCTGGAAGGCGAACGCAAACAGGTGACGGTGCTCTTCGCCGATGTGCAAGGGTCGATGGAGTTGGCCGCACAGCTCGACCCGGAGGAATGGCACCAGATGCTCGATCGCTTCTTTGCCATTCTCACCGACGGCGTGCATCG
>SXGS01164146.1_pt1 | contig 17353 bp, 13 predicted proteins | sample 3174681 | NCBI WGS metagenome assembly SXGS01 (sample SAMN11356861, study PRJNA531348) | freshwater metagenome | isolation source: freshwater sample F1-80 | place: China: Fuxian Lake, Yuxi | collected 2017-12-25 | reverse complement strand
CGGAGATTGGCCTCAACCATTTCTTTCTTCGCCTGGCGGGCTTCGCGTTCGCCCTTTTGGACCATATGCACAATTTTTCGAAATTCAGAGATCTCGAGGCCTGTCTCAGTTGCGAGCGCATGAATTTCCGTGCGCAGATCTCGAATATTATCTTTTTCGATGGAAACGAATTCTTTCCAGCCCTTTGATCCCAATTTAGCAACGCGCATGACCCACTTTGGATCCAATTCGGAACCATGGAATTTATCGATAAAGTCTTCGCGGGCTACGCCGTGACTGTCAGCCAAACGCAGGAGCTTGAGCTCATAACCAATCAATCGCTTATTAATATCGTAAAGCTGCTCAACCAACGCTTCAATTCGATTTTGGTTGAGCGAGAGCGACTTAACATCAGTCACAATTTCTTTTTTTAACGACTTATATTTTCGCTCTTGCGCAGGCGTGAGGCTTTCATTTTTGAGCTTGTTCTCAACATTTTGATCTTGCAGACGACGTAATTTTTTATAAGCGTCAGCAACGCGCGCAAAAGTTTCCAGAACCTTTGGCTTTAACTCCGCTTCCATTGCGGAAAGCGACACAGAGTTTTCCATGTCGTCATCATCGTCAAAGGATTCTTCCGGCGGCGGCTCTTCTTCGCCTAGACCCGCAGGCGGCGACTGCGGCGCGGTTGCCGGAGCCATTTCAACGGGCGGCGGAGCAACAAGACCCTCCCCGCCTTCGAGCGGTTTTGCAGCCGCTTTACCCTCGGGACCAGCATAAGTTGCTTCAAGATCGATAATATCTCGCAGCAATACTTTGCTCGTCTCTAATTCTTCGCGCCATATGATAATTGCTTGAAAGGTTAGCGGGCTTTCACATAAGCCTGCGATCATCGCCTCTCGACCAGCTTCAATGCGTTTGGCGATTGCAATCTCGCCTTCACGCGAGAGGAGCTCAACAGAGCCCATTTCGCGCAAATACATCCGCACAGGATCGTCTGTCCGGTCTGCGGGCTCTGACGTGCGTGTTGCAACTGCAGTTGGGCGAGCGCCTTCTACAAGCTCGCCGCCTTCCGACTCTTCCTCTTCGCCATTTTGCTCTTCGCCATCTGCTTCATCTGGATCTTCTCCTTCAGAAACCGTGATGCCCATTTCCGAGAGCATGGCGTAAACATCTTCAATTTGATCAGAAGAAACCTCTTCTGAGGGTAAGACAGCATTGAGTTCGGCATAAGTGACAAAGCCGCGCTTTTTTGCGAGCTTGATCATCCGTTTGACGGCGGCGTCGTTGAGATCGAGCAACGGACCATCAGCGGTTTCTACCGTCGCTGTGGCGTCATTATCGACCTTTTCTTCGTCTTTTTTTGCCATCAAGAACTCCAAACAGCTCGCCTGTCGCCAATATCCATGGCTCCCAACGAACATATATGCTCCCGTGAAGATCGCGTGATCGCCACGAATATCATGTTGAAGGCTAACGCGAGAAGCGCGCCTTCGATTCGTCCCAACATCTCAGTGCGAGATTAATGTCCCGCTAACTCTCTAGCGCACCCGCAGTTTTTCACAGGGAACGCGACGGACGACCAGAAAGAGCGCCAAAGCCCTCCAAAGCCGCTTCTGCGCCCTCCAGCGCGGATAGTTGGGTTTGAATGTCTCTTATGCGCGCGGCGTCTCGCTCATTCGGTTCCTGGGCGAGCCGAGACTCAACCTCGCGAAGCTCTCTATTTAACGCCCACGCTCGGCGATGCAAGACTAAAGCCTGTCGCAGGCTCTCAGCGGCGTCTATCGAGGCCGCTTCAGGTCGAACACTCCATAATGTTGCGTGCGCCGCCATACCGGAAAGGCGACCAAGCGTCGACGAAAATCCTTTACTTTCAAGAAATTGCGTTAGATCTTCGCAATCCGGTCCACCCATTTCTATCCACAGGACCATCGCATCCCTAAGGGCAGAGGCTTCAGAAGCCGCAAAATCAAGAGCTGCGATCTCATCAATCTGACCAGCCAAAAGATCTGGATGATTGAGAAGAATAAGCAAAATCAGCCCTTCTCGAGCTGACATGACGGGCTTCACCCCCCGAAATAAGGCGGAATTAGCCAATGCGCTGCCAACATGCACTGGACCTGGCCGAGCCTCCGGCCTTTGCCCGAAACTGCGCTGGGCGCGGGACGCCCCGAAGTCGCGATCACTGCGGCGACTGAAAGATCTTTCCGCATTGCGAGCAAAGAGGCTGGCAAGTCTGGCGCTAATTTCTTGCTGATAATAGCGTCGCAGAGTTTCGTCAGGAATTTGCGTCGCTACTTCCCTTACGCGCTTCTCAAACCCTGCACGACGCTCGGGCGTATCCAGCGTTGCGCCCTCCAGCTCGCGCATCCATAAAATATCAAATAAGGGCAAGGAGCTGTTTAATGCCGCTACTACCGCGGCTGGACCATTCGCACGCAATAATTCATCTGGATCCAAACCCTCAGGCAACAAGACAAAGCGTAAACTGCGCTCTGCGCCTAGTAGTGGCAACGCGGTATCAATAGCCCGATAAGCCGCTTTCAACCCAGCTTTGTCGCCGTCGAAACACAAAATGGGTTCATCCGCCATACGCCAAAGCAAAAGACATTGTTCTGCAGTCAAGGCTGTGCCAAGCGGCGCCACAACATGAGAAAGTCCTGCAGTTGTTAAGGCAATAACATCGACATAACCCTCGACTGCAATAATGCTTCCTGTTTCATGCGCGGATTTACGCGCGTTATGCAAATTATAAAGCGTTGCGCCTTTATGAAAGAGCGGCGTTTCGGGAGAATTAAGATATTTTGCTTGCGCATCCGCATCCATCGCGCGACCGCCAAAGGCAATCACGCGACCAGAGCGATCGCAAATGGGAAAAATAATACGATTGCGGAAACGATCAAAGGGCACAGCAATATCATCGCCATGAATAAGTAAACCGGCCTCAATCATCGTATCGATACTGACGCCCTTAGCAGCGAGGTGGTCGCGTAATGCATGCCGTTCGCTTGAGGCATATCCCAATCGAAAATGGTCGCGCGCAGCAGAAGTAATTTGGCGTTGATCGAGATAAGCGCGCGCTACTGCGCCCGAAGTCCCCAAGAGTTGTTTTTGAAAAAAAACGGCCGCCCATTCCAACGCATCCGTTAGCGTCGCGCGCTTTTCTTCCGCATCACGCTGCTCCTTCGTCTCAACCGGCATGGACAAGCCGGCAAGCGTGGCGAGCCGCTCCACAGCCTCCGGGAAGGATAACCCTTCCGTTTCCATCAAAAAGGTAAAGCCATCCCCATGTTTGCCTGATGAAAAATCATGAAAAAAGCCTTTTTGATCATTCACATAGAACGACGGCGTCTTTTCTGTGTTGAACGGCGACAATCCGCGCCATTCTCGGCCCTGTTTTGATAATTTCACCTTTTTCCGCACGACTTCTGAAACCGGCACGCGCGCACGGATCTCGTCGAGGAAAGCTGGTGAAAAGCGCATAGAATTCCTGTTGTGGAAAGACGCGTGAATTTAACATTTTGCGTTCACTTCCGCATAGCCATGGGCCCAAGATTGCCCATAATCCACAAGCGAAATGATCAAAAGAGCGTCGCAAGCCTTCTATCTCGAATTTCGGCTCTCGACTAATAGCCCCCCCCCTGGTGAGATAGGCCCACGCCTCTAATCCCTAAAAGCAATATTTTTGATTGGCTTTAGCACGCATAAAAGCGCCACGGACCCTCTGTTTCCATATAAATAATCTTAACAACTGGCGGCTTTAATACATTTAAATTGCCCCGATCTGGCTCAGAGCGATTATAATTTACGCTCTCTGCGCCACGCTCAAAAAATTTAATAACTCAGGATCCCCTTAATTTATCAGCGGCCTTGCCGGTGATCGCCACCTTTGGCATGTTGGCCCTCTTCAGGGAGGACACGTGGAATGATCCGGTTGTGGAAGAGAGCGCTCATCTGCCTATTGCTTACGTTGGGCCTTTATACCCCAGCACGAGCTCACACGCCGGATATTTCGACAGGAAAAATCGCAGCGCAAGCAAACCGCATCTATGTTGTTGATATCGGCTTCCTTGCGACAGACTTAGAAAAAATATTCCAAGCGACCATGGCGGAACGAATTGGCGCAGATCTCTCAGCGCCTGGCGTTCTAGAAACAGAGATTGGCAAACTGATCGCAACGCGCGTTAGGATGCGCGGGGAAAATAACCACCCTTGCTCTGAGACAATTGAAAAATCTGGCGAAGATCCAACCAATCAGGACAGCGCATTGGTTGTTTTGCGCTTTGACTGCAGCGCGACTGAGGGTCAAATTTTTTATGACGCGCGCAAACTCCTCTCCGCCCAAGGCTCTAAAGGCAAGCATCTTGTTACGCTAACAGGATCAGCTCATGCCGGCGAGACCATGCTCTATCCCAACGACCCTGAGCTTGATTTATCAAAACCTATGGAAACAACGCCGCAGTTAATGTGGAAATTCTTACAAGCTGGCGTAGAGCACATTGTAACCGGTTACGATCATCTCTGCTTTCTTTTTGCTTTGATCCTTTGGGCGCATGGCGTTTGGCCTGTTGTTAAAATTGTAACCGCATTCACAGTTTCTCATTCAATAACCCTATCCCTTGCAGCCCTTAATATTTTCACCCTGCCCTCTCATATCACCGAGACTCTGATCGCTGCCTCAATCATCTTTGTTGCTGCAGAAAATTTCTTTTCGCACAATATCGATAAGCGGTGGCGAACAACATTTCTCTTTGGCTTTATTCATGGCTTTGGATTCGCAAGCGCCTTGACTGAAATGGGCGTCCCACAAGGCGCGGTCCTCCCAGCGCTTGCGGCTTTCAATATTGGCGTAGAGACTGGTCAGTTAGCGATTGTCTTAGCTGTGGTGCCAATCTTGTTGTACGTTGATCGACACACAAAAGGCGCGCGTCATGAGAAATTTGTTTATCTCGCGTCGACCGCGATCGGCCTCTTTGGTTGCTACTGGCTATTAGAACGCATTGGCTTTCTTCCAGGAGCGGGCGGTTAACTTTTCACACGCACATATTCTCCTGGAGCCTCACAAATCGGCTTAAGCTTTCCATCGCCAGGCGTGCGCGCTGGCACGCGCTGTGGCGCTTGCGCAGAAAGCCAGTCTAACCAATTTGGCCACCAAGATCCTTTCGTTTCCTGCGCAGCAGCAACCCAGTCGTCATAATTCCCAACAGCAGGGCCATTTGTCCAATATTGATATTTGTTTTTGGAAGGCGGATTGATCACGCCAGCAATATGACCCGCGCCGCCAAGAACAAAAGTTACGGGGCCGCCATAAAGCTTTGCACCACGAAATACAGAAGGCGCGGGCGCAATGTGATCTTCTCTAGTGGCGAGCTCATAAATCGGAACTTTCACATTACCCAGGTTCAATTTAATACCGTCAATCACCATTTCCCCCCGCGCAAGAAGGTTTTCAACATAACAACTGCGCGTATAAAAAGAGTGATTAGCGCGCGGAATGCGCGTGCAATCTGAATTCCAGGCAAGTAAATCAAAAGCCGCCGGCTCAACGCCTTTCATGTAATTATCGACAACATATGTCCAAATAAGTTCATTAGGCCGTAACATGTTAAAGGCATTCGCCATCTTGACGCCATCAAGGTAGCCCGTCTTGGCCATACTCTCATCCATCGCAGCGAGACGGTCTTCATCGAAGAAAATCTGCAAATCTCCTGCGTTGGAGAAATCAACTTGTGTGGCAAAAAAAGTAACGCTGTCGATACGATCATCTCCAGTCGCCGCCATATAGGCCAATGTGGTCGCTAACAGAGTTCCACCAACACAATATCCAGATGCTGCAATTTTAGGCGCGCCTGTCGCTTGTTGAATTACATCAAGCGCCGTCAAAATACCCTCATGCATATAGGCTTCGAAGCCTTTCTCCGCCTTACTTTCATCAGGATTAATCCATGAAATTATAAAAACAGTGAGACCTTGTTCGACCGCCCATCGCACAAAGCTTTTTTCTTTGTTGAGATCTAATACGTAGAATTTGTTAATCCAAGGCGGCGTAATCAAAAGCGGACGCGCATAAACATCGGGGGTCGTTGGCGCATATTGAATCAGTTCCATGACATCATTACGCCAGATAACTTTTCCGGGCGTATTGGCCATATTAACGCCAAGCACAAATTTATCTTCATCTGTTTGACGAATTTTCAATATGCCATGACCAGCAGAGATATCCTCAACAAGCATTCTGAAGCCGCGAACAAGATTTTCGCCTTTGGCCTCAACTGTGGCGCGCAATAATTCTGGATTAGTAGGCACAAAATTAGATGGAGAAACAGCGCTTGAGATGAGACGCGTGTAAAAAGCCGCTTTTACGCGCGTTTGTGAATCTAACCCCTCCGTTTTATCAATGAGCTCTCCAGCCCAGCGAGAAGTGTAAAGATACGACTGTCTCAACCAATCAAAAAAAGGATTCTCCTGCCACTCAGGCGACGAAAACCGCTTATCTGCAGGGTCAGCCTCGACAACGGGGGGCGTCGCCTCCCCTGAATAACGCATTAAAGTTTGCTGCCAAATATCCGTCAACCCGCGATAGAGCTGCGCCTGCTCCATTGCCGCGCGATCTGGTTTTGACAACCAATATTCTGCAACAACTCCCAGCGCCTTTGTTGCATCGGCGACGCTTGCAGCTAGCTCACTCCGCGTTTCTTCTGCATCAACGCCGCCTAAAGCTACAGCAAGCGCTTTTCTTCCCTGATCGACAAGCTCCGCCATATTTTCTGCTAAAGCGCCAAACTCTACACCTGGCATCATTGGTTCAAAAGCTGGCGCAGTATCCTGTTGCGATGGTTCTGGTTTTTTATTCTGTTGGGTCAACCTTGGCTTAGTCGACGCTGATTTTGGCGCTGCAGACTTTGTCTTTACTTTTGTCTCAGCTTGAAGAGCTGGCGACGCGACTTCTATCTCAGGGCGGATTAATTTTGAAGATTTCTTGGATTTTTTAGTCGACACACCGCGTTTAGCATCGCGCGCTTTTTTAACTGAGCTTTTCTTGGTCTCAGCTCCTTTTTTCCTATTAGCGTCCTGATCCAAACCCATGTTCATTCCTATATGTCGCGTCGATTGCTCACTGATGGAAGCAGATGCGTCAACGCCGGCAGCGACGCCTTATCACTAATTGAGAGAGCGCTTGTAATGTACTCATAAAGCTTAGTGATGAACACCGAGCAAAACCTATGCCGACGAAGATAACTTTATTCATTGATAATATGAGCTATTTGTGACCTTTGCTGGGAAAATTAACACCCGAGACATCATGTCGCGCGTCAAGACGTTTTGCCCAGGAAAAATGCCGCCCTCCTTAACACAGGGTCAATTTGCCCAATGGCAAGCCATGCGCCGAAGCAACTGGCGCAGAAAGTAACTTTCCTCCTGCTATTTCGAGCCCACAAGCTAAAGCGGGATCCTCGTTGAGGGCAGTGCGCCACCCTTTATTCGCTAAAGCGATGATATAGGGGAGCGTAGCATTATTAAGCGCAATTGTAGAAGTTCGCGGCACGACGCCTGGCATATTCGTTACACAATAATGAATCACCCCATCAACAACATACACGGGCTGAGCATGGCTCGTTGGTCGCGATGTTTCACAACAGCCGCCCTGATCGATGGCGACGTCTACGATCACAGACCCCGCAGACATACGCTGCAGCATTAGCCGGTCAATGAGCATCGGCGCCTTTGCGCCGACAGTTAGCGCGGCGCAAACAACAAGATCAGTGGTTGTTAGCGTCTCAGAGATTGTCTGGCGCGTTGCAAAAAGCGTCTGGACCCTAAATCCAAAACGCAACTCTACGCGACGTAAAGCGTCAAGATTATTATCCGCCACCAAAACGCGCGCGCCCATGCCTAAGGCGATCGCTGTAGATTGAAGACCAACATTGCCTGCGCCTAAAACTAATAGCTGGGCTGGCGGCGCGCCCGGCGCGCCTGAAAGAAGAATGCCCTTTCCACCATTTTCTTTTTCAAGAAAACGCGCGCCCATTTGTGGGGCAAGACGTCCGGCAATTTCAGACATGGGAGCTAGAAGAGGTAAGTTACCAGCTGAAGTTCGCACGGTTTCATAGGCAATACACTGTGCGCCGCTTGCCATTAGGCCGCGTGTTAAATCAAGATTTGCTGCAAGATGCAGATAGGTGAATAGGACCTGGTCTGGTCGTAACTGCTTGACCTCAACATCAAGCGGTTCTTTCACTTTCACAATCAACTCCGCCTGATCAAAAATTTCAGCCGCAGTCGCAACAAGATGCGCGCCAGCGCGCGCATAATTATCATCTGAAAATCCAGAGCCGAGCCCTGCCCCGCTTTCGATTAAAACTTGGTGGCCATGAGACAGTAATTCAGCCGTTGCATCCGGCGTGAGACCAACCCGATACTCGTTATTTTTAAGCTCTCTGGGCGCGCCTATAAGCATTGCTTTCCTCACATATCATCGATGACTTTAACTAAGCGACCAACCAGAACTCTTGGAGTTAGTATTCTGAGTATACTCCCGTCAACGAGACGGGAAGCTATGACTGAAGAGAACTTATACAAGATTTACTGATTAACTTAGGATTATTTTGATCGCCTATAATAGCCGTTATCGCTATAGAGGTCGTATCGCCACGCCATACGCCGAGAAGAAAACCTCCATGATCCTTGCAGCGCTAAGACGCAAAAAATCAATTGGAAAACTGCAAGAAGAAGCCAAGGATCAAGTTACCTTTCGGCGTGTATTAGGGCTCTGGCAGTTGGTCGGTATTGGGCTCGGCGGTTTAATAGGCGTTGGTATTTTCATTCTTACTGGCGTCGTTGCAGCAACACAGGCAGGGCCAGCCGTCGCCCTATCTTTTATAATTGCCGGAATCGCTAGCGGCGCAGCAGCGCTTTCATACGCTGAATTTGCTAGCCTAATTCCTGTGGCTGGCAGCGCCTATACCTACGCTTACGCTGTTCTAGGCGAAGGGGCGGCCTGGATTATTGGCTGGGATCTCTTGCTTGAATATGCGCTCGTCGTGGCTGTCGTCTCAATTGGCTGGTCAGCCTATCTTCAGTCTCTCTTAAATCAACTTGGTTTTGTTCTGCCAGACTGGGCTTGCGGCGCGCCCGTTACAGGTCCCGGACATGAGATTGATATCTTCGCCGCGCTTGGCGCGATCAGCGTTGCATTTTTGCTTAGCGTCAAAATTGAATGGGGCGCCCGATTCAATATGATCATGGTTTTAATAAAAATATCGGCTGTTTTACTGGTTATTGTCGCAGGCGTTCCCCACATCCGCGTAGAAAATTGGCAACCCTTCATGCCTTTTGGCTTTCTGGGCGTCACCGAAGGCGCGGCGATCGTGTTTTTTGCTGTTTTCGGCTATGATACGCTAACAACAGCCGCTGAGGAATCGCGCGATCCACAAAGAGATATACCCCGCGCCATTTTAATCTCGCTCGCCGTTGCGCTCACCCTCTATGTGATCATGTCCCTCGTTTTAACCGGGGTCGTCCCATATGAGACCCTCAACAATCCTGCGCCTGTTGCTCAAGCATTTACTTCGCTTGGCCTACCCTGGATTGCGTTCATCGTCTCCATTGCCGCCGTCGCTGGAATCGCCAGCGTTATGCTAGCTTTTCTGATGGCTTGCGCGCGCGTTTGTTTTGCCATGAGCCGCGATGGCTTACTTCCAAGCTGGCTTGCGAAAACACATCCGCGATTTCATTCCCCTTATCGACCAACGCTTATTGCTGGTTCAATTACGGCGCTAATTGCTGGATTTTATCCAATTAAGGACGTGGCCGAACTCGTTAATATCGGCACCTTATCCGCATTTGTCGTAATTTGCTTGGCGGTTATCGTTCTTCGACACAACGACCCTGACGCGGCCCGCGGCTTTCGTACGCCTTTTATGCCCCTCACCCCAATCATTGGCGCAGCCTTCTCATTTTGGCTTCTGACTCGCCTCCCGCTCATCGCCTGGACGAGATTTATACTTTGGATGGCGCTGGGCTTACTCGTCTATTTTTTCTATGGACGCATCAATAGTAAATTGAATCAAAATTCTTCATACAAATAGTATGAGAGAAATCGCTCTTTAACTACGACCAGAAACAATGCTAGCTTGAGAAAATTAGGGCCTAAAAAAACCAAGTATTTTGGAGAATGACAGCGATGTCGCCAAGAATAAAAAGAAACTTCACAGGCTTGATCAAGCTGTCCCTCTACACTTTTGTCGTCGTTATTTGTTTCTACCCCCTATCCATGGCTCAAGCGCAAAATGGCGTCAAAGAGAAATTTGGCGCCTGGGACTATCGCTGCGAAACCGTGCCAGGAGAGCAAGGCCAACAATGTCTCCTCGCGCAAACTGTCCAGGCGGAAGATCGCGCAAATTCATCCCTTGGTGTCGTCATCTTACGGCCCAAAGGCGCAAAGGACGGAATTTTCCGTGTCGTCGCGCCGCTCAGCGTTTTTCTAATCAATGGCGTCAGTTTGAAAATTGACCAAGTTGATATCGGTCGCAACGCCTTTTTCAGATGTTTCCCGACCGGCTGTCTTTCAGACGCGACGCTTGATGACAAATTGATTGAGCAATTAATTAAGGGAAAAGTAGCAACATTAGTGATTTATCTCTCACCCTTTGAAGGCAACAGACATCTCGTCAAATTGACCGGTCTGCGCGAAGGCTACGATAAACTTCGTTAGTCTTTCCAAGGATATTGCGCGCTGTAACACCGCTAATTGACCGTTTTAATGTCAACATACCGCTCCGACAGCCTATTTTTTGTCGCATTTCTCCCCACGCCCGCATTAACACTCGGTTAACTATTTAAGATTTCAATCACTTCAGAACGAATCCCCCGGATCTCAGTTCGACCATATTCTGCTGCGATAACGGCCGCGTTCAAGGGAAGGAACCAATGAAAAACTTCAGTTACAACGTCACAATTTCTTTTTTCGGTTTGAGCTCACTCTTGCTCACCTGCTTTATTGCCGGTCGGGTTGCTGCATTAATTCTTAGATGAAATGCGCTGGGGTTTCAGGTTTCTGCGCCCTGACATCCAATCTTTCTGCAAATGCGTAACTCTTACAGCCTCTGCGGCGTCTTGTGCATTTTCTCCCGCCAATGGATTGGCGTGGATAAGCAAACCTTAAATCAAAAATTCTTTTTAAAATAACTTCTGTCGAAGCAGTGTCTAAGGCGCCAAAAAAAGCTTTTTTCCGCCTAATCTAATGCCGCAGCAACGCCACGAGTGGAATCAGAGTTTATGGGATCTAGCCATCCTCTGGCCCAACAAATTATGCTTATTTGAAAAGATATCTAAACGATCGCAAATGAGCTTAACCACGCAGTTAAGTCGCCACATAATCAAAAAAAATAATAAAATACGCAATTTTTGACTGGATTCTCGGGCCAGCCCGCTAAACTTAAATTATTAATCCTTGCTGTCATGAACTAAAAAAGCTCGATTTTTTCATGAGAAGCAATGAGAAAGCGATCAACCGCGCGTTTGGCTAAAAATCATTCAGTAAAATATGCGTTGACTGTAGTGAAAAGCCCCGATCGAGCTCAACTATTAATGACACGCGCCCCTAACTGTCCGATAGCTTTTAAAATTTCCATCCTCATCATATTCAGCGATATGATGAAGACACCCCTTTAAACCTGGGATCGGACGAATTCCCGATTTGGAGATTTTATGCCCAGAGGCGCCGACAGTCTCATGCGCTGTTGCGCACTCGGCCTGAAGAAGAACAGAAAAAAAAGCGATCGCTGACAGACAAGCAATTGGCGCTTTGAAGCAGAGTTTCATAATGAACTTCCTTAATTAGGCTGGATTAATAACAAGGGCCAGCGCCAGTCGTGTAACCGATAAAATTCCCCCATTGATCATAACGAGGGTAATGATGGTAACACTGATTAGAATTTGCGATGGCTGCACCCACAACGGCAGCGCCAACAGCGGCTCCCGCGAGCCCCGCGCCATAGCCGTAGGGGCGATAACCCCATCCGCCGCCATAATAACCGCCGCGATAGCCCCAGCCGCCGCCCCAACCGCGACCCCAAGCCTGCGCAGGCGTTGTCGGATAGAAGCTGGCGACAAGCATAAGCGCCATAAAGCTCGCTACGATCGCTATTCTTGATTTCGCCATCCACGCCTCCCAATACTTAAGCAATAGAGTTTGGCGGCTATTCAAAAAAATTGCAACCCAGGCACAAACAAGGTCCTAAAACAGGGCAAAAGCAGTCATATTTTCTTTTCGGTGCAACACAATTTTTGCACTACGTTCAAGAATAAATAAAATTTGGAAGTATTTAATGAAGAAAATTTCTCAATCCCTCTTCACAAGAAAAAAATTGACCGTCTTTACATTGAATTTATTATTTTTAACGGGTCTTTTATACTGGCTTTTTCATAATATTAATTTCCAGGACCTTATTACACAAATTAAAAATACGCCGCTAAACGCCATATTTGTCGGCCTATCGATGAACATAATCGTATTGCTCATCTATTCAAAAAGACTTTCAGTCATATCAGGGGGAGATTTTTTATCTTGCTTTCTGATTACAACTCTCGGATTTACCTTCAATAGCCTCGCCCCCTTCCGCATCGGAGAGGCATTGAAAATATATTTTGGAAAAACAAGATTTAACTACTCAATCGGCGCCCTTAGCGCCTCAATTTTAATAGAGAAAATGTATGACGTTACTGCTCTCGTCATTTTTTCTATTGTCATAATAGCAAATATAGGAACACACATAATTGATCCAAGGATCATACTATCGCTCTGCATCATCATATTCTTAAGCGTTATTAGCTTTGCAATTATCAGAAATAAAAAAGGAGCAATTTACGAAATTGTTAGAGAAAGCTCTGTTTTTAGGAAAATAATCGCCTATAATTTTTTTTCAAGTAAAGATTTTCAGGTCTTCGATCACAAACTCATACGAGCTGCCTTGTTGACAGCATTCATATGGTTAATGAATGCGATGCTCATTTTTATACTTTTTTCATTACTTTTACCCGATGCTGGCTTAAGTTTATTGAGCGCAGTAATTTTATTAATCATTGCGGCCCTGGCAATCGCAATTCCAGGAACTCCAGCTGGCATTGGAGTCTTTGAAGCCGGAATAGTGTCTTTTCTCATAAATTTTTGTGGCGTTGATAAAGAGCAAGCCTTGTCATCCGCCCTTGTCTATCATCTTATCATAATAACGCCTCATACTTTAATAATCCTGATTTATATGACTAAAAGTTTCTGGAAAGAGGTAAGAATATAAAAATAGACATCACGAGAATAGATCAAAACCCCAACATTCACGCACAATATGATGACTAAAAGCCGAGCTTTAAATATATAACAAAAAGATTTTGATAAAGATCGATCACACACTTTTCCATTAAGAAAATTTGCACTAAGGGATAGAATACTTGTCGATGCAGATCTCAGGTTAGATGGGCGACAATAAATTGAAAAAAATTATTGTTGATATATCTAGCCACGGCTTTGGACATCTCGCACAAACAGCTCCGGTTGTTAATAGGCTTAACGCCTCATACGAGGGGCTGACAATCACCATTCGATCAGAGCACAAGCCCGAGATCGTACAAAGCTTCTTCAATTTTCCTATTCACAGCGCGCTCCTCCCCAGAGAGCCCTCGCTAGAAATGTATGGGCCAACACGAGTAAATAAGGAAAAGAGCCTTGCTGTTATTAATGAATTTCATGAAAATTGGGAAAATAATATCGCCCTAAGAGCTAAAGAACTTCGAGACTATAAACCAGATCTTGTTCTCTCCAATATTCCATACGCCAGCATAGAGGCCGCCAGACAATTAATGACGCCTGTTGTCGCAATGTGCTCTTACAATTGGTTTGAGACACAGAAATTTTTAAAATTCGGCTCTGATATGCACCTCAACCGCATAAACGCTGCCTATAATTCAGCGTCAATTTTCCTACAGCCTACACCACACATGCCCATGACGTGCCTTTCAAATAAAAAATCAATAGGCCCTATTGCTCGTCGCGGATTAAATCAGCAAGCTCTCATTAGACATCAATTCAACATAGCTGCCGAGCAAAAACTTATTCTTTTAACGCTCGGAGGGGTAGCAGGTGAAAGAGAAATATCATTGCCAGATCGTAATGATTTTTTCTGGATTGTAGAAAACAACATCAAAGCAAATAATCATAATGTGATAAAGGCTGCTGAGCTGCAGCTTCCTTTTATCGATATTCTTGCATCATGCGATATTGTTGTAACAAAAGAAGGATATGGAACACTTGTAGAGTCAGCTTGCAATGGCGTCCGATTACTTATGCTTACCCGATCAGATTGGCTCGAAACCCCTTATTTTGTTGCATGGGCTGAAAGAAACGCTTCGTGCCAGATGCTGCCAATAGATCATAGCCCCCTTCTATTGGAAGAAAGTCTCGATTTACTTATTAAAAAAGCGCCCGCGCCAGCTGTAGACCCAACAGGAATATCTGAAGCCACGAAAGAGATTGCTAGGGCTTTAGGAAAATAAGGCTCACAGCAAAAAAATAAAACCTGACGATTTACCTTTGTCTAATTTAGAAATGTTTTCTAATTTGCCTTTTGAAAGATCAGCAAGCCACTCAGCATCATAAGCATTATAGATCCGAGTAGCCAAAATTATGGTCTCTGGGTCTAATGTTCAACGTTAGCCCAGCAACGATCCCTACCGTACAAGTCTAATCAAAAGCCCTGAAGCAGGGTGAAAAGACACTTACCACGGCTTTAGCCAACCATAAGCTCTGGGATCTTGCCCTCTTCCCGAAGCATATAACCACGGCCCCATACCGTTTCGATAAAGTCCTGCCCCCCACTTGCGGAAGCTAATTTCTTACGAAGCTTACAGACAAAAACGTCAATAATTTTTAATTCCGGCTCATCCATTCCATTATAGAGTTGATTTAAAATCATCTCCTTAGTCAACGTAGACCCCTTCCTTAACGCCAAAAACTCCAGGATCTGGAATTCTTTTGCCGTAAGATGAATACGAGCGTTACTGATATAGGCCGACTTTTCATCGAGATTTACAACCAAATCTCCCGCAGTAATTGTAGGCTGTGCATGCCCTTGAGAACGGCGGATAATTGCTCGCATGCGCGCGATCAGCTCATCCTTGTGGAAGGGCTTGGTGATGTAATCGTCTGCGCCAACGCCAAGGCCTTTAACTTTATCTTCTATGCTACCGAGCCCCGACAAGATCAGAACTGGCGTTTTAATTCTAGAAACTCGCAGGGCTCTAAGCACTTCATAACCAGACATGTCTGGCAGATTTAAATCCAAAAGGATAATCTCATAGTCATAAACCTTGCCAAGATCTATGCCCTCTTCGCCCATGTCCGTCGTATAGACGCTGAAATTCTCGACTTTGAGCATCATTTCTATGCTCTTTGCTACCGACCGGTCGTCTTCGATTAATAGAACTCGCATAATTTGCCCCGCCAAGTTTTCCCACATATAGGCAAGCTTCATGCCCAGAAGGATAGATTCAATTGTCGAATCACGATTTTTCAGCATCGTAAATGTTTCGTTAAATTGATAAGTAACCCTTAACGAAGCGTTACTTTTAGCAAAGGAATTTTTCCTTTGACGAAAATGATGCATTTTTACACCACTCATGCGAGCCAGAAAGACCCAACCGCCTCTCAACAAGGGACCAAAGTCGCCCATCCAGCCCGGCCCTCCAGGCTAAAGCTCTACTGATCCTGAGCCGTGGTCACAGATGAGATTGGGACGTCGCACAATCCTCTAGCACCCAGGACAGCGGACACTCTATAGGCGCGGGCATCCTTCTCCAGTCTCAACCTTGCTCTTAACGAGGCAAGTTTTCATGCACCGTTCTTCTCAACAAATGACACCAAAAAATTGAAATTTAAATGCTCTGTAGGGATCAGTAGAGCGAATGATTGCCTCTAGAGAGAAAAGCAACGCAGCTTGAAATTTAAAATGGACGGCAAATCCAACGAATTTTAGCCTAAATCTCGCTTCACGTAAAAAGCCGCGCGCAGTGGCGCGTTTTGTCTGAGATGAGAAAGGCCTCAGATGCTCATCAAATAGGCGCAAATGGAATTATTGGGATGCATTACAGTTTCGTTGAGATTATGCTCAATGTATCTGCATTTTTAGCTTAAGCCTCAGAGATTAAGATAGAAAAAGATGGAAGTCCAATGCAATCAAATCGCATCTTATGTCTTATAGAGCGTTCTTGAATTTAACCGCAAAAAAGGCGCAACGATGCGCTTTCAAAAAATTGTATGAAATATAGGCATCAAAATAGAATGATTTATATTGCCCTAAGTTAAAGAGATAGTTGTTTCATCATGCCACATGCGCCCTCCGCTATACTAATATGCAGAGGGCCAGGGATCTGACAGATCACATGAGCGCTTTAAATATCTTCCTCTGTAGTAGGCGCTGATCTAGCTTTCACATTCGTTGAAGCCTTATGCGCTCCTGCCTGTCGCGCAGAACTGCCAGCGCGTTTTTTTGAGCTGCTGCCGCTGCCTCCCTCAAGACCCCATGCATGAGAAATCGCTGGACCCGCTGTCGCGCCGGTTGCGGCACCTGCAACTAATCCAATTGGTCCGCCAACCAACGCGCCACCCAAGCCACCGAGCACGCTATCGACAACGCGATCCGTGGTATCTCCTGCAACTGCACTGGAAACAGAAGTCAGAAAAAGCGCTGAAATAATTGCGATAAGTTTACGCATAGTTTGAAGGCCTCCGTTTCTAAATCTTGAGACCTGTCTACCCACCATTCTGGTCAAATTAGGGGCAAATCTGCGTAGCTTTTTTGACTCTCGCTCCAAAATAAAGGCGCGACCTCTGACTCGAAAAAATATCTCACCTAGAACCAAAATACATAAAATCATTGTTTTTCAACAGACTATCATAAAAGGAAAAATATTTTTTCGATATTTTGTTGAGACAATGTGCGCTGGCGCACATTACAAATGAGGCGGGAAAGCTTAGCTCCCAAATCAGCAAGAAAGGAGCGCCATGGAACGCCTCTCAAACCTGCTGACGGATATTGTTTTAATTCTCGCCGCAATTGCTGCTGCGCTGAATATTATTTAAATCTCGCTTAAGCTGAATTTAACAAAACACTAATCAACCAAGCTGTTTAAAAAAAACTATCAAAATATACAAAACTCAATGTCTTAATAATAGTGAATATGACTTAATGTAATTGGTTCAAGATCTTTATATGCAAAAAACTTAAAAATGCGATCTTTTTGCTTTAATTAAGATGATAATTCATTTTTTTACTTTTGAACAAATTAGAGGCTCCGCATAACTCAACAGTCTTTTAATTGGCGT
>SXGS01676248.1_pt1 | contig 17358 bp, 17 predicted proteins | sample 3174681 | NCBI WGS metagenome assembly SXGS01 (sample SAMN11356861, study PRJNA531348) | freshwater metagenome | isolation source: freshwater sample F1-80 | place: China: Fuxian Lake, Yuxi | collected 2017-12-25 | reverse complement strand
CAGATGCTGGCGATGGGCCGCGCCTTGATGGGGCGACCCCGCATCCTTCTGCTGGACGAACCGTCGCTGGGGCTGGCGCCGTTCCTGGTGCAGGACATCTTCCGGATCATCCGCGAGATCAACTCCCGGGGCACCACCATCCTTCTGGTCGAACAGAACGCCCATATGGCGCTCGGCATCGCGCGGCGCGGCTATGTGCTGGAAACCGGGACGGTAGTTCTCAGCGACACGGGACAGGCACTGCTCCACAACCCGCAGGTCCGCCACGCCTACCTGGGCGAAGACTGATTGGGGTAGAATTGAGCGGCGCGGCGGGCCGGAGAACCTGCGCGCCGGAACGCAATCGAGCACCATGAATCATCCTACCGAGCTCCGTTACTCAAAGACACACGAGTGGGTTCGCCTTGCCGGCGACCGCGCCACCATCGGCATCACCGACTTTGCCCAGCACGAGCTGGGAGACGTCGTCTATCTGGAACTTCCCGAACCCGGGAAGACCTTCCGAGCAGAGGCGCTGTTCGGCACGGTGGAGTCCGTGAAAGCCGTGTCGGACCTGTACACGCCCCTCTCCGGCGAAGTGCTGGAGGTGAATGCCGCACTCACCGAGGATCCCGGCCGGATCAACAGCTCGCCGTACGACGACGGCTGGATGCTGGTGATACGTATCAGCGAGCCTGCCGAGGTGGCGAACCTGCTGGATTCCGCTGCTTACGAGGCGTTCACCGCCGAACAGTGATGCGCACCACGGGTGGGGGGGCGCCTGCCGCGGCGTCGAGCGAGCGTGCCACCGGATCCACTTCTCCACCCCCACATGTCCCTTGTCCCCTGCCGCGTGAAGAGTGTTCCCTCCCGGCGCTGCCGGGGGCGGCGCTTTTTGCCCAGCGCCTGAAAGGCACTCCCTGGTGTGTCCTCCCGCTGCTGGCCGGCGCGGGACCCGAACACATGGCGACGGACGAAGCGCTGCTTAACGCCGCCGCACAGGAAGCCATTCCTCCCACCCTCCGGTTTTATACGTGGAGCCCCCCGGCCGTATCGCTGGGACGTTTCCAGCGCCCGGAGGGGATCCACCTGGATTATGCCACGGCCCGGGGATGGGATATTGTCCGCCGGCCCACCGGCGGCCGGGGAGTCCTTCACCAGCATGAGTTGACGTATGCGATCGTGCTTCCCCCCTCGGTGGTCCACGGTGTGGGCGTGCGGAGCAGCTACGCGGTGCTCACCGGCTTGCTGGAGGCGGGGCTCAGCGCCCTGCTGGGTCGGTGCGAAAGGAGCGCGGAAGGGAGGACGGGGAACGAGCCGGACTCCAGCGCGGCGGGTGCTACCGCATCCGGCTCCGCCGCGCGCACGCTCCACCAGCCGAACTGTTTCGCCCTGCCGGCGGAGTGCGACACACTGGTCGGGGGGCGCAAACTGGTGGGAAGTGCGCAGGTGCGCCGGGACGGAGCCCTCTTGCAGCATGGCGCGATCTTGCTGGACGCGGAACCCGAAGCATGGCAGCAACTCTTCCAGGAAGTGGGCCGCGTCATCACCTTGCGAGACCTGCTCGGCGCACGTCCCTCTCCCGAGTGCGTCATCGCCGCGCTCTGCGGCGGCCTGGAACGCGCCGGGATCGCATTCCGTTCCTCCAAACCCGGGGACGGAGCCGGCGACCTCCTCCGTCCGTGGCCTGAGCGGGGGACACCCGGACCGCGCCTCTCGCCCTGAGAATAGGAGTCAATCGGAGTCGTGGGTACCTGGGTATCCACCTGCCGGATCGCGGCCGCGGTCACTCCGGGGGCGCGGTGTATCCCAGTGACCGCAACAGGTCCTGCAACCGCCGGTGTTCGAGTTCCGCTGTGGCCGCACGCATCTCCGCCTGGGTCGTGCGGGCCGTCGCCTCCGTCGCACGCACCCGCTTCTGGAGGGCCCTGGTCTCGGCGGCTGCGGCCTGCCCTTCTGCCTGTTCCGCCGCCTGCACCGGGATCGGGATCGGTTCCCGTTCCCGGGTGGCCCACCGCAGCCAACTCTGCCGCACGTTCGCAAATGCTCCGACCCAAAGAACCAGCTTCAGTCCGATACCCTCGCTGGGCCGGCCTCCGCTCGTTTCCGGCAGGAGCGCGATGTACCGACTCCCCACCAGGCGGTGCGCCACCACGACCCGCCGCTCATCGTCGTAGCACAACTACTCCCGCACCTGTAACCACTCGCACAGATCCCATTTGTGCGCGAAGCCCTTCCGGGCGGTAGTGGGCGACCCCAATTCCAGGATCACCGCCGGCGCGCGACCTATCTCCGCCAATACCCAGGTCTTACCGGGATAGTCATCCAAATCCAGATCCACCCAAAAAGTCGAGGCCCACACGGCGGCGCCGATTGAGGGGATTGTAGGAACCACGCTCGATGTCCGGCGCGATCAGGGCATCGAACTGGGCAAGATCCAGGGCAAGACCGAGAGTGATCAGGAACTGGGAGAGCGGCTGCGGGGCGCATTGCTCCGGAAGACATCCGAGCGTTCCGGAGCAATGCGCACGGACAGACCGGCCCGCAAGGAGTGACCGTCACCCGTCCCTCGCCCAGCGCCGCTGCGATGATGGTCGGGCAGGCCGACGGCTCGTCATAGGCCCTCGCCGCTGCGCAAGTGGACCGTCTCCCGGCGGAGCAGGCGGCTTCGCGTAGCGATGGTGCTGCCACGGTGGACGCGGCGCGCCTCCTCGCGCCCCTCGGTCAATCCGTGACCCAAGTTGCCGCGATGGCGCACGTGGAGCGACAACGTGCTTGCCGGGCCCTGATCGCGGCCGGCGCCGCCCGACTGCCTCATGAGCAGCGCCTACTTTGCCCTGGGGACAGCTCTGGGAGTACCGGGCCCGCATGGTGGCTTCCGGATGCTCCCAGCGCCACATGCGCATCTCGGCTTGGAATTCAGTGAACAACTCTTCCCACTGTGGATCGCACTCCGGCTGGACCGTCGTGAGCGCCCAACGAAGGACGAATGACATTCGGCATCGAAAGAGTGCTCCGGCCTCCCATGACGTGCACCCGACCCGGGGGTCAAGACAGAGAGAGAGAGGAATGTCGAAAATCCAATTGAGCGGGTACCGCAAGCGGCTTACCGGCTTTCTGTTGAGCTTGACCGCGATCGTTGGGACCTCGGTCCCGGCTGCCGCCTACACTATCCAGAACTCACTTACCGTCCAGGTGAACGCGCGGGTTCGCCCGGGCAACTTCGACCGCAACATCGCCGCGAACGGTAGGGAGACCGTAGCGCCTTCAGGTGCGCGAGACGCGATGCTCACCGCGGAAGTCCAAACGGAGGACTTCAACTGTGTGATCCCCATCCAGGCGGATGGCACCCTGAAGGTGGAGTACTTCGACGAAGGCGTGGGCAAGACCATCGTCTGCAACTCCTTTGATTTCAACGGCAGGCTCATCCAGCGCCTCCCCTACGTGTCGGAGCCGGGTCGCCGGGCGATCCGGTTCCTGGCCACAGGCGACCCCCAGATCGAAAACGGTGATGCCCACGGACCGGCCTACGAGAGACTCCGCGCCCAGCAGGTAATGGCGCAGATAGTTGATTTGAAGAAGAAAGACTCCCGCTATCGGGGGATCGTCGTGACGGGTGATCTCACGATGAATTCGAACCGCTTTGAGTTCGACTTCTACATGGACACCATCAAGGGGATGACCCGCTTCGTCTACGACGGCTTGGGAAACCATGACCTGAACATGCTCCGACCCCTCGATCGGATCACCCTGCCGAGCGCGCCCTACCGCTACATCCCCGACGAGATCCGCGAAAGCATCAAGACCCGCAAGCGCTCCACCCCGCGCGCCGGCTTCCAGGACGTTCACTATTCCTGGGATTGGTCGGACGTCCATTTCGTCCAGCTCAACCTGTACCCCGGGAAAAGCCCCGGCAGGACGAGGGAGAACTTCGCGCTGAACCCGTTCGACAGCCTCCAGTTCCTGCAGGCCGACCTGAGCCGCAAAGTCGGGTCGTCCGGGCGTCCGGTCATCCTCTTCCACCACTATGGGATGGACTCGTTCTCGTCCCAGGCGGAATGGTGGACGGAAGACGAGCGAAAAGCGTACTGGGATGTGATTGCCCCCTACAACGTGGTGGCCATCATCACCGGACACCTGCACGCAAGCGGCCCGGGCGAGAGTTGGTGGAAAGTCGATTGGAACCGCCCTGCCGGGAAGACGAACGGACCGACAAGCATCCCCAACCTGGTCGCGGGCGGCGCCCGGAACGGCGGCTACTACATCGACGTGGAGATCACGAACGACAAGCTGATTGCCCGGCGCTACAAGTGGAACCTCATCCCCCGAGGCCTCCTCGGAGGCCAGACGCAGTTTCTGGATTCCTTCCCACCCGTCAAAGATCTGCCGACCGTCGAAATTCCGGTGACAATCAAGAAGCCCGGCGGGGTGCGGGTTGCGCCGTAGAGCGGGGTTACGGTGGTCAAGCTTCAGAGCGCTGCCAACAACCAGTTCATCGTTGCGGCAGATGGACTCAGTCACAATCAGGGGCTGTACTGCAAGGGGGGCACCCCGGTCTCGTTCGAGGTGGTGGGCCCGCTCAACAACTGTGTGCTCCGGGTCGTTGGGCAGGAGCTGTACCTCAGCTACACCGACGCCACGGGGGCAGTCAAGCTCTGGAACACTCCGGAGGGAGCCAACTACCAACTGGAGAGGCAGGGGAACGGCACCTACGCGATCCGGAACATTAAGTACAATCAGTACGTCTGGCTGTCCGGGGAGTCCCCGTACTTGACCCGCCGGGGCGACAAAACGCAGGCGACGGGGCAGTGGCGCATTCAGGGGCTGCCGTAGAGTTCTGCGGAGCCCCCGGACGCGAAATCGCGTTCGGACATGGAGTGGGGAAGGGCGGTTGGTCCGGCCTTCCCCATCTCGCCTCAGGGCCGCGCATCCCGGAGCATCCCGAAGTACACGCGCTTCGGCGTCAGGGGAGATCGTTGATCCGAACCCCGGTGGCGGTGTGCACGGTAGCGGGGAAAGCCGTCGGGGCGGGAACGATGAGCGGTTCTCCGCTGCCCTTCCCACCGAACGGTGGTTTCGCTGGAAACCTCAACGTACTTGCGTTGCCCTACGTGCAGGCCTTGTAGTACCCGTAGTAGTAGCAGTTAAGGCTACAGCACTGGGAGTTCAGCGTGCAAAGCATCCCCGCGGTCTTGCAGGAGACGGCGTAGGCCGGGGTCGGCGCGGAAATGGAGAGGACGGCGGGCAGGAGAGCCGCCACACCCGCAGAGCGAGCGAAACGCCGGGCCATTTCGCGACGCGAGCACTTCGGCGCATCCGCCGGGCGCGTCACGGGGGAACGCAGCAGGTGGGCGCGGCTGAGTTCTTCCAGGGCCACCCAGACCACTTCGGGTTCGGCGGGCAGACCGGTCTTCGCCGCCAGCAACCGGGCGAGAGCGTCGGGCGCCGTCTTCCCATCACAGTGCCGCCACAGGAGGGCCGCCGACTGATTCAGGGTATGAGCCCGATGGCGCTCCGTGTCGTACACCATAACTTCTTGATCCAACTCCTGTACCAGAAGCTGATCTGTCCTCGCCTCAGGAAACATGCGTTCTCCTGACGCCTGTCCGGCGCCGCCTGCGTTTCGTTCGTTCATTGATTGGAGTGAGGTCGCCTGAACACGCATTCAAGCCGATCCCATGGTAAAAGATGCCGGGGCCCGCATGGCGTGCAACCACCTCGCGCGGGGCCCACCCCTCCCATTTCGGCCGACCAACGCCGATTCTCCAGACTGTGCACCGGAATCCAATTCTCCGCGGGCAGGAGCAGGAACTGGATACATCCATCCCGAAGCACCATAGGGGGCGCAGGGACGGAGCCGCTCCCTTAGCTTATCCGCATGCGGGGAGGGAGTGCAGGTACAGGAATGCTGTGGGGCTACGCCGGCGTCTGGCCGAAAGAGTTCACCAGGGGGCGTCCCCGCTCCCTGGTCGCAAACGCGGAATTCGTAGCGGAGTGGGGGTTGGACTGCACCGGGGCTCCGGCCACCTGGCTGGATCAGATGGAGCCGGGGGAGCGCGACACCCTCCTTCGCGTCCTGGACGAGAACCACCTGTGCCTGACCCTCGGGGTCTGGACCAGCTACTTCGGGGAAGTGGATGAAGTAGCCCGCCACCTCGACGAAGCGCTCGCCGCGGTTGCCCGCTGGAAGGACCGCGTCCGGGCGCCCATCGTGACCACCGGTGCGGGCAACATCCACCGCTTCGTGCGGGAGCCCTCGCTGACCCGGCAGATGGACCTCCTGGCGGAGCGCCTCCCGCTCCTGGTGCAGGGCTGCGCCGCCCTCGGGATTCGGGTGGGGATCGAAAATCACGGGGACTACTATTGCTCTGACCTCGTGGAACTGTGCGGGCGCGTCCCGGGTCTGGGCATCTTCCTCGACACAGGCAACACCTACCTGATCGGGGAAGCGTCCCTCCCCGCCATCCGCGCCGCGGCGCCGTTCACCGTCGGCACGCACTTCAAGGACCATATCGTGGCCCCACGCCTGGATGCCCGGCCACTACACTTTGAGGTGGGGCCGGCAGTGCTCGGGGAGGGCGACGTCGGGCTGCGAGAGGCCTACGACATCCTGCTGGAGCTGGCGCCGGACCCGCCCAGCCTGGTCATGGAGATTGAGATGGTGCCGCCCCCCGAACTGGATCCTCTGGAGGCGATGCGCCGCAGCGTGGAGTTCATTCGCAGCCTCCCCGTCCCGGTCGCGGAGGCCCGCCGATGAGTGGGCCGAAGCTCACGGGAGCCGTCGTAGGCTGCCGGGGAATGGGGCGGTGGCACGCGAAAGCCCTCCACCTGGCAACGGCCTGCAACCTTACCGCCATCTGCGATCTCAACGAAGCCCTGGCCCAGGAGGTAGCAGCCGAATACCCCGGCGTCCGCGCCTACGCGGACCTGGACCGGATGCTGGCAACCGAGCAACCGGACATCATCGCGATCGCCACACCGAATACGAGCCATGCTGCGCTCACCCTGCGCTGCGCCGCCGCCGGCGTCCGCGGCATCTGCTGCGAGAAGCCGATGGCGATCTGCCTGGCCGACGCAAAGGCAATGACCGCCGGCTGCCGCGAGCGGGGCATTCCCCTGATCATTCATCACCAACGCCGCATGCTGGGCTCACTGGTGCGGATGCGCGAGCTGATCGTGGAAGGCGCGATCGGCGAAGTGCAACTGCTGCGCGGTTCCTGCCAGGGGGACCTGCTGACCGATGGAACCCACGTGCTGGATTCCCTGCTGCATCTGGCCGGCGACGCGGATGCGGAACGCGTGTTCGGAGGCATTTTTCGCCTGCCGCCGCCGCCCGACGAAGCCCCCAGCATGGGCTTTCAGGCCGCCGGCGGCTACCGCTACGGCCACCCGGTGGAGAGCGGCGCCTTCGGCATCGTGGAGTTCCGCAACGGTCTCCGGGCGGAAGTCCTCTGCGGCAAACTCCACCCCGCCGGTCGCCAGTATCAGGACTACGAAGTACTCGGCACCCGCGGTCGCCTCTGGCGCACCGGCGATCGGGACCAGCCCGGTGTACTGATCCAGACTGCCGGGTCATCCGACTGGCGTCCCATTGACGCCCCCAGCGACGATCACGAGCAGCTCATGGCGCGGGTTTACGACCGCTTTGCCGCCGGCATCCGCGCGGGCACGGCCCACGAGCATCCGCTGTGCGCCGACCGGGCCCTGCGCGGCTTCGAGATTCTCATGGCAATCTACGAGGCCGCCCGCCGGCACGCACAGATCGAACTCCCGCTCCGGCAGGAGCGGTTTCCCCTGGCCCTGCTTCTGGAAGATCTCGCTGGAGGCGCTCCCTCCGGCACGATGGAGACCCCCTGATGGCGATCGCCTGTTCCACCTCCCTCGGCCACCGCCAGACCCTCGACGAAACCTGCGCCCGCCTCGCCCGCCTCGGATTTCGCCACGTGGACATCCTCGCCATAGACGGCTGGGTCCACATCCACACCCGCGATCTGGCCGCGAACTTCGAGAGCACTGCCGCGGGTGTCGAGGCGATACTGGCGTCGCATGCCCTCACGCCACTGGCGCTCAACAGCGGCGTCGGCCCACAGTTGCACGACCGGAGCGCGGAAGCGTGCGCCCGCCGGCAGGCGGAAATTGCCGGCCTGCTCCGTCTGATGCAGCGTCTGGGGGTAGGTGTGGCGGCTATCCAGCCCCGCAACCCGGACCCCCGGCGCCCGGAGGCGGAGGTCCTGTCCGACTGCATCGCCACTCTGCGGGAGCAATTCGCCGCCGGAGACGCGGCCGGAGTGCAATTCGCACTGGAACTGCACGTCCGCTCGCCCTTCGAAACCCTGGAACAGGCTCGCCGTCTGTTTGCCGCCCTCCCCGAAGCGCGGGTCGTCTACGACCCCACCCACGCGGTCTGCCAGGGTATTGATCTCACCGCATTGGACTGGGTGCTCCCCCACGCCTGCCACGTTCACCTCCGCGATGCAGCGCCGGGCCAACTACAGGCTCCGTTCGGCGAAGGCGCCGTGGACTTCGACCGCGCCCTCGGCATGCTGAAAGACGCGGACTACCAGGGGCACTTCTCCATCGAATACTTCGACGCGCCGGAGTTCGACGTGGAGGCCAGCGTCCTGCGCCTCCGGGACAAGATCGCGAGCCACTTCGGAGAATAGTCCCGCACGGAGAGTGCCCCTGTGCCCGAGTTTTCGAGGCAGGGATGACCGGACGCCTACAGTGCTCCCGAGGAGAGCTTCGGGAGCAGCGTCGCGGGAGAGAAATCCGCGAGTTCCTCCGTCCACACCTGGAAACCAGTTAGCTCCGCGACGCCGAAAGAGGTCGTCATCGCCACGTCCGCCGCGTCGCGTCCCCGCGCCATCAGCACCCGTCCGATCCGCGGTGTGTTGTTGCGTGCGTCCAGAGTGCGCCACCGGCCCTCGAGATACACCGCAAACCACGCGCTGAAGTCCATGGGGTCCGCGCTCGGCGGCACCCCGATGTCTCCCAGATAGCCGGTTGCATGCCGTGCCGGAATGTTCAGCGTCCGGCAGAAGGCGATGACAAGGTGCTGGAAGTCCCGGCACACACCCTCGCCCTCCTTGTAAGTTTCCAGGGCGGTCCGGGTCTTCCGGGCGTCGTGATAGCCGAACTCGATGCTGTTGTGTACCCAGTCGCACACGGATTCTACCCGCTGCCATCCCACCGGGGTGTGGCCGAACAGGCTCCAGGCAATCTCGGTTAGCAGATCCACCTCGCAGTAGCGGCTCGGCAGCAAGAACTGCAATATCTCGGACGGCAACTCTTCGACAGGGTGGAGCCTCAGTCCCTCGATCGTCGGCTTGTGCAGCCCGCTGTCGCTCACCACGGTCTCACCGGAGATCCGGAGGTCACCCGGTGGGGCGACGATCCGGCTGCACCGGTTCCCGAATCCGTCGAAGTACTCCCGGATCGGCAGCCCGGGTTGGATATCCAGCCGGTCGGGCAAACAAAGCGTGTCCTCGCGCGAGGGATGGGTGTGCAACACCAGTACCATCGGGGTGGGGGACACCAGACGGAAGCGAATATCGAAACCAAGGTGAAGGAACATGTCGGACTCCCAGAGGATGTGGTCATTACGTACAGATCGGCACTATGCTCGAGCTTGCCATCGGATCACATCCCAGGGGTGGGTCCGGCGGGACTTGCAAGGCGGTGCTGCAACTCTTGGGGTGGGTCCGGCGGCCCGCTCCTCCAGGCGAGGAGGCTGTGTGGTCCGGGGGATGCTCCCGCAGTTGCGGCTCATGATCGCGCCGGAGTTGGGGGGCGCACGCCGGGGCGGGGCTGAATCCCCAGGCGTGAAGGCCCACTGCCGGGAGTGTGAGCCCCCGCGCGTTCCCGCCGTCGGTCTGGGCACGGCGTCAGCAGCAGGCGCACCGGCTCTTTCCTGCGCTGCATGACTGCCCGGCAGGCTGCCTCCGAGCGCGACCTGAATCTGAACGGGTTCGTGATCTTCCACCACGATAGAACCTCCCGGAGCGTCACACCGGACCCGCGCGCTCTGCTGCTGCAATTCACTCTATCTCGACCGAGGAATTCCCCCATGTCCGCTCCTCACTCCGCATTTCTCTCCCGGCGCGTGCTGCTCGGCGGGGTGCTGGCGCTGCCGGCCCTCGCGGGTGAGGCGGCGACGGACTCGGAACTGGATCGGCGGGTGCGCGGCCGCATGCAGCGCTTCCTCGACCAGGGCGATGTGCCCGGCCTCGTCGCGGTTGTCGGCAGCCGTGCCGGAGTACAGTCCCAGGTCGTGCTGGGGCAGCGAGACCTGGGAGGTCGGCCCATGCGGGCCGACAGCCTCTTCCGGATCGCCTCCATGACAAAGCCGATCACCGCCATCGCGGTGATGCAGCTCGCCGAGGGGGGCAAGCTCGCCGTAGACGACGCAGTCGAGAAGCACCTGCCGGAGTTTCAGGGGCAGATGCTGGTCGAGTCTCGGACCCGGGACCGGGTGGTGCTCGTCCGTCCGCCACGCCCGATCACCCTCAAGGATTTGCTCACTCACACCTCGGGCCTCCCCGGAGGGCCCCCGCCCGGGATGGCTGACCTCTATTCTCGCCGCAACCGCACACTGGCCGAGGCGGTCGCCGCATTCTCTCAGCGTCCGCTCGACTTCGTGCCCGGCGAGCGCTGGGCCTACTGCAATGCAGGCATTGACACCCTGGGACGCGTGGTCGAGGTGGCCTCCGGGCTGTCTTACGAATCCTATCTGGAGCAGCATCTCTTTCACCCGCTCGGGATGAAGGACACCCGGTTCTACCCGTCCCGGGCCACCGCAGCGCGAGAGGTGCCGGTGCTGGACCGCAGGGAGGGACGTCTGGTGGCTGCCGCCTCACCGGTGGTCGGTTCCGGGGTCGGCGCGCGCTACCCGATCCCCGCCGGAGGCCTCCTTTCCACGGCCCCGGACCTGGCCCGTCTCTACCGGGCGATGCTCGGGGGCGGCGAGGCGGATGGGGTCCGCATCCTCGCATCTGAAAGCGTGCGCTCCATGACTACCCTGCAGACCGGCGCGCTCGCCACCGGGTTCGTGCCCGGCATGGGGTGGGGATTGGGTTTCGCCGTCGTACGCCAACCGCAGGGAGTGACCGCGATGCTTTCGCGGGGGAGCTACGGGCATGGCGGGGCCTTCGGTACGCAGGGATGGCTCGACCCGACCCGCGACCGGTTCGCTATCCTGATGATCGCGCGCGCGGGCCTCCCGAACGGCGACGCCTCGGATCTGCGGAGGGACCTGCAGGCGGAAGCGTGGGCTGCGTAGGCGGATCGGCGCCGGGCCGCTGTAGAATGCTGCGCCGGCGGAGCGATCGTGCAGGGGAGCCGGCGCCGGGTTGACGCAGCGTCATCGGCCTGGGGCTGCGTGGTCCTCTGGGTCACCCGCGGCTACGCCGGGCGGAGGGCGGGGAACGGGGTCGGATTCAGGCCCGCCTGGTATTCCATCGTCGGCAGGAAGATGTCGGTCACATCGGTGGGGCCCCAGAGTTCGTTCAAGAGGCGAGCGCAGGTACGGGCCAGTCCGGGCAATGCAGCAAGGAAGGCGGCGGCGGGCTGGAGGCCGTAGTCCACCACCGCCAGTTCTCCCGGAGTGCAGGCGGTGAGTTCCACGCGGGCGGGGAGAATGGCCGATACCCCCCGCGCGTTCATCCAGGCCGGGATGGCGAACTCCAGCCGCAGCCCGAATTGTGTGCCGTCTCCGGAGAAGAAGACGCGAAACCAGGGAATACCCTGGAACTGTTCCAGCGCCTCGTTTCGCTCCCAGGTGAGATAGGCGTTGTTGTCCCAGGAGGCAAGTTCCTCCAGATCCCCCAGCAGTAGCTGCGGGAGTGGGTGAGCCGCGACGGCGGTTTGGGACAACACAGCTTCTTTCTCCCGGGAGCAGGGTGGGGCACACCGGGGAGGGCGGGCTACCCTCCCTGAATTACGGCCGGACCGATGGCGGTCGGCTTGGTCACGTGCCCACCTTCACGGGCAGTGCGCAGCGTCTGGTCCAGCCACTGGGTGATGCGGTAGGTCCGGACGGTGCCGGTCAACTGCGCGCGGACCTGGGGCGGCGCTGTGGTGACCGGGATCAGATTTTCCAGCTTCACGATCGCCCAGGAGTTGTCCGTCAGCAGAAACGGTTTCCGCGTGTACCCGCCGGGCTTCAGGTTGTTTTCCCGGATGGCCCGCCAGACGTCGAGTAATTCGACGCGCAGGAACGGTTTCACCCGCCCTCCCCCGGCACGGCCCTGCGGGTCCTGGCTGCGGGCGGCCGCCATCTCGGAAAAGTTGCTTCCGTCGTCCAGTTCCTTGATCCAGGATTCGGCGGTGGGGCGGTCGGGCGCAATGATCATGCGGACGTCGTAGCGCAGCAGGTCGTCGTCTACGATTGGCGTCTCCTTCAGGACGACGCGCTCGAGGAGGTTATTGTAGTGGACCTCGTCGCGGAATTGCTTCCCCGTGAGGTTGGCCCGCAGCAGGAACTCCTGGTACTTTTCCGGCGTGGGAAACTGCTTGCGGATCTCGTCGAGCTTCTGGTCGGTCTCCGCATCGGTAAGGGTGACGCCCTGCTTCTTTGCTGCCTGGGTCAGGAGCAGACGGTTGATCATCCGATTCAGCTCCTCGTCGCCCTGAAACTCCAGCAGGCGGGCGACGAGCTGGGCGCGCGGAATCGGCTGGCCGTTGACGGTGGCGGGCGTGGTGTCCCGCGGGGTACGCCGTTCGATCTTGGCCGCAGTGCGGGTTCTTGCCATCCACTGATCCATATGGTAGCGCGTGAGCAGTGCTTCCAGGCGCTCGCGTTCCGAAGCTCCGATTGCGCCCACGGGAATCACGCGCTCCAGCTTGATGAAGACCCACTTGGCCCCGGTCAACTCCACCGGTTTCCGGGTGAAATCGCCTGCCTTCACGTTCTGCTTCTGGAGCGCCTCAAAGACCTCGAGCATTTCCATAAACATGAACGGCTTCATCCGCCCGCCGGCCGTCTTCAGGGTCGGATCGGCATTCCGCTCTCCGGCAATTTGGTTGAAGTTCGCCGGAGTAAGTTCCCCTGCCCACTTCTCCGCCTCCGCCCGATCCGTCGCCACGAGCATGCGGATCTCGTACTGTTTGAGGTCATCACTGGAGATGACCACATCCTTCATGGCGACGCGCTCCATCAGCAGGCTGCTGCGGAGTTCCTGCCGGTGTTGCTCCTCGCGGAGGCCTGCCGAGCGCAAGAAGGTCTGGTAGGCGTCATCATTCTTGAACCGGAGGCGGACCTGCTGCAGGCGGGCAGCCACATCCTCGTCGGTCACCTGTAATTTGGCGGCGGCGGCGGCCTGCTGTACCAGCACGCGGGAGATGGCGCGGTCCAGTGCGGTCTCGCCGTGGTAATCCAGGAGCCGATCCACCAGGTGCTTCCGGGTGATTTTCTCCTCATGCACCACCGCCAGCACCAGATCGTCCAGCCCTTGCGCGCGGGCCACGGACGTCAGTCCCGGCGCCAGCGCACCGACCAGGAACAACATCGCCAGGGACAGGCGGCGGCCACTCGCCGCGCCGATCGGTTTCATCATCTGTCTTTGCACTTCAACCTTCCTGAATGGCCGGGAGACTTCGCTCAATTCGGTATGATTTTCGGGTTTCGTCGAGCAGCGAGTCGAACTTCCGGGCATTGATCCTGCGCGCCGCGTCGAGGCGTTCCTGTGCAGTGAGCGTTTCCGGCCCCAGCCGCGACTCCACCCGGATCACCCACCACGTGCGGCCGAACAACAGCGGCTCCGAAAGAAACTGCCCCGGTTCCGCCTTCACCTTTTCGAGCGCTTCAAACATGATGGATTGGTCGCTGCGGAGGAACGCGCGCGGACGCAGGTAGCCTTCGCCGTTCTGGTCCAGTGACCGGCGAAGCAGTTGCTCGAACGGCGCTCCGACCCGCGCTGCCTGGAGGATCGCTTCGGCTTCGGCGCGGGAGCGCACGCGGACGTAGCGTATCGAGTACCGGCTCAGCTCACTCTCCGCCGCCGGGAACCGGGCCGCCAGCACCTTCTCCGCGAGAATATTGAAGCGGATCCGCTCCTTCCAATCCCTCTCCGTGATGCCTTCGCCTGCCAACACCGTCTGAAAGCCGGAGACTCCGGTGGCCTTGCGGAGCGCAGCGAGGCGCTCGTCCGCTTCCGCATCCGCCACCGTGATCTTCAGCCGCGCCGCTTCCTGGCTGATCACGCTGCGGTCAATGAGCTGTTCCAGCGCGCGGGGACCGAAGTATTTGACCAGTCGCCGCTGCAGGTCCGCAAAGGTGGTGGAATCCTTGCCGTGACGAGCCAGGACAGTGGTCGGAGACGCATCCCCCCTGTCCCGTACTTCTTCGAGCGACGTCGGGTAGGAGAGGTCGGCGCGGGACCGCTTCCGGATGGCGTCGCGCAACCCCGCCAGCCGGAACCCGCGTATCCTGGCGATGGCGTCTGTGCGGGCTTTGCCGGTCAGGGTCTCGTGGCCGAACTGGTTTTCCAGTTTGATTACCAGCCAGAATTCGCCGCTGGAGACCGGCTGCGGAGTAATCTGGCCCGGCCGCAGGTTCGCATCGCTCGCGAGCCGGAAAAGCGGCGGATTTTCCACCTTCATGAACGGCCCGTTGTTGACCAGGCCGCCGTTCTCTTTGTCGAGCGACTCCTGCAGCACCAGTTGCTCGAAGTTTACTCCCCGGCGCGCTTCGCGGATCAGGTCCTTTGCCTGCTGCTGCGTCTTCATGCGGGCGTACCGCACCTGGAGACGGGTCAGATCGGCGTCCCTCACCGGCCACTTGGCGTCCAGTACCTTCTGGGTGAGGAGATCATAGCGCGCTTGCTCGCGGAGTAAGGCTAAAGGCGGCGCCCCGCCCCGAGCCGCCGTGGTGGCCTCCTGTACGCGCGCGTCTATCTCGGCCTCCGTAATGGTTAGTTTGTAGCGGGCGCCTTCCTGGCGGAGGAGGCTCTCATCAATCAGACGTTCGAGCGCCCCCTTGCCGTAGTACCGCAGCATGTATTCCTGGAGCATCCCATATCGGAGGGCGACCTCGCCCACGCGGCCCACGGGCTCGTCGAGGCGCGATCCTCCCTGGCCCCGCGCCGGCCCTCCCACCGCAGACGCCAGAGCGGCCCCAGTCAGGATGGCCAGGGTACAGGTGGCGCGGAGCTTTGACATGGCAGTTTCCCTCTTTTCCAGTTTTCCACCCATTGGACGCTCACGCGGCCAGGAGCTCCTCCACCTCTCGCCGGTACGGGAGGGAGCATTGCGCCCCCATCCGAGTGACCGAGAGAGCCGCCGCTGCCGAGGCCCACTGTACTGCGTCTCGGAGTACACGTCCTTCGGCCAGTGCAACCGCCAGTGCGCCGGAGAACGCGTCTCCCGCGGCGGTGGTGTCCACTGCCTCTACGCGCTTCCCCGGGACATGGTAGCCGCCTTCGGGCGTGACGACAAACACTCCCTGGCGTCCCATCGTGACGAGCACAGTCCCCACACCCAGTGCCAACAGGCGTGCGGCACTCGTGGCCACGCCTCCCAGGCCCTCCGCCCCGCCGCCGAGCAGTTGTTCCAATTCGGTCTCATTCGGCGTCAGGTAGTTGACCTGCGCGAGTAGGCTGTGGGGCAGCGGAGAGGCGGGGGCCGGATTCAGCAGGACCGGCCGGCGATGCTTCACCGCGAGTTCCACGGCCCGTTCGACCGCGGGCAGAGGCGTTTCCAGTTGCACCACCAGCAGGTCGGCCTCGGCGAATGCCGCCTCGGCCCGGTCCACATCGGCGGGGCACAGGTGGGCATTCGCTCCGGACGCCACCGCGATGCAATTCTCCCCCTGTGGGTCTACCAAAATCAACGCCACCCCGTGTGCGGCGTCGGCGTCGTGGACTAGAAACTGTGTGTCCACCCCTTCCGCTTCAAGGTGACGGCAGGTGTGGGCGCCGAACGTATCCGTCCCGACGCGGGCGACGAAGGTGACTTGGGACCCCAGGCGAGCCGCAGCCACCGCCTGGTTTGCCCCTTTTCCTCCGTCGGCCTGGAAGAACCGGACCCCCAGCACAGTTTCTCCCGGCGCCGGGAGATGAGGGGTTTGCACCACGAGATCCAGATTCGTGGAGCCCACGACGATGATGTGAGGCTTGTGGGGCATGGATGGTACTCCCGGCAGCCGATCGCTGCTGGCACGGCGGGCGGCTCAGGGAGATGGCGCGACCGGACGGGTGTAGAGACGTTCAAACGAGTGCTGCGGCGTCCACCCAAGCAGCCGCTCCGCCTTGGCGCTCGGACCGAAGCGTCCCTGCGGCAGGCGGCTGGTGATCAGATAACGCTCCAGCGGTTTCTCGAAGGATGTCGACGGCGCGCGCAGCGCATGGAGAAACGGTGTGCCCGTGTCCTCCCAGGCAGTCGTGTAGTGGAAGACGCCGCTGCCGTCCGCCTCTTCCGGACGGTCGGCCGGGCGGAACGCACAGTAAACGAACTCGGCAATCTCCAGGCCGTGCTCTTCCGCAAACACCCGGGTCACCTCGCCGCCCAGGAACTTCGAGAGCGAGTACTGGTTGCTGCTGCCGCGCTCGGGCACGTCGTCCACCACCCGGAAGTCATCGTTGTAGTCGCAGTGCCGTCCGGTGATGACGAGCTGCGGGCCGGTGTGCACGATGCGCCGGATGCCGAGTTCCACCGCCGCCTTAGCGACATAGTAGGCGCCCACCAGATTGACCAGAAATGCCGTGCGCACATCGGGGCGAACGACCGTGCAGTTGACCAGCGCATCCATGCCCCGGGCGGCTTCGAGCACTTGTTCATAGTCGGTGACATCCGTGATCCGGCACTCGTGCGGCGCGGGGAGGACCTGGGGCAGGGGAGCCCCCGGCGATTGCGGCTTCCCTTCGGCTGCGAGTTCGGCGATGGACCGTGCATCGGTAAGGCGCAGTGTGTAGTTGTCCCGCAGGGCCCGCGTCGCCATCACCCCGACGGGGCCGCCCGCACCGTAGATCGCCACCTTGCCCGACAACACTGCCGCCATCGCCTTGCTCCCTCCGCGCCGCGTGAAACCTTACTTCCCTTCCTTCTGGAAACCAGGGCGTTCTCCCTCCCCGGTCTCGGTTCTCTCACGATTCCCTGCGGGGAGTGCCCCAAGCCGGTGAGTCGCCTCACCCCGTCAGACCCACGAATTCGATCGGGGCGTTGGGAAGGCACACTGCACCGTTCGTCCCGGGAATGGTCGGATCATGCCGATCGGGAGATAATGGTGAGCAGGATCCCGCTCACCAACCCCGTGTTTCCCCGAGGAAAGGCGTTTCGGATGAGAGTTCTCGATCGGCCCCAAGTCGGCCCGCTGTCCCGTCCCGCCGACGGGCCGGAGTTGCCGCCCGCGCCTGCGCCCGAAGACGGAACGGGGCTGTGGGAGGT
>SXGS01698317.1_pt1 | contig 17367 bp, 9 predicted proteins | sample 3174681 | NCBI WGS metagenome assembly SXGS01 (sample SAMN11356861, study PRJNA531348) | freshwater metagenome | isolation source: freshwater sample F1-80 | place: China: Fuxian Lake, Yuxi | collected 2017-12-25 | reverse complement strand
CGGTTCTTGCCCATGCGTTTGGCGAGCAGTATCTGGCCGAGGGCGTTGTTGATCTTATGCGCGCCGGTATGGAGAAGGACTTCGCGCTTCAGATAGATTTTCGCGCCGCCGAGTTCCCTGGTCAGGCGTTCTGCAAAGTAAAGCGGCGTCGGGCGTCCGCAGAATTCGCGGAGGTAATAGCTCAACTCGCGTTGAAACTCCGGGTCATGCTGCGCGCGGAAGTATTCAGCCTCCAGCTCCTGCAACGGGTGCATCAAGGTCTCCGGCACGTAACGTCCGCCGTATGGACCAAAATGTCCCTGCGCGTCCGGCATCGATTGAATGGCAGCAATGCTCATGGATCGAGTTTCACGCAAAGGAGCGGCTCACGCAAAGGGATTTCCACGAAAGGCCGCCGGACGGGCGCATCCGCGCGCTGCTCTGGAATGCGACGAATCAGTCGGGGCGCGGTGGTCACGTCTCTTTAACGTTTGCACACCCTCATCAAGGTGTTTCGTCAAAGTGCATTTGGACACTGAAGCGGCCTGAAGACCGCGCGCCGGGGGCATTGCGAGGATGCGACTCTGTCGAACCTCCTGTTCACACGGAAGGTAATCCGTCCTTACAGCCTACAGGCAGGCCGATGTTGCAGCCGCGATAAACGTTCGTACCTTGTCCGCGTTCTTCCTGCCGGGCGCGGATTCTACTCCGCTCGACACATCGATCCCGAAAGGTCTTACGTGACGCACGGCCTCAGCGACGTTCTCAGGGGTCAATCCTCCGGCAAGAATGACTCTGGGACTCAATGCGGTGGCATCCCTGGCGACATCCCAATTAAACGTGGCGCCGGTTCCTCCGAGCGTGCCGGGCACGAAACTGTCCAGCAGCCATGCGACGCTCCCATACTGTTTCGCCTGCTCCAGAACTTCCGGACCGCGCACGCGAAACGCCTTGATTGTCTTCAGTCCAAAATGGCGGCAGAACTTCGGGGATTCCTCGCCGTGAAACTGGAGGGTATCGATTCCGCAAACGTCGATTGCTTGCTGGATGGTTTCCTGGCCGGCATCCACGAACACCCCGACCTTGGCGATGAACGGAGGTAATTCGCGGATGATTTCAGCCGCGGCGTGAGTGCTGACAAACCGGGGGCTGGGTTCGTAAAACATGAAACCCAGCGCATCAGCACCGGCTTCGACTGCGGCAAGCGCGTCGCGCGCGCTGGTGATGCCGCAAATCTTGACTCGGACGGAACTCATACGGCTTGGATAACATTTCAGCCACGAAAGCGGAAGCTCGACCTTTGACAGTCCCGGATGCAGTCTGTCCCCGCCATGTCAGACGTTCCCAAACCGTTTATCGAGGGCATTCGCCGGGCGGATCTGGACCCCGATCCGATCAAGCAATTTGCCGTGTGGTTTCAACGCGCGTTGAATGCAAACCTTCCCGAACCAAATGCGATGACACTTGCCACAGCCACAACCGATGGATTGCCTTCCGCGCGGATTGTTTTGCTCAAGTCATACGATGACCGGGGCTTCACATTCTTCACCAACTATCTCAGTCCCAAGGCGTGTCATCTCGAAGAGAATCCTCGCGTGGCGCTCGTATTATTTTGGGCTGCGCTGGAGCGCCAGGTGCGGATAACCGGTACCGTGAGCAAAGTCTCCCGGGAGGAATCCGATGAGTATTTCCACACACGCCCCACGGGGAGCCAGGTCGGAGCGTGGGCATCGCAGCAGAGCGAAACACTCCCGAATCGCGAGGAGCTGGAGCGACGGTTCTCCGAGGTGGAACGAAGGTTCAAGGGACACGCCATCCCTCTGCCGGACCATTGGGGCGGCTATCGAGTCGCGCCGAGCACCATTGAATTCTGGCAGGGCCGGCCCAGCCGGCTGCACGATCGGTTCCGCTACACGAAACAAACCGAAGGCGTGTGGAAGCTGGAACGGCTTTCTCCGTAAGCGGTGCCGGTGTTATCCCAGCTCAGTTGAACTTGTTCTTCCGATAAGCCCCCATCTGGTACATACCGAAGACGTCGCTGCCCATTGCGGCTCGTAGGTGCAGAGGCTGCCGGGCGCGTGGAGAATGCATGGATCAATCAGCCAGCCGGAATCGACCTTGAGACGGTGTAGTGTCAGGGCAAACGACTTGATCGCTGCGAACTACCGCCAAGTTCAAGCAATCTTGCCAAGGCCGGGTACTCAGCAACCGGGCAAAATGAATCAAACACCTGCGTCGTCAGCCAATCCTTGTAACAGCCGTCGATGTTCACTTCTCGACTTTGGCAGTCATCAACAAAGACAGTCCGGCTGTGCCGCGAGACTGTCCTCCACGAGCAGCGACAGAGTCGCGCAGAACCTGCTGGGCACACCGTCTCGCTGCGATCTCGCATTCTGGGGGCATGGATGCTTCCTTCGAAGAAACGATGCCATCCGTGTTCAGAAGAACGGCCACGTCCTTGGCGATTAGAGCTACAGGCTCGCCGTCTGTCGGCATGAACACGGCTGACAATGAATCCGGTGCGGTCAGGCGTCTGGAGCGGCCCATCCAGCGCAAGGCATACACGAGCAACCATCCCGCGCCGCGTTCCCAGCCATCAGGCATGCGCAGAGCGAATGCGCTTTCGCCGGGCCGCGCATTCACCGCGGCTTGAAGTACCCAATCGGTGAACGGCTCGCCGAAGCCACATAGCACCGGGCGGATCGGTTGTCCGCGGACGGTGCCAAGGTCTTGCCCTCGCACTGCCGCGTAAATGCTTCGATCAAATGCCACATGCAGCGTGCGCGATGGTCGAAAGACCGGGTCACGAAAAGCCGCTGGCAGTTCGAAGTGAAAGACACCCGGGACGAACTGGTTCCGGCTGTTCCGCGTCTCACGCAATTGGATGCCTTGTCCTTCGCACGCGAGTTGAAACGCGGCCTTGAAGTCGTCGCTGGTGAGCGTGGGCCGGAGGCGTGTGGCGTCTTCTCCCATCCCAAGCTCCGGGCCAAACAAGTTCCGCCAGCGCTCGACCGATTGCACCGCGCCACGAACCCACTCGTCCACCTTACCGTCGCTCACGCCGGCACCAGTGCGCGACTCCGTGAAAAGCCGGTTCACATCTAGTTGCTCCGCGATTTCGCCGAGGATCATCTCGCGGTAGTCCTCCACCAAGCCAGCCCCCGCCAGGCTCATGGTCCGCTGGATGACTTCCAGCCGTTCAAGGATGCGGGTCGAGATTTGCTGATCCCACGAATCCGGCACGCGCAGGTTGAACACCTGCACCTCCCGTTGCTGGCCGTAGCGGTCGAGGCGACCGATGCGCTGTTGCAACCGCATCGGGTTCCACGGAAGGTCGTAGTTCACCATGACGTGACACGCCTTCTGCAAGTTGACGCCTTCCCCACCGGCCTCGGTGGAAACCAGGAAGCGTGACTCGTTCTCGAATCGGATGCGGGCTAATCGGCGATCCGCCGCCTCGACCTCCCCGTGGACAATCTCAACCGGCACGTTGGGGTACATTTTCTCCAGTCGTTCGCGCAACATCTCCTGCGTCACGCGATACTGGGTGAACATCAGCACCTTCGCGCCTGGCTCCGCCTGATCGAGTTGTCGAAGCAGCGCCACGCATTGCTCCCACTTGGAATCCTTGGCCAGGCCGCGCAACCGGCCCAGCAGTGTCTGCAGCAGTGCCTTTTCGTTCTCGAAGAATGCCTTGACCGGGAGGGCAAAATCCCTCGCTTCGCCGTTCTCGCCTTCCTCGCCCTCGCCGTTGTCCAGCAGCTCACTCAGCTTTTGCACGCGTCCAGCGAGCGAGTCCAGGCGACGCTCCAACGCCCGCTCCAGCGCAGGCCAACTGCTCGCGGCTATCTTGTGGAACGTGTGCATCACGAGTTGCACCACGAGTTGCGTTCCGCGATCCGAGTCCCGGACGAAGTCGAGGCTCTTCAGAATGTATTCGGTCAGCAATCGGGAGACTTCCGTCTCTTCTACCGTCCAATGCACATCGAGCGTCTTTGTGACGTGACCCTTGAAGATCGGTTTACCTTCCCAATCCACCGCCCTTGATTTGGGCGTGCGTGTCAGCGTTTCCACCAGTGCCGCCGTGGTCAGTTGCTCGTCCGTCCCCTTGTCCGGATCGAACAAGTCGGGCCGGGCCAGATGCAGCAGGTAAAGAAAGCGTTCGTCGTCGCCCTGATGCGGCGTGGCCGAGAGCAGAATCAAGCGGGGCGAACGCGGCGTCTGATCGTTGTTCTCCACGTAACGAACCAGCCGGCTCTGAACGAGGAACTCGAAAAGCTGATAGTTCGCTGTTTTCACGAGACGGTTGTCGAGGAACTGCCGCCGGGCCGTCAAACGGTGCGCTTCATCGCAAACCACCAGATCGAAGCCGCCCGTCTGCTTCAGCAGCTCGCGGTATTCGTCGCGTTTCAACCGGTCAATCGGCGCGATGATGAGCGATTGCGAGCGCCAGCTTGTGATCAGTTTTCCATCGAAGTTGTCGCCCATGATCGAGAATGGCAGCCCGAAGTGCTCATTCATCTCATCTTGCCACTGGAGAGCGAGTCCCGTCGGGCACACGATCATGATGCGCTGCGGTGGCTCGCGCCTCATGAGACAGGTGATGAGCAGACCAGCTTCAATGGTTTTGCCGAGCCCGACATCATCGGCAAGGACATGGCCGAACCGTTCCGCCGAAAGAACCTTATCCAGCAGGAAGGCTTGATGGGGCAACGGTTGAACCGCAGCCTTGGTGAAGCCGCCTGTGAGGTTGTTCTCGCCGATGACCAGCCCTGCGGCAAGCTTACGCCGGAACGCCGCCACGTCACCCCAACGTCCAGCCGCCACATTGATCAGTGGATCGCCCACGGTCTCGACATCGCCTGGTGCGAGATTCTCCAGGTTGTCGAGATGATCGAACGCCACCTGCAACCGCACGTCCCCAAACGCATCCTCCTCTACGTAGCGCACCAGGCCGAAGCCGAATTCCGGGTGAGCGCGGTGGATGACACGGGCATTGGGCTTTAGTAATTCCATGCTCAATCGTCTGCGTGCGCGGGGGGCAGTTGGTCACTCGTAAGGCCCATGTGCAGCAGCGGAATGTCGAACAACTTTGCCAGTTCCGGGTGCCCCATAACGCGCTGATGCAATTGTTCGCTTACCCTCGCCAATGAATTGAAATCGGTCGCGTAGGCCAAGGAAGGCTGGAGCCAGCCGATGCTCAGAGCAGCACGGCGAACGGGTGTGCATGGAAAGAACGCGAGCCGCTTTAAGTCCGGCGAATTTGCCAAACTGAGCCGACACAATTCTCTTGCAACGAAGAACAGCGGAGCGCCGGAACTCTGTCCCAGCACGCCCGCCCAAGCTCGCTGGCCCGCAAGCTGACCGCCGCGCAAAAACATGGTGAGATCACCTGCCCGGCGAGAATCGAGCGCAAGCTGGACAATCGTTTCGGCAAAATTGTGATGCCAGACGAGTTCATGCACTTTGCGCACGTCGTAGAAAACGCGCCGCCAGTAATCTGCCCATTCTCCAGTTGCAGCGCCGTCGTTGTGTCTTTGAAGCACGAGGTTACCGAAGAGTTCCCTGGTCACGCCTGCGAAGTCGCACTTAAGGCCAGTCGCTTTCCAGAAGCCACCAGCCTCAAGCTTCTCCAGCCAAAATTTTCTCAGCGTCTCGGTGCGTCCCCGTGAGGACAACAGGCATGCAAGCGACAGCAGCCGATACCACACGCGCAATCCTTCGCCATCATCGCTCGATGGCTGTGCAAGACATTCGTGCAGCCGCTTTGCTCGCCTCTCGATGAGCGTGTCGTCATCCGGGAAAAGCAAAGGCCAGTTGCCTTCACCGACCAGCGTGTAGAGTTCGGCCGGTGCTTTTTCCTTCTGCCACCACGACCAGAGTCGCGCGGCAGTCCAAGGTTCAGCGACCATCGGAGATTGAGAACCGATGACCGGAGCAGATGGGCGAAGTTTTTCCGTGAGGATTCGTTGAGCCTCCGAAAACTCCTCCTTTTGAGGTTGGGTAAATCGCTCGGTCAACCTCCTGAACTGGCTTGTGCCGAGGTCGCGTTGGATTTCGAAGAGCTTCGGTGCCAGCGGGGCTTGCCGCCCAAGCCATTTTGGAAGACTGAACTTTGTGCGTTCGGCATGCGGCAGCTCCTTCTCCACTTCTGCGTCAATCCAGTCGGCGAACGGAATGCCCCAGCGACTAGCGTAATTTGCCTTCAGGAGTTCCCGCATCAGGCCGGTGGGGAAGACAAGTTGCTCCACCGACTTGGTGGCACCGTCGTGCGGGATGCGTGTCGTGAAAAACTGTTCCACACGCTTGGAAAGGCTTTCAAACGAACTCGTCCTGTCTTTCAGACCTTTCAAACCGTCACTGAGATTCAGCACTCGTGCCCAAGCCAACCATCGCACCTTGGAGTTCTCGTGCTTGAGTTCGACTTCGCAGCGTGCTACTGCGGCTTTGAAGGCCGCATCCACAAGTCCACTCCCCGCCACGTTCACCAGCTTTCGCCGGCCTTGCTCGGCATCAAACTGTCCGTTCACCAGCACATCGAGATTGAGCTTCTCGTCGGTCTCGAAGGTCAATCGCAGTGACCGCCAGTCAGCGTCCAGCTTGGAGGGCAATCCGTCTTTACCGAGTCGCACGGCCACGGCGTGACACCGCCCCGGGGTACCATCCAGCCGGCCGTGGCAGACAAGGAAGACTTCCGCCGCCCGTCCCGTGTCCGTCTCCACCGTCACTCTTTCCCAATGGTTGGCTTCGCGCTGTCGCGTGATTGTCCAAGTCCATTCCCGCCCCTCGAATTTCACCATGACCCTGCACAGGTGGCGGAGGAAAACGAAGCTGGAAGCGTTGAGCACAGGCAGAAGGCTGTTGCTCTTCGGCATCTCCTTGAAACCCAGCATTGCCAACACGTCCTTGTAGTCCGCGTCGAACATGAATTGCGTCTCCGGATTTTGGTCGTTGGGGTTCCGTTCGGGATTCGCCGGGACACGCAGCAACAAGTCTTGCACCTCGAAATCAAAGCCACCGCTGTGGATGCGCACCCGCTGGTCGCGTGCAACGCTGAAAACGCACTTGAACCCCTTGTTGAACCGGCCCACTTCGTCCTCGGTGTTCTGGTTCGGCGCGTTGACCTTCACGATCCGATCCACGTCCTCGCGTTTCTTGCCATCCTTGTCCGGTTCGTTGAACGCACGGCCTAAGTGGCTGACGCTCACCTTGCAAACATTGCCCTGCTCTGGACGTTCAACAATAAAGCGAAACCACGGCTCAGGTGGAGGATTGGCCTTGCTGGCGTAGGCGCTCTCGGCGTTCTGGAGAAGTTCCCGCAAGACGTGCTTTTCCTCATAGCCCACGGCTCGAACCTCTTTCTCGATGAGCACCTTGGTGATTTGGTCGCGATGATTCTGGTAGAGGCTGAAGGCTGCCAGGCCAGAATACTTATCCCGCCGATACGCTGCTGATGTGACATCGTATCGCTGATAGAGCGCGAGCACTTCCCGGAACTGTTCTTCATCAGCCGGAGGCAGGCTGTGGGCGAAGATGAGCTTGTCGCCGTCAACGACGTAATCCGCAGCGGGAAGTGTGGCGACGATTTCGCCGTCCTGACGCCAGCGCAGCTTGAGCGCCTGAGTGGACGTGAAGAAGCGGTGCTTCCCCGCTTCGACCAAAGTGCAAACGGCCCCGACTTCCAAGGCGCTGGCGGGAATTTGCCCGCGTTCGATGGGCGTCATTGTCACATCGGGAATCTCCAATTGTAGCTTGTGCGGCTGGACACAAGCTTCCGCAACGGACGGGACTTGGGCCAGCAGTGCTGGCAGCGACTCGGCGTTCGGCCAGTCGGCCTTTTGCAACAGTAGATGGTTCAGTTGTTCCGCCGGGTTCGCGTCCGTATCCGCGGATTGGGCATGAATCAATTCTTTCAGCAGTGGCTTCCTCTGTGCCGACAACCCGACCGGCCAGTTGCGGCGGTTGGCGCGGGAAACATTGGCAGCCATTTCATTGAGGCCGGCGAGGGCGGCGAGTGTCGGCGCGGAGTCCTTCCAACGATGGAATTGCTCCAACAGTTCACGAGCGAGTTTTTCACACTGTTGCGAGAATTCTTGTTGGCTGAGAAACCTGAAGCCGAGTTTTTCCTGAAGCCCAAGGCGGCAAATACGCTGGTGAGCAGCTTCGGTGAGCCACGGCGGAGCGAGGACAAATTCGGCGTCAAGACACAACGCGGCGCGCACCGCAGCCACAATGCTGGCGCTCAAAACCGTCTTGCCCGACAGGTTCTCTTCGTTTGCCCGCGCGTGAAGGAATCGGCTGACGGCGGTCTTCTCGGCCTCGTTGACGATATGCGCCCAACCTCCGTCGAGCGGCCGGCGCGCATCCTCAAACGCTTTGTTAAAGACCGCTGCGAAGGCGTCCCCGGTTGCTTGTTCCGCCAGCCGTCGGGTCAGTTCGCCGAACAGCTTCTCCGACAATTCTTTTTTTGTTGTTCGCTCCCATTCTTCAAACAGGCCCCATTCCGTGAGCAAACCGGTGATGCGCTTGCGTTCGGTGTCTGAATAGCGCAACGGCCACGCGGTCAAGAGTCCTGCGAAACAATCCACGGGTGTTTCATCATCAAGCCACAACCCGGACAGCGGCAGCCAGCCGCCGTCGCCACTCGGCACACGCAAGCAGGCCAGCGCAGAAGCGCGCGACGCTGGCGGACACGGGCGACGGGAACCTCTCCAGAACTCCGCTCCACGCTTCCTCCATGCGCCGTCGGTGCCCAATTGCACTTGTAGCTGCGACCAAGGCGGATTGAAGACCGCCTGAGATAGTTTGCGGAACTGTTCGTCAACGCGCTGCCCGAAGACATGATTCGACTGCCACTCGGCGTCTTGCGCCCAGCCGGCCAACCGCTTGAAACACTCGTGCCAGGCTGGCTCCAATTCAGTTCCACAGGGTTCGGCCATCAATTCACCAACGGAAACCAGCGAGTGATCTGCGAGTTCCACCACGGCGTTCTTCAACGCCCGTTCCAATGAGCCGCCAGAATGCTGCGTGGTCGAAAGGTAGGCCAACATCGCAGCTTGGCGTAATTCAGAACTGAACTGCGTGTTGGCGAGGATGCCCGCGAACGCGTCGCCAACCTCATCCGGGATGGCTGCCGCGACGCCGAACACTCCCGCAGCTTCCGAAACGAAGACCGGGAATGCGTCACCCAAGTCCGACGTAGCGGCGAGCTTCGACCACGCTTCCGCCGCTGCCTGTCGTTCGACGACCTCGACCCGACGCGCCGCAACCGCCTGCACTCGCTTCCCGCCGAAAGTCCTCAAGAGCGGTTTGTTCGCAGCGGCACTGCACAGTTCCTCGAAGACGACGTTCGCCCAGCGCGCAGGCCAATCCCCTTCGTTGCGCATCGGAGCGGGACGTTGTTCCACCAACTTCTCAAAGCTCCAACCATTCCCCGCCAAGGAGTCGAAGTGGGAGTCTAACCAATCCGCCATGCCCCGGATGGCTCTGCGAAGCTGCTTCTCGACAACGGGCGCGTCCGCCGGGTTCCAATTATCACGCGCCAAATTCGTTGGAAGCCTGACGTGCAGATGAAAGCGGAACGGCCAACTGACTGCATTGAGCGGAAAATAGGCGTAGGCCGCGCCATCCTTCAACGTGACACCCCGTTCATCGTCCTCGTGATCGAGACGCAACCGGTGCTGACTATCGGCGTGCAACGCCACTTGCCAGATAGGATTCTCGCCCGGCTCTCGCAGCCGCCAGAAGCGGGAACGTGACTGCGACTGATCCGACGCGGAAGTAGTCAGTGTGACCCGCTCCGCTTTGACGACACTGGGCAGGTCGTTGGCCGGGTTGTGGTCCCCGACCTTCATGGTGAGTTGGTTTGGGCCGAGTCTGACAAGACATAGGTGCGGCAGGAATAGCGGGCAAAGTTCATAAACTTCATGCGCCTGCCCGGAAATCCGCCGCTGCACTTCCTCCAGCCGGTCCGGGCGGATATGGAAGCAGAACAATGTGCCGGGCTTGGTCTGGCGCAACTCGGCTGTGCGTTCGCTCAACGTGGCGGGCAAGGCGGACAGGAACTCCGGCGTGCAGTAACCAAGGCTCCCAGCGTCGCGGAAGGTATTTTCCACATCCGCGACACCGACGGCTACGAGGCGATCAAGCAAACGCTTCAGCCGATCAGGGGCAGGCTGCGAGGCCGCGTCTTCCGCGTGGCAAATCGGCAGACGGAAAGCAAACGAACCATCCGCACCCCGTGTCTGCACTATTACTTCCGAAGCGATGCGGTAGCTGGATTTGAATCCAATCCCGAACCGCCCGATGGTTTCCGCGTTCAACTCGCGAACCTCCTTCTCTGCGGCGTGGACGAAGAACCGGCTCAGACCGAGCAAATTCATCGAAGTGACTTTGCGCCCGTTGTTGGCAACGAACAGCCAGTCGTCATCAAGCACTATGCGAACTTCCGCGTCCTTGCCATCCGCAGCGTCATCAGCGTTCTGCGCGAGTTCGGCGAGGTAGTTTGCCGCCAGCGCGCCTTGACCGATGAGCAGGTTGCGAATCTGGAGCAATGCTTGATGCGCCGGGCTGTGGAGTTGCAGCAGCCAGTCGGCATAAACCGCGTCGCACCGCTGTTCGGGTGTCAGCTTGTCCAGCGCCTTCGCCAGTTGTTCCCACGTCTCGAACGATGCAACGTCCGGGGCGCGGCCAGCAGCCGCTTCGTAGGCCTCGCGATAAAAGATGGCGGGCATTAGTTTGGTTTTCGGCTGACTTTGCTCGGCAAACGGAGAACCGCCAAGCATTTCCGCGAGGCGGTGGGTCGGGAGCGATCAGCAGTGCATCGCCGCCTCAGTTGAACTCGTTCTTCCGTTACGCGCCCATGCCGGAGCATTGAGGTTCACCTCGGGGCCGGAGTTGTGGTACATAACGAGTGGATCGGGTTCGTTGGAGTTCATCACTTGGTTTTCTCCTTTGTGCCGGAGTGGCCGTCAAAATCCACCCGCAAATCTGATCAATCGTCCGCTGGGCGGGTACCTTTGCAGTCCGGGTAGGCGGAGCAACCCCAGAACTGGCGGCCGGTCCGGGTGCCCTGGCGAGCGGTACGCAGGCGCATGGGTTTGGAGCAGTGCGGGCAGGCGGGAGGAGGTGGCTGGCCGGATGCGTGGGACGAGTCTAACTGTTCAGACTTCTCGGACAGCGTGCGTTTGCGGGCACCGTAGAGGCGCTCGGTGAAGCCACCGTGCTCCAGGAAATCTTGCTCCAGCCGGGCGATCTGGCGGTGGAGGAGGTAGCTGGCCTGGTTGATCAGGCAGAGCAGGGTGTTGGCGGCGGCTTCCGGCGAGGCGGTCTGGAGGAAGTCGGACAGGTCGGACTGGTCTGACGCCAGCCGTTGACGCGTGGCGCGTGCCTCCGGAGAATTCTTGTCCCACTGACGCAGGCGGCGGTGACGGAGGAAGTCTTCGTAGTCGCGCATCAATTCTTCGAGGCTGGCGCGGGCGATGTTGGTCAGCTTGAGTTCGCCTTTCTTGGAAGTGGCGGAACCTGCGCTGCCTTCCTCGATATTGCGCACGCCGCTGCGCGCGGCTTGGACCATCTGATCATGGGTGCGCGAGCGGCGGTCGATGAAGCGGTCACAGAATATGACCGTGGCATCATAGACCGCCAGGGCGGCGGCGTGGCTGCGGAGCTTGCGGTAGCCGCCGTGTTTGGGGATCAGTCGGGAGTCGTCGGACGGGTCTGACGGGTCTGACGAGTCGGACGGCATGGTTCAATTGAACTTGTTCTTCCGATAAGCCCCCATCGCCGGCGCATTGGGATTCACCTCAGGGCCGAAGTAGCGCAGCGTTACGAGCGGTTCGGTCTCGCTGGTGTTCTCGAAGGTCACGCCCTGCTTTGCGCCGTCCTCGGTGCAGAAGTATTCGTCCTCGGTCAGTTCGTGGAAACGGATCAGTTTCGGGCTGACCAACGGCTGGCCGTTGATCTTGCCGCTGCCTTGCACGCAGATGAGACCGTACGCGCCGGTGTCCTTGATGGTGCATTTGACGCCGGGCTCGACGGTCAGTTCCTTGGCGGTGAAAAGCTGCTCGCCATCCACCTTGCCATAGACAATCCAACGATCGACGAAGCCTTCCTTGCGCGTGTCGGCGACGGGGACGGGTTCGAGGTAGTGGTGATCCTTGAACTTGGGATCGACGTTTTTGTCCCAGTCGAGCTGATCGACAATGAAGTCCAGATCCTTGTGCTTGCTCTTGGGCATGTCCTTCACGAGCAAACTCCACGGCACTTCGCGACCTTCGACGAGGTTCTGATACATGCCGAAGACGTCGCTGCCCCATTGTGGCTCGTAGGTGCAGAGGCTGCCGGGTGCGTGAAGGATGCACGGATCAATGAGCCAGCCGGAACCGACTTTGAGGCGGTAAGCCTTGGAGAGATCGAGGATTCCGTTGTCGCCCTTGTTCCAGTTTTCAAGGCAGCGGCGGACCTGCGCCTTGGTTGTGCCGGGCTCGAAGCCCATGAAGGTGTAGGGAAAATTGTTGCCGACGTTGTTGTGCTGGGGCGGGAAGTAATAGCTCTCGGGTTTTCCTTCCTGGCCGACGAGCTTCGCCTGGGCGGCGCTCTGGTGCATGTGATGCGGAATCGGCCCCATGTTGTCGAAGAACTTCGAGTAAACGGGCCACTTGCCATATTTTTTCCAGATCGCCTGGCCTACGAGCGTCGCGCCGCAATCATCCACCGCCTGCTTGAGTGTGAAGCGTTCCTTGCCCACGACGCAGTAGTTCAACCCTTCGTCTGCCGCGCGACCTTCGTTGGCCGTGACGGTGGTGGAGGCAAACCAACGTTCGTCGATGCCGCCACGGTTCAGGCCATAGGCGTAGGTGTCATCGGGATGGAGCTTGATGCGAAGGCCAGGCTGGAGAAAGGAGCGCGGCACCCACGCGGGCGCGAGGCGCAGCAGTCCGCCCGTGCGGGAGAGTTCGTTGGCAACTTTGGTGGCGGTGTTGGCTTTGACGGTGCGGAGTTGATTGATCGTGTTCATTTGCTTGTGTTGAAAAATCAGGCCGCAATCATGGAAAGAAGCCGCACCTTTGGCAACTGTTTCGACCGCGACTCAAAAGGGACCTCAGGATCGTTGATCTCGCTAGGTTGCGAATCGCAGAAACAAATCATACAGGGGTGCAGATAATCCCTCGGCGCATTCCCACAAACAATGCCTCTCGCCAAGAGAATCTTTAACATCTATTCCCGTCCCGTTGACGCAAAAATTTTGTCAGATCGAATACCTTGCAGCCAATACCTGTTGAACCATGAAACAGAAATACCACCTCGCCGCTCTGACCATGTGCGTCACGCTGGCTACAGCGCCCGCCGCCAACTTCACCGTCACCAACACCAACGACGCCGGCCCCGGCTCGCTGCGGCAGGCGCTCCTAGACAGCCAGCCGGCGGGGGCGGACGTGATCCAGTTCAACATCCCCGGCGCAGGCCCGCACCAGATCGTCCCCCTGTCGGAACTGCCGTTCCTGAACGGCCAGGTGACGCTGGATGGCTTCACGCAGCCGGGCGCGTCCCCCAACACGCTCGCGACGGGCATGGATGCCCAGTGGCGCATCCAACTCGGTGAGATCGGGGCCACCTCGCCCAGACTCTTGGTCTGCATCCGGGGAACCAATGTGATCCGCGGGCTGGACTTTGCCGGAGGGAAGGTGGGCGTGGACCTATCCTCGGCCAATGACAGCGTGATCGAGGGCTGCCAGTTTCGCGGCGACGGCGTCGGCATCACCACCCGGCGAGGGGTGAACGCGCGCGTCGGCGGGACGGCTCCGGGACAGCGTAACGTGTTCGTCAGCGGCATCGGCATCTCGGCCACCGAGGCGACGGACTTCCTCATTCAGGGAAATTTCTTCGGTATCCGCCGCACGCCTGGCGCGCCGGTCGAAGGCAGTGCCACCGGGGCGCTGGTGCTGACCAATTCCCTGCGCGGGACCATTGGCGGGACCGAGCTGGGAGCCGGCAACCAGTTCATCGGCAATCAGACCAATGCCACCCTTCGCATTACCGGTGCCTCTGGGCAGAACCTGGCGATTCGCATTCAGGGCAACCGCATCGGCACCGACTTCCTGGGCAGCACGGACGTGGGCAATCGGGCCGGGGGCATTCGCATCGAAGCCACCGGCGTCACGGTGGGCGGCCCCGAACCTGGTGCCGGCAATGTCATCGCGCACAACCGGGGCGACGGCGTGTTCAATGTCAACGGACGGCAGGTTTCGATCCGGGGCAACTCGATCTTCGGCAACGTGTCGCCGCCCGGGCCGGTCAACCAGTTCGAGGTGCCGCTCGGCATTGATCTGGGTTTCAACAGCGGCATCAACGCCAACGACGCGGGCGACGCCGACGCCGGGGCCAATCTCGGGCAGAACTTTCCGGTGCTGACGCTCGCCTCGAACACCGTCTCCGGACTTGTGATCCAAGGCACCCTTAACAGCACCGCCGCGCAGACCTTCACGCTCGATTTCTACGGCAACGACGAATGCGACCCGTCCGGCAACGGGGAAGGGCAAACCTATCTCGGCACCGCTTCCGTGACCACGGACGCCTCGGGCAACGTCGCCTTCAGCCAGACCCTGAGCGTCCCCGCGCCCGGAAACTTCGTCACGGCCACGGCCACCGATGCCGCGGGTAACACGTCCGAGTTCTGCGCTTGTCGCGCCGTCATCCTGCCGCTGGCACCGCCGCTGGTCGCCGTGGTGACCACCGCCGCCGACAGCGGGCCGGGCTCGTTGCGGCAGGCCATTCTCGATGCGAACGCTGCCGGGGCGGCGGTGTCGCGGCGGATCGAGTTCAAGATCCCGGGAGCAGGCGTCCACACGATCGCTCCGTTGACCGAGCTGCCCGTCATCACGCGGGCCGTTACGCTTGACGGGCTGAGCCAACCGGGCAGCGCGGCCAACACGTCCACGAACGAATTCAAGCCCACGTTGCTGATCCGGCTCGACGGGGCGAACCTGCCGCCAGGAAGCGATGGCTTGCGGTTGGAGACCATTGATTGTGTGGTGCGTGGCCTGATCTTCCTACGCTGTCCCGGCGACGGCATCGAACTCCGCGGTGGCGGAGGTCATTTGGTCACTCAGTGCCTGTTCGGCTGGGAGGTGGATAGAGAAGGACGTCCGCTGCCTGTCACAGAGGCCCTAGCCGTTGCAAAACAGAGCGCCCCTGCACGGAATCGAGCGAAGCTTCACGGTGTAGGCCCGGACGACGCGCCACCGAGCATTTTCACTCATCTGAAGATCATAGAGGCAGAAAACGTGGGCCTTCGAAACGTCGAAGAAGATCTCGCCATTGTGATGGGCTTCCTACTTGCGCCCGACGCGACGGCACAAGTCATCGCTGTCTGGGCGAAAAAGGTTAACCATATTCGTTGGTCTTTGATGTTCATTAACGGTGGCGGAGTGGCAGCTCTGATTGAGGATTCCAAGCAGGTCGAACTCGACCGCTGTTCGATAACCACCTCCGGTTCCGTTCCCGCAGTGACGTTGAAGGGCAGCCCCGGCACGAAGATTGCCCGCTCCAAGTTTGTGGAGTTCCGCCTGGCCGACGAATTCGTCCTGCCCCGGAGCAGACCTTTGGTGCTGATCGAAGGAGGCGGGGATACATCGCAGGGAACCCCGCCCGCATTCGTGATTGATGACTGTCACTTCGAAGATGCCTCCCCATTCACCGAGGTGCCCTGCATCTTGGTCCAGAACCGGCCCGGCCAGATTGCGCCGCGGGTCACGATGCGCGTCTGCAGCTCTCAGGTCGGATTCCGCACCGACACCTGCCTGGACTGGTTCGGGAAGGTTGTGAACCCGAACGATCCGGGCGTTGCGGGCGGATCCGATTCGCCCGAGCGCATCGTCGCCACACTGAAGCCCGAAGGCACCCAGGTGACCGGCTTGATTAACCTCCCGCCAGGTCAGGTCGGAACGGTCGAAATCTACACGGAGAAACCGTTCGGCGGCGGCTTCATCCGGTGGGAACCAGCCGGAACCTTCACGGTAACTGGAACCCCGGCCGGTGACTTCGAAATCAACCTTCCGCCCCCGAACAATCTGCCGCCCGGAACCAAGGTGCGCCTGACCTTCACCCAGCCGAACGGCAACACGTCGGAGTTCTCCCTGCCCGTTCCGGTCCATGCGGCGCCACCGGCGGAAGGCGCGTTGGACTACGGCGACGCCCCGGACAGCTACCGCACCCTGGGCGCCAGCGGCGGGCCGGCCCACGTCATCAAGCCGGGCATCCAACTGGGGCTGACGGTGGACGCGGACGCGGACGGCCAGCCCTCCGACTACGCAGTCGCCGACAACCTCGATGTGGACGGACCCGATGAAGACGGGGTGCTGATGCAGCTCGCGCTGGTGGATCCGTTGGATCCTTCCCGATGGGTTCTCAGCGGCGCGGTGTTCCCTTCGGCGGCGGGTTTCCTGACCGTGATGGCGGATAAGAACGGGGACGGCAGGTTCAGTGCCTCGGCCGAGCTGCTGACCGTGGATGTCGCCACACAGCGGGAGGGAGCCGCCGGCGTCTATGCCGGTGCGAACCAGTTCAACTTCAGCCTTTCGGCGGTGACGATTCCGTTCGGAGGCCACTTGTATGTGCGCTTCCGCTTCAGCACCTCGAAAGAGGCCCTGAACACGTCGTCGGCCCCGGATGGCGAGGTCGAGGATTATGCGTTCCTGCTGCAGAAGCCGGAGTCACAGGGCAGTCTCGGCGCGTTCGTTTATGACGAGAAGAAGGACGCATTCGTCGTTTTCTGGAACGAGCAGGAAGGCGTGCTTCAACGCGCAGAGAAAGTCGATGGTCCGTTCATCAACCTCTTCGACGCCACCAGCCCGCACATTGAAGGTCTCGACGAACCGGACAGCCCGGTTCGCCGGTTCTTTCGCCTGTTTACGCCGCCGAAATAATGACGCGATCTCAGACCGGAGGCACGGTCATCAATCTCATATTGCCCTTCATCGGAGCGACTCAAACCCTCATCTTACCCCCAACTTCGTTGACTTGGCCGTTGTAGAAGTAGCCCAGCGTTTGTCAATGCCGCTGCGATTCAGGCCATGGGCATGTTGTCGTGTTGTCGGGATGCAACTTGATGCGCAAGCCGGGTTGGAGAAGTGAGCGCGGCACCCACGCGGGCGCGAGGCGGAGCAGTCCGCCCGTGCGGGAAAGTTCGCTGGCGACTTTTGAAGAGATGTTGGCTTTGACAGTGCGGAGTTGATTGATGGTATTCATAGGATCTGACCTCAGAAAGAGCGGGGTAAACCTGAAAAGACAGTGACCGGTTCAAATCCCTTGAATTGGTGCTTTCGTGAGTGGGTCGAGTGGAGAGGTCGGGTCGTGCGGACTGTTCCCAACGGACGGCTGGAAGGTAGT
>SXGS01745697.1_pt1 | contig 17374 bp, 13 predicted proteins | sample 3174681 | NCBI WGS metagenome assembly SXGS01 (sample SAMN11356861, study PRJNA531348) | freshwater metagenome | isolation source: freshwater sample F1-80 | place: China: Fuxian Lake, Yuxi | collected 2017-12-25 | reverse complement strand
TGTCTCCCAAAAAAGCCAAACTGGCTCGGCGGGAGCCTCGCCCTCCCTGTGCCGGTGACCAAGTTATGATCGACGCCCACAATACGGCTTAACGATCGTGGCTGAGAAGCTAACGGCTTGGCAGTTTGTGTGATAAACTCGTTTCGCAAATTTATTGGACGATTGCGTTTTAGGACCAAGATAACGAGTGGAGAATCAAACTGGCACTTAAAATATTTATGCCGATTGGTGACGGTACGGAAGTGATGGATACGATTTATCCCATCTTCCGTTTGCGTGAGGAGGGATTCGACGTAGTTGTTGCAGGTCCAGAAGCTCGGTTATACCACGGAGTCATGCACGAAATTCCGCCGGATGCTGCGATTCCCTGGGACATCACACGCGAGCAACCCGCCTACCATGTGCGAGCTACGGTGGCGTTTCGCGACGTTCAGCCCGAGGATTATTTTGCAGCATTCTTTTCCGGTGGGCGCGCACCGGAATACCTGCGTTACGATCAGCATTTGCTGGCTATCACGCGCCTTTTCTTTGCCGCGAGTAAACCGGTGGCAATGCTGTGCCACGGTGTCGAGATTCCTGCTGCGGCCGGGTGTTTGATGGGCAGAAAGGCAACGACGGTTCCCAAATGCGCGCTGGATATCACACAGTTTGGCGGTGAGTATTTCGATCAAGAGGTGGTCGTTGACGGCAATCTAGTCAGCGCTCGTGGCTGGCACGAAAATGCTCCGTTTCTGAAAGAGTTCTGCAAGTTATTGCGCAGTCGGATGCCAAGCTAGTTGAGTATATCAACCGTCATGCCACGAGTTGTTAATTGAGGAAACCGAAATGCTGGTCGAGGAATGTTTGTTGCAAGCTGAAGAAATTCGCGATTGGATGATTGATTTGCGGCGCGAATTGCACCAGTTCCCGGAGCTGATGTACGAGGAAGTCAAAACGAGCGCACGGGTGCGGCGCACGCTGGATGAGTTGGGGATCGTTTATCGCTACCCAGTCGCACAGACAGGCGTTGTGGCTTCGATCGGTCGCGGCGATGGACCTTGTGTGGCGCTGCGAGCTGATATGGACGCGCTGCCAATCCACGAACAGACCAACGTCGAGTTTCGCAGCCGCAATGACGGCAAGATGCATGCGTGCGGCCACGATTGCCATACAGCAATGCTGTTGGGTGCCGCCAAAATTCTCAAACAAAATGAATCCCAAGTTGGCGGGACAGTTAAGTTACTCTTTCAGCCTGCCGAGGAAGGAGGCGCCGGAGGCAAACGCATGCGCGATGAAGGAGTGCTGGAGAATCCCGCTGTTCAGCGCATCTTTGGTTTGCATGTATGGCCCCAATTACCGACCGGGGCTCTCGGTGCACGGCCTGGTGTATTTCTCGCCGCGGCAGGATGGGTCGAAATAACTGTGCGCGGCAAAGGTGGGCACGCTGCGATGCCACATTTGGCGGTCGATACGGTCCTGACTTCAGCGCAGATCATAACGAATTTGCAGTCGGTGATTTCGCGGGAAATCGACCCACTGGATTCAGGTGTCATCAGCATTACCATGGTCCACGGCGGCGACGCTTACAACGTGATACCAGAAACAGTCCATTTGCGAGGCACCATCCGCTCGCTTTCACTGGCCGGCTTGCAGCAGATTCAACAGCGCGTGCGCGAAGTTGCGGCGCAGATTGCGCAAGCGCATCGTTGCGAGGCAGTGGTCGAATTTCCTGGCAACGATTATCCGCCGACAGTCAACGACGAGCATTGCTGGAACGTCGCCAAGGATCTAGCCGGAAGGCTAGTTGGCGGCGAACATGTAGTCGAGTTGGCACCGGTGATGGGCGGTGAGGACTTTGCGTACTTCGCCGAAAAAGTCCCAGGGTGTTTCGTAGCTCTTGGCATGCGCAATCCCGAGATCGACGCGGTCTACGGTGTTCATCACCCGAAATTCAAAGCCGACGAAAGCGTGCTGCCTCTTGGGACTGCCATGCACGTTGCTTTTGCTCTCTCGTCGCTCGACGAGTTACGGCGCGATACTTACCAACCGTAGTGACGATGAAAGATATCGTCGACAACGCCAGTCAATTTGCTCAACGTAAAAGGCTTCGACAAGATCGAGGTTGAATTGATTTTGCTGGCTTGCGCGACGATCGAGTCGTTAAGTTGAGCGCTCATTAGAATACAAGGGAGCTGCGGGACGGGCAGTCGACGAATCTCTTGCAAGGCCTCCAATCCAGTCAATTTCGGCATATGTAGGTCGAGCATCACCAGATGCAGCTTGGTTTGGCTGCGCACAATTTCAAGCGCTTCGCAGCCGTCGCCGACCAGCACCGTACGGTACCCTCGCCGGTGAAACACTTCGCTGAGCGTCTCCCGGAAATCGGTATCGTCGTCCGCAATCAATAGTTGTGGCTCGATCCACTGCACGAGTATTAACCCTCAATCGCCCGTTATCCAAGCACGCATTTGAGACGACCACGACCGCTCTTGACGATTCTTGTTGTCGAAAAAATAGTGCCTTTACCGGGGACGCGCCCAATCAGACTGTCACAATGACACTGGAATCAACTCATTGCATGCAGCATTATGCGTTCCAGTTCGCATTGGAGCAAATAGAGAATTGAGTCTAACAGGCACCTGCAAAGCATTTTTTCCCAAAAAAATTTCTGGTACATTGCAGCTTGGTAGATGCAAGTGACTCACAAACTCCTAACTTTGCGGAAATCGTTGATCCTCGTCGGCTCCCACGCGTCGGGGACAGAGTCTATTTTCGCTTCGTTGATTCACGAAGATCTTCGTCAAGGAGAAATAGTATGAAGTCGAGCGCTGGACCAATTTTTGTAGGCGTATTGACTGTATTGTGCAGCGGTACCTGGCGAACGTGCCTGGCTCAGAATGCACCTGCTCTAGTTGCTCAGGTCCGTGAGGCTCCGATGGGTTTAATTTTCGATCCCAACGGTCGCCTTCTGGCGTCGAATCGATTGCCGTTGCTGCGCGATCTGGTCCAAGCCAAGCTCGATTCGATCGACGGCCAGAGAAAGTTAATCGTTATGGTCGAAGCAACGCAGTCTAAAAAGCAAGCGGTTACGACGATTCGTCAAGAAATCCGCACGCGAACAATTACCGATGTTAACGGCAAGGAGCGCGAGCAGCAGTACACCGTCAGCATCCCGGTTACCGAAGAAAGCGAGATATTCGTTCCAGTATCCGGGCGAAAGCCAGTGGTAATTGACGCGACGGAATTTCGTTTTTTCAGTGTCGATGGGAAATTGCTCCCGATCGAAGAAGCAGCGGAACGACTGAAAAAATTGCGGCCGCTGTTTCTCTTGGAGCGTTTTACAGGCGAGCTTCCCAAGTTGCCCGATCTCTATCAACAAGTTTTGGTCGAAGATTGCTTAATTGCTGTCACGGAGAAACAGATTCGGCCCACCGGTTCCGCGAACATGGTCCCTCTGCTGCCCCCGGCCGCAGTGCGATAAGGCGCCAATACCAGCTCGATGCGCAGGCGAGTGTGTGCCGTGTCGTGCATACAGTGTCGGGATTGACGCACTCGCTTGCGCTTCGGGCTGGTAATGCTCTGTATTGCAAGCAATTCTGCAGTGGCGAACTGTGCGAAACTGATGTTGACCGATTGCCAGTCGCATCGTAACGTGGGTTTTGACACGGATTCGACAAGCGATTTCCACGATTCATCATGACCGGCCCCTATGCAGGATGCGAGGGACAATGCGAGCAGACCAGCAAGGAGCGAAGCTCGTTCGCGCCTGCGCGTAGCGCTGCTGATTCTCTGCGTGTGGCCCATCGTCACGGGTTGCGCTGCTCAACGCTATCTCGTCGAACGCTCCGAGCCCGCCAGCGCGCTGGCGATGCAGCTCAAGTTCGCCAGCGTCAAAGGCCCCAGTGCCAGCGAACGAACTGAGAATCTTTTGCGGCGATTCGATTTGAGCGATCTGTACAAAAAAGATGCTCGCGCTTGCCTGGAAGGATTGCAGCAACTTTCCGAACAAGAACCATCGAGCGATCTCAATTATGCTGTTTCCGAGTTGGCATATATTCTCGGCAAACGCGCTGAATCCAAGGACGACGAAGCGTTGGCCCTGGATATGTATGGAGTGGCCGTCAGCAACGCCTACATGTTCCTGTTCGCGCCGGAATTCGATTTGGCTCGCAATCCTTACGATCCGCAGTTTCGCGGAGCTTGCGATGTATACAACGAATCGCTCGAAGCTACGTTGCGGTTAGTCAATGCGAAAGGTCAGCTCAAGCCCGGATTCAATTACTCCGTTACCACCGGGAAACAAACTTACGAAGTCGCCACGACCGTCAAAGGCAACTGGCGCAACGAAGATTTCGAACGCTTTGAATTTGTTAGCGATTACAAATTGGAGGGCTTGGCAGTATCCGGTGTAACTTATGGACTGGGCGTACCACTGATCGCTGTCCGACGCGAGCGAGATGAATCCGATCCTCGTGAGAAATACTATCCCGAGGGTTTGAGTTTCCCGGTCACCGCGTTGTTGCGCGTTGTTCCCAGAGACGCAGGCAGCTCGCGCAAAACGGCCGATCATCGGCATCATTGTGTATTGGAACTGCATGACCCACTGGCCGCCAGCGATCTGCAACTTGCCGGCCGGTTAGTGCCACTACAAACCGATTTGAGCACGGCCCTAGCCTATTTCCTCGACAGTCCACAGTTTCGCGAAAAGAACCAGGCCACCGTTGGGTTGCTCAATCCGAACAAAACGCAAGGTGATCGAGGCATCTACATGGTCGAGCCATTCGATCCCAATCGCATCCCGGTGCTGATGGTGCATGGCGTGTGGTCCAGTCCCGTGACTTGGATGCCAATGTTCAATGATCTGCGCAGTTTTACTGAGTTGCGCAAGAACTACCAGTGTTGGTTTTATCACTATCCGACCGGACAACCATTCTGGGTTTGTGCTACACAATTGCGCAAGGACCTTGAAACTCTGCGCCAAGGCATTGACCCCGATCATCGATATCCTGCGCTCGACCAAATGGTCTTAGTCGGGCACAGTATGGGTGGTCTACTGTGCCGTTTGCAAACCATCGAGAGTGGAAACGAGTTTTGGAGTATTCTCAGCAATCAACCGTTTGAGACTTTGAAAGGCAAGCCGGCGGATTTGCAATTGCTGCGCGAAGCTGCTTTCTTCCATCCCAACCGATCGATTCGCCGCGTCGTCACGATCGGCACACCTCATCGCGGCAGTAAATTCGCGAACGACACCACGCGCTGGCTTGGAAGACAATTCATCAAGCTGCCAACCATGATGGTGTCGACTGGCCAGGAGCTGATCAATGCCAATCCAAATACCTTTCGAGCCACAGAGCTGCTGACCACGAACACCAGCATCGATTCACTGAGCGAAGATTCGCCAGTATTTCCCGCCATGCTGCGCGCTCCGCGAGCGACGTGGGTCACCTACAACAATATCGTTGGAGAAGTCCCCAAAAAGAGCATTCTCGGCCAGAGCTATCCGTCCAGCGATGGTGTCGTAGCTTATGAAAGCGCTCATGCAGACGACGCCGCCTCAGAAATCAAAGTCTTGTCCGAACATGGCACGATTCATCGTACACCCAAAGCAATTCTTGAAGTGCGCCGGATACTCTTGGCACATCTCGATCAAGTTCGATCCGAACAGCGTGTCGCCGATCGACTGCACAACTCCTCGCCACAACGACTGTCAACGGAGAAACCGTCAATCGCGCCCGAGCCGTCACTAATCCAAGTCTCCCAGCCGATGCCCGATTCGCAACAGGGATCGGGCACCAGTGCCGCTGTCGCTCCTTGGACAATTCCACCGCCCGAATCTAGTCAAAAGTTGCCAGTCATTCAAACCAGCCAGTCCAGAAGTGTTGAAGCCCAAAATAGCGGAATTCAATGAGCTGAAAATTCCTCGCATCGGTCCTGGTGAAAAAGTGAGATGGAAATATTACAACTGGCGGATTAGCTCGCGAATGTAATGCTGGATGTGAATGTAATGTATGTGTATCGGCCTGAATTGCCAGTCACAAACCAGCCCAGGGCAGAGCGCCAGGGACGAATCTGCAGAGCGTCACCCTGGGAACGCGGCTGGCTGTTACCAATTCACTCGAGTTTTGAACCGCGCCCAGAAGTTGCGATGGGCAGGTTTTCCTCGCCCGCCACGATATTCTTGTCACAAACTTCCGATCTCATCACGCGTACGTCCTTGGGCGCCTCGATGCCCAGGCGAATCGTGTTCCCTTTCACCTTTACGATGCTAATGGTAATTGAATCGCCGATCCGGATTTGTTGATTGGGCTTGCGAGTTAGTACCAACATATGCGTCTCCTTACATTCCATTGGTCCTGAGTATAAATTCATGATTATCCAGGACGCAGTGCGAAACTTGTACCATTCAAAGAACAAACGGCAGATGCCTCTAGTAACTGCAAGGGCATCAAGGACTTGCAGGATGCGAAATTCTTTCCACTAGAATTTAGGCAGATCCGGATCAATCCTGTTTCGCCATGTCAAGGTCGATTTTTTCCAATCCTTGACCCTCGCTGCTGCTCGTACTTGTGTAGTCACGATAGTTGCCAAGCTGATTTGATGTTACTTTATTTAGCAGCGTCAGCCCTAACTCAGACTTACCTATGAATGTATTGCCGGATCTTTGGAAAGCTTGCACTATGAACATCATGAAATCCAATTTCGCGTTTGCCAATGCGATCTCGGCCAGCACTTTCGCGATCCTATTGATGGCTATGCTGGCCAACTATCCACGCTGGCTGCATGCACAGGATGAATTGCAAGTTCTCCAAACAAACTCCGCTGGAATCGCACCCGGAAAACAGTTGGAACTTTGGCTCAAAAGCGAGTTCTACCAATTGGTAGATCAGCGCACCGAAGCGTTTGAGAAAATGATTAAGAGTGAAGCGGCATGCAGGTCGTGGCAAGCGCAGCGCAAGGCATTCTTTCTCAAGCAGATTGGTCCTTTTCCAGAACGCAATCCCCTAAACGCTCAAGTCGTAGGTCGATTGGTAGGACGCGGTTACTCGGTGGAAAAAATTGTCTTGGAGAGTCGTCCTGGATTTCACGTTACAGCGAATCTCTATCTTCCTAACACGCCACCACCTTGGCCGGCGGTGCTGGTTCCCTGTGGTCACAGTCACGAGGGCAAAGCGTCGGGACAATACCAGCGTGCGTCGATTCTGTTGGCCAAGCATGGTATGGCAGCAATGTGCTACGATCCCGTTGGGCAAGGCGAACGCTACCAAATGCTGGACCTCACCACTTCGCGTACAGTTTTCGACGATGCACCCCATGTAAAAACACCTCATCCCAATGTTCGATTCTTGTGTACGATCGAGCACACGATGATGGGGTTGGGATGCACGCTGGTTGGGGCAAACATCGCCCAGTTTCGCATTTGGGATGGAATGCGCGTTATCGACTATCTGCAGAGTAGGCCAGACATCCTGGCGGACAAGATCGGCTGCGCAGGCAATTCGGGCGGCGGGACCGAGACAGCTTATTTGATGGCATTGGACGAGCGTATTGCGGCGGCATCACCCGGAGGATTCTTGACGACTTATCGCCGGCTGATCGATGGCCAGGGACCTCAAGATGGCGAGCAGAATATTTTTGCGCAGATTGCGTTCGGGATGGACGAAGCAGACTACTGCATCATGCGCGCTCCCAAGCCTACTTTGATATGCAACGGCATGCGCGAAACTACTTTTGATATTCGCGGGACTTGGCAACTGTTCTTTGAAGCCAAGCGAGTCTATTCGCGACTGCGACGTGGCGAAGCGATCGATATTAACATTCCCGATGCTCCGCATGGCTTTACTTTCCAGCAGCGCGAGGCGGTCGCAAGCTGGATGCATCGTTGGTTGCTCGGCAGCGACAAGATCATCCGCGAAGTGGAAACTTTGCCAGATACGTTGTCCGATGAAGAGCTGCGAAAGTTCAACGATGGAGATTGGACAACCGAGCAATTGTTGTGCACGCCCGCCGGTCAAGTGTTACTATTGCCTGGCGAGCGTACGGTTTTTGATATCAATACCGAATTCGCACAGAAGCTGCGCGAACAGCGAACACCGCTTTGGGAAAAGTCGAGTGCTGATGAGAAACGCCAAATGGTGCGATCGGTGATCGGCTTGGAACAAGACCCTGCTTCACCTGCGACAAAAATCGAGAGCGTGGGCAAGCTGATGCGCGATGGGTTCGACATTCACAAGGTGGTGATGCAGGTGAACGATCAGTTGTCATTACCGGCGCTAGTGTACGTACCGACACGATCCGCCAATGGCGTCACTCTGTATTTTCACGGGTCGAGTATCGCAGCCAACGCTGGGCCAGGTTCGGCCATCGAAGGGTTGGTACGGCAAGGGCGCATTGTCGTCTCAGCCGAATTGCGCGGGATTGGTGAAACCGAAACTGGCCACGACAAACGAGAATGGAGCTCCGGCCGCTTTGGTCGCGATAACTTGCAAATATTCCTCGCATATTTGATCGGCAAGAGTTATGTCGGCATGCGCACCGAGGACATTTGGCGGTGGCACAAAGCCATACCGAACTGGTTCAACAGCGAATCGATTCAAGTTCCGGCTTCACATGTGCCTAGCGTCATCGCCACAGGAGAAGCCGCCATTGCGGCACTGCACGCCGTCGCTCTCCATCCAGGGCAATTTGGCGGTGTGAGCTTGCACGGAATGCTCGCCAGTTGGGAAACAATCGTCAGTTCGACTCAGTCGCACAATCAATCCGTCAATGTAGTCCACGGCGCGCTCACCAAGTACGATTTGCCCAATCTGATCGAGCTAACCAGCCAAAGCCAAGTAAAACTCATCGACCCAGTCAACGCGATGAACACTGAGGTTCAATAACCTATTCAATCAAGTGAACCAGTAGAATGAATATCCACAGAGTAGCTCCAGGTGAATCGCTTTCCTCCATTGCAAAGAAATACGGTCTAAAATCGTGGCAAGAACTATACAATCATCCAGACAATGCAACGCTCCGCAAGAATCGCCCGGATCCAAATCGCATTGCGGTTGGTGATCAAGTTTCTATACCCGTGAGTGGACTAGCCCTAACTGAGGCTATGGTTGCGATTTATGCTTGGCAAGGAAAGAAACCGACACGAGGCTTTGAACTCTGCGCGAAAACGATCTCATCGACCTTCTCTCAAGGGAAATCGATAGTAAGGCATACTCGTTCGAAGGTTGAGTTTCTATCTCTATGTGGTGAATTAGCCAAATCTTACCGAATATCCGCGTTTCATGTTTACTCTCACTTTGGTATGGATGGCCCCATATTCAGCGATGGACAATTTCTAGTCTCAGAGATGAATGAGTCCATTCTTCCAGTGATGAATTGGACGGAAAATGCCTGCGCGACTTTCTACGGCTGTAATGCTGGACTTTCGCCGTGGATCATCGCATTTATGGCTGGACAAAAAACCAGAGTACGTGGAAGTGCAGGATTTAGCCTTTTTTCGAAGCGAGCAAATCAGTTTTACCCTTTTGATGGCGACCCAGACTCTACTCCTTGCTATTTGGATTGTTTCCCCGGGATGACAGATCTACTTGTCGCAAAGTTTGGTAACACGCGCCCTGAAAATTTCCTCGAAGACGTGTGGCGAAAAGCAGTCACGTTACCTGATTGGATACAGGGGCGATCAAAACATCTCCCACCTCGTCCAATGCGAGAATTCCACCCTCAATAGTGTTCTTAAAGTAAGAACAGTATCGTCGATCTGTAAGCGGAACACGGCAGGGAAGGTTGAACGGGAAGCCATTGCCAATCGGCTTTGCCTCTGAGACGAGCAAATTAGCAAATGCACGTCGCGACCCTGGTCCGGGCGAATTTGCGTTTTTTTGATTCAAGGAAAGTCGATGTTTAGTTTGATAAATCGACTCCGTTTGAGGTCTACCTTGACCGCGTTTTGGGGCGGGCCGTTGAAGTTATCAACCGATAGTTCCACCGTTCCAATATTCGAGCGAGGTAGATGCACGCTAAACATTCCATTCGTGTCCGTGGTCGCTAGCCTGAGGTACAATGGTCGATCGGTATCAATCCCCAAGGCACGCCCGGATGTCAAGTCAAACTCGACTCGAATGGGCTTGTCAGGCAATGCAAACGTGTTGCCTTCGTCATCAGCGCGTTCGACTTGAGCCTTTATGACGATGGTTGGACGCAAACCCAATTGCAGACGATTTTGGGGCACGCCCTTGAACGATTTGAATCCAAATCCGGCTTTCGACGATACCCATATGTAGGCTGTTCCATAGATCACGCGATCGACGTCAAATCGAACGACACCTTGGCTGTCAGAAATGGCGGATATCGTTTGTCCTAAGTACGGCCCAATGCACAGGTTCGCCATCTCTCCGAGAAGCGGATTGCCGGACTGATCCAGCACCAGCAACTCGATCGGAGCGTAGCGAAGGATCGAGAAATCTACATCGGTGACATCGTTTTTTAAAAGGCTGACTTCCCTCCGGTGGATCGCGGGGTCTAGTTTCGCGTGGGCCTCTTCTGTGCTGCTGGAGTACTTCCAAACAGGCAAAATGTAAGGGCTCCTGGGGCCATGCACTTCGACTCTTGCACTTGGCTGGAACGACGACAGTGAATATCTGCCGTCGGCCGCCGTAGTTGTCCATTCGTAGTCGCTACGTCCGCGCGCACCGATACTGACACCTACTCCTTCGATTCCTTTGCTGGTCTCCTTGTCTCGGACGTGACCGGAGACTATCCGCGTACTGCGAATGCGCAATTCATTCATCGCCGACTCGTTTGGAACTCCCTCCATGTACCAACGGGATTCCCCTGGCTTTCGAACATAGACCACTAGATGAGATTCGCGTTTCTGCGTACTGTCTTGAAGATCAGAGTGTAGCCACTTAGCAACTCCATTGTCGTCGGTGGTTACGCTGTGACCGCTTAGATGCGAACAGATTTCCACCCCGGGCAACGGCGAACCGGAAGCGTTGTCCACTGCTTTGACGGTTATCGATTTTCCCGCTCGCATCCGAATTTGCTTGCCGTACTCCGTGTACCAGTTACCAAATTCACCGGTATTCTCTGTGGATTGCATTTTGCCAGGTGATGCTGCATCAATCGGATGGAATTTGCGAACAGATGGAAATTCGGGATGATTTATGCGTAGAAGCACCATTTCGCCCGAGGATAGTCCCGGAATGCGAAACCGACCATCGGCGTCCGTCTTCGTTTGGGGGCGCGATGTGCGACCAATAAAGCTCAATATGCCATCGCTTGACGACAGAAAATGAATCCGCCCCATGTCGCGATATACTCCGTCGAGCAGTACTTGCGCATCGCCGAGCGGCCGACCGCTTTCGTCGACCACATGGCCAATGCAATCGACTCCTGCCGCTAGCTTGATTTCGCGAAAATCCTGCACCCAATTCAATGTGAAGTTCCGATGAGCGATCGCGTATCCCCGCGCACTCACGACTAATACTGCGGAGTGGTTATAATTGTCCAATGCGTTTACTTCCTTAACGCGCCACGCGATCCTAAATCGTCCCAATGCATCGGTTGTCGCGCTGCCAAGCACGAAATCCCGTTCGGGCATCGAGGCTAGCCAGTCAATGTCAAGAGAATATGGATTGTCTTCAACCAACACCTGCGCTCCCTGCACGGGATTACCCATACCGTCAACCACCATGCCTGCCACATCTGGAACTGTCTGGCGCAGGCTGACCTGAGCTAGTCCTGACATAGCACAGTTGACAAGCAGAAGGATGCCCCACGCGAAACTGGTGCTGAGTCGGGCCGGCAATCGATCATTCAAACGCATGGCCATCGATCCCTCTCGCAAGCGACAGAAGGTACCCATAGAGCATAATGGATGAATCGCAATATGCACTCATTATAGGACTTCCGTATCGGACGATTCAATTCGCTCGCAATCCAACTTCTACTTACCAATTTTGAATTTGAACCCACGACTCTTTCTTAAATCTTGCCGAGACAATTGGCTTGCCGAAAGCCCCATCACAGCTAACGTATCGCGAAATCGATTAATCGCGGCCGTATCATTGACTTTCTTTCGCCGCATCGATTTGTAGGAGGCGATCTGGTGATTCGTTTGCTCTTCAATATGCCAAGTACCAGAATCTCACGGGCTGTTTCGCCCCTGCACGCTAACGCTGCGATCTTAGTTTGCTGGTCCAACTCCAGACATTGCGCTGGACCAAGGCGGGGGAACAATCGACTTCGTGCTACAATTGACCTTTACTGTTGGTCAATGCTATTGGTGCTAGATTGGATTCAGTAGATTATGAAACCCGTGATTGGAAAAATATTGAAACGAGTTGTCTCCCTGGTTTTTATTCTTGCACTCGCCTCTCAATTGGCGTTATCGCAAGATCGCTTGGTAACTGGACGTGTTCTCGACACACACGGAATGCCTGTCGCGAACGCGACCGTTTCGACTTTTTGGCGGGCCAACGGCAGTTCAAGGAAACCTGACGGAACAACCTTTGATCTGAACGACAAAGCCCAACTGCATGAGTATTGGGGGCGGCATGGTCAAATGGAATCTGATCAAGCAACGAGGACCAATGAGGACGGCTCGTTTGCCGTTTCGCTAAACTGGAGAGAGCGAGCTCTGTTTGCGATGGATCGGGACCGCACTTATGGAGGCATCGTAGAAGTATCTGACGCAACAAGCGACCCGCTTGTCGTTCAACTTACTCGGCTTGTTACGGTGACGGGTGAGTTTCGTACGTCTATCGCATCCAAATCGATCAACTGGTCTCACGCCTACGTTGAGTTGCCTCCCAACGAGAAGAATCCACTTGCAACCAACCGTTTAGTTTCATGTGGATCTTTTGATCGACACTTTGAGGTGCGTTTGCCGCCTGGAACTTACCATCTGGACGCATACGGCGTGTCCGATCCCATTGCTCTGGTCACAGATCTTCGCGTTCATCCCGCGCCCAAATTTACGGTTCGGAGTACGGATACGAAGCTGGACATTGGCATTCTCGATCTAACGTCTTCACCACCAGGACTCGATAGCCTTAAAGGCGAATCGATAATGAAATCGCGATGGCAGGATTATACGAAACACTATGGTGAACTAGCTCCGCAATGGCATTCCGTCGATGGACGAGGTATTGATCATAAGAAGAATCTGATGGGCTTGAGGGGCAAATGGGTGTTGCTTGATTTTTGGGGCATGAGTTGCAAACCGTGTCTTGGACACGGGATTCCAAAAATGATGGAGTTTTATGAAAGGAACTCAAAATCAAAGGCAAGATTCGAAATCGTTGGTGTCTGCATCGATTTTTCCGGCGAAATCGACCAAATGTCAAAATTGGACAAAGCGTTGTCGTCGGTTGAAACCCATGTCTGGAAGGGAAAGAAGATTCCGTTCCCCGTCGTACTCGACAATACGTTCAACACCTGGGAGCGATATGGTATCCCTGGGCTCGGTACTATGGTTCTCATCGATCCTAACGGCCGCATTGTCAAGGGCGACGAATCCACGCTTCAAGCAATACTCGATAGACTGGACCATCATTGACCAGCCTCATCGCCACCTTCACCTGCTCGGGTAATACATTTGGCGAGCACTGAGAGCGCGGTAGGGTCTGATGGATCGAGCGTCACTACTCTACCGCTAACCATCACGAACGTAATCGGATGATTTTCGAAAAACATCGCCTGGCGCAAATCGCTGGGCTTGGCAAACTGCGGATCTTCTGGTTTCGTCCATGGGATGGATTGTTGGGATTCCATGACCAGCAGCGTATTGTTGGTTCCGTCTTCAATGTCAAATTTGCTGACATACTCTCCGCGCTGTTGATGAGAATCTCCCCTGCCCATGATGGCTTTCGCATTCTCGATTTCTTTCGCAACGCGAGTTCCAAGCGCCGAAAATGGACCTGAGAAACCGAGAAAGTTAGCATGGCCTCGCGTTTGGCTTACGGGCGCGTTTGGACTGCGAAATATTTCGGGCATCTTGTCCAACAATAACAAGTTGTGTGAACTGTCCCAGGCTTGGTTGAAATCGTACTCTTGCATGAGCTGCGCATGTCCGATGAAGGGGAGGATCGCCACTCGCCAGCTAAACGGATGCGGCACCGCAGCGCTATCTACGCCCGTGCGCATGTTGCGGTAATTGACAGAGCTAGGATACGATTGATTTTGTTCGTGAAATTCATGGAATGCCTGAGCGATTTGAAGGAGTTTGTTCCCGGTTTCGGTTTGTCCTTTGGCATTCGGTGTGTTGTCGGAATGCGGCGACTCAGGCGCGTTATCGCCTTTGGTATCAGGCTTGGCCTGAGATTGTGGAGCGACGAACGGATCGCCGTTCAGCCATCGTTGGAGTTGTCTCATATCGTCAGTAGTAAGTCGAGCTTCCGTGATATCCATACTCCTGGTGAATTCACGTTGTATCACCGGAGCAAAGACGACTTGGCCGTTGAAGACTAAACCGAAGTTCTGTTGGATGTTCTCGGAAGACAAGAGTCTCAATTTTTCCAGCAGCTTCGGCCCAAAGAGCAGAGTACGGCCTCTGCTGTCTTGTTGCATTCCAAGCTGACCGACAAGCTCATCACCAGTCACAATGTAATCGGGACGATTGGCAGCCAGAGCCCAAGTGAGTCCCCACGCGGTCTTATCGTCGCGCTTGATCTGTGCAATGAACTTGGCTTTCACGCCGTTGGCCAATGGGTACCACGTTCCTGCGTCAGTGACGACAGGCGTCAAACCCGTACTTGACCTGAGTTTTTCTACTGCCTGCGTGATGGCTTGTTCGTTTTCGGCTTTGGATATTAGAACGACCATAGAAATCGGAGATGAATTCACAGCCTCCACAGGCGCGGACTTGATTTCGACCCTAGCTTGATTGTTGTCAACGCTGGATTGTTTATCGGCTTCCTTGTCGTCAATCGATTCGATGCTCACTTGACTTCCCGAGGGTAGTTTGACGAGCGCAGTGCTGCCATCCGGATACTTGATCTTAATGAGAATTCCCAAGCAAATCCCAAATATCAATGCTGCGACGACGGCTCCAATCGCGGTCGACATGGAGACTTGACGCTTGAAGAATGTCACACGCCGCGCCTGAGAATTCGATGGCACAGCCTCCGTAGTGCGCGTCTGGTTTGATGAGTCTCTCTCGGCCCGTTGAAGCAAGTGTGCGAGATTGGCGCCAGACGAAAACTTTTCCAATTGACGAACGACCAGTAGCGGTCTTGCCGGGCGATTCGCCGGTTTCTTGTCTAGCATTTTGTCGACGAAACGAGATAACTCTATTGGCATGTCGCGACGCAGTTCACACAGTGTCGGTGGAACACTGGAGGTATGGGCATTCATCTTCGCATAAGCTGTCGCGTGGTCTTCGTCAGCAAAGGGAGCGCGGCCAGCAAGCATCTTGAACAACATGCAACCAAGCGAGTAAATGTCGGCTCGCACATCCACACCGCGACTGTCGCTGACTTGCTCGGGTGCCATGTAGTCGGCCGTTCCAAGGATCTGGCCGGTGCCGGTAACCTCACTCGCGTCTTGGTTGGCCGACTGCAATCGGGCCAGACCCAAATCGAGCAACTTGACTTCGCCGCCGCGGCTGAGCATGACGTTAGATGGTTTGACATCTCGATGAACAAAGCCAGCGGAGCTTGTATATTCAAGAGCCAGCGCGACCTGTCGACCGATCTGGCAAGCATCTGCGATTGGCAACGGTCCAATGTTTTGCACGATTTTTCCAATGTCTAGACCGTCGATGAACTCGGTTACCAAGAACTTGGTCCCATCGATTTCTCGCGCGTCGTATGCACTGACGATGTTGGGATGGCTCAACTGTCCGATCGCTCGAATCTCGGACTCGAATCGTTGGTTTGAACCAGCTTGGGAAGCGCGGTGATCGGCCAGCACTTTCAGAGCGACTTGGCGACCAAGTTTTGTGTGGCGAGCCAAATATATTTTGCTCATGCCTCCGCTGCCGATCGATTTGACTAACTCGTATTCGCCGATTTCACTTGGAATGTTTGGCCAAAGTCGTTCGTCGCGGTCGGCAGCCAGTGTCTCCAGCGCTCGAAGGATTGACACCTGGCACTCCGGTTCGGCATCAAACTTCGCCTGATCGTCCGTCTGTTTCAGCCTGGCCACGAGTGAGTCCTCGCAGTGAGCCACCGAGTCTAAATCGGTCCTGCATTTTTCACAGTCCCTGATGTGCGATTCCAACTCGCCACTTTGTTCGTCCGATAATTCTCCACTATAGAAAGACTTCAATTGGACACCGGTCGGGCATATCATGGATGTCATCGTCAGTTACTCCTAACAACGGTAATGTCCGAATTGTAACGGCGCATCGAGAGTGATTCGCCAACGCATATTAGTAGGAACGCAACCGCGCTGACATGTATTTTCGAGAAAATAAGATACATGAGGCGATTGACCAGAGATTTGATGGCGATAATGACTCCGAATTCGCGGCCAGCTCCGTCAGTCTGCTCAGATTGCGAATGATTTCGGACTTTTTCTGACATAACGCTATAGAAATAAAATCACGTTTTCATGACCCGTCCAAGCGAATCCAATTCGAATGAAATTCCATCGTTGTCAACGGATTTTCTCGAAAGCGTCAAACAAAGGGAACCCGCCGCTTGGGCGCGTTTAGTAGTTGTTTTTGGGCCGATCGTCTACCGCTGGTGTCGTTGTTCAGGAGTCAGGCAAGCGGATGTGCCCGATATTACCCAAGACGTGTTCGCCACCGTGGCTCGAGGAATCGGCGATTTCCAGCGAAGAAAGGAACACGGCAGTTTTCGATCATGGCTAGCCACTATTACTCGCAGCCGGATTCGTGACTTCCGACGCCGTGACCTGCGCCACCAATGTGCCTCCGGTGGTAGCGCTGCATTCGAACGACTGCGCCAAATTGCTGACTCGAACCAAGTATCCGACGATCTCGATTCTTCGATTTCGGAGGCCAACATCGAAACTTCGATCGCTCAACGCACGATGCAAATAGTGCGTGCGGAGTTTGAACCGACTACTTGGCAAGCTTTTTGGATGACCACCATGGACGATATGACGCCGGCCGCAGTTGCTCAGTCGTTGGGCCAATCGCTGGCCAGCGTCTACCAAGCCCGTTCGCGCGTCTTGCGGCGACTTCGCCAAAGACTGAGCGAACTGCCGCAATGAACCCAATGAGTATGGCCAGAGACTAGATGGACAGCGCCACTTTCATTTGCAGTGGAAAGAACAAGTCGTTGCAGCGAAATCGTTTAACCCCAATACCGTTCAACGAACGTGGGATAAGCTTCCAGCTTGTCAACCTGTAGCGGAGTTTCGCCATTGCTTGCACAAGATATTGACAAGCTGGAAGCTTATCCCACGTTCGTTGAACGGTATTGCGTTTAAC
>SXGS01306586.1_pt1 | contig 17374 bp, 10 predicted proteins | sample 3174681 | NCBI WGS metagenome assembly SXGS01 (sample SAMN11356861, study PRJNA531348) | freshwater metagenome | isolation source: freshwater sample F1-80 | place: China: Fuxian Lake, Yuxi | collected 2017-12-25 | reverse complement strand
GTCCAGCTGGGGTTCTCCGCCAGGAGTCGCGCCACTTGTGTCAGTTCTGCGGGCCCAAGGGTCCGTCCCTGCAAGGTGAAAATCTCGTTCACGAGCCCCGAGCATGACGAAAAGAAAGAGCAGAGTCCCGTGAAAAATTGGACTATTTTAACCAGTCTGAAAAACGATCACGAACCCCAGTTCTCCTTCCAAACCAAACCCAATTTCAGTCTCTCTCATTCACACTCTGCAAAAAACTGAGATGCGCACCCTCACCACCTCCACGAACCTCCTTCAATTCAATCAAGATGACTACTGCCCATGGACCCTATTGTTCCGACTTGATCGCAAGGACTGCCAGCAGCTAAAATCCGGTCGTGAAACCCTCCCCTTCAGGCCGTGCAAACGATTTCTTCAGGTCCGCTCCGATTGCTGCTCGTGGCTTCACCTTGATCGAGCTGCTCGTCGTGATCGCTATCATCGCGATTCTGGCTGGGATGCTGCTGCCGGCTCTCTCGAAGGCGAAACTGAAAGGTCAGCAGGCCTTGTGCTTAAACAACCTCAAACAGCTTCAATTGTGCTGGACGATGTATGCGGATGATCACAGGGATCTGCTGGTCTCCAACGATCCGAATGTCGGTCCGGGATCGCAATCCTGGATCCTGGGGTACATGCAAGACAACCACCAGGACTCCACCAACGCCACGCTCATCGCGAAGGGCACCCTCTACAAATATAACACCTCCGTGGGCATCTACCGGTGTCCCACGGACCTTGGGCGCTCGACATTGGGTGGCAGAAAGCTCAACCGCGTCCGCAGCTATGCCATGAACGGGTACATGAACGGCGTGGACGTGGGCCTCGTCTTCTTCAGTCAAAAAGGCTTCACGGTTTGCAAGAAAACCTCGGACGTGCGGACACCGGGGCCATCTCAAGCCTTCGTATTCCTCGATGAACATCAGGTCAGCATCGACGATGGCCATTTCGGATTTGCGCCGGAAGGCGACACGTGGATGAACCTGCCCGCAATGTGGCACAATAACGCCTGCAACTTTTCGTATGCTGACGGACATGCTGACGCAATGAGATGGCTCGACCCACGAACCTTGGCAATCAAAGTCATCAACTCGGTCAAAACCCCGAACAGTTCGGATCTGAAGAAATTCCAGGCCATCGTTGCCACCAAGCAATGATTTACATCTCGTGAGGCCTGATAGCTCCAATCTCGAGTTTCCCGACATCACAAGCCGCTCGCCGTCCGCTTCGACGAACGAACGCAGCCCCGACACCCTCATTTCGCTTACCTGCTGAAGGGAATCGAAAAAATGGTCCACACGGGACGCCCATCTTACCCCGCTGAGCGAACCTTGCTCACCACCGGCATCCTCGACTGGGCGCTCAGCTCACTGCACGAGGGACAGAAGCGCTGGGAGACGCCCGAGCTCGCAATCAAGTACCAACCGGTGAACCACCCCCACGCACCCCAACCGGCCCTGGACTCAGATCCACGGGGTTGACTCGATCCATCCCCGCGATGTCAGGTGGCGTGCCTTAAGCCCCGCTTCGGGACAATTCACGAATTGCGCCGGGGAGTGCAGTGGGTGGAATTGGGCCGACGATGTCAGGCATTTAGAAGAACCAACGCAAGGTGTTCCACTGCGCTCTCCCAATCTCTGTGATCAAGTCCATGCCGATTTTCAGCACAGAGCTCTGGAGGACACAACGATCAGCCGACAATGGATCCGGTGTCTTGCCCGCGATCGGTTGGAACCGCTGCACGAACGTGCGAGTGTCGGATGGTACTTTGCAGCGGCTTAAGGCAATCCGGTCAGCCGACTCACTGATCTGCGAGCGGCTGGCCGAGGCGGTCGAGGTAAGTCAGCAGATCGCGCAGTTCTTCATCAGTCAAGGTGTTCATCAATTGCGCCGGCATCAGGGAATTTGTCTGTGGGGCAAGTCGTGCGATTTCACCGCGCGACACACGTTCCACTGACTGTTGCGTCGCCAAAGTCACCGCGTCGTCATTCTTTTCCGTCACGAACCCGGTCAGGATCGTGCCGTCTTTCTTTTCCAGTTCGATCGCTTTGAAGCGATCGGCAACCTGGCGTGACGGATAGACCAGAGCCTCGGCGAGTTCATGCCGTGACATCCTCCGTGTGACGCCTGCGAGATCGGGACCGAAAATCCGTCCCTCCCGGCCGGGGGCGCTGCCGCCGCCGTGGCAGTTGTGACACTGTAGACGTTCATAAACCGCGGCACCGCGCCGGGCTGAACCGCCCTTGGCGGCATCACCCAGAATCCACCGCTGCAGTTCCTCGTCGGAACGTTCCCTCGGCGCCACCAGGCCGGCCGATTGGTAGGCTTCACCAAACTGCGCCTGATACCATCGCGCCCAATCCTGCAACGCGGCCTGGCGTACGGAATCCTCGACGCGCGTTTTCGGATCGCGGTCTGCCTGATACCCGGGCCGTTGCCGTCCGGAGATCGTCACAAGCAGACGCTCAAGTCCGGCCACCAACCGCACGTTGGCGGCCATTTGATCGAGGCAGTTCCGCACCAACTCGCGCGTGGGCGCCGGTCGATGACGTTCCAAGGCTTCTGCCAACGGAAGGACATCATCACGTCCCGCGTCTCGCAGCCCATCGGTCAATAGCGTCACATTGGGAGGATCGACCGGTTGTCCGGCCAAGCTACGCGCCAGGGCGCGACGGACGATGGCGTTGGTCTCGGAGTTCAATTGGTTGCGCAGCCATTCTCCCGACGCGAGCCCGACCACCCGGCTAAACGCGGCGGCCACCCGCGCCTTCGCTGGCGAGCTCGTTTGCCGTCGATAAAGCGCCGTCAATTCGCCCAAAGCCGCTTCGCGCCCGACCAGTAGGTCGATCAACGCTCCGCCCGGCAGGCTGTTAATATCAATAGCTTCAGACCGCCGCGTCCAGGCATCCTGGTGATGCGAGGCGAACTCCAGCAGGGTCGTGGACCAGTATTGCGGAAATTCGACGCCCTTGGTGCCGAATTCGGCAAACCATCCGCGCTGAGTTCCTACGAACCAATCCGTCGAGGCCGATTCCTCGTCAGCGGCCCAACCGGCGGGCAGTCGAGCTAAGGCCTGCGCGAGATGAAACCGCGTTGAACCGTCCATTTCTCGAGCTAGCTCGCGCCAAATCGGACCAAACGCCCGCACAACCCGGAACAACCCGATCAGTCGGGTTTGTTCCCAACGAACATCCGGGTCATGGGCGGGAAAATCCGCAAGCAGATGACGTTCGACCATGTTCCGCAGCGCGAGATCCCCTGTCACGATCGACTCGTTCAGGTTGATGATGCGCAGCAGATCAAGGCGATCTTCCCGCGACCACGCGCTTGGATCCCGATCGAGCATAGAACGGAGCGCATTCGAGATGCGGGACGGCGCGACGGTTTCACCGCGCATCCGCAACGCCACCAATGCGCGAAGACGTGGCTGCCACCCGGGTTGGGCCAGCGCCAGGTCCAGCCACCGGTCCACGGGATGATGTGTCAGCGCGTTCATGGCGATAAATCGTGTCAGCCGACTGGAGTCGTCCAAACGCGTAATGAGGGCAGAGATGATGCGTGGCGATCGCGCGCGGCCCAAACTTTCGACGGCGCGCCGGCGGACGAGGTCGTCGAGATCTTCCGTCAACTTCAGCAATGTGGCCCAGGCGAAATCGTCTGCCCGCAGGCCGAGCAACCAAGCCGCCTGGGCGCGGATCTCGGGGTGGACATCTTTCGCCAGGTCCCGAATCCAGGACTCCGCGAACCCGGCGACGCCGGGGGCCAACAGTTGCACGCAGCGCACTCGTTCAAGCGGAACGCGCGTACCGTCGAGCGCTGCCGTGTACAACGCATTGCGCAGCTCGGTCCCCCCCGCCGCGAGCAACGCATCCTCGCGCAGCCGACTCCATTCCGACAGTGGTTGCGGCAACCTGAGAAGCGCCGTCAATTGACCCGCGAGGTCCCCCGGCATCGCGCCGCGCTTCGGCACCAGCACCGGCACTTTTGGCTCGCCGCTCCGGACGTCGTGATAGATCCGCCACAGGCCCTGATTGTGATCCGACACCAGCAGGCTGCCGTCCGGGGCCACGTCGACGTCCACCAATGCGAAGTTGATCGGCCGCTCCCGGGCGTCTCGCGCACCGGGTTTCGGTCGGGCCAGTGTTTCCACTGTGGCACTCCAACCCGCGCCGGCCCGTTTCAGAAAGAACGCCACCAGACGGCCTGAGCTCGCGTATTGATCGTCCGACTCACGTTTCCAGCGATAGTCGCAGTTGAGGAAGGCGTGGCGATACCGCGCGGGCAACTGGTCGTGCTCGTAGAAGACGCCCCAGTTCGGCGACCCCCGGCCCGCGGTCATGACTGGCTCGACGGAATCGATAAAGTGCCTGCGGTTGGCGCCCACCTCTTGCCAGCCCTGGTCAGTACCCATGGCCCAATGGTTGAGTTGAATGGGCCGGTAGAATGGCAGCCCCACGTGCCATTCCATATCGCTGTCGAAGCTGAACAATTCACCCAAATGATTCAGGCCGAGCCCAGGCGGGTTGCGCCCGCCGGCCGCGATGCATTCCCATCGGCGTCCATCCGGGTCCAGACGGAACACGGATGCTTCGCGTTCGAAACGGACGGGCGACGTCTCATCGGTGATGTGTTTCCGGCCCTCGATGCCCGCGCCATTGCCAGCCATGAGATACAGATGTCCGTCGTAACCGCGCAACACCGTGTGCAGGTCATGATCGCCGCCGGTCAGAAACTTTTGCCCCAGCCGCCCTTGATGCACCAACGTTCCAGACTGATACCCTTTGTACCATTGCAGTCCATCGCCGCCTACCGCATAGAGGCGATCGCCCCAGACCAGCAACCCTTGCGGGCCGCGCCATCCCAGGCCGGTCGCTAGAATTTCGAACCGATCAAATACCCCATCGCCGTTGTCGTCGTTCAGTCGGCGGATGGCATTCCCGTCGCCGACCAGAACGCGTCCCTCGCCATCGAAGGCGATGTCGTAGCTGCCGCCGGTCAGTTCCGGTTCGGCCGCTCGATAGACATGGAAGCCCGGCGGCAGATCGAAGCGATCGTCGAGCAGCACAGGGCCGGGTGAGGGGATTTCCACAGCCGATGCAGTAAAAGCGTTCACCCACGTGACCAGACCAAGTAGACAACCGCTGAGACGATTTGAGGAAAACACGGTTGAACCTTAGGACGAACCACACCAACTGGACAATTCCGGACTTCGCTTCCTGCGCGCAAAATGACGATCGTTTTCGGGGGGCACCACTCCGGATGCGCGTGCTTGACTTCGACGCACGAGGGGCGACCAATCAGGCAATAGATTCATGGAGTGGCGATGAATCTCGAGCGGCGAAATCCTCAGGGCCGACGCGTTGCCTGCGCGCTTGCCGTTTCGACCCTTGACGGGCAATCATTCCGCCATGCCCCCTTTCCATTCCCGTCGCCGCTGCGGCAAGCTTGGCCTAGCATGGGCCATCGCCACTGCGATGAAAGTAGCATCGCTCGGCGCGGACTCGCTTCCAGTTTCCTTGGATCCGCCGATCGCTCCGCGGTTCCAGACAGAACTTATCACCGATACGGCGGGCTACATCCAACGCGGCGGGACTGGCCGGAGTTCCTGGGGCTTCAACCAATCCAACATTGTCCGGCATGGCGATGATATTTACGCCATGTGCTGGCGCGATGACTCGCACCTGGTGGTCTTCAGGCGAGTCAGGCCTGGGCAATGGGAAGCCAGTCCGCCCCTGCCGAAGGTTCCACAAAGCGGCGTCTTGCTGGTGGATTCCAAGGGGCGGGTGCATGTCATCGCGGGTGAAAGCGCGAGTTACCATGCGATCTTTGATCCGCCCGGACAGATTCAAACGTTCACTGTGCAGCAATTCGCTCGTGCGGACACCCGCTTCGGCGCCGGAATCGACGCCCAGGACAACATCCTGGTCGCCGGTGGATTGGCCGGAATGAGTTGGTACGTGCTAGCCGCGACGAACGGCTATCGGCCGGTGGCGCAGGGCCGAGTGCCACATGAAAAAGCCCGGGCCTACTACTTCGTGTCGTATCAGGACGGTGCCGGTCACACGTTCTGCTACGACGACTATTTCGTGAAAGGCTCTGGCTACCACACGCTTCACACCTACTACTACTGGAACCCGAACCCCGTTCAAAATCCGGAGGGTTGGAAGATGCAGACAATCAGTGACGTTTCCGACACCGTGGCCGGCGCCGCGCGAGGTGCGACAGAAAATGAAGATCTGCTGATCGACCGGGCGGGACAGGTGCACTTCCTCTACCTCCGGAACCCCACACCGGCCACGGGCGAATGGTCGTGGGCTACCGACGGACAGAAACGCACAGACGATGCCCTGTATCACGCTGTCGGGCGGCCGAACGGAGCGCTCACGCACTACCGGTTGGGGAACTTCTCTCGGGGACGACTCCACCAAACGTCGGACGGCCGCCTGCACTATTTCCTCTGCCGCGGAGACTGGTTCCGCTTTGATTTGTGGTACGCCGTTGGCGACGGAAACCACCCCGAGCGCATCAGTGAACCGGTCCGGCTTGCGACACCCACGCCGATCGATCATGTGTTCATCAACAGCACGCGCGCCGGAGGGCAACCAACCAATGTCATCGATGGTTACTTCACCGGGCCTTACCCAGGTGAAACACGCCACGTCTACTATGGTCGGTTGACACCGGCACTCCAAAAATGAACGACTTCTGAAGGCTTGTCCTCATGAACAGCAAACCAAGCAATCCTATCGACCGGCGGCGCTTCGTCCGAGCCTCTCTGGCAGCTTCAGTTGGCGGCGTCCTCGCACCCGCGATACTGCGCGGGTCCGAGGCACCACAGCCGGCGAAACTCGCGTTGCTGCATCGATCCGGACGCCCGCTCGGCTGGTTTCCCAATGTGACTGCCCCGCGGATTCTGGCGGCGACCGAAGGGGCAACCGCGATTCTTGTGCACGCGAGCAACGACACGATTCTCCAAATCGGCCGACGAAAACAATCCCTGGGGCTCCTCACCCGAGCGCGCATGACGATTGCCCCCGACGGAACAATGTACATCGCCGGACAACGCGACCGCAGTCTCTGGCTCATCCGCGTGACGCCTTCGGGCAAAGTGGCATCCACCCGGTTGGCCACATTGGCCGAGCCACACGGCGCCGCTGGACTGGACCTCGTGTGGACTCCGGACGGCGTACGCATCATCGCTTCGGGGTCCCGTCCGCAAACAGTGGCCCTCTACTCCGACGTTCCCAGTACCCCACCTCGGGTCTTGACCGTTAACGCGTGGGCACAACCCATCTTGCGCTACGACCCCGCGCGACGGCGGTTGCACCTGTTGCTTTGCCCGTGGATCGACGCCTCGGCCATCTACAGCACGGCCTATTACCTCCGTTCTGACGACCACGGTGAAACCTGGCTTCAGGCGGACGCCAAGCCTTATGACCTGCCGCTGCAGCCCAATTCCCGTGAACATGGACTCGAACGTCCCCCGCCCGAGGTCGTGACCATCATCGGCCAGCCCAACGGAGGTCACTCCAATACACTGGCTCACTGTCTGGAACTGGATCCGGACGGACACCCGCACTTCCTCTACTCCTTCAACCGTCCATATCATCTGGCGCGAGAACCGTTCATGCGCTGCGTCCACGTCTGCTGGGACGGCGCAAAATGGTCCTTGGATCGTTGGGACGGATCGAAGTGGAAATTCGGTGAATTGTCCGCCGACTTCGCCGTGGACATCGCCGGCGGGTGCCTCGATATCGTGAATCGCGACACACTGCATGCGCTGGTGATGTTCAAGGACCGGAAGGCTTCGTGGCTCGATCTGGGCATCACTTCCAGCCGCGACGGCGGGCGCACTTGGAGCCCTGTTCAGGAGGTGACCACCGACGCCAGCGCACGGGCCGCTCATTACATCACGCCGCAGTGGACTCGCGTCGGCAGTGCACGCGAGTTCATCTGCAGCGGCCTCAACCGTGAGCCCCGCGCGCCGCTCTACCGCGGGCGTATCGATGACCGGAGGTTCGTGTGAAAGTCTCCCTCGAAGCCATCCGTTCAAACAGCAATTACAACGGGCTTTTCAGCCAGAACAAAATTGTCAGCTCCGGCGACCATCTCTACATCACTTACGAAAGCGGCGACGACGGATCGGTCATCCTGCGTTACGATGGGGAACGTTGGATCACCAAAGGGGGATTTCCTGTGGGACCACCCTATATCGCGGTGGACAGCCGCGGTACGATTCACCTGGCGGGACCACATCGGAAAAAGCGGAATGAGATCTGGCACTTCGCTAGCGACAAACCGCACGACCTCGAAACGCTCGGCGAGGGCTACTGGATTCATCCCAAGAATTACTCTTCCATGGTGGTCGATCGCCGCGACGACTCGCTCTACTACTTCGGCGCTGGTGGCAACAGTGGAGCCATCGATTACATGCGACGCCGACCCGATGGCACGTGGACAAAACGCAAATCCCTCGTCGAAGGCCAGGTGATCTACCCCGCCGCCATTGTCCGCGACGGCATCCTTCACTTGATGTTCACCGGCTGGGAACCCAACCCAGCGTTGTACCAGAACATTTACTATCTGCGGACGGCGGACAGCGGCGAGACTTGGACGCTGGGAGACGGACGTGTGCTGAAGACCCCGCAAACACTGAATCCATGGAACCCCGAAAACATCGCCGCCCTTGACAAAGTGAACCTCAGCTTCGGTGACGGCCAGGCCGACGGGCGATTCGCCTGTGACGTGCATCAGATCAAATTCTTCGTGGATCGCCTCGGGCGCCCGCACTCGCTTTACGGATTCATCCCCTCTTACTTCCCGACCCCCGAACCGCTCGCGCGTTATTATACCGTACACGCGCGACGAGATGCAGGTGGTTGGAAACAGATGTTTCTCGATGCACGCGTCGTCAGCCCAAGCATGGTGGAAGATCAGAACGGCCGCCTGCATTGCCTATTTACCTGGGGCGAAGACAACCCCCCGGAATTCAATGCTGGTTACATGTACAGCGACGACGGCGGCGATCACTGGTCAACGCTGGAGCCGGTCACCTGCGACACGGTGGCGAAAGCAGTGTTGGGCGGCGTCTACTGGCTGCCAGAACCGTATCGGGGGCGGCTTTGCTTCGTGATTAACAATGGTGCCACCTTATATTTCGGAACTCTTTTGGTGTGAGCATGCAGCGACTCGATTCGTGAACGGGAGGGGGAAAACACGCCGTCTTTCTTTTTCGCCATCGGACAACCGCCAGTGCGACTCACGAAAGAAGGACCCTAGGAGGATAAGTCCGATCGAGCACCCCTAATCATTGACGTACCAGAACGAGTGGACGATTTTTCCGCTGCGCCATTCCCAAAGCTTTTTGAAGGCGACACGTTCTGCATGTCCATCCAGTAATGTCACATTGGATCCGTTTCCGTGAACGGTGGCGCGGCCGTTGTTGAAGGCGAATTCGGTTGAGAGTACGCCATCCATGCTATCCATCATTCCATCCTTGTTGGCATCGCGATCAAAGGGCCATGCTATAGGAGAATAAACATAGTGAGTCACGGCGTCCATATACATGATCGCATCCGACGGCTTGTTAAACCGTGAGAGTTTGATCGGCCTCATTTCGTTGCCGTAATAAAACGGGGCGATGACTGGATTTCCGAAGAGTCCATAATAAACGCCAACCCAGCAGTTCCAGTCTTTGAATTGGAGTGCCGATTTGGCGACCGTAAATGGCGGCGGGCCCATGGTTCCTCCAGGACACTTTCGGACTGCGGCGGAATACGCTTCGCGATTGGTTGGATGAGCTGCTTCCGAACGAATGATGTAAGGAGCGACTTTTTGATACCAGTAGCACGCCGCCGCTGTGGGGGGAAATACGTCGCCGAAAAGCGGGAGCGAATCCTGAAAATCCGCCGAATACATCATGGTCGCCAGACCCCACTGGCGCTGATTGGAGAGGCATCCGGCACCCTTTGCCCGATTCTTGGCGCTGCTGAGAGCGGGTAATAACATGCCTGCCAGTATGGCAATGATGGCAATGACAACGAGCAACTCAATGAGTGTGAACGCCACGCGGCAAGTCCAACAGCTATTGTGGCGCACGACTCGTTGGCCTCGGAGGGACTTCATGACAGAGGTCATACTCCGCTTGAGCTTTTTTACCACCGGAATCTTTGAAAGAATCGGTCAGGAGCCAACTGGAACTGCCCCAGCGGATAACCCGGCATCGCAGCGCTTGTTCTCACTGGAACTACGGCCAGCCCAGTGACGTGTGATCTGCTTCAGTGCCTTCCCAATTTCAGTGCTCGTTCCCGTAGGTAGATCAGCGACCCGACAGCGAGCAGGGCTCTCCATTTTGAGCGTCACACGGCCGTTGAGGAGTCATGGTTTCTTTCGAAAAGGCGGCGAGTATCGCCGTGACGCAAAAATCAGAGCAATGCCAGCCGTTTTTCCGCGTCGCCAAAACTCGGCAATTCAAGGCCCAGACAATCCATGATGGACAGGTACAGACCGCAGGCACGGCGTTCCGCATTCGGGCGATCGAGGTAATTCAACACGCGCCCGGTCTTGAGCCTACCGCCGCCTCGTCCCGCAAGGAGCATGGGCAGGCGGTCTGCCTGATGCTGATCACCGTCGAACATGTTGGAGCAACACATCAGGACCGAGTTGTCCAGCAAGGAGGTACCGCCTTCATCGATCGCCCGGAGGCGGCTGCAGAGATAGGCCAGTTGCTGCACATGAAATCGGTTTGTCTTCATGTGCATGATTTCCACCTCCGGCTTGTTGCCATTGTGTGTCAAATCGACATGGAGGCCACCGCGAACCCCATCCAGGAACTCGAATGTCATCGCCGACAAATCATTGTTCAACAGACAAGTCGCGACACGCGTCTTGTCCATCTGGAAGGCCAACACGATCAAATCCATCATAAGTCGCATATGCGTCGGCACGTCCTGCGGCAGCACCTCAGCGGGGCGCTGCATGGTGACCTCGCGCAGGGTCGGTTGCCAGCCTTCGATTCGCCGCTCTCGGCCGGCCAATTCGATGCGCTTTTCGATGTCCCGAATCGACTCCAGGTAGTCGTCCAACTTGGATCGATCATTGCCGTTGATTTGCCGTCGCACCGATCGGGCGTCATCGGCAACCTCGTCGAGAATGCTCCGATCGATCTTCCGGTTCGACCCATTCCCAACCAGCAAGTCGAAAACGCGCGCCGGATAGATTTCCTTGGTCGCCGGCTTGGTATCGGACTTCCAGGAAATGCAGGACCCGTAGAGCATGGTCAGGCCGTCTTCGAGCCGAAGTTCCGTCGGTTCGATTCCCAGGACCAGACTCGGAATCGGTGTTTGTCCCGCGAGATGTTGAGCGAGCCGTTGATCCATGGTCTGGCCCACGCGAATATCACGCTGCTGGGTGCTGACCCAAGCGCCGGACAGCAAATTGGGGAATCGCCCCAAGTGCACGCTCTGATGGTCGCGCGCCTGCTCATTGAAGAGGCCTTCCAGGTGGATCATGTCCTGGCGATAAGGTTCCATGGGACGGAGGGCGTCTCCCAACTCCATGGCCAATCCGTCCCCTTTGGCCCACCAATGCTTCGGCTCCACACCGTCCGCAAAACACAGACACGCGAATCGCACTGGCGGCTTCTCTGAGGGCGAAGCGGATATCTGCTTGCCGGTGTCAACGGCTCTCCCGGGAAGCGACTCGAGCCACGGAAGTGCAAGCGCCGTGCTTCCGGCGGTACGCAAAAACCGGCGACGACTCACGGGAGGGGGGTTGTTCAATGGCATGGAGTCTTTCTTATTTGGTCCTCTCGCCCGCACCGCTGGTGTCGAGCGTCACGCGTTGATATCGGAATTGGCGGCTGCTCACAATTCGCTGAATAAGATGGGAGAACCCGCGTCCGGCAGCGCAATCGTCAACCATCGCCGCAATCAATGGCCGGTCGGACAGCAGTTCGTGACGGCCCAAAGCGTATCCCAGCAACTTCGAGCTGAGTGTTCTATGGAAGAGTGGCCGCTGCCCCCTCAAGTGGTCGAGCATGCCAGGGAACCCGCGAATCTCGGTTCCATCCAAGAGCTTTCCCTCGTCTTCAATTGGGCCGCCGCCGCGATATGTGGCGCGCCATCGCCCGATCGGATCGTAGTGCTCAAACGCAAAACCAAGTGGATCAAAGCGGGAATGACAGTGGGCGCAGGAGGCTTGGCGGCTGTGCCGAGCCAGGCGCTCGCGCACCGAAAGGCCGTCGTCAGCGACGTCATCGGCCGCGATCGATCCCGTGTTCGGCGGCGGCGGCGGCGGCGGCGTACCCAGGATTCGACGCAACACCCAATCACCTCTCTTGACCGGGCTCGTGCGAAGCGGTGGCGACGTTAGGGTGAGAATGGCACCCAGACGCAACAAACCACCCCTATTATCGGACTCGCCCAACGCGACACGGATAATCTCCGGGCCGAGGGGTTCGCGGGCTGTGATCCCATAGTGCTTCGCCAGTTCGGCATTCAGAAAGGCACTACTGGCGAACAGAATTTCGTCCACGGTGCGATCTTGCGAAACGATGTCTTCAAAGAAGGCGACAGCTTCCCCATAGAGCGAGCGGCGCAATGACTCGGTAAATTCTGGGAAGCGCGATCGATCGACGCCGTCATGGTTCTCGAATCGGTAAAATCCATACCACTGCCCGAAAAATTCGGTCGCCACTCGTCGCGCTTTGGGATCCCGCAACATGCGTCGCACATGAGCCGATAAGCCGGATTCCGTGCGCAATTCACCGGCACGCGCCGAGCGCCGAAGTTCGTCGTCTGGAATCGACGCCCAGAGAAAGAAACTGAGCCGGCTTGCGAAAGCCTCGTCCGACAACGCAGCAATGCCTGATCCATCCTTAGAGCGCGAATCTTGCGGCTCCACCCGATAGAGGAACGCAGGAGTCGTCAAGACTCGCGCTACCAGCGCGCGCACCGCGGAGGCATGGTCGAGAGGTGAATCGGATTGGGATCGGAGCGTCCGGTAGAACCGACGCAGCCGCGCCTTCTCCTCGTCGTCGACGGCACGCCGCCAAGCCCGCGCGGCAAGGGCAATAACATCCTCGATGTGCTGCGTTTCCGCCGAACCAAAGGCACCCTCGACGGCCCTCCGTTCCGCCAAAAGGGCTTCGACACGAGCCCGGACGGTGGATGGAAACCGCGTCATGAGTTCAGGTGTCAGATCGGCGGCGGGCCCCGGAGTCCCCGACACGCCGAACTTCCGCGTCAAAAACTGGAGGTTGAGGTCATGATATTCAAATGAGCCTAGCAAGTCCCCCCAGGCGATATCCAATGCACGCCGCGCCTGATCGTCCAAGATCAACTCCACCAGGAATTGGTCGTCCCGATGATACTTGACCTTGTAGTGAAAGTAATTGCGTTCGGGCGACTGATACGTGTTGTCGTAAGGGGTTGGAATCGGGTCGCGGTCCGATGGAGCGGGTTCGCGATGGGAAACCTGGGGCAGTGCCCGGGCGAATGATACCAGCTGACCCTTGGTTGCAGCGAGCAGCGGGCTCTTCTCGGGAGCTAAGAGCGCGATGCGGGCCAAACGCGCGGGGGCACCGCGAACCGCTGCCCGGCACCGGACCACCCGTTCGTCACTGTGCCGGGTATCCAATTCGACATTGAGGAGAACCGTCATGTTCGTTGCCCCCGACGGAACCTTGAGTCCGATCTCGACCGGCTCTGTCCCATGCAGCACCAGGCTCTTAGAGGAGATGGAATCGCCACGCGGATGGCGCCCAAAAGCCAGACGCGCCGCGGTATCCGGCATCACTGAGTCGAGCAGGTCCTGGACAACAACGTAGATCTGCCCGTCAACGCCTCCAAGAACTGTATCGAGTTGAATGTCCAGGGTCGCGGTGGTGTTGCCGGTTTCGATCGGCCAGTTCATTCGTATTTGTGCCCGTTGGGTGATGTGGACGGAATCTCCAGTCATCACCGGAGCTTCCTCGTTGTTCCCCAACGGCATCGCCAAGGCGGTTTGCCAGGCGTCGAGTTCCTCATAGATCCTCTGACATCGCTGCCTGACAGTCGCTACCGAATCGGTAGAGGCTGGAGCCGGGAGTGCGCGCCACGCATCGATAAATCGGCTCGTTGGGAACGGTGGATCGGCTTGATGGAGCACTCCCCAGACGTGCTTTGCGAAGCGGGGCGGCACCCCAACTTCCTCGGCCAAACGTTCCAAGCCCATGGTACCGATTCCAAGTGCGGCCCGATGCAAAAACCGCCACGCAGTGAAGAATGCGTCCGGGTAATGGCTGAGTCCGTACGGCTCGGCTCCTTCCCCCGCCGCCGTTCTGAATCCGTAAGCACGGTAGATATTCTGAATCCGCTCCATAGCGGACAGTTCCATTCCTGTCCGGCCGCGATCGGAATGGAAGAAGAGCGGCCCCGTTCCGATCACGGCATGCGCGGCAACAGTCCTGGCTGCCTCCAAGTAACGCTCGAGCCCGGAATCCTCAATGAACTGAACGTCGCCAACATTGAGAAACCCTTCACCACCGACCGCATCATTGACAAAGCCCTTCCCCAAACCCAACGACAACCCTGTAACGTCTTCGATGGCAAAATCGAATTCCGCACTCGTCAGACGACGCAGCGCCACGGGCCCCGGATCGCCGGCATGCGCGGAAAGATACGCATCGATGGTGGTTCGCACGGCATCGGTGACTTGCGTTCGTTGCGAGGACGTCAATGGATCACGCTTCTCGGGTGGCATCTTACCTTCGCGCACCATGTGGGACACGCGTTCCCAGATGGTGAAGTCGCGCGCGATGTCGGCGGCCGTGAGCAGGCGCTCCAGATCGACTCCTCCCTTGGCATCGCTCGCGTCGTGGCATTCGATGCAGTGGGTGCGAAGTACCGGGGTGAGAGCGGCCAGTGATCGGGACTCCGTAGCCGCGTTCTGCGACCAGGCCACTAATCTCATCGCCAAGAAGCATGCGACGATGGAGATCTTGGGCTCCAGCAATGGTCGTCGAGCCCCTACCCTGGCGTCACAGGATATTGCACGAGTTCGGGAAATTGATTTCTCCCGAACGAGGCCAGACCAGCGCAATATAAGCAGCGCAGCATCGGCAAGGTGCACTAAAGAACTCTACTAAGGTGGCGGAAGGGGTCAAGTCATGGGTTCCGTTTCGTGAGGACTGTGCGCATCTCACTTTTTCGCAGGCTGACCTCCAAATTTTATTCCGACTCCTAACTCCCTGATCCCTCGTGCGAACGGCAATCCAAGTTGGTTTGAATTAAACCGACGAACATCAAAAAGCGACCCCACAGCCTATCCTTGCCGGGCTGTGCACCTTCCGTTCGCTGGCCAAGCCTTTTACCGCGAAAACATCTAGGGCTGCCGAGCTCTCCAGGGCTGAATCGTGGGTTTGGTCAAAATCCCGGCATCCATCTCAATCGGAGTCAACCCAGGCCACGCTCAGAAACTCAGGTGCGGGGCCTTTCCAGAGTCTGGCTTCGCTGGCGGGGGTGCCGAAGTTGGCGCAGAGACCGAGTTGGTCGAGTTCAGCCTAGGTCGTGGGTGGACCGCCAGATGAGGTGAAGTCGCTCAGACCGAGCTTGAGTGTTTGCGGCGCATCTGAGCCCGAAATTTCGCGTTGGCACACAAAGGTCTTCTTGGGTCCGCGATAGCTCCGCCATTCGTTTTGTTGGAGCACGACGGTCTGGACTTTGTGTCTTCGTGTCTTTGTGTGAGTCATCGGACAGGGAGCAGGATGCGTGAAAGCGCTCCAGGGCGGTGAAGCACCTGCTCGGTGGCGACGGCGGTTTTGTTGCCAGTGATGCCTGCGGCGGTGTTCGGATTCCGGTCGAACAGCGGGAAGAGCGAACCGCAGATGTCGACCCGAAGTTGATGTCCTTTCGCGATCGTCGCGGCACACGGCCCGAGATCGACGGTGATCTCGTAAACTTCCCCGGACTTCATCAGTTCAGGCTTGAGCAGAGAGTTGCGATAGCGGCCGCGAAGGATGCCGGTCGAGAGGTTGATCGCGACACCGTCGGGGAAAACATCGACAACCTTCACAACCCAGTCGGCGTCGGGCGTGTCGGCACTGACGAAGAGCTTCGCTTCCAGGTTACCGGCGAACGTCAGCGGTTCCGCGAGAGGCTTCGTGCTGTAGACCAGCACATCCTTGCGGTCTTCCAACGCGGACTGATTCACCGGTCCCCACACGGCGGCTTTGATCGGCCGTGCGGTGGTCACGGGGCATGCGGGTACGGGCTGCGATGGATCGGCTAGAAACGCATCGGTTGGTTGAGCGTGAGTTGGGGCTTCGCGTGAAAGTCGACCGTCGCCCCGCCGCGTATTGGCTTTGCCGTCCGAGTGGAGAAAGAACGCCGTCGGCGTGAAACCTTCCGGAGGCCAGGTCTGCGCGTCACGCCACACATTGTCGCCCATCGAGAAGTAACTCACAGGCGAAAATGGTCTAGCCTGCGCGGTGACCTCACGCTTGAGATGCCTATCGAACCAGTCTAATTCGATCGCCCCGATATCGAGGGCCGCCGCAAGTCCGAAATCAACTTCAGCGACCTGCGACTTTCCGATCGTGCCATGATCCCACGGTCCGAGCACGAGCCGCTGTTGTTTCCGTGTCGAGAGATCTCGCGCCTGCTTCTGCATGATCTTGAAATTGTCGACCGACTCGCGGGAGAAGAAGTCGTAATAGCCGACCACATGCAGCGCCGGAAGTTCCAACTCGGGCAGGCGCGACGTCAAATCGAGCCGTGTCCAGAATCCATTCGGTTCGGGGTGTGTGAGGTACGCATCCAGCCACGGCATGGGCCAACCGATGGCCTCGTCGACATCACTGAGCGGCAGGCGCATCAAGGCGTCGTTCATATCCGCAGGTTGGACGCCAACCGGCTTGGGCGTGTTGCCTGCGAGCCAAACCGAGATGAGCGCCAGTCGCACTGCGCCGCCCAGATAGAGGTTCCTGTAGAAACTACTCCACGTCGCTTGCGGAGCCACAACGGCCAACCCCGGCGGGTTCTCGACCGCTGCCTGCCACTGCACGGCGCCGACATACGAACCGCCGACCATTCCGACGCGCCCATTGCACCACGGCTGCCGTGTGAGCCATTCGATCGTGTCGAAGCCGTCCTGACCTTCGTTGTTGTATGGCGCCAACACCCCTTCAGAGGCCCGGGTGCCGCGACAGTCCTGCGCCACAAAAGCATAACCAGCCTTCACCCAACGCTCGGCGGTTCCTTTCAGCCGGGTGCGATCGTAAGGCGTTCGTATCAGGACCACGGGAGCCCGCGTCATCGCGTCATCGCGATGAGTGTCCGTCGCTAGTTCTACATTGTTATAAAAAGAGATTGCGAATTCG